>Ga0207646_10005924_pt1 | contig 12752 bp, 7 predicted proteins | sample KBSK5502metaG_FD_184343 | JGI IMG/M metagenome (GOLD analysis project Ga0207646, IMG submission 184343) | Corn, switchgrass and miscanthus rhizosphere microbial communities from Kellogg Biological Station, Michigan, USA - KBS K5-50-2 metaG... | ecosystem: Host-associated > Plants > Roots >...
CCGGCGCCTGGCCCTGAACGAACGCCTCGAACGCGCGCCCGACCAGCTCGGGAGGCATCCCGCCGCCGCTGTCGTCGACCCGGAGCACGACCTCGCCGCCATGCTGGCCGACGCTCAGCCGGATGCTGCCGCCGGCGGGGGTGTGCTTCATCGCATTGGTGAGGAGATTTCCGATGATCTGCCGCAGACGGCCAAGGTCGCCCATGACCCTGGCCGGAGAGGCGTCGATGTCGAAGCGGTGGGTCGGGATGAGGATCCCGGCCACGCTGTCGCGCACGAGCTGCGCCAGATCGACGCTCTCCGCGGCCAGCTCCACCTTGCCCGCCGTGACGCGCTCGATGTCGAGGAGGTCGTCGACCAGCCGGCGGGCCTGATCGAGCTGACGTCCGAGCACCTCGCGCGCGGTGACGGCGCGAGGATCGGTGGGTGACAGGCGCTCGATCAGCGCCGCGGCCACGACGGCGGACGCCAGCGGTGTGCGCAGCTCGTGGGAGAACACCGCGATGAACTCGTCCTTCTTCCGGCACGCGGCCTCGGCGGCCAGGCGCGCGGCGCGCTCACGCGCGAGCGCGTCGGCGAGGTCGTCGTCGAGCTTGTTGCGATCGCTCTCGGCGCGCGCGTTCGCCATGCCGACGAAGGGGTTAGCGCGTACGGCCCCCCGGACGACCGCGAACGGATGCGAACGCAACACGTCGAGCAGCACGGTGGGTGAGAAGAGCCGCCGATCGTACTCGCAGAGCTTGATGACGCGACGGCCCCGGAAGCGCTCGCTCATCTGGGCCTCGTACTCGGCCCAGCGCTCGACCCCCGGGACTTCGTCGTTGATCCAGGTCGGGCAGCCGGCCACGCGCAGGCTCGTGTAGCCCTCGGCGCCGGCGGCGTCGATCAGCTCCTGCCACAGGGAGATCATGACGTCCGGATCGAAGCGCCCCGGCCGCAGATACGTCGCTTCGGGCGTCGCGAAGCGGAGCGCCCCGCGCCGCAGCTCGGCGTCCACGTTCACGCCGACCGCGCGCAGCGCGACGTCAAGGTGCGCGGTGTTCTTCTGGGGCGCGACGTAGACGCAGGCCTCGCGCCGCGCGAGCCCTTCGACGAAATAGGGAACGGTCGTCCCGAGCCATTCGTCGTCGGTCTCGTAGATCGCGCACAGATGATCGCCGCCCCGGAGGGTGCTCTCGAGCGTCACGGACGTCATCGCACGCCTCCACGGTAGTGCTCCGCGGCAATCACGCGCACGGCGTCGCCGAGGTAGGGATTCAGATCGTCGAGGTTCAGCAGCACGGCCTGCGCGGAGGGCATCGTCGTGGACTGCGGCCGATACCTCTCGCACAGCTGTCGCAGCATCGTCGTGTCCGCATCGGCGCCGAAGACGTCGACGAACGCGCACTCCACGGCGTTCTCGAAGCGCGCGGCGTCGTCGGCCGGCACCACATGCGAGTGCCGCCGCGCGATCGCCGGCACCAGGACGCGCCCGTCCAGCCGATCCAGCGGATCGACCCGATATGCGCAGAGCAGCGGTTGGCGCTCGCGCTCGAGCAGCTCGTGCCACAGCTCCTCGAGTCGCATGGCGGCCGCGAAGGCAGTCGGCCGCAACAGCTCGACCATCTCGCCGTACAGACGAATGCGGTCGTAGCCCGTGCGACGCACGCTCGTGAGGTGCGGCGTGACGACGGCGACGAACCGATCTCGATCCGGCGCGCCGTCGATCATGAACGCCTCGAGGCATTCGTGAGCATCGAGGTCGATGTATTGACCGCGGCGCGTGCAGGCGGCAACGTCGGTGCCGAGCGCGGTCAACCGCCGGGCGAACGCCGCTCGATGCTCGTGCGTCGCGATGACGATGACCGCCTCGCCCTTGACGAAACCCTGCTGGCAGTACCGCGCGACGACGTCGACGAGGAGATCGGGGTCGCGATACATCTGGACGACATGCTCGCCGGGGGCCGGGTTCTCGACGGCCTGCTCCCACGGCGTTGGCGCGATAGTCGACATTCACCACTCCTCAGCGGAATTGCCCTCACGCTACCACCCGGTCAGGAGGCGGGGAATCGGTGGAATTACTGAGAAAAAGTTTTCTCAGCGCAGGTGCTGCAGCAGCTCGGCGAGTCGATCGGGATCCACCGGCTTGACGAGGTGGTCGTCGAAGCCGGCCTCGAGGGCCCGCTGTCGGTCGCCGCTCTGTCCATAACCCGTGAGCGCGACGAGCCGCTGCGGCTGGTGATCCTGGCGCCGGATGAAGCGGGCCACTTCGTAGCCGTCGATGATCGGTAACCCGAGGTCGACCAGGGCAAGGTCGGGATGGAGCCGGGACGCCGCCCGCACACCCTCCGTCCCGTCCGACGCCTCGAACACCTCATGGCCCTCGTGCTCCAGCAGGACCTTCAGCATCTCCCGGGCGTCGTCGTTGTCCTCGACGATCAGCACCCGGCGGCGGATGGTCGCACGCCGAGGCTCGCCATGATCGGCGGGCGCCGCGATCTCGATGCGCGGCAGGCGCACGGTGAAGACGCTGCCGAGGCTAGGGCCCGGGCTCTCGGCGGTCACGGTCCCGCCGTGCAGCTCGACCAGCGTGCGGACCAGCGTGAGCCCGATTCCCAGACCGCCCTGCGCGCGGTCGACCGTGCGCTCACCCTGAACGAACAGGCCGAAGATCTGCGGAAGGATGTCCTTGCCGATGCCGACGCCCTCGTCCTCCACTCGCAGCACGGCCCGCGGGCCCTCGGCGTACGTCAGGACGCCGATCCGGCGGCCGGCCGGCGTGTATTTCATCGCGTTGCTGAGGAGGTTGAGGATGATCTGGTCCAGGCGCACGGGATCGGCGTCGACGCCGACCGGATCGAGCTGCGTCTCGAGGACGTGACGGCCCGCACCGGCCACGCCGCGCGCGACGCTGAGGGCCTGCTCCACCGCCTCCCCCAGGTTCACCGGCCGGCGATCGAGGACGATCTTGCCGGCGCGGACTCGCGCCGCGTCGAGGAGATCGTCGATCAGCCGTCGGAGATGAATGATCTGGCGCTTGATGATGGTCCGCGGACGCTCGAGCTCCTCGATCGTGTGCGCGAGGCCGAGCACGTCGGCGGCGGCGGCGACGGCGGCGAGCGGATTCCGCAGCTCGTGACCGAACATCGCGAGAAAGTCGTCCTTCGCGCGGTTGGCGGCCTGCGCTTCCTCCAGCAGCAGGATTCGCTCGGCTTCGCCGCGCTTGAGCTCGGTGATGTCCCGCGCGATCTTCGACGCGCCGACGATGACGCCCTTGCCGTCGCGAATCGGCGAGACGGTGAGTGAGATGGTCAGCCGCCGGCCGTCCTTCGTCTGGCGGACGGTCTCGAAGTGATCGACAGTGTCGCCGCGCCCGATGCGGGCGAGCACCTCGTTCTCTTCGGCGCGCCGGTCGGGGGGAATGATCAGCGTGATGTGACGACCCACCGCTTCGGCGGCGGTATAGCCGAACATCCGCTCCGCCGCGCGGTTCCAGGTGGTGATGACGCCCTCGAGCGTCTTGCTCACGATCGCATCGTCGGAGGAGTCAACGATCGCGGCCAGGCGCGCGCGTGTAATGTCTTCGGGTATTTGTTCGATCATCGGTAAGTGACCGGCTCAGGGTAAGCCCAAAACGCGTGCGTCGCCGCGGAATCGCGCTCGGGTGTGAAAAACTTTTCTCAGGCGCCGCCGCTGATAGTATCGCTGACGCGATGGATCTCGAGCTGGCCGACAAGGTGATTCTGGTCACGGGCGCGGGGCAAGGGCTCGGCCGCGCCATCGGGCTCGCGTTTGCCGCCGAGCGCGCGAATGTCGCGTTTCACTATCACTCGTCGGCCGCGGGCGCGGAAGCCGCCGCCAAGGAGGCGCGGGCGCTCGGCGTCAAGAGCCTCCCGGTCGGCGCCGATCTGAGAGACGAGGGCGAGGTGACGTCGGCCGTCGAGCGCGTCGAGCGCGAGCTCGGGCCGATCGACGTTCTCGTCAACAACGCCGCGGCCACGCAGCGCAAGCTCTTCCTCGAGACGACCCCCGCCGAGTGGGCGACGCAGATCGACGTGACGGTGAAGGGGACGCTGCTCATCACGCACGCCGTCGTGAGACGCATGGCGGCACGCCGCTCCGGGGCCATCGTCAGCCTCATGGGGGACTCCGGTCGCGTCGGCGAGTCGCGGCTGCTCGTCACCGCCACCGCGCGCGCGGCCACGGTCGGTCTCACCCGATCGCTGGCGCGCGAGTTCGCGCGCGTCGGGATCCGGGCCAACTGTGTGTCCATCGCGCTCGTGCAGACCGACCGCTTCGACGCCCACGCGGGGGGAGCAGACGCCGAGCGCATGCAGAAGATCGTCGCCCAGTATCCGCTGGGCCGCGTCGGCCGCGCCGACGACGTCACCCCGATGGTTCTCCTGCTCGCCTCTCCGCGCGCCGGCTGGATCACCGGGCAAGTCGTCTCGGTGAACGGCGGCTACGCGATGCTCTGAGAGCCGCTGTCCCGTGGCCGCCTCTCCATTCGGCGCGCGGCAGCCGCGGCGCGAGGACGCGCGGCTGATCACCGGGCGCGGGCGCTACGTCGGCGATCTCGAGCTGCCCCGGATGCTGCACGTCGCCTTCGTGCGCAGCGTGCACGCCCACGCCCGTCTTCGCGCCGTCGCCACGGAGCGCGCGGCGGCCGCGCCCGGTGTCGTGCTCGTCGCCACGGGCGTCGACGAGCCGTTCGCGCGTCATCGCCTGATTGCACGATCCGCGGCGCCCGGCTACGTGACGACCGCGCAGCCTGTCCTCGCCTGGCCGAAGGCCCGCCACGCCGGCGAGGCGCTGGCGGCGGTCGTGGCAACCGATCGTTACGCCGCCGAGGACGGCGCGATGCTCGTCGAAGTCGATTACGAGCCGCTGGCGGCCGCGGTGGAAGCCGACGCCGCCGCGCGCGACGGTGCGCCGCGCGTGCACGAGGAGGCGCCCGGCAACGTTCTGCTCTCGCGCCGCTTCGAGAACGGCCGTGTCGATCTGGCGATGGACGGCGCCGTCGTCGTCGTCGAGCGCACGTTTCGAACGAACCGCCAGACCGCCGCGCCGATGGAGACGCGCGGAGGTGTCGCGGACTGGAACGCCGCGGAAGGCAAGCTGACGCTCTGGTCGGGGACGCAGGTGCCGCATCTCGCGCGTCACGCGCTCGCCGAGGTGCTCGGCCTACCGGAGCACAAGCTGCGCGTCGTGGCGCCCGACGTCGGCGGCGGCTTCGGCGTCAAGGGCATCGTCTATCCGGAGGACGTCGCGCTGTGTCTGCTGGCGATGCGGCTCGCGCGGCCGGTGAAGTGGGTCGAGACGCGTCGCGAGCACTTCCTGGCGTGCGCCCACGCGCGCGATCATCACTACACCGTCCGGGCCGGCTTCGACGCGGACGGCCGCCTGCGCGCGCTCGACGCGCGCGTGTTGTGCAACACCGGCGCGTATTCGGTCGTGCCGTGGACGGTGGGGATCGAGCCGCTCATGGTCGGCGGGCTGCTGACGGGTCCCTACAAGCTCGAGCACTATCGCTGTGAGGTGAGCGCGGTGGCCACGAACACCGCGCCCGCGGGGCCGTATCGCGGCGTCGCTCGTCCGGCGACGACCTTCGTGATGGAGCGCGTGCTCGACCTCGGCGCGCGCGCGCTCAACCTCGACCCCGTCGAGATTCGTCGAATCAACCTCGTGACGAAGGAGGACCTGCCGTATACGTCCGCCACGCGACTCGTGCACGACAGCGGCGCCTATCCCGTGTGCTTCGAGAAAGTCGTCGCCGCGCTCGACTACGACACCTTCCGCGCCGAGCAGGCGCGGCTCCGGCGCGCGGGACGCTATGTCGGGATCGGCTTCGCGAACTACAACGAGCTCACCGGGCTCGGTCGCGCGGCCTCGGCCGGGCCGCGCATGCCATTCCGGACGGGCCACGAGGGGGCGACGATCCGCATGGATCCCTCCGGCGCGGTGACCGTGCTGGCGGGCGTCACCTCGCAAGGCCAGTCGACGGAGACGACACTGGCGCAGATCGCGGCGGCCGAGCTCGGCGTCGCGTTCGCGTCGGTGAGCGTCGTGCTCGGCGACACCGACGCCACGCCGTTCGGGCTCGGCGCCTTTGCTTCGCGCCAGGCGGTGATCGGCGGCGGCGCGGTGGCGCTGGCGTCGCGCGCGGTGCGCGACAAGGCGTTACGTATCGCGGCCCACCTGCTGGAAGCCTCGCCGGCAGATCTCGAGATCGAGGACGGCACCGTCAGTGTGCGGGGCGTGCCGGACCGGTCGGTGACGCTCGCCGACGTCGCGCGCGTGGCGAACCTCGAGACCAACCGCCTGCCGCCCGACGTCGAGCCGGGACTCGAGGCGACGCGCTTCTACGACCCGATCCGCGGCACGTTCGCAGCCGGCTCGCAGGGCGCGCTCGTGGAAGTCGATCCGACGACGGGCACGATCGCGATCCGCCGCTGGGTGTGCGTGGAGGACACCGGCCGTGTCATCAATCCCATGGTCGTCGAGGGGCAGGTCCACGGCGCGATCGCGCAGGGGCTGGGTGGCGCGCTCTTCGAGCATCTCGTGTACGACGACGACGGCCAGCTGATCACCGGCAGCTTCATGGATTACGCGCTGCCCGCGGCGACGATGCTGCCGTCATTCGAGCTCGATCACATCGAGGAGCCCGCCGAGAATCTGCTCGGTGTGCGCGGGGTCGGCGAGGGCGGCACGCTCGGGCCGGCGGCGGTGCTGGCGGGAGCCGTCGCCGACGCGCTGGGGATCGAGACGAACGAGCTGCCGCTGACCCCCGCGCGCCTGTGGGAGGCGCTGAGCGTCCATCGACGAAACGCATGATCGAGAAGCGCCGCAGCTCCGCCGCGGCGCTCCGAGCGCGAGGGGGGTATGGGGGCCATGTCGGGGCCCCCCATTCTTTAGCCGTCTAGGAGTTCGGTGAGCACGCGTCCCTCGACATCGGGCATCGCCAGCCCGAGCAGCGTCGCCAGGGTCGGCGCGACGTCGCGGCTCTCGATCCGGCCGAGATTAGCTCCGCACCGGATGCCGGCGCCCGACGCCATGAAGAAGGCGGCGTTGCCTGGCGCCTCGGGACGCTGGCCGTGAGTGCCGCGGTATTTCGGCGCGCCGTTTTCCGCCTCGCCCGCGGTCTCGTCGGAAAACTGAAAGCCCGGCTTCGCCTCGAAGACGACGTCGGGCAGCATCGGATGATCGGCCGGCAACCCCAAGGCTGCGAAGCCCTCGCGCGTCCACGCAGCCGCCACGCCCTCCATCTTTTCGATCTCGCCGGCGAGCGTCCGGATCGCCCGGGCGTCGCCGTCGAGGCCGTAGAGATAGCCGGCGCCGAGATTCATCACGAAGCACGCCTCGCCAGAGAATCCCGCCCCGGCGTCGCCGCGCAGGGCGCCCAGCCGCCTCAGCCGAACGTTGGGACGGATATCGTGCTCGACGGGCAGGAAGCCGTGATCGGACACGATCACGATGGCGGCGCGCTCGCGTGTGGCGGCGGGGAGCGCGGCGAGCAGCCGCGCAATGCATGCGTCGATGTACTCGATTGCCCAGTAGACCTCCGGGGCGCGCGGACCGTAGAGATGCTGATGGCTGTCGGCACAGAGAAAGTGGACCATCAGCATGTCCGGCGTGTGCCGGCGCACAGCGTGGGCGGCCACGTCGGCGACCATCGCGTCCTTCATGAAGCGCTTGGGCAGCAGCGCCCACTCGCCCTGGCGCTCGACCGGGAAGCCGGCGGCCTTCAGCTCGTCCCAGACCGCGCGCGCGGTCTCGGTCTCGAACACGCGCTGATCCTTGAAGAACGGAAGGTTGAACGCGATCGAGGGCGAGTGGCGCGTGGCGGGCCAATCCACGGCTGCGACGCGGCGTCCGGCGGCGGCCGCGAGATCGTAGACCGTCGGCGCTCGCAGAAGCGCGCCCGCGTCGTAGATCGGGTCGCCGGTGAGGTCCTCGGCGCGCCGCGTCGCGCGGTTGAGCACGTGGTTGGCGACGACGCCGTGGCGCGCAGGTTTCACGCCCGTCACCAGGCTCACGTGCGTGGGCCACGTCGTGCTCGGGAAGACCGCGGTCACGCCGTCGGCGACGGTGCCGCGCTCGGCGAGCGCTCGCAGAGTTGGCGCCTTCACGCGCGGATCGCGCCAGTAGAAGTCGGCGAAGCCGTCGATCGAGATCAGGAGGACGAAGGGCGCGCTCAGCGCTGCGTCCGGGTGCGGATCACGGCAAGCAGCTCGTCGCCGGCGACGGGCTTGGTCACGTGCGCGTCGAATCCGGCCGTGCGGGACTCTGCGATGTCCTCCGCCTGGCCGTACCCGGTCACGGCGACGAGCAGGACGGCGTCACCGAGCGCCAGACGCAGGCGCCGCGCGACCTCGTATCCGTTCATGCCGTGCAGGCCGATGTCGACGATCGCGACGTCGGGCGCAGAGACCTGGGCGACCTCGATAGCCTGCGCGCCGTCGGCGACGGCCGTGACCTCGTGCCCTTCCAGGCCCAGCATCTCCGCGAGCATCGCGCGGCTGTCGGCGTGGTCCTCCACGATCAGGATCCGAGCGGGCGTCTCGGTCGCCGGCGCTTGGGGAGAGACGGCTGCCATCGTGCGGGCATCGCGCACGGGGAGACGCACGGTGAACTCGCTGCCGCGCCGCGGGCCTTCGCTCGCAACCGAGACGCGGCCGCCGTGTGCGTCGACGAGGCCGCGCACCAGCGCGAGGCCGATGCCCAGCCCCCGGTCGGCGTGCTCGACGACGCGCGAGCCCTGCGTGAACGGCTCGAAGATCTTTGGAAGGGTCTCGGCCGCGATACCGATGCCGTCGTCGCGCACCGTGACGATCGCCTGCTGGCCCTCTGGCGTGAGCGTGACGGCGATGTTGCCCTCGGGCGGTGTGAATTTTGCCGCGTTGGCGACGAGGTTGACGACGATTTGCGCGAGCCGGACCGGGTCGCCGTCGACCCAGACCGGCGTGTCGGGCGTGCGCACGGTGAGGCGGTGCCGGCGCGCTTCGACCTGCTGGCGCGTCGCCTCCACCGCATCCGCGACGACGGTGCACAGATCGACGCGCTCGATGGACAGCTGCAGCTTGCGCCGCGTCAGCCTTGCCATGTCGAGAAGATCGTCGACGAGGCGGGTGAGATGGCGCACCTGACGCTCGACGATGTCGCGCATTCGTGTGACGTCGGGATCGTCCGGCGTCCGCGCCTGCAGGGCGCGAACGGCCATGGCGATCGGCATCAGCGGCGTGCGCAGCTCGTGGCCGAGGATCGCCAGGAAATCGTCCTTGGCGCGGGTGGCGGCTTCGGCCTCGGCGCGTGCCTGCTGCTCGTCCTCGAAGCGACTCTGCCGCTCGCGCTCCAGCCGTCGCGCCTCCGTGATCTCGGAGACGAAGCACACGGCGCTGAGCATGACGTCGTCCACGCTGACGGGATCGACGGTGAGCCGGAACCAGCGGCCCTCCCGCGACACGTCACCGACTTCACGCTGAGCGCTCTTCCAGACGCGCACGAAGGGTGGCACCACGTCGGCCGCGCCGTCCCAGAAGTCCACGATCGAGCGCTGTGCGGGGTCGCCGGGACCGAACATCCGGCCAAAGGCCGCGTTGCAGCGCAGAACTCTCAGCTCCGGGTCCAGCAGCGCGATGCCGTCCGCGATCCCATCGAAAGTGGCTTCCCACTGCCGCGTCATGGTTAGCAGCGCGCGCTCCGCGCGCCGCAGCCGCAGCAAGGCATCGATCGTCGCGCGCAGGACGGCGGGCTCCACCGGTTCGACGAGGTAGCCATCGGCGCCGCCGTCGAGACCGAGCGCCTGGTGTGCTCCGCTGGTGAACGTCGCGGAGACGTGCAGCACCGGCACGGTCATTCCGTCGTGATGCCGCTTGAGGAGGCGGCACACCTCGAAGCCATCCATGTCCGGCAGCTGCACGTCGAGGATGACGAGGGCCGGATGCTCCAGCGTCGCCAGCCGCAGCGCCTCGGCGCCGGTGCCGGCTTCCTTGACCTCGAACTCCCAGCTACGGAGGAGCTGGGTGCGCGCATATCGCCCGGGCGCGTAGTCGTCGACGTTCAGGATGATCGGCTTGCTCATCGTGACTTCTCGAACAGCGCCGCCGCCTCGAACGCCGCGCGGATCTGTTTGGCTGCGACCTTGCGATCGGTGCCCTTGTCGACGATGGCGATCGCCTGCTCCGAGAGACGCTTGCGCTCGTCGTCCCCGAGGACCTTGGAGGTCATGATCACGACAGGAATACCGGCCGTCGCGGCGTCGGCGCCCAGCTGCTCGAGGACTTCCTCTCCGCTGATGTCGGGCATGGCGAGATCGAGCAGGATCGCGTCCGGCGACTCCTGGCGCGCGCGGCGGACGCCGGCCGTTCCGCTCGTGGCCTCGGAGACGACGCACGGCAGATCGTCGAGCAGACGCCGCATGAGGTAACGCGAATCTCGTCGTCGTCGATGAGCAGGATTCGACGGATGGGCTCCTGGCCGGTCGCGCCACGCAGCTGCTCGAGGAGCCAGCCTCGGTCCAGGGGCTTGCGCGCGTAGGCGTCGGCGCCGAGCGACAGCGCCTTGCGCTCGTCGTCCACCGAGGTGACCACGAGGACCGGAATGCGGCGGGTCGCCGCGCTCGTCTTGAGCTCGGCGAGAAGCCTCCACGAGTCTTCCCCCCGGAGGAGGATGTCGAGGATGATCGCCACCGGTCTGATGTGCGCCAGCGCGTGCCGCGCCTGGCGAGTCGTCGCCGCCGGCACGACGTCGAAGCCCGACGACTTCAGATACTTCTCGTAGACGAGCAGCTCTTCGGGGCTGTCCTCGATCACCAGCACCGGCGCCTGCAGCGGCGCCTTCTCCCAGGCGGGTGTTGTCGTCGGCGTCGAGGGCAGGGGCTCGACGTAGTGGACGGGGATCTGCGCGACGAACGTCGAGCCCACGCCGGGGGCGCTGGTGACGGTGAGGGCGCCCCCGAGCAGCTGGGCGAGCTTGCGGGACAGCGGCAGACCCAGCCCCGTCCCGCGCACCTTGCGCTGCACGCGGTTGTCCAGCTGGCCGAACTCCTGGAAGATGCGCTCCTGGTCTTCGGGCGCGATCCCGATGCCGGTGTCGGCGACGGCAAAGGCGACGGAACGTCCGTCGGGCGAGAGGCCGACGGAGACGCGCACCTCGCCGTGCTCGGTGAACTTGAGCGCGTTGGAGATGAGATTGCGCAGGATCTGAGAGACCTTGCCCTCGTCCGTGTAGAGGGGCGGAAGGTCGCCGGCCGGCTCGAAGACCAGCGACACCGACTCGCTCACGAGCAGAGGCCTCAGCATTCCACGCAGCGAGCTGAAGAGTGCGCTGACGTCGAACTCCGCCGGCCGGACCACGACCTTGCCGGCTTCGACCTTGGCGAGGTCGAGGAGGTCGTCCACCAGCTCGGCCAGCTCGTCCGCCGCCTTGCGGATGTAGCCCACCTGAACCTGTTGCTCGGCGCCGAGCGCTCCGTCCACGCCCTGCGCGAGCACGTGCGTGAGCGCGCGGATTGCATTGAGCGGCGTCCGAAACTCATGGCTCATGTTGGACAGGAAGCGCGACTTGAGCTCGTCGGGCTGGGCGTCCTTGAGGACGTAACCGGCGGCGCCCGCCTTGAGCGCGCGAATGACGTGCTCCTCCCCGGTGTGCATCGACAGGATGATCACGCGGGTCGCCGGCGTGGCCGCGCGTACGCGCTCGGCCGCTTCGATGCCGTTCAAGCCAGGCATGCCGACGTCCATCAGAAGCACGTCCGGCCGTTGCTGTGTCGCCAGGGCGACCGCTTCGTGGCCGTTCACGGCCTCGCCGGTCACCTCCATGCCGCCGAACCCCTTGAGCAATCCGCGCACGCCCGCGCGAAAAAGGTTGTGATCGTCGGCGATGAGGACGCGGATGGCTCCAGAGCCTGATCCCGCCTTCTTCATGGGCCTTCGACTCTACCACCGAGCTTGCCCTTGAGGATCTTGCCGGTGGCGCTGCGTGGGAGCGCGGAGAGGAGCGTGAGGAGGCGGGGATACTTGTAGCCGGCCAGCCGCTCGCGACAGAACGCGATCAGCTCGTCGGCCTCCGCTCGAGACCCCGCGCGGGTCACGACGAAGGCGGCGACCTCTTCGCCGAGCTCGGCGTGCGGGACGCCGACGACGGCCGCCTCCACCACGTCCGGATGCGCGAGCAGTACCGCCTCGACCTCCCGCGGAAACACCGAGTGCCCACCGCGAAGGATTCGCTCGCGCTTCCGCCCGGCGATGCGCACCCAGCCGTCCGCATCGATCGACGCGAGATCTCCGGTGCGGAACCATCCGTCGCCAAGCACCGCGCGCGTGTCCTCAGGCGCCCCGAGATAGCCGTTCATCACGGCCGGCGACCGGATCCACAGCTCGCCGACCTCACCGGCAGCCAGCGGCGCCCCGTCATCGTCCACGACGCGTGCCTCGACGCCGGGCACGGCGCGGCCCACGGCATCCGGCAGATCCGTCGCGTCGGCGGCACGGTAGGAGAGCGGACGGAACAGCTCGGTCATGCCGTAACCGCGGACGATGCGCACACCGGTGCGCGTGCGCCACTCCCGCGCGAGCTCCCACGGACACGGCGCCGCGCCCGAGACTCCGAGCCGAAGCGCGTTGCCGCCGGAGAATTTCGGCACGTCGAGCAGCCGCCGGAACATCGTCGCCACCGCGGGCAGGACCGTGACGCGCTCGCCGGCCAGCAGCGCGGCGACGTCTTCAGCGACAAAGCGCTCGACGAGGCGAATGGCGGCGCCGGCCAGGAGTGGG
>Ga0207646_10005925_pt1 | contig 12752 bp, 10 predicted proteins | sample KBSK5502metaG_FD_184343 | JGI IMG/M metagenome (GOLD analysis project Ga0207646, IMG submission 184343) | Corn, switchgrass and miscanthus rhizosphere microbial communities from Kellogg Biological Station, Michigan, USA - KBS K5-50-2 metaG... | ecosystem: Host-associated > Plants > Roots >...
GCCAGCATGATCGGGACTGGAAAGAAACCTTACGAAGCGTTTGACAGCACAGGCAAGCCATCCCTCTATACCGAAATCCGTTGTGTGCTACAGCCGTCGCAATCGCCGCAATCGCGGTTCTTTATGGCGGCGGTGTTCAGCGCCGATTACGATGACGCTTTCACGCTGCTCTATAGCTTCATGGCCGTGGAGGTAAAGGGGCGCAACCTGAAAGAAGTACGACGAGCCATACAAACAGGCCGCTGCGAATTCATCCAGGAGTACAATGAAAATGAGTTTCTGAAGCCGAGCAAAGACGCGCCGGTGATTGAATCAATACAATTTATTATGGGTGAGAAGCTCGAAGTTATTCTGTCAACGTATAAAGCAGGAAGACAACATGCTTGACGATATGTTTTCCTTCATTGACCCCATAGTCGAGCTGAGAGAAGATGATACCCGTTTCGTTATTCAAGTAGAGACATTCTTTGAGTTTCTGGAACAAATCGGCCTTGATAGGGCGGCACGTTCGCCTGAACGAACAAAAATAGAAGTGCCTTTAGATATTGTCATGTCTTTGTTAAGGCCAGAGGAATTAGAAAAACTAAAAAACTATATTACATCGTACCTTATGAAGCGTGATAGCAGCGAAGTGCTGGAGTAGCCCCGCACCTGGCGGAGCCGCTTCTTAGCGTCCCCTCCAGTGATTGAGCGCTGTTTGACGAACGCTGCGCCCATTTGATACCATCTTAAGTAAACCGTCGGAACCATTCATTGGCATGACCAAAGCAAGGAAGAACCGCATATGGATACTTCTGAACGTTCACCGGCGAACGCACGCATCATCAGAGCGCCGCACGGCACAACACTCACCGCCAAAAGCTGGCTCACGGAAGCGCCCATGCGCATGATCATGAACAATCTCGACCCGGACGTGGCCGAGAAACCGGACGAGCTTATTGTTTACGGCGGCATCGGCAAGGCAGCACGCAACTGGGAATGTTTCGACCGCATCATCGAGACGCTCAGAAACTTAAACGAAGACGAAACCCTGCTCGTGCAATCGGGCAAGCCGGTCGGCGTGTTCAAAACCCATCCTGACGCGCCGCGCGTGCTCATCGCCAACTCTAACCTCGTACCACATTGGGCGACCTGGGAGTATTTCCGCGAACTCGACCGCAAGGGGCTGATGATGTACGGCCAGATGACTGCCGGATCATGGATTTACATCGGCAGCCAGGGCATCGTGCAGGGGACTTATGAAACCTTCGTGGAAATGGGCCGCCAGCATTTCGGCGGTGACTTATCCGGTAAATGGATACTGACTGCGGGTTTGGGAGGGATGGGCGGGGCGCAACCACTCGCTTCGACAATGGCAGGCGCCTCCATGCTTGCCGTTGAAGTAGACCAACAACACATTCAGCGCCGCCTGGATACCGGCTACTGCGATACAATCGCCAGTACGCTGGACGAGGCGCTCGATCAGATCCGCGAAGCGTGCAATCTGGGACAACCGCTCTCTATCGGACTGCTGGGCAATGCGGCTGACATCTATCCCGAACTGGTACGCCGGGGAATTAAGCCGGATATGGTCACCGATCAAACATCTGCGCATGATGTCCTTAACGGATATATCCCTGCCGGTTTGAGCCTTGCGGAAGCTGCGGAACTTCGCCAGCGTGACCCTGAAGGCTATGTAGAGCGCGCGAAGGAATCGATTGCGGAGCAGGTGCGCGCCATGCTGGAGTTCTACCATCAGGGTATTCCGGTCGTCGATTACGGCAACAACCTCCGGCAGGTGGCGTATGAGGCGGGCGTGACAAATGCGTTTGATTATCCCGGCTTTGTACCCGCTTATATCCGCCCGTTATTCTGCCGTGGCATCGGCCCGTTCCGCTGGGTGGCGCTCTCCGGCGATCCGGAAGACATTTATAAAACCGACGCCAAAGTAAAGGAACTGATCCCGGATAACCCGCATCTGCACCGCTGGCTGGATATAGCGCACCAGAAAATCCATTTCCAGGGGTTGCCTGCCCGCATCTGCTGGGTGGGGTTAGGCGAGCGCGCCAGATTGGGGCTGGCATTTAACGAAATGGTCGCCAAAGGCGAATTAAGCGCGCCGATAGTCATTGGCCGCGACCACCTCGATTCTGGCTCTGTGGCAAGTCCCAATCGCGAAACCGAAGGGATGAAAGACGGCTCCGACGCGGTTTCGGATTGGCCGGTACTCAATGCTCTGCTCAACTGCGCGAGTGGTGCGACCTGGGTAAGTTTCCATCACGGCGGCGGGGTCGGCATGGGCTTCTCACAGCATGCCGGGCAGGTGATCGTGGCGGACGGCACACCGGGGGCTGCAAAACGCCTAGAGCGCGTGCTCACCAACGATCCGGCAAGCGGCGTGATGCGCCACGCCGACGCAGGCTACGAAGAAGCCATCGAATGTGCGAAGGAAAATGGCCTAAACCTGCCGATGGTGTTTTAACAGCAGCAATTCCAGGGCAGGAATACGAGATTCGTTTTTCTTTAAGGATTAGAAACGTTTGGCGTAAAAGTAGCGCTTAATCCAGAGCTAACAGTTGTCGGCATGACTCTTCCTGGCCGAACATAAACTGGGCTATGATATGGTAATGCCTGTTTGTCCTCAGCAACATACGCAAATCGCGGTGAATCAAAGGCTGAATCAGGAGAATCAAATGACGGCAAGAAACGAATTCTATCCTCAAGAGATACGTTTTCCATTGGTTTCAAAGTCAGCGATCCCTCACTGTTAATAGAGATTTCCATGCGTATTCCACCCGTGACGGGCACTCTCATAACGTCATCATCTTTGTCGATATATATCTGAGGTACACAGATGCACATGATGTTTTCCCCGACAGTTTTCTTATCCTTGGGCATTGGTTTCGCCGTCTCCAGAATCTTGCCCGTTAGCAATACGCCGATTTTTTCAGGGTTTACATCGTGCTGAGCACATGATTTGAGCAGCCTTGAAAACTCAACTTCTATCTTTTTTGGCCGAAGCAGGTGTCCTGCAACGTATAACGCAGCGTCATTATTTCCCAGAGGGTTATGCTGCACCTTAAATACGTCACGTGGCACGTCAAGCATCGAACCATCGTCACCAATACAGTTCTCAACCATAATACGAACCGGCCTTCGGACTTGCTTTCCGTCCCTCTCAAGTTCTTCAAACCCGGCACCCACAAACGCGACTCTCCTTTTATAGCCGGGAAGCTTCCTGACGTAATTCGCATTCATAAGCTCGGTTGCTCGATATTTCAGGTTAAAGACAGCTTCTTCCAGATTCTTCCCCTTGGATAATTGTTCGGCTGCCCAGTCAATAGTAGACATCCAAGTGGTCTGCCCATTTTTTCTCACAGGTATCGTCGCCTGTCCAGTGTAGGCAAACACAAATTGAGACTTATAAACCAGCGCCTTGTTGCAGTGATCATCGTACCATTCGACCTTGTTATCGACTACCCTGGAAATTCACCGGTCACTTGATTGTATAGCGAAGTCTTTTGTAAGACAGGTTAAGATCATTGTCATCTTCAAATCCTAGCATGAAAATCTTTTGTCACACACCCTGCCAGTCGCTTCCTCGCCAGCGATTATACCTCATTTTGCATATCCTGGACAGTACGATACTTCCTTACATAAGTAGGTAGCTGTACTGCGATAGGGGCTATTGGAAGTCATCAGAGCGAAGTAAAAATACACAGCCTCCTTCAGTTGAGAGCTGCGTATCATGGTCATGCCGGGCGGCCAAACAAGGCCATCAATTCAGGAAGGACAGCGCCTAACCTCTTTGAGTGGCATTTGGCGGGAGTAGCGCAACCATTGGCTGTGGTTATGAATCAGGGAGTCTGCCTTGCGGTAGAGGTAGATCAGCAGCGTATTCAGCGCCGCCTGGAGACTGGCTATTGCGATGAGATGGCGAGTACGCTGGACGAGGCGTTACACCAGATACGTGAGGCATGTGATCAGGGACAGCCGCTTTCAATTGGCCTGATAGGAAACGCGGCAGATATCTATCCTGAATTGGTACAACGTGGCATCATTCCAGATATGGTGACGGATCAGACCTCGGCCCATGACGCGCTCAACGGCTATATTCCTCCTGGCATAACACTCGCCGAGGCTGATGAGTTGCGTAGACAAGACCTACAGGCGTATGTGCAGCGTTCATTGGCTGCAATGGTCACGCATGTACGTGCGATGCTTGAAATGCTGCGGCGTGGCGCAATTGTCTTCGATTATGGCAACAACCTGCGCGGACAGGCATTGGCAGCGGGTGAGACACACGCGCTCGACTTTCCAGGTTTTGTACCCGCTTATATCCGTCCGCTCTTCTGTCGAGGGAAGGGCCCATTCCGTTGGGTGGCCCTCTCCGGCGATCCCGAAGATATCTACCGCACCGATGAAGCGATCCTCGAACTCTTTCCTGAGGATGCCGCGCTCAAACGCTGGATCACATTGGCGAGGCAAAAGATACACTTTCAGGGCTTGACGGCGCGTATCTGCTGGCTGGGCTATGGAGAGCGCGACAAGGCAGGCCTGGCCTTCAATGAGCTGGTGGCAAAGGGTATCGTCAAAGCCCCCATCGTCATTGGGCGCGATCACCTGGATAGCGGCTCCGTAGCCTCTCCCTATCGTGAGACCGAGGCGATGAAGGACGGGAGCGATGCTATCGCCGAGTGGCCCCTGCTCAATGCCCTGTTAAATACGGCATCGGGTGCGACGTGGATCTCCCTCCATCACGGGGGTGGCGTCGGCATCGGCTACTCCATCCATGCCGGGCAGGTGATCGTGGCCGATGGCACACCGGAGGCAGCGCGCCGGCTGGAGCGCGTACTCACCAACGATCCCGGCACCGGGGTGATGCGTCACGTCGATGCCGGGTATGAAGAAGCCAGAGCATGCGCGCAGGAACGCGGGCTGAAGATCCCGATGTTGTAGGTGACCCTTTCTTCGTTTTGGATTCGAGGGCGGCCGTCGTCGTTTGCGCCTGCACCCGCCACGTTCAACGGGCGAGTGCGATCTGGCAGCTTCCCACGCTCCGAACACCTCACGCCGTCTCTCGTGTGTGCGTCCCGTGGTGGCAGGCCCTGCGCGAGTAGTCGGCCAGGTTTCCCGAGCCGACCCCGCAACTGGAAGCCAGAGGGAGCTTAGAGCTCCTGGCGCGTGGGCCAGGCAGAATCTCGTTCACGTTACCCTCCTCCGGCTGGAGAAAGATAGCCCTGGGCGGCTAGCCAATTCTTGAAGAGATCGATCCACGAGTCCGTAAGAAAGTTTTGTTTCTTCATGCCGAAACCGTGGTATCCTTTTGCAAAGATGTGCAGTTCTACCGGTTTGTCAGCTTTATGCCAGGCTTCATAGAGTCTTGCAGCGGAGATAGGTGCGACGAGTATGTCGTCATCTGCTATGGCAAGGAAGAGAGGAGGGGCATCTGCCGGCACCGGTGTCGCAGTTCTATAGCCAGGGTAGATACCAGCAGCAAAATCCGGCCTGCTCTGGGCATCGTGCTGCATCACTGCACCCATTACAATTCCTCCACCCGCAGAAAAGCCCGCTATTCCGATGCGGTTCGGATCAAGGCCCCACTCGCTGGCGTGTTGACGTACGAAACGAATGGCTTGGCGACCGTCTTCTTCGGCCCAAGTCCGGGCTTCCTCTGTTGCTTCATCACCCACCGGAGGCTTCTCTTCGCCGCGCCTTTGAAGAGGGAGAACATTCATCAAATTGTGCATGAAGGCGAGCATTTCTGTATCGTCCTCAGGCATTTGTGCCACTCGGTATCTGAGAACGAAGGCGGTGACACCAAGTTGTGTGAACCAACGTGCCATGTCATAGCCTTCTGAGTCCATCATGAGAAAACGAAACGCCCCGCCAGGTGCCACGATAAGCGAGGTGCTGTTCGCGGTACCCGCAGCCGGTTTAAACATGGTGAGGGTCGGAATAACGACATTCCTGACCATTGTAGTCGGAGCTGTGCTTCCGAACATGGGCACCTGCATCGTTTGCTCGTGCCAAGTCCATTTCTCTGAACCGGGCGGGACACCGTTACCAGGATACATGGCGAAGACGCCCGCCGCATCTGGCGGTCGCTCGATGTAGGAAGGCAGATGTTGCGCGCTCATCCGATCAGGGATCTCAAACCGGGAGTCGCTGCCTGCATGACCGGAAGAATGCTTGGCTGGTCCTGTGTCGAAAGGGTGTGAATCACCTCTTGTGCTGTCCATATGCTGAAATCCTCCACTATGCCTGCGAAAGTCGAGAGGCAGGTTCTCTCTTTGTCTGAGGGTAGTCTAGACGCCTTGAAGCCGAGGGTGATAGAATAATTACGGAAAATGATTGTCGGATTCTGCAAAGTTGCCAGGTGGATGATGGCTCGACAAGAGAAGAGGTTGTTATGGATGTGATCGACCAAAGGCCGCCAGAACGCGAGGCGATGCTACTGCAAGCCAGCCGCGAGGAACTGGTGGAGCGGATTGGGCGAACCATGCGCCAGGATGGGAGTGCCCAGCCGCTCCCAGGGTTGCACCTGTACCGCCACTCCATCCCTCTGGAGCAGGTGTACAGCCTGGTCGAGCCATCGGTGTGCGTGGTTGCCCAGGGCAGCAAGGAGTTCCTACTGGGCAAGAACCGCTACCGGTATGACCCTTCCACTATCTGCTCGTGACAGTCGATCTGCCCTACGTCGGTCAGGTTCTGGAAGCGTCGCAGGAGCGTCTATTCCTCAGTCTGCGCCTGGATCTTGCTCCGACCCTCGTCGGTGAGATCCTCGTGGAGGCCGGTCACGTCTCGCCTCAAGACGTGGCTTCTGTGAGGGCGATATCCGTCAGCCCGGTGGATGGGCACCTGCTAGATGTCATGGTGCGGGTCGCCAGGCTCCTCGATGCCCCTGACGAAGCGCGGGTGCTCCTGCCGCTGCTCACACGGGAAATTATCTACCGGCTCCTGAAAGGAGAGCAGGGGGCTCGGCTCCGTCACCTGGCGATCCTCCGGGGCTACTCCCCCCATATCGCCAAAGCGATCGAACGACTTCGTCACGACCTCGACCAGCCACTATGCATCGAGCAGCTGGCGCGAGAACTGGGCATGAGCGTCTCGGGGTTGCAACACCACTTCAAAGCCGTCACGGCGCTGAGCCCCTCGCAGTTCCAGAAGCGGCTGCGACTGCAGGAGGCCCGCCGTCTGATGCTGGGTGAAAATATCGACGCTAAAGTAGCTGCCTATCGCGTCGGCTACCAGGACGCCTCCCACTTCAATCGCGAGTACAAAAGCCTTTTCGGTGTCTCGCCCATGCGCGATGTGCACCGGCTGCGGGAAGGGGCGCAGGATCCAGCTTCCCGATGAGAAAAACGAGAACCGTTTTCCAGGCCGAGGAGGAGAGAGTGTGGCATGCATCTTTGACCCTACCTATATGAGCCAAGTTTTTTCGCCGAGAATATACTCCCCGATCCAATCAGAGCTCTTCCCGTCCGAAAAAGCAACGCCACAGGCTTTCACCCGTGGCGTTTTTTTATTAGATCTGACGCTTTCTGCCCGCCATTGCGTAGGGGTCGGTGCGGGGCAGCCAGTCGAGGAAGCGCTCGATTTCAAGATTCCAGAAGCGCCACTCGTGCCCGTGCTCCTCGGTCTCATCCCACGTCACCTCGCAGCCGAGCTCGATCAGGCGGTCGCGGAACGTGACGTTCGCCTCATACAGGAAATCCTTCTTTCCGCAGGCGAGATAGCACTTTGGGAACTTTTTCCCTTCAGCGGCAAGCTTTTCGGCAAGCGCGGGCGGGTCGAAACGTGGGTCGGGATCGCGAATAAAAGACGCCGAGAGGTTGTTCGGATCCAGAGTGCCCACTAACGCGGCGGGATTTATTAACTGAAAACTGGCGGATATCGGCCCGAAAGCGCAGAAGCGCTCAGGGAAATTCAGCGCGTGGACGACCGTACCGAAGCCGCCCATCGAAAGGCCGGCGATGTAGGTGTCCTCAGGGCGTTTCGAAACCGGGAACAGGCCAGTGACAAAGTCGGGCAGTTCTTCCGAGATGAACTTGAAAAACTTGTCGGACGGCCAGTCGACATAGAACTTGTTCTCGCCCGAGGGCATGACGACAGCGATATTGCGCTCCTCCGCATAGAACTCCACGTTTGCATAGCCTGTCCAGGTCGCGTGGTTGTTTCCCCCGCCGTGCAGCAGATACAGAACCGGATAGGGCGCGGAGGGGGTGTGCTTAGGCGTGACGCCGGTCATGCCCATCGAATCGGGGATGGTCGGCGTAGGGATGACGACCGTGATGTCCACCGTGCGCCCCAGCGTGTAGGAAATCACGTTGCATACAAACTTTGCCATTTCTTCTTGCTTCCTTTCTCTTAGGTATTGCGCATATCCTGTCGTAGTACGGATAGTACCGGCGATGCGTTCCAGAGCCAACTTCAAGCAGCACGATCAACTCGAGGCCCGGGACCGTCTCACTTCCAGGCATCTGGCGATCCCTGGTGATGTGTCAAACTGACAAGAGATGACAGATGGTTGGCGCTCTCCTGCCAGCTCATGGGTGTTCATGCCTGGAATTGATCCAGGAACAGATAGCGTTCCCGATGCTTTTCCGGCTCCACATGCGCATCGAGATCAAGCCGCATCAACTGGATGGTATCACCACGGTTGGCCGGTGACCACAGGGGAAGGCCGGAGCCGTTCGGGTCCCCGCTTTTCACGAAGTTGACATAGTACGCCTGCATCAGCTCAGAAAGCTTGTAGTCGTCCGGCGTCCACGCATAGACCCTGTTGCTCCCAAGATTGCCCATCGCATACTCAACCTCAGCTGAGTGGACAGCGCCCCGGGGAGGCGGAAGGCGCTGCGCCTCCGCCTCCGGCCCTCGTATCACCCCACCAGCGAGACCGGCGACGGCATCGCCCATCTCGGGGGTCATCGGTGGGCGTGGATGGGTGTAGAGGTAACGGTACACCGGGGCTTCCCCGGTCTGGCTGTGCAGATCGCACCATTTCCAGGTGCTGTAGCCGGTGAAGAGGTCGCCGGCAAGATCGGTGGCGGATTGGAGGGCTTGCTCCTCTGTCGCAGCGGGGTAGAGGCGTAGCGCCTCATCGGCTCGCTCACCATATCGTGTGCGCAGGACCCTGGCAACATTCTCCGGTGTTGGTGCCTCGGTCCCCATGAGCCAGGGATAACTTACCTCCTCGGAATTCCAGCCAGCCAGGAGCGGAACATGCGCCTGCTCTCCGGCGGCGAAGATCTCAGCAGGAGGACGCGGCAGGAAATAGCCATCGAGGGTAAGCCTGAACTGTCCAAGAGGGACATTGGCCGTTGCTTCCAACAGGTGCGCGGCTGGCAGAGCGCGCAGCACCGCAAGCGAGGTCGCCCCAATGCCGCTGGCGAACGCAATGCCGTTTTGTTCTGCTCTGGCCAGCGGTACGGGGGAGAGCGTCCCCATCAAGGAGCCGCTCGAGCCGATAGCTCCGGCGATGAGATGCCTGGCCAGTGGTGAAACCATCTGGGCGCTGACCGAAGAAGATCCGGCTGACTCACCGGCGATCGTGACCAGGTCGGGATCACCGCCGAAGGCCTGGATGTTGTCCTGTATCCAGCGCAGAGCCGCCGTCTGATCCAAAAGGCCATAGTTGCCAGAGGCATGGTATGGAGCTTCCTGCGTCAGCTCAGGATGGGCAAAGAAGCCGAACACGTTGAGCCGGTAGTTCACGGTGAGCACCACGATGCCCTTGCGCGCCAGACTAGCCCCGTCATAGCGTGGCTCCGAGCCATCGCCAGCCACAAATCCACCGCCGTAGAAATAGACGAGCACTGGCAGGTGATCCTGGTCCGAGGTGGCGGGTGTCCACACGTTCAGGTAGAGGCAGTCCTCGCTCATGCCGCTGGAGCGAAAGCTCATATCACCAAAGACGGGCAGTTGCATGGCCCGCGGGCCAAACTGGTCAGCTTTGCGCACCCCCGACCAGTTTGCGACCGGCTGCGGCGGCTTCCACCGCAGCTCACTGACCGGCGGTGCGGCAAAGGGGATCCCTTTGAAGCTGCGAAGCCCAGAATCTGGCTCCGAAGTTCCTTCGATGATGCCATTGGTCGTAATGACGCGATTGTCAGTGAAGAGACTCCCGCGCTCTATTTCCTTCATGGAAACAACTCCTTTCACTGGATGCTCATGGGAAACCTCGCCAACAGTTCCCTTGACCTCCTGGTGCAGTTTCCGTTGTAGTAAAAATCTGGCTCTGTATTGAGTGACATGGCTTCTCTGGCTGGACAAACCTATGAGTCAGACCCTTTTTTACAAAGAGTATTGCACGCCGCTGTCAATACACCTCTGGCGGGGTTTCCTCTGAAGAAAAGTCCAGCATGTCTGCAAAAGCAGAGAGGAATGATCTCTGTCTGGTGATATTATAGACACTCTGGAGCACAGGGTGGTAGAATCACGGTCGAAAATGGTTGTCTGATTCTGCACATCTTGCAGATGAGCGATGAAGAAACACGAGAAGAGGTTCCGATGAATGTAATAATCCACCAGCAGGCAGAACGCGATTGCTGATTGGCCGACCCTCAATGTATTGCTCAATACTGCTTCTGGGGCAACCTGGATTTCGGTTCATCACGGCGGCGTAGGCATTGGCTACTCGCTGCATGCTGGACAGGTCATTGTGGCCGATGGCACATCAGCTGCTGCCGAACGCCTCGCGAGAGTTCTGACCAACGATCCAGGAAGCGGCGTCATGCGCCACGCCGACGCGGGCTATGACATCGCCACTGAATATGCCAGGGAAAACGGCCTCAAGCTGCCGATGGTGTTTTAAGTATATCCGCTTCGCCTGTGTGAGCGAAAGAACACGCAGCGCCCGCAGCAGTGCTGCGTATGTTTTGCCAGGTTAATTGTCCCCATGGGACAACTTATGGTCCGGCAAAAGAGGTGGACAGCTTATGGTAAACAGGCGTCAATTGAGAGCGTCCACGAGTATCCGGTGTTCATATTGCAGAGTTAAAAAGTTGCGAAAGGAGTAGCTGTAAATGGCAACGGACATTTATCGATCAGATAGCGGTAAGCAAGTAGGCTATGTTATTAAAAGTAGTGGCGATATTTATCAATCAGGTAAGGCCACGAAAGTAGGCTATGGTGTGTACGACGGCATAGGAGAGAGGGGTAGTATTCGTCAAGTAGGTGGAGCAGCCTTGTTATTAATATTGATGGAATAGTAGTTGCGGGGCAAGGTTGTCTTGCGCGTGGCGGACGAATGGCCCTCGAAAGGAGACGTACAGGAATGACAACCTGGTGGTCCTCCTGAGTTTCCCAACGGTATCAACTTTGGGGTGACACCTCGCGTGTTCTCACGAAGAGCCATGCTGAGACCAAGGCGAGGACGAGGACTCCTCCGGCGATCACAAAGGCGAGATGCATGCCCGAGAGGAATGTCTGTGGATTGCCCACCAGCGTTCCCAGGATTGCGACCCCTATGACACCACCAACTTGCCTGCTCACATTCAGCATGCCCGATGCGATCCCTGATTGGGCTTTGGGTGCATGCGAAATTGCCGCCTCGGTCATGGCCGGTAAGACCGAGGCCAGCCCGAATCCCAAGAAAGCTAGCAGACATGCAAGCAGCAGGTAGCTGGTTTGGCTATCAACTACCACAAACCCAAAACAGGCCAAAGCGCTCAAGAGCAGACCAATGACCATCACGCGTTTTGCCCCGAATCGGGGCATGAACCCGCCTGAGAGCGAGGCCGCCAGGAGGGCACAGCCAAATGAAGGAAGCAGTGCCACTCCCGTGAGAGATGGCGAATAGTGTTTCACCTGTTGCAGGAACAGACTCATGACAAATAGGAAGCCCATGAATGTAAAGGTCTGGCAAACGGCGACGACATTGGTGGCAGAGAATGTTCTTTCTTGAAACAGTGCCAAGGGGAGCATGGGATGGCTGGTGGTCTTTTCTCTCACAAGCAATACCAGGAAGAAGAGCAGGCTTCCTGTATACGCCACAAGAATCAGCGGAGACAGCCTTCCCAGGCTGTTTCCTTCAATCAACGCAAACGTCAACATGCCCAGGGCGAGCATACTGGTGAGTTGTCCCGGAAGATCAAGGCTTCGTCCTGCCTGTGGAGTCGATGGAGCAATAGAACGGGCGGTGAGCAGAAAGCCGAGGAGGCCGATGGGAAGATTGATCAGGAAGATGCTGCGCCACCCAAACGCATTGACCAACACGCCACCAAGCAGAGGGCCAGAAAGGGCCCCGATGCTTGCGACTGCTGCCCAGATACCACTCGCTTGCGCCCGTTTCCGGGCGTCGGTATAGATCGTATTTAACAGAGCGAGCGAATTGGGAACAAGCAGGGCTGCGCCAAGCCCCTGGACTGCGCGTGCGATCTGCAAGACGAGGAGCGTGGGAGCAAGACTACACAGCGTTGACGCCAGCGTGAAGAGGGCAAAACCGACTAAAAAAATGGTTCTGCTGCCTCTTCTGTCGCCAAGGGCTCCACCCGTCAGGAGCAAACTGGCGAAGACGAGGGCATAGCCATCCACAATCCATTGCAGCCCGGTCACATTCGCGCTCAGTTGCCCCTTGATATTGACCAGGGCCACATTCACGATCGTGACATCGAGAATCGTCATGAAGTAGCCAAGACAGAGCGCCAGCAGTGGTATCATCGTCAGTGTTCTTGCCTGTTGAGTTGTCTGTTGAGATGGTGTCGTGATCATTTGCTTCTCTTTCCCATCAGAGGGGCAACGCTTCCTCCCTTCCGGGGACGCAGCCTTTC
>Ga0207646_10005932_pt1 | contig 12743 bp, 11 predicted proteins | sample KBSK5502metaG_FD_184343 | JGI IMG/M metagenome (GOLD analysis project Ga0207646, IMG submission 184343) | Corn, switchgrass and miscanthus rhizosphere microbial communities from Kellogg Biological Station, Michigan, USA - KBS K5-50-2 metaG... | ecosystem: Host-associated > Plants > Roots >...
GCCGCGGGGGGGAGCGGACGCAGCCATTGTCACGGCGCGGCCGGGTTGGTTGCTGGCCCACCGCTCCGTTGAAATGGCTGGGATCGCCGCCACGATTGCAGTTGCTGTAAATGGGTGCGAGATGGCGGTCGAGTTAGTGGGCACGTCGTTGATGCTGGAGTCAGCGCCTGACCCGCGTCGGTACGGTGTCTGAGCCCCGGTGCTAGCCAGGTTCAGCCGCCTGGTTTGGGTTGGCGGTGTTCGCTGCGGTCGTGCAGGAGTCCCAGGATGCGGAGGTGGCCGCCGCATCCGAACGCAAACAGCGCCATCTCGATGGGGAGGAAGGTTCCCCATTTCGTCTGGCAGGTGAGCTTGACCGTTGAGCCCTGCCCGTCCTTGAGGACACGGTTGAAGAACTCGCGAAGCTGGGGCAGGTCGGCGGGGTGTACGTGAGAGACGGGGGTGGCGAGCAGCTCCTCGCGGGTGTAGCCAAGCAGCGCGCAGCCCGCGCGGTTGGCCGCGAGGATCCGGTCGCCGAAAGGATCGACTATGAATGCCGGATCGCCGACCTGGTCGCCGGGGTGGTCGAGCCGCTGTCGGAGGAGCCGTCGGCGGGCAGGTGACAGGCTCGCGAGCAGCACCTCGCGCACGAGGCCGTAACGGAACCCGAATCGCGGGCCGCCGACGCGGAGGATGCGGCGTTCACAAAGACGCTCAAGCTCCTCAGTTAGCTCGGCCACGTCAGCTCGCAAGAGGGCCGCGAGCGGTTCGGGGTCGAACGGCTGCTCCAGCGTGGAGGCGGCCAGGAGCACGCGATAGGACGCGGCGCCCTCGGATTGGCAGCGAGCCAGCACCGTTTCCGCGAGGGTCGCGGGGAGCTCGCCGCAACTGCCGCTGGTCACCGTCTCGACTACGAGCTGGGGATTTCCGCCTGTGGACTCGTGCAGGTCAGGTACTGCCAGCGGCGCGAGCTCGGCGGGGGTCAGGGGGCTGAGCCGCACGATCACGTCCGGCCTTAGACGGCGGGCCAAGTGGCCGGGCGGCGCGTCTTCAGTCCGGACGGCAGCTGCGAGCGCGGCCGGGATCGCCGCGCGGCGGCGCTGCAGATAGCTGAGCGCGGTGACCGTCGCCCGGTCGGCCCACTGGAGGTCGTCGAGGAGAAGTACCAGCGGGGCGTGCTTGGCGAGGACCTCGACGAGCGCTTCCAGCACGTCGATCTCCGCGAACTCTGCGGGCGGGTCGGCGGGCGTGAGTTCGGGCACGATCTTGCCAAGCGCCGCCGCGTGCTGCCCGGTAAGCTCGGCCCCGGTAAGCGCGTCCCGAAGTGCCGTGGCGAGCGGGACGTAGGGAAGGTGGCGCTCGAGCTCGGAGCAGCTCGCGCACCCGATGCGCACGCCAGCGAGGCTCGTCGCGAGTTCGTCGAGCAGGCGCGTCTTTCCCAGCCCTGCCTCTCCCTCGATCAGCAAAAACGCGAACGATCCGCCGAGCGCCTGCCGGACGGCGCGCTCCAGCGCGGCGAGTTCAGCCGCCCGGCCGAGCAGGCGCACGCTGCGCTTCCCCGCGTCTCGGCGCGCCCGTTCGACCGGGCGCGGTATGAGTGCGCGGACGTCTTCCTGGCGGAGGATTGCCGATTGCAGCGCGCGGGTTTGCACGGTCGGTTCGAGCCCAAGTTCGCTGCTGATCCGGTCGCAGAAGTGACGGTATATCTGCAAGGCCTCGTGCTGGCGGCCAAGGGCGTAGAGGGCAAGCATCGCCGTTCGCTGTGCGCGCTCGCTGAAGCGATCGAGCGAAGCGGCGGCGTTGGTGTGGGCTAGGGCGTTGGGGTAGTCGAGTTCGGCGAGTGCGGCGTCCGCGGCGTCTAGGTGCGCGCCCAGCACCCGCGCCTGGTAGGTACCGCGCAGATCCTGCGCCCATTGGGCGTACGGTTCGTCCTCGAGTAGTTCACCGCGTACCAGCGCCAGCGCCTGCGCTAGCGAGCGCCGCGCCGCCCCGGTTGGCTCGCGTGTCGACCACTCGACAAGCTCATCGAAACGGTCAAGGTCGAAGTTGACGAGGTCGGTCGCGAATCGGTACGCCTCCGCCTCGGTGACGACAAGCTCGCGTGCCCGCGCGCGGTTGTTGGTGAGATGACGCCGCAGCGCCGAGACAAAGGTCTGGAGCGAGCCGGCCGGATTCTGCGGCTGCTGCCGCGGCCAGAGCAGGTCGGCTAGGCGTTCGGTCGTCACGCGATGGCCGCGGGCGGCGAGCAGGATCTCAAGCACCTGCTTCGGCCGGGCGCCTCCCAGGTCACGCGGACCTAGCGTACGGGTGCCGTCTTCGATCGCAAGCGGCCCGAACAGGCGGACTACGAGGCTCCCCCGATTCTCTTTCTCTACGCGCATGCGCTGCCTCACTCTCAGGCGATCGAGCTTCCGGTTACGTTTACCTGCGGCGCGATCGCCGCAGCTCACCAGGTTCCCTCTCGCCGCGGGCGCGATTTGCTCCACTCGATTTGCGTCCACGCAGAGATGACTCTTAGGTCTCGGCCCGGGCTGCAGCGGATGACTGCCAGCGATGCGGTCACCGGGCAGCCCCAGCCAAGCCTCACGGGCATGCCGACCTGATCATCGGATCACCGCGGCTGCAAGGGGCTCGGCCACGGCCCTGTGCCGGACTGGCCTCCCCGCTCCGGCCGCATTCAGCCGACGCTGACGGGGCTCAGACATTACGTGAGCCGGTCCTCCGGTGAAGGGGAGCATTCGATGCGCAACAGATCGCTGGTGTCGGCGGGGCTGGCCGCCGTCACGGTGTTTGCGGTCATCACGAACTGGCGGCCAGGCGCGAAGACCTCCGGGTGACGCCGCACCGGCCGCCGGGTCAGGGCCTGCTCCCCGTCCGGTGACGGGCCGGACTCAAGCCCAAAGGTGTCCCAGGTCCCGGCCGCAATGGCGGTTGACGGCGCGGGCCTGAGGGAATGGCGCGAGGTTATCCGCCGTACCCGATGACCCGATCACCTTCGGGGCGTCCGCCTCCGGCGCCAGCGCCATCGCGATCACCCGATGGCATCACGCGAGGTACTCACCGGCGGGCACCGGCCGCCCCGTGCCCGGCCCAGCGACCAGCGCGGACTTCTCGCCACGGCCTGGAAACACGGGTCACCTGGCCGCATGGCGACGGCGCTCCCGGCTGGCCGCCGACGGTGTCACCACCGGCACCGACGGCGGAAGCAGGCGAAACAGGGCAGAACTCTATGCACGGCTTCTGGGCGGAATTGACTGAGACGCCAGTCCCATACCAGGAGCCGCCGCTCATCACCCCGAAAAACGCTCACGGCACACCAGGACACCTCGGGCAGGACGCCAGTCCCGCTCCGGGGTCCAGCAGTTACAAACACCTAAGACAGTGGCGTTGATTGATCTTCGGGTGGACGCGCAGGCAGGCCGGTCGCCGTGCTCTCGAGGACCGTTTCGGGGTCAGGCGCGTCCTGCGTGGCTCAGTCGGCGCTGCGACGTCACTCAGGGCTCGCGTGCATCCTGGCTCCGTCGCCGGTGAAGCCTCAGCCGGATCCCGAAGGAGGCCAGATGAAAGCAGCCTGCCTAAGGCAGTGACCGAACAGCATGAAGGGGCGAAACCATGAAGAGATCTCGCAAAACCAAACCTTTCAGAGCGACGTTGTTGACGATAGCGCTCGGCTGCGCGGCGCTGGCCGCTGCTGCCGCTCCGGCCGGAGTGCTGGTCAGCCCGGCAAGCGCATCCACCCCGGGCGGCAACTGCGGCGCGTGCCCGGGGGCGCAGTTCATCACCAGCGCAGTCGAGCACCCGGACGGTACCGTCACCTTCCCGTTGCACCAGGGAATCAGCAACGGCCAACCGGTGTACTACGTCGTCACGGACGCCTCCGATGGCTCGGTCGCGGCGGCGATGGGAGTCAACACCTCGCAAAAGCTAGCCAACGCCGCCAACACCGCGGGTGTGGAGAAGGTCAGCGTCAACCCTGACGGGACGATCGTGTTTCCCGCGACGGTCAACTTCAACCCGACGCCGGGCTTCACGCTGACCCCCGGCCCGACCGGCTTCCCGCCCGCCGCCGCCAACCCGCCCGCGGTGGGCGGCCCCGGCTACAGTCCCCTGATCCAGCTGCCGGACGGTGTCGTGCTAAACGCCCCGCAGGTCGCCAATAACACCGGCCGGGCCTTCAAGGTCGCCAACATCGATTTCACGAACATGACGGTGACCTACAAGGAAACCGACGGCTTCCAGGGCGGCAAGGCGTTGCGCTACGCCTCGTTCGACTCCTCCGATCCGGTCGCGGCCACAATTGAGCACGTCACCTATGCGCCGGCGCTGAACAACCTGCCTACCCTCAACGACGACAGCACGGCTTCAGCGCGCGCCTCCCTGGCCGCCTTCACCAACGGGCAAACCGGCGCCACGAACCCCAACCGGCAGGGGCTGAACTCTGCCATCCTCGACGGGCTCGACCCGCTGAACGTGCTGCGCTGGAACCCCACCCAGGGCCGCTACAGCCCGATGTGGGACGCGCACCTGACCCAGTGGCAGGTGCCGGTCGGCCAGCGCACGCTGCAAACGGACTTCGGCACTGTCCAGGAACTCGCCGATCACGGGACCGTCGTCGGGTTCAACGGGACCGCGCAGGGCACCACGTTCGCCGCCAGCGGCATCATCGTCAACTGCCCGATCGTCGCCTTCGCGTCGTCCTGACCCACCAGGCGGCAAGCCGCTTCTAGCGCCGGGGCCACCGGGCCAAAGCGCCCGGTGGCCCCCCGGCCGGCGCCAAACGCGGCCAGCGGGCACCATGAAACCGGCCTGGCCACGCTCAAAGGAACTGGCGAGGTCACATATCCCGGGCGTGGTCCCGCCGCTGCCCGGCCAGTCCGAAGGAAGTGAGAAGCCATAAACGCCTTCAGCAGACCTATCTCCCGCGCCGTCATTACCCGCGCGGTCGTGCTCGCGGCGGTACTGGCGCCGGCTGGGGCGCTGGCAGCGGCGCCCCCGGGGACGGCGCTGGCCGCGAGCCAACCGCAGGTCCCAGCGCGCTGCTTCGCGCAGGTCGGCGTCGACCACGTCGTGTTCGGCCCGGACTCGTTCTTTGAGCCCGCCACCGTCCAGGGGCCAACCAGCTTCAGAGAAAACGCCGACGCGACCGTGGTGACTTACCCGCTCTACCGGGGCACCAGCCAGGGACGCGACGTCTACTACGTCATCACCGACGCCTCCAACTTGAGCGTGGCACAGGCACTGGGCGTCAACTACACGCCAAAGCTCGCCCAGGCCGCGGGAACGGCAGCCGTTCAGGTCTCCGCCTCGCAGATCGGAAGCGGGAACGGCATCGACTTCCCCGCGTCGGTTGACTTCTCACCGGCACGCGTCCTAACCCCCTCAGCCCAAGGATTCCCCCCGCTGACGGCACAGCCCGGCGCCGTCGGCGAACCGGGATACAGCCCGCTGGTCCAGGTGATCTTCCGCGACACAACGGTGGTGCTCGACGCCCCGCAGATCGCCAACGCCACCGGTCAGGCAGACAAGATCGTCTCGATCGCCCCGAATCACAGCACAGTCAGCTATCGCGAAACAGACGGCTGCTATGACAACCAGAGCGTTCACTACGCCTCCTTCGACTCCTCCGACAAGACCGCGGCCGCCATCGAGGACGTGACCTACGCGCCCAACCTCAACGCAGCGCCCTCACCGGGTTGCGCTGATCCCGCAGTCGTTGCGGCGAACTGTTCCCGCGAGCCGCTTATCGCCTTCACTAACGGCCAGACCGGCACCACCAGCCCCCAGCGGCAGGGCGAGAACGCGGCCATCCTCGACCAGGAATCACCGCTCAACATCTTGAAGGAAGTGCCGGAACCAACGGCCCAATTCGACTACAGCCCCATGTGGGACATCCACTTCGAGACATGGACGGACACCGCCGTCGCGGAAGGCCTCAACCTTCGCCAGACCGACTTCTCCACCGCCCAGCAGCAGGTCACCAATGGTCTTGCCACCGGCTTCCCCGCCGGTGCTCCGTTCGGCCCCAGCGGATTCATCGTCAACTGCCCCGTCGTCAGCCTCGACGTCAACATCAGCGGGTAAGGAGCGCACATTCCCCGGGCAGCAATGGGCTGCGGTCAGTGCGCCTCGCCGCAGATGGCGGCCAGCAGGCCCTCGAAGTCCTCCCCGCACGGGCCGCACGCGTGCAGGTGCGCCGCGATGCCCGGGTAACGCTGCTCCGCCGGTTCGCCGGAAGCCACCAGCTCGGCGTAGACGTGCAACATCTCCATCGCCTCGGCGCAGCCCACATCCCGCGGATCAATCCGCAGGAACCGGTCCAGCGCCGACCAGCCGTTCATGAGCGCCCCACACTGTCGTGGCCCAGGTACCCGCCAGCAGCCAACGCCGCCCGCAGCTTGCGCCGGGCGCCGAACAACACCTGGTAGATCGCGTTGCGGCTGCAGCCGAGATTGATCACCAGGGCATCCAGCGGGACATCGTTGAGCACGATCGCGACGAACACCTCCCGCTGCCGGGGAGTCAACTCGCAGTCCACCGCCCGGCGCAGCGCGGCAAACAGATCCCCCCACTCGGCCTGGTGAGCGGGGTCAGCACCGAACCGGCCAGGCAGCCGGGACCAGTCCTCGGCGTCCAGCGGAACGGCCGGGTGCCGCCAGAAATGCCGCCCGATCTTGGCCGACACTTCGAAGATCACGAACTTGTACGCCCAGGTGGTGAACCGGCTCTCCCCCCGGAACTGCCCGAGCTTGCCCGTGATGGCCACCAGCGCATCGGCCGCCGCCTGATAGGCCAGGTCATCGAGCTCGGGCCCGGTGATCCGCAGCCGCGGGCCACGCCGAGCGGCCTCACCCCGTGCGATGCGCACCAGCAGCTCGTGCAGCCGTACCAGCGCGGCTTCCCGCCGCGGGCCAGCCCCGGCCAGCGCCCGCAGCCACCCTGCTGACTCAGCATCCAGGCCGGCAGGGACGACAAACTCCTTCTCAGCCGTATGATCACCCCTCGCCAGTGCGCTGTTCGTCACCCCTTATTCGGGCCAAAGGGGGCGGCAGGCTTGGTCCTACGTCGTGACACCGCACGTGAGAGCGCGAGGGCCAGCCGGCCCTGCAGACGGGCAGAGGGGAGCACACGACCGCGCTGGCGTTGCTAAGACCCGCGAGGCACGCAGGCGCTAACGGTACATGGCCAAGGCAAACCTGCTGCACCCGAGCGACCGGTTCCCCGCACTCACCGTCGCCCTGCCCGGCGGCCGCACTGGCCATTCGGCGAAGGGCCTGTTATGAAACCTCTGTCTATCAACGTCCAGCTGTCCCCGGCGATACCGGCGGAGGTGGGCCCGGTCCCGGAGACCCTTGAGCAGCGTAGGGGCCGTTTCGAGCGTGATGTGCTCCCCTACCTGGATCAGTTGTACGCGGCTGCGATTCGGATGACGCGCAACCCAGCTGACGCGGAGGACCTGGTGCAGGAGACCTTCGTGAAGGCCTACGCATCGTTCCACCAATTCCAGGAGGGCACCAACCTTAAGGCGTGGCTGTTCCGGATCCTGACCAACACCTTTATCAACACCTACCGCAAGCGGCAGCGGGAACCGCGGCGCTCCGAGGCGGAGGAGATCGAGGACTGGCAGCTCGCCCGGGCCGCATCACACACCTCGTCCGGCCTGAAGTCCGCCGAAGCGGAAGCTCTGGAGCGGCTGCCCGACACTCACGTCAAGGAGGCCTTGCAAGTGCTGCCCGAAGCCTTCCGGATCGCCGTGTACCTCGCCGATGTGGAAGGCTTCGCCTACCAGGAAATCGCTGACATCATGGGCACACCGATCGGCACCGTGATGTCACGCCTGCACCGGGGACGCAGGCAACTGCGCCAGATGCTCCAGGACTACGCGGCCGAGCTGGGCATGACCCACGCGGCATCCGCCGCCGGGCCGCACCAGCCCTCCGGCGAGGCTACTGGGGGATCAGAAATGAGCTGAGAAACCGCACGATGAGCCCTGCAGCGAGGTGCTGGAGGCGGTGCACTCTCACCTCGACAGCGGCCCGGCCGGGCCGGGAACGACAACCTTCCGCCGCGGGCCATCTGGCCAGCACATAACAGCTAATCGGCGCGCTCTGCAATAGGTAATCTATCAAATCCATAGGGATTCATACTCGGCAGGCCACCACCCAAGTAGATCAAAGCAGTTGGTCCGTGCGCCCAACATGATCACCTGCCACGAATGGTCATGCTGAACGACGCATAAGAATTGCTCGCGTAACGCACTACTTTCGGCATGTGCGAGCGTGTCGTCAGGCGGCGCACGTTGTAACGATCCAGCTGCGTGCCAACAGCCGAGGCGAAGACCAGGCCGTGATCCTGCCAAAGCTCTCCAGCTCTCAGCCGGTCGGCCGCCTGGTTCTTGCGGTGCTGCTGGAGCGCCTCGACAGCGAGCTGCGGTAGCAGCAAGACCCGTCCGCTCTTCGGCGTCTTCGTGTCGCCAGAGGCCCGTACGGCACGGTAAACGGCGATCGTGCTGGCGTCGAGGTCGACTTCGCTCCACCGAAGAGCCCGTACCTATTCGGTCCTCAGCCCGGTCGTTACTGACAGCACTACATAGGCGTACAGGCGGGTGTCCCTGGCTGCGTGCAGCACGGCTTGCGCCTGGTCGAGAGTCAGGCTCTTGGACGGGCGGCCTGGCCTTCCTTGCGGCGCCTTAACCAAGGCCGCCACATTCCGGCCGGTCAGGTCGCGGATCTCGGCATGCCGGATGGCCCGCTCAAGGCAGTTGCGAATCATCTGCAGGCTGCGGGTCGACAGCTGCACGGCGAGGCCATCCAGGGCCTCCTGGACATCTCCCGCGGTGAGGTCCCGCAGCTTCACGTCGCCCAGCCGCTCCCTCAGCGGCTTAACGGTGTCGCGGTAGAGCTCCACCGTGCGATCGGACCTGCCGTGCATTCCCCCAGCAAGCCAATCGTCCAGCGCATTGCCGACTGTGTAGGTTGCGCTGGACCGGACTCCGTCGTCCAGCTCGTGGCGTAGCTGGCGCAGCTTGGCCCTAACCTCTGTCTTCGTCCTGCCGGTCACCTTCCGGCGGACCCGCCTTCCTCCCTTGTGGCCCAGGGAAACGGCGCCAACCCAGCAGTGGTTGGTGCGGTCGAAATAAACCGAGTCTTCACCGTGCCCGCGGCGCGGTCCAGAGGCGCCCACGGATCGGCGATAACACCTTTGGCTCTTTGTTTGGCTCTTACTATGAAGGAAAGATCCAACTGACTTAGGCTAAGGAGCTATCTAGCTGCTGAAACTTGGTGGGCGCAACTGGGTTCGAACCAGTGACCCCTCGCTTGTAAGGAGGCGGATTCAGTCCGGTCATGGTGTCTTACCTGCCGGTCTGAGTGACCGCACGTGACCGGGATTGACCGTTCATCGCCCTGGCGAATGGCACGTTAATGGCACGACGCCAACTGCAACCCGGTCACAATGCGCGAGCAAGATCTGACGAGATGCTTTGGAGCCAGTGCAGTGGTTCGGGCTCGTCCAGCAGGCAGCACTCCAGCGCGGGCAGGATGGCCGTGCGGTCGGCCAGTCCGTAGGCGTCTAGGAACATACGCAGCCGTGCGCCCAGCTCAGGAAGCGGCTCGAATCCGGCCTCTGCCAGCTGGCCGGGCGGCGCCAACGGCACGAATGTCCATGCCGCTGCGGCGAGGTCGGCCAGCGGCTCGACGGGCTGGGCGGCATCCCAGTCAATGAATGCGACCGGTATCCCGTGCCGGTAGACGGTGTTCCACGGGCCCAGGTCGCCGTGGGAGACGATCTCACCAGCCCGGGGTGAACGCGGGTGGAACCGGTAGCTGCTGGTCGGCCGGAAGCCAGACGCCGCTCGGTGCAGCTTGCGGATCAGCTCTGCCGCACCGCGCAGGGCCAGTTCGGTCCTGGCATACGACGGCAGCCGGTGCCCGTGTCCGGGCTGCCACTGCGGGTCGTTGGCGACGTCGCCGTCGATAAAGCTCAGAACCTCCCGGTCGCCTTCGATTCCGAGCACCCGTGGCGAGCCGTCGAACCCGGCCGCCTCCAAATGCCGCAGGTACTCGTGCACCGCGGGCGTCCACGGCCCCATCGGCCGCAGCAGCCGGTCGCTGCGGCGCACGATCCCGCTGGTCATGCGCCCGCCCGAAAGCGGAACATCCCCCGATTGACGGCGCCGGTCATCGGTCATTAGCCCAGTATCACGAGGACTGGCCGCATAACCAGCTTGGAAGATCGGTGGTGCCGCCACAGGTCCCATCAGGTCCGACGTTGCTGCTGATATCTGGGCGTCCAGTGCGCGTGAGTGACCGCTGCCACCCGCGAGTCTCCCTGGCGTATGGCCCGTGTGTGGCCCGGCTTGGGGCTGGCTGGCCTTGGTCTGCGCGGAGCTGTCGCGTCAGGCAGCGGATCAGAGAGTCGGCGCTGTGCAGGCTTAGGCCTCCTGACCTGCGATGCAGCTGTCCCGGTGCAGGACAGCGGACGCTTCGTTCCGCCATGGTTACGAAGTGCCTCGCCGCGCGGCCAGGTCAGCCACACCCTCTGGATAGAGGGGCGGGCTCGCCGCCCCTGGCATCCGCCAGATCACGCGGGTCATGTCACCATCATCCAGAATGGTTTGCTCGGGTATCTCGTAGGCAGCTTCATTAGCGAAAGCAGCGGTGAAGACGAAGACGATCTCGTGCTGGGTGGCGCCGCCCCACTGAAAGATGTTCTCCAGCACGCCCGCCAGCCGCACTCCCGTGAGCGTCTGCCCGATCTCCTCCCGGAACTCGCGGTGCACCGTGGCCAGCGCGTACTCGCCGAACTCGACATGACCGCCCAGCGGCCGGTGAAACAGCTCCCCGGACGGGTTCGCCTCCTCGGACACCAGCACCGCGCCGTCACGCGGCCGCTGGATCACCACCATCGCCTTGACGACCTGGCCTCTGGGTTCCACCCGGTTGTCGTATCACACCGCGCCGAACTCTATGTAAGTCCCGGCACGATCGGCGGGACTGTCAGCTTGGGAATTACACCTATTAGCGCCGTTGTGCTGTGTGACCTGCGGCGGAGCTTCGCTGTGAGTCGCCGTGTGTGACCCCTGCGATCCCCGGTTAATTGCACGTTAATTGCACGGTGATCTTGTAGCTGGGACGGGCACCCGTCAGGCTGGGACGTGAGGTCATCTCCTCGGTCGGGCACCCTCCGGGCTACCCCGGGTTCTCCGGGGACGGCAAGGGTCTGCCCGTGGGCCGATCGAAGTGAGCCCTTGCCGTCCCCGGAGGTTCTGGGGTAGGGCTGTGCCTGTCCGGGCGAGGAGATGACCCCGTGCTGATCTCCATCTCCGAGGGAGGACCGGGGTGCGGGGCAGCGCCCAGCGATAGAGCCGATGGCTTCACGGCCGCCCGCGGTTCGCAGCAGGCGATTCGCTCGCTGCCCGGCCGCCGTCCCACGGATATCCCCTCCTGCGCTGATGCGCCTTTTTGCATGCCGGGTTCCGTTGCCGCCTTGCTTGTCGTGGACCGGTGGCTGCGGCATAGTGGGTGGCCTGGGTCGGTCGGCGTCAGCGCTTCGGCCCATGGTGCATGGGATCATTTTCCGGTGCCCCCGGAGGAGCGTGCGGCCTTTTCTGTCCCAGGCGTCTATGACCGTCCGCGCAATGGGAGGGCAGCATGAACGTATCAGCCCGCCGCTTTGGCCGGATGGGGTTGCTGGCGGGGGTGGCCGGATGCCTGGGCGCGGTTTCCATGCCTGGTTCGGCGGCGTCTGCTTCTTCGCCGGGTTCGTTAGCTGCAACGCAGGTAATCCTTGGTGCGCGCGCTGTGGCATCGGGCAGCGGCTGGGGCACCGCGGAGGAGGTGCCGGGCATCGCGGCGCTCAACGCGGGCGGCCTCGCCCGGATCTTGTCGGTGTCGTGTGCCTCGGCGGGCAACTGCAGCGCCGGGGGGTTCTACACCGATAGCTCCAGCAACAACCAGGCGTTCGTGGTCAAGGAGGTCAGCGGGGTCTGGCGCACCGCGAAGGAGGTTCCGGGCACCGCGGCGCTCAACGCGGGCGGCCGCGCCCAGATCTCGTCGGTGTCGTGTGCCTCGGCGGGCAACTGCAGCGCCGGGGGGTTCTACGCTGACGGCTCCGGCAACCTTCAGGCGTTCGTGGTCAATGAGGTCAGCGGCGTCTGGCGCACCGTGAAGGAGGTTCCCGGCACCGCCGCCCTCAACCAGGGCGGGCAAGCGCGGGTCAACTCGGTGTCGTGTGCCTCGGCGGGCAACTGCAGCGCGGGCGGGTTCTACACCGACAGCTCTTTCCACGTTCAGGCGTTCGTGGTCAAGGAGGTCAGCGGCGTCTGGCGCACCGCGAAGGAGGTTCCCGGCACCGCGGCGCTCAACGCGGGCATCGAAGCCCTGCTCTTGTCGGTGTCGTGTGCCTCGGCGGGCAACTGCAGCGCCGGGGGGTTCTACACCGACAGCTCCAAACACTTCCAGGCGTTCGTGGTCAAGGAGGTCAGCGGCGTCTGGCGCACCGCGAAGGAGGTGCCGGGCACCGCGGCGCTCAACACCGGCGGCGAAGCCCAGCTCTTGTCGGTGTCGTGTGCCTCGGCGGGCAACTGCAGTGCCGGGGGGTTCTACCTCGACGGTTCCGGCAACGGCCAGGCGTTCGTGGTCAAGGAGGTCAGCGGCGTCTGGCGCACCGCGAAGGAGGTGCCGGGCATCGCGGCGCTCAACGCGGGCGGCTTCGCCCAGATCTTGTCGGTGTCGTGTGCCTCGGCGGGCAACTGCAGCGCCGGCGGG
>Ga0207646_10005934_pt1 | contig 12739 bp, 7 predicted proteins | sample KBSK5502metaG_FD_184343 | JGI IMG/M metagenome (GOLD analysis project Ga0207646, IMG submission 184343) | Corn, switchgrass and miscanthus rhizosphere microbial communities from Kellogg Biological Station, Michigan, USA - KBS K5-50-2 metaG... | ecosystem: Host-associated > Plants > Roots >...
CGTACCACGTGGGAGAGGAGCCGAGGAGGCAGGCCGCGTCTGCGCTGATGCGGATGGCCGTGCCCGGGGCGGCGCGGCCCAGGAACTCCACGGGGATGAGCCCGAGCTGGCAGACCGACTGCGACAAGGCGGGCTCGGTCCCGAAGCCCTGGATGAAGATCCAGCACGCTACGTTGGCGGCGATGACGGCGACGGTGACGAGGGGGATGAGGACGGTCGGGTTCTCGTCCTTGTAGGGAAACATCCATCCTCACCCGGCAGCTCCATCCTACCGTCCTCGGCGCGCGAAGTCGCAGGGCGCGACCGCTTCCGCGGATGGGCGTGCCGCGAAGAGTCGCCCCGACAGAGCCCACCTAGAACAGCATCCGCAGCCCGAGCTGCATCGTCCGGGTGTAGCCCGCTATGCCCGTGATCTCGCCGGCCCGCGCATCCTGGATGTTGACGAAAGCGTTCGACGGCAGGTCGAGATTGATGTGGTTGAAGACGTTGTAGGCGTCGAACCGCAGCTCCAGGCGCCTCTCCGCACCCAGCTTGAGATTCCTCTGCAGGCCGAGATCCACGTTCCAGAAACCGGGCCCGCGCACGATGTTCCGGCCCGCGTCTCCGAAGTTGTTGACCGGAACCGCGAACGCACTGACGTTGAACCACCGTTTCACCGTGGGATTGTCCAGTTCCGGATTGCCCACCAGGTTGGGTCGGGTGCGGTTGGTGACGCCGACGTTGGCCGGGTCCCCGCTCACGTAGGGAGTGAACGGCGCGCCCGAACGGACGAGGGCGTTCCAGTTGACCTGCCAGTTGCCGAGGATCGCCGACGCGACACCGCTCGTGAGCCACTTCTTTCCCGGCCCCGCCGGCAGCTCCCAGACCCCCGCCCAGGTCAGGATGTGCGGGATGTCATAGCTGGCCACCGACTTGTTGGAGTTGATGTCGAAGAAGTCCTGGACGCCGGCGCCTCCCCCGTTTCCATTCTCCGCGAGGGCAATGCCGCTGCTGGTGTCGATCGTCTTCGACCAGGTGTAGGAGAGCACGGTGGCCAGGCCGTGCGCGAAACGGTGCTGCAGCTTGAACTGGAACGCGTCGTAGCTGCTGAAGCCGTTGTCCCGCTCGTAGGTGAAGCCCCCCGTGATGTAGGGATACGGACGAAGCTGGTCCCTCTCGGCGGGAGTCATCCGGCGATTTCCGTCGTAGGCCGGCCTCGTGGCGCACGTGGCGCAGCCCGCGTACTCGAGACGGCCGTTGCGGCTGCCCACGTAGGCGACCGACGTCACCAGGTTGCGGGTGAGCTCCCGCTGGACCTCGACGTGGAACTGGTGCGAGTAGGGATCCTTCCGCTGCGGATCGTTGAAGAAGCCGCCCAGGGTCCACGGCGAGGCCGGGGGCACCGCGAACGGCAGGTTCGAGAGCTGCTCGATCCTCGTGTTCGGATCCTGCCCCGGTCGGTTGATCTCGCTGATGCTGATGCCGGGAGACAGCGGCCATCCCCTCTCGAATTCGTGCTGCGCGTACTGACCCCGGTTCACGAGCGCGTCCCACATCAGCGAATAGCCGGTGCGCACGACCGTCTTGGGGTCGACCTGCCAGGCCAGGCCCACCCGAGGTCCGACGTTGTCCTTGATGGGCTTGATGATCGAGAAGGGCTCGACGACCCGGATGTGCTGGTTGAATGGAATCTGGTCGATGGGCTTCGGAAGGCACGGCGGCGGCGCGGCCGCGCCGCAGACCCGCGGCATCGTCCCGGACGCGATCAGGAACTCACCCGTGCTCATGTCGAACCCGCTCTGCGTGCCCTTTCCAACCGCCCGCCCGACATAGTCGTAGCGCACGCCGTAGGTGAGGCTGAGGTTCCTCTTGATCGCCCATTGATCCTGGATGTAGCCCGAGTACGTGCGGAAATGGAAATCGATCGTGCTGGTCGTCGCGGTCGCATCGGGCACGAAGGCCTGCAGCGAGCTGGGCAGCCCCAGGAGAGCGGACGCCAGCGCGTCCCCCGTGGTGGCGCTGTTCTGCGGGTCCGAGGTCTGCGCCGTGGAGAAGTTGAGCTGTCCGAACTGGTTCTTCTGCAGGCGCGAGAGCTGGATCATCTGCAAGCCGACCTTGAAGTTGTGCTTGCCCTTCAGCCAGGTGAGGTCGGTGCCGACGCTCCAGGTCGGGTTGTTCCTCTCGCGCGGGCCCTGCTGGCCCAGGTTGGGGAAATTCCAGGAGTTGCTGATGTTGGTGAAACCGCCGTTGCTGATGAACCATCCCGCGTAGCGGTCGAGGTCGGGCAGGGCCAGGCCCCGCTGGGGCTCGACCCCCAGGGGGTGCTGCAGGGGCGCATCCTCGGTCGGCTGGGCGGCCATGCCGCCGTGGGCCTCCAGGATCATGCTCGACGAGAAGGTGTGGAAGAAGCCACCTCCGAAGTTGCGGTTGATCCCGTCCGGCGTCGTGAACCCGACGTCACCGACCGGATTGAAGTTGCTGATGCGCTGCTCGGTCCACCGCACGAACATGTTGTCGCTCGGTGAGAAGTGGTGGTCGATCCGGAGCTGGAAGGTGTTGCCATGGCTCGTCTGGAAGCGGTTGGCCACGGAATTGAGGAAGTTGTCGGCGACGTTCCCGGGGACGTTCGGCTTCGGCATGTAGGCCTTGAGGAAGGCCTGCATCGTGGGTGAGATCAAATTCGCAGGGATGATGTTGCCGGGGAACGGATCGCGTACCACCCGGCCGTTCTCGATCCGGGTGGTGTAGGGGTTGTAGATCTTCCGCCCGCCATACGACCTCGAGAAGTCCCCGTCCAGCTCCCCGCCCGCGGGAAGCGTGTACCGGATGTCCGGCAGGCTGCGATAGCGCCAGCCGTCGTACCCGGCGAAGAAGAAGGTCTTGTCCTTCACGATCGGCCCCGAGACGTTCACCCCGAACTGGGCCTGGCGATAGTCGGGAGCCTTGTCCCGGTTGAAGTCGCGGAAGGGATCCCGGGCCTGCAGGCTCTCGTTGCGGAAGAAACCGAAGGCGCCGCCGCCGAGCCGGTTGGCCCCGGATTTCGACGTCATGGTCACGACTCCGCCCAGCACGCCGCCGAACTCCGCCTTGTCGCTGTGCGACTGCACCTTGATCTCCTGCAGCGAATCGAGGTCCGGCAGTACGACGTACGTGCCGGAGCGGACACCGGTGTTGATGATGCCGTCGACGTAGTAGAGCTTCGAACGGTTCTGCTGCCCCTGCACCGAGGCGTTGCTGAACGCGGCTCCCGGCACCCCGGTGTTCCCTTCCGTTCCGAGCGTGGTCGAGTCCTTCGGGCCCTGGGCGGTGGAATAGGGGTTGACACCCGGAGTGAGCAGCAGCAGCTGCGTGAAGCTCCGCCCCTGGGTCGGCAGGTCGCGGATGATCTTCTCCTCGACGACGTTGCCCAGCTCGGCGGACGTGGTCTGGAGCAGCTCGGACTGCGCGGTCACCTCGACCGTCTCGGTCGCTGCTCCGACCTGGAGGGTGACGTTGCGGGCCACGGTCTGGTTCACGTCGACGGTGAAGGGGGTGAGCTGGGCCTTGTTGAAGCCGGAGAGCTCGACGGTGAGGACGTACGGACCGGGCCGCACGTTCACGAACGTGAAGAAGCCGGCGCTGTTCGTCAGGCGCTCGCTCCGGACGTTGGTCGCCTGGTTGACGAGGGTGACGGACGCACCGGGGACCACGGCCCCCGACGGATCCATGACCGCCCCGCTGACCGCGCCCATCGACGTCTGCGCGAAGGTCGAAACGGCGGTGCCCGCCGTGAGCGCGGCGAGCAGGAGCAGCGGGAAGGGCGTGCGCGGATGGAGACGGGTCGTCATGCGAGCCTCCTCGACAAGGCCTCGGATGCCGCGTTCGCGCGCTGGCCCGACCGGCGAGACGCGACCTCCTGCCCTGAGCTGCACTGGACCAACCACTTCAGAATATGCTCTGGTCCTGATATTACCGATTGTCTTCCACGATCACATCATGCGCCTTTGGCGCATGTCAATAGGAAATATATCATCTGCGTAATAGGCGTATTATCAGCTAGTTACAACAATCACAACGATACGAGGGCGTGTCTAGGGGCTTACACAGGCTCGACGTCAGCTCCATTGCGAAGCCAACCGGTTGGACCAATGGCAAGTCCGTTGGTCTTGACATGTCGGCGACGATTGACATGATGGGGGACGCGATGGGAACGCCGGCCGCGCTCATCCCAGGCGGTTCGCGCGACGCAGACGCCGCCGAACAGGTCGTCGCGCACGTGCGCGGGTTGATCGAGCGCGGCGCCCTGCGTCCCGGCGACCGCCTGGATTCGGAGCGCGGCCTGGCCCTGCACCTCGGCGTCAGCCGTACCAGCGTGCGCGCGGGGCTGCGCTGGCTGGCCGCGATGGGTGTCGTGCAGACACGCCGCGGCGCGGGAACGTTCATCACCGACGGGCCGCCGACGCTGGTCAGCGAGCCGCTACGCCTGGTGGCGGCGCTCCACGGCCTCGACCTCGGCGGCCTCTTCGAGGTGCGGCGCGTCCTCGAAGCCGGGACCGCGTCGCTCGCCGCCGAGCGGGCCACGCCCGAGCAGATCGCCACGATCTCGGACGAGGTGACCGGGATGTACTCCGCGCTCCACGACCCGCAGACCTTTCTCGATTACGACCTCCGCTTCCACCGCGCGGTCGCGGCGGCGGCCAACAACCCGATGCTGGGGGCGATCATCGAAGCCGTGGCCGCCCTCTTCTTCGAGCAGCGCCGGGCCACGATCGAGCGCGCGCACAACCTCCGCGAGTCCGCGGACATGCACCGGAAGATCTACCAGGCCATCCGGGCCCGCGACGCGGAAGGCGCGCGCGCGGCGATGCACGAGCACGTCCGCCTCGCCCAGATCGCCCAGGCGAGCGACGACGCTCCCCTGCCCTCCGGAGCCCGCAGCTAGAAGCGAGCGCGCGATTCGGGGGGTGCTTCCGTTGGCCGTGCACCCCCCCGAATCTGGTTCAGAAGCTGAGGCGGACCGACCCCTGCATGATGCGGGGCTTGCGGGCCGCCGTGGCCTCGCCGAAGCTCGCGTTCACCTGGTTGCCCGCCGCGTCGAACCGGGCGGTGTTGTCGATCGTGCTGAACTGCGTGTGGTTCAGCACGTTGTACATCTCCCAGCGGAGTTGCAGGCGGCGCTTGCCATTGCCGCCGAGGCCGAAGTTCTTGAAGAACGCGAGGTTCCAGTTGTCGATCGGCGGGTTCTGGTAGGAATAGCGCGACGCGTTGCCCGGATCTCCTTTCGCGGGCCGGGCCACGGCGGACGGATTGAGCCAGGATCCGTCCGCACCCGGAGTGGCGTTGCGGTTTCCCCCCTTGAGGTTCCCCACGATGTTCGGCCGCACCACGCGCAGCATGTTGTTGCCTTCGCCGGGGAGCGCGGCCCCGTTGCCGCCGGTGCCCCCCGTGAAGTCGAAGTTGTCCGTCGTCGCGATGACGAGGCGGTCCCACTCTCCGCTCACGAAGGCGTTCTCGCCCGAGAGCTGCCAGCCGTCGAAAACCGTCCGGATCACCGCGTTGTTCCAGAGCCGGCTCGCCTTCGGGATGTCCCAGGTGTAGTTGATGACGAGCTCGTGCGTCTGGCTCTGGCTCAGGGGGGAATAGTGCCACGCCTTCAGCGGTCGCGCGATGCTGACCTGCCATTCGTCCTCGTCGGCGATGCCCAGCGACCTCGAGTAGGTGTACGCGACGGCGAACTGCAGGCCGTGGATGTAGCGGCGGTTGATCTGGACCTGGAGGCCGTTGTAGTTCGCGGTGCCGAAGTTCGAGCGCCGGAGAATGTCGCCGTAGCCGAGATAGGGACGCAGGAAGTCATCCGGCTTGGCCGTGGCGGGGTTCTGCGGATTGGCGTTCTCCGGGTGGAGGTTCACGAACTTCGCCCCGTCCGGAACCACGTTGATGTTCGTGTACTGTTCCATGTGCCGCCCGACCCATCCGACGTAGGTGGCATCGACCACCGTGCCCCAGCCGATGTCCTGCTGGAACCCGAGGGACCACTGGTAGGTGCTGGGCGTCTTGGCGGCCCGCTCCAGGGAGAAGGTCGTGCTCGGGCGCAGCGAGAAGCCGCCCGTGGCCAGGAGCGTGTCCATCGTGCCGTAAGCGATCTGCGGCGTGTTCACGGCCGGCGGATTGGCGGCGCTCAGGTCCATGCTGCGCGCCGTGACCTGCGAGTTATGGAACAGGCCGACGCCCGCGTGCATGGCCGTCTTGCCTTTGCCGGTGATGTCCCACGCCACACCCAGACGCGGCTCCGGCATGATCCCCTGGTTGTCACGGAAGCCCTTGGGGTAGTTCGGGTCGGTGTTGACCACCATGCCGTTGTAGGGATCGCCCGTGCCGGGGACGTAGCTGCCGACGAAGATGTTCGGCTTCGTCTGCCCGGTCACGGGATCGAGGGCCACGTTGACGCCGTTGACCCTGGCCGGCTGGTAGAGCCGTGGCGCCCTGGCCGGGTCGTAGCGGTCGGGGGCGAAGGTCGCCGCGGGCAGCTTGGTGTACCAGGGCTTGAACCACAGGAAACGCACCCCGTAGTCGAGCGTCAGCCGCCGAGAGGCCTTCCAGGTGTCCTGCAGATAGGACTCGACGAGGTAACGGTGCGAGTTCACCTCCGGAAGGGCGTCGATCTCGGAGTAGGTCCTGAAGTTGCCCAGGAGCGCGTTCGCGAAGGAGTAGCCGGTGTCGAGCGGGTTGTTGGTATCGACGGTGAAGTCGTACTGCCCGGCAAAGGAGGCCTGGGCCGAGAAGCCCTTCCCCTCGGTGTTGTAGAGGTGCTCGAAGTAGAGGCCGGTCTTGAACGCGTGGCTGCCCTTGATCCACGTCAGGTTGTCGTTGAAGGAATGCACCCAGGCCACGCCGCCGTTGCCGACGATCCGGTTGTCGTAGGTGAAGTTCGGCGGATTGGGGGTCGCGCTGCCTCCGAACGTCACCTTGGGCAGGGCACCGATCGGGTTCAGCTCGGGGTGGAACTGGCCGAGCGCGAAACCGGCCCCCGCCCGCGAGAGGCGCTGCAGATCCGCATCGCTGACCGGCCGGAAGTTCTCGCTCTGCCGGCGGGCGCCCACCTGGGCCTCGTTGATCAGGTTGGCGCTGAAGATGTGCGTATGGCTCAGGCTGTACGTCCGGTCGGTGTTGTCGTAGTGGGCATTGAACCAGCCCCATCCGGCCGGACCGGCCGTCACCCCGCCCGTTCCCCCGACTCCCCGCTGATCGGACTTCCAGTCCTTGATCGTCCCGTAGAGGCTGTCCTTCTCTGATGGCCTCCAGTCGAGGCGCAGGATGTTGTTCAGCTTGGGGTTGTCGTTGATGAACTGGGACTGGTGGTTGAACTGCCCCTTCGTGAAGTTGCGGTTCAGGGTGTTGGGGAGCGGCAACACGTTGAGGAGGGCCCGGCCGTTGGGGCTGATCCGGTTCGCCGGAACGATGTTCCCCGGGAACGGCTGGCCGGTCAGCGGGTCCTTGATCACCACCAGCCTGCCCGCGCTGTCGAGTGTCTGCGAGAAGTCGCCGTTGCGCTCGCGCTCGGTGGGCATCGTCCATTGCAGCAGGTTGCCTGGTTTCTCCGTGATCGGCGCCTCGAGAGAGTAGAAGAAGAAGAGTTTCTTCTCCCCGCCCTTGTTCAGGCCCGGGATCGGGCCCCCCAGGTTGAAGCCGTAGGTGTTGAAGCGGTAGCGCGGCCGGACCCGCCCCGCCCGGTTGTTGAAGAAGTCGTTCGCGTTGAGGTGGTCGTTGCGGCCGTAGTAGTAGGCGTTGCCCCTGTACTGCGAGTCGCCGCCCTTGCTGATGATCTCGATGTGCGCGCCCCCGGTGCGGCCGTACTCGGCCCGGAACGTGTTGAGGAGGATCCTGACCTCGGACACGGCGTCCAGGTTGATGTTCTGCGCCATGCGGTTGGTCTGGCCGACCTCATTGCCCAGCACGCCGTCCACCGTGATGTGGTTCCAGTCCCGGCGCATGCCGCTGACTTGCGGGACCAGCGTGCCGAAGCTCTCGCCCAGCGACTCGACGGTATCCTCGTACCGCACGCCTGGGACCAGCCGCATGAGCGAGGTGACGTCGCGCCCTTTCGTCTGGACCTGCTCGATTTGCTGGGAGGTGATCAAGCCCGAATGCTGCGTTTCCTCGGCGTTCACCCGGGCGCCGCTCGCCTCGACGACGATGCTCTCGCCGAGGCCGACGGTCAGCCGGATCGTGCCCAGCGACAGGCGCTCGGAGGGGCTGAGCACGTTTCGCTTGCGCTCGACGGTTCGGAAGTTGGCCATCTCGACGCGCACGGTGTATGTCCCGGGCGGCATCACGGTGAACAGGAAGTCGCCCTTGGCGTCGGTGACCCCGGCGCGCGAGTAGCTCGTGCGCTCGTTCACGGCGGTCACGGTGGCGCCGGGCAGGATCTGCCCTTGCTCGTCGGTGACGGACCCGGAGATCGTGCCGCTGATCTCCTGGGCCAGGATCGGCGCGGCTCCCAGCCAGGTCACGACCAGCGCGCACAGCGAGAGTCTCGGGAACCTGAAAGCAGCCATCGGGCTCCTCCTTGCCGCCGTCATCGGTGGACTGACCACGAGCCACCGCTGATGGCCCCCCTGCTTTGAACTGCCATTCCAGTGAAACGGCCAATTTGGTAGCATGGCCCTCGAACGACTGTCAAGCGCTTTCTGCTGACCACGAGTATCTGCTGGTGGCCCAGCGCCTTGCGCGCCGTGAGTGCGGAGAGAAGGCCGAGCGCCTGCACGGCGCCCTTCACTGCGCAGTACCCAGTGCGCTGACCCGTCGTGGTCAATCCAGTCACGTCGTACTTCCTTGACAGGTTTTGTCTGTCGATGGTAAACCGTACCTGCCCGTGACCACGAACGCGACGCCTGAGCGCCCCGGAGCCCACGACTCGGTCGCGGCCGAGCAGGTCATCGCGCACGTGTGCGCCCTCATCGAGCGCCGGACGTTGCGGCCGGGGGACCGCCTCGCCTCCGAGCGCGAGCTGGCTCGACAGGTGGGCGTCAGCCGGCCGAGCGTCCGCGCCGGGCTCCGGTCACTGGCCGCGATGGGGGTCGTCCAGACGCGCCAGGGCGCGGGCACCTTCATCACCGACGGACCGCCCACGCTCGTCAGCGAGCCGCTGCGCCTCATCGCCGCGCTGCACGGGCTCCATCTCGGCGGCCTGTGGGAGGTCCGACGGGTGCTGGAGGCAGGCACGGCCTCGCTGGCCGCGGAGCGCGCCACGTCGGAGCAGATCGCCACGCTCTCCGACGAGGTCACGGGCATGTACTCGGCGCTGCACGACCCCCACACGTTCCTCGACTACGACCTGCGGTTCCACCGGGCGGTGGCCGCCGGCGCCAACAACCCCATGCTGGGCGCGATCATCGAGGCGGTGACCGCGCTCTTCTTCGAGGAGCGCCGGGTGACGATCGAGCGCGCCCGGAACCTGCGCGAGTCCGCCGACGCCCACCGCAAGATCTATCAGGCCATCCGGGCCCGCGACGCCGACGGCGCGCGCATCGCCATGGACGAGCACATCCGCGTCGCGGCCCTCACCCTGGCCAAGGAGGAGGGGAGCTAGCCCGAAGCACACCGTCCTTCAAACGCAGAGGCCGCAGAGAACGCGCAGAGACCGCAGAGAACGAACAGAGAAGCACGCGAGCAAACAGCAAAGGCTGCGAGCGGAGCGCGATTCATTCGCGCGGAGCGAGCGGGGGTTCAAGGGGGCGCGCCGCTAGCGCCCCCTTGCTCAATGGCGCGTCTTGCGGCCGTAGCCCAGCTCGGCGCCGCCGGACAGGATGTGGTCGACACCCGTCGTGAACGTCGCCTCCGCGGCCAGGAACAGGCAGAGCTTCCCGGCCTCCGCGATCGTCCCCATGCGGCCGAGGACCTGCGCCGCTTCCCCGTCGGCCCGACACCGGGCCGGATCGGGCGCGGCGTCGATCGCCTCTTGCCACAGCGGCGTGTAGACGTTCCCCGGCGACACCGAGTTCACGCGCACGTCGTGGGCGGCCTCGTCGATGGCGAGCGCCTTGGTGAAGGCCGTGATGGCGCCCTTGGTCGCCACGTACGTCGTGGCGTGGATCTGGCCCATGGTGCCCACCAGGCTCGACATGTTGATGATGTTTCCCTTCGTCCGGCGCAGGTGCGGGAGCGCGAGCTGGCAGGCGGCGAAGATGCTCACCAGGTTCAGGTCGAGGAGCTCGCGGAACTCCTCGACGGTGAAGTCGTCGATCGGCTTGTGCGGGGGGTGCCAGCCGGCGTTGTTGATCAGGCAGTCGATGCGCCCGAAGCGCCGCACCGTGCCCTCGACGAGGGCGCGCAGATCGTCGACCTTGGAGACGTCGGCCCGGATGAAATGGGCCTCGCCCGGGCCCTTCGCCGTCACCTCCCGCCCCCGCGCCTCTCCCGCCGCCGCGTTCCGCGCGCAGAAGACGACCTTCGCGCCCGCCTCCCCGAAGACGCGCACGCAGCCCTCGCCGATGCCGTGGCTCCCCCCGGTGACGATCACGACCTTGTCCGTGTAGCGCATGCCCGCCCTCCTCCGCGGCTCTACGTGATGTGGGCGCCCTGGGTCTCGACGTAGAGCGCGTACAGCGACTGGCTCGCGGTGACGAACAGCCGGTTGCGCTTGGCGCCGCCGAAGCACAGGTTGGAGACCGTCTCGGGGAGGCGGATGAGGCCGATCCGCGTCCCGTCGGGCGCGAACACGTGGACGCCGTCGAAGCCGTCGCCGGCCCAGCCCGCGGCCGCCCACAGGTTGCCGTCCACGTCCGCGCGGATGCCGTCGGAGCCACCGCGCTTGCCGTCCAGCTCCATGCTGCAGAAGCGGCGCCCGCCCGTCAGCCGCCGTCCGTCGACCACGTCGTAGACGTAGATGGGCCCGGGCGGCGGCGCGCCGGTGTCGACGACGTAGAGCTTCTTGTAGTCGGGCGAGAAGCAGATCCCGTTCGGCTTCTGGAGCGAGTCGTCGACCACCTCCATCTTGGCGGTCTTGGGATCGATCCGGTACGTCGCCTCCTTGATCTGGAGCGCCGCCTTGTGCCCCTCGTAGTTCATCATCGCGCCGTAGCCCGGATCGGTGAACCAGATCCCGCCGTCGGGATGGACGACGACGTCGTTGGGCGCGTTCAGCGGCTTGCCGTTCCAGGCGTCGGCGAGCACGGTCACCGCGCCCGAATGCTCGTAGCGCACCACGCGGCGGTTCCCGTGCTCGCAGGCGATCTGGCGCCCCTCGAAGTCGAAGGTGTTGCCGTTGCTGTTGCCCGAGGGACGGCGGAACACGCTGACGTGCCCGTCGTCGTCGATCCGCCGGAGCTGCACGTCGTTGGGGATGTCGCTCCAGAGCAGGTAGCGCCCGACCGCGCTCCAGGCCGGTCCCTCCGCCCATGCCGTGCCCGTGTGGAGGCGCTGGATGGCGGCGTTGCCGAGCTTGTACTTCTGGAAGCGCGGATCGAGGACGACCACGTCGGCGTCGGGATAGCGGACGGGGCGGGCCCCCGACCAGTCCCGGTCGTCGGCGCGCGCGGCACCGGCGACGACCGCTCCGGCCGCCGTCGTGATCGTGGTGGCGAGGAAGTCTCGGCGTTTGCTCATCGGCGATCTCTCCCTTGGCTGGGGCCCGCCTGCTGGCGGAGCGGGCGCCGAACATGGTAGTAAGGAGCACCGTGAAAGCGCTGGTGCTCAAGGCGTACGGTCAGCTCGAAGTGCAGGAGCGTCCCGAGCCCGCAGTGGGTCCGGGAGACGTCCTCGTGCGCGTGATGGCCTGTGGCATATGCGGCAGCGACGTGCACGGCCTGGACGGCAGCACGGGGCGGCGCCGGCCTCCGGTCGTGATGGGGCACGAGGCGGCCGGGATGGTCGAGCGCGTGGGCGCCGGGGTCACGACGGTGCGCGCGGGCGACCGCGTGACCATGGACTCGACGATCTACAACCCGGAGAGCTTCTTCTCCCGCCGCGGCCTCGTGAACCTGTGCGACGACCGGCGCGTGCTCGGCGTTTCGTGCGAGGACTACCGTCAGGACGGGGCGTTTGCCGAGCTGGTGTCGGTGCCCGCGCACATCGTCTATCGGCTCCCGGCCGGCATGACCTACGAGCAGGCGGCGATGGTCGAGCCCGTGTCGGTGGCGGTCCACGCGCGGCGCCTCACCCCCCTCGAGCCCGAGGACACCGTCGTCGTGTTCGGCGCGGGCCTCATCGGCCTGATGCTCGTCCAGGTCCTCAGGGCGGCCTCGGTGCCGCGGATCGTCGCCGTCGACCTCGAAGACGACCGCCTGGCCGTCGCCCAGGACCTGGGCGCCGGTCACGTCTTCAACTCTCGCTCGGGCGACATCACGTCGGCCGTTCGGGCCCTCACCGGGGGACGAGGCGCGGACGTGGCCTTCGAGGCCGTCGGCATCGAGCCGACCGTCCGCGCCGCGATCGCCGCCGTGCGCAAGGGCGGCACCGTGACGCTCGTCGGCAACCTGTCCCCCGACGTTTCCATTCCCCTTCAATCGGTGGTCTCGCGTCAGATCCGGCTCCAGGGCTCGTGCGCGTCGAGCGGAGAGTACCCCGAGTGCCTGGATCTGATCGCCTCCGGCCAGGTGCAGGTCGACCGGTTCATCTCCGCGACCGCGCCCCTCGAAGAAGGCCCCGGGTGGTTCGGCCGGCTCCACCGCAAGGAGCCCGGGCTCATCAAGGTGCTGCTCCGGCCGAACGCCTGACCCATGGTCAAGAACTTCTTCGATCTGTCGGGCCGGGTCGCGCTCGTCACCGGGGCCAGCCGCGGCCT
>Ga0207646_10005937_pt1 | contig 12738 bp, 13 predicted proteins | sample KBSK5502metaG_FD_184343 | JGI IMG/M metagenome (GOLD analysis project Ga0207646, IMG submission 184343) | Corn, switchgrass and miscanthus rhizosphere microbial communities from Kellogg Biological Station, Michigan, USA - KBS K5-50-2 metaG... | ecosystem: Host-associated > Plants > Roots >...
GTACTGATCCGTCCACGGGATGCTGACCACAACCGGCTCACTACAAAGGTCCAGCCAGGCGAAGGAGGTGAGGCAGTCTGCGTTGGGGTGCACTACCGATTTGTCGTGAGGTCCAGGGAGGAAACGTCCGTGCGCAAATTGATTCACAGGCGCGCGATGCAGTGTGGGGTAAGGCGTGGCGGTCTGCCTCCTTTTGACGACATCCATCAGAAGGAGCGGGTATCCGTAGATATACATGTCCTCAGCAACGCGTTCGATTTCTGCTCGTGGGAGGTTGGGCATTCTTGTCCGCCCTTTCATCTGCCCTAATTTACGAATAACAAAGGTGTGCGGCTATCAGGACAAGTCCGAGGCATCCTTTGTAATTTTTCTGGATGAATCCGGAATTTGACGGATTGATATTTGGCCGGCGTGACTGGATGATGTTTATACGCGCAAATAGTCGGAGGAACATATGACGATTCGAGTATTGCTGGCGGACGACCATCTTTTATTCGCGCAGGCCATGGCTGAACTGCTCGCGGGTCGATACGACGTGGTTGGCATTGTGGGAGACGGAAAAGCCCTGCAGGCGGCCGCGCGAACCCATAAACCGGATGTCATCGTGACCGATGTAACGATGCCGCACATGAGCGGACTCGATAGCGTGCGATCGCTTCGAAAAGATCCCCACGTGCCCAAGATCGTCTTCCTCACCATGCACGCAGACGTCGACCTGGCGCGGGAATGCTTCAATTGTGGAGGCTCGGCATTTGTGACCAAGGAGTCGGCTTTTGACGAACTGACCGCCGCGATTGACGCTGTCCTGGCGAACCAGCAATACCTCTCTCCTGACATTGCTGCCGGATTGATCGACGCGTCGAAGGAACCCGATGCCGGCGCCAATCTCGACCAATTGACATCGCGTCAGCGGGAAATCCTTCAGTTGTTCGCCGAAGGAAAAACAATGAAGGAGATTGCTTCAGTCACCAATCTGTCCACGCGAACCGTCGAATGGCATAAGTACCGCATGATGAGGATGCTCGGCGTACGACGCAGCGCAGAACTCGTACAACACGCCGTACGAATGAAACTGGTTGTATAGTCCCGACAGACCTCAGCCCGTTACAGCACTGCCGTAAACCTGGCGACTTATAAAACCGACGATTTTGTACCGCTAGAAAAAAAACCAATCGTGGACGGAACTTCTACAGGTTATTTGCGGCGAGACTTGCACTATACTAAGCACCTAAAAAATGACCGAGTAAACCCTTCTGACATTTCGTGACGTAGGAATCGTCTTATAAGCAGCCGGAGAAAAATCAATGCCGTCAAGAACAGCGAAACAAAACTGGGCTGATCAAACCTTCATCTCTGAGTTGCCATATGAAAACCCTAATGAAAAGACGTCCGAAATTAACACCGCACAACACCGTTGCCAGCCCGTTAGGTTATGCGGTGGCCCCTCAACCTGCTTCTCCTGTTCCGCATCGGCTGGCGTTAATCGATTCGCAAGGAACCATTGTCGCGGTCAATAAAGACTGGATCGCTCTTGCCCAGGAAACGGGCGCTGCTTTGAACCGCGTCGGGCCAGGAGCAAATTATCTCGAAGTGTGCCGCAGGGCGGCGGACTCAGGTGCCGATTCGCAGCGAGCGTTGAATGGTATCCACTCTGTGTTGACCGAACGGGCTCCGTTCTTTGCCATGGACTATGCCTGCCCTACGTCGTCGGGAACAGCCACCTTCCACATGGCCGTGTCGCGCATTACTTATGGGGATGCTCGCGTCGCGATCGCCCACACGGCAGTGAGGGACGTGCATCCATCAGACGCGAAAAATTTTCGTCTTCTGCAGCAGTTCGCGCGCCGCTCAATCAACGCGCAGGAGGAAGAGCGGCGGAGAATTTCGGGGGAAATCCATGATGATCTCGGCAACAGGATCGCATTAATGGCGTTATCCCTTCGCCACATCATCAAACAGAGCCGCGAAAATTCCACCACGTCCGAACTCTATAAGATCATTGACCAGATAGCAGATCTATCAGCCACGATGCGCGATCTCTCACATGGTCTTCACCCCCCGCTGCTTCGCCACGTCGGAATCAAGGCTGCCTTGAAATCGCTCCGTGACAGTTTCGAAAAGACGCATGGCATCCCGACCGAACTTGTCGGTGTGGCAGAATTGCCTAGAATTTCGGACGAGATGTCGCTTTGTATTTTCCGAGTTACCCAGGAATCCTTGCAGAATATCGCGAAGCATGCGGGCGCTGACAAAGTGGCTATTACCCTCGATCACACCCCGAGACAGATCCGGTTGAAAGTGTCGGATACAGGAAGAGGATTTGTTCGATCCGACGTGATCCAGAAGGGCGGCCTGGGACTCCTGAGCATGGAAGCTCGGGCATTGTGTATTGGCGGGCAGTTGACCGTCAACAGTTCAGCGGGTGCCGGCACTGAAGTATGCTTGACCGTTCCGCTCCGGCACGCGGCAACAGTCACGGTTCGATGAGTTTGTTTCGTATCGCATAGCGGACGAGTTCCGTGATCGACTTGAGGCCAAGCTTCCGCATGATTGCAGCCCTGTGCGTCTCGACGGTTTTTACGCTTATGAACAGACTGGACGCCACCTCTTTGTTCGATTTTCCATCCGAGAGCAGTTGAACTATTTCGCTTTCGCGTTCGGTCAGAATGTGGCTCTCATCGGATTCCCCAGTCTTGTTCAGGAGGTGATTCAGCAGCACCTCTGACGCCCTGTCACCGAAGAACGGTAAGTGCTTGCTGAGCGCTTCGACGGCTTCGATCAGGGTGTCCTCACTGTCGGTTTTGAGAAGGTAGGCGCGAGCGCCGGCTTTGAGCGCCTGCGCAATGACATGATCTTCCTCGTGTGTTGTGAAGAACAAAACCTCTGTTTCAGGCAGGGCCTCTCTTATCCGGCGTGTTGCCTGTATGCCGTTGAGTTCAGGCAAATCCAGATCGACTATTACGAGGTCCGGTTTCGATTCCAAAATACGCGCAAGAGCTTCCGAGCCATTCTTAGCTTCGCCACACACGGACCATCCCGGATATTCCGACAATAGGCTTCGCAAGCCGCGACGTAGGACGTCGAGGTTGTCCGCCAAAAATATTCTCACCATCCTCAAAATCCATTTCAGGCTCTTTGGCGTTATATCACGTCGTTTCCTACAAGAGAATCCTGGTTGAAAAATACACTATTCACCCGATTTTATTTGGTGTCGCTGTGGAGGAAAGTAGACGCTCCTAAAAGTAGACGCTCCTAAAGGAGAAGTTATGAATCGGACAACCGTATTGCTGGCAGACGATCACGTCATGTTGATGGACGGTCTTGTCCCTCTCGTTCGTCAGGAGTTCGAGATTGTCGGAGTTGCCCGCGACGGACGCGCGATGCTCGAGATGGCGAGACAGAAACGTCCCGATGTGATCGTGACAGATATCTCCATGCCGCACCTTAACGGCATCGATGCAGCTCGTATTCTTCTGAAAGAATCGAATTCAGCAAAGCTACTCTTTCTGAGCATGCACGCGGATCTACCTCTCGTCGAAGAGGCTTTTCGCGCCGGTGCTTCAGGCTACATCCTCAAGATGTGCCCGGCAGATGAATTTGTGAAGGCGATCCAATGCGTCGCCCGAGGAGCCACCTACATCACGCCGTTGCTCGCCGGCGATCTGATTTCGAATCTTCTCACGACGGGTCGAAAAGAGGTTTCTCGCGAAAGCACTCTTACCTTACGCCAGCGTGAGGTGCTGCAGCTGCTTGCGGAAGGCAAAACAATGAAGGAAGTCGCCGTCCTCCTGGGGATCTCAACCCGAACGGCGGAATCACACAAATACGAAATCATGCGTCAGCTCGGAGTCCAGACTACGGCCGAACTGATTCGATACGCAGTTCGAATCAAGCTGGTGTAATTCGGGACTTCCACGGCACGGCGTACGAGCGACTTGCAGCAAAGATCCGAAGTTTTTCGGATAGATTTCCACTGAACGCAGGCGCAGTATCCGAGGACCATGAATACAACCACAGATGTTGCGCTCATTCTCTGGAACACGGATGTCATTGACGTGGTGTCTTTCGTGCTCCTGCGCCGCAATCTCAGGTCCCGCGGACTTGAACCGTCTGAGGGCCGCGAGAGAATCGAAGATTTGATCCTGTCCTGCAGTCCCAGCGTCGTTATCTTCGATCTCGACCCCCCTTACGACCGATCGGCCGCGATTGTATCGGATCTCCTGGACCGCTTCAGGGACTGTTCTTTTGTGATGACGTGCGCAGATTCAAATCTCGCATTAAAGAAGGCGCCATGGCTGTCCCGCTATGCCCTGTTTCAGAAGCCATACGAAATCGATGAAATAGCCAATACAGTGCGCTCGCTGGTGCGGCGTGCTCCAGGAAGAGTTGCCACTTTGTCAGTAGGAGCCTCCTAACGAGGCTCTTTAATGAAGATTGCTGTAATTCGTTCTAAAGTATTGGACTATACCCGATAGGTTCGGGGTGCCTTACCCCGTAGCGAAGTGAACGTATTCCCACAAGCCCCGTAGAAAGATCCATTCACGAGCCGTAATTTTCCTGGTTGCTCCGAAATCCTACAAAGCTATGTGAACTTTGCCTGATTCGTCAGTCTGTGTTTTTCGGTCAGGCTGGGATTGAGGAGAAACCGATGAATCGAACACGCATTCTGTTGGCAGATGATCATCGAATGCTGTTGGATGCCTTAGTCAGCCTGCTTGCAAAGGACTTTGAGGTTGTCGGAGTCGTACGGGATGGTGGCGCGTTGATAGAGATGGCCGAACGTCTTCGCCCGGACATCATCGTGTTGGATATCTCCATGCCGGAGGTCGACGGCATCGATGCAGCGCGTATCCTTCAGAAAGAGGGAAACCGCGCAAAAATTCTGTTTCTGAGCATGTATGCCGACCTGCCGCTTGTGGAAGAGGCATTCCGGACCGGCGCATCCGGTTACATGGTGAAGGAGGGCGGCGTAGACGAACTTGTAAAAGCGATTCAATGTGTCTCGCGAGGAGGTACGTATGTCACGCCTCTACTCGGAGATTTGATGTCCAGTTTGCTGACAGCCGGGCCTCAAAAATGTCGCGAAGCCATACTGACGTCGCGTCAGCTCGAAATCCTGCGGTTGTTGGCTGAGGGCCACACCATGAAGGAAATCGGGCAGATGTTGAACATAACGACAAGAACGACTGAGTCCCACAAGTACGAAATTATGCGGAACCTCGGTGTCAAAACAACCGCGGAACTGATCCGATATGCAATCCGCATCAATCTCGTTTAGCTCGAGCGAAGACGAGTAATGCATACGCTTCAATGTAAAAAACGGTTCCTGCCGGGAATGCGACGTGCTGAACCGCGGTATCGGCTGTATGGAGGACAAGACGCCACGAATGACCGAGTTCCGGCGGAATCGTGAACTGGATGGGTTCCCAATCCGCATTGAACGCGATGTAGAAGTCCTCATCCGGTTCCTCCGGGTATGAGCCATCAAGAAAAAGTCCGATGGCCTTCGCCCAGGGGGTGTCCCAGTCAGCGTCTGTCATGCGGTTTCCATCATTTCGATACCAGCGGATCTGGTCACAAATGAAGTTCCGCCGGCGAAAGACCGGATGCTCGCGCCGCAGCGTGGTGAGCTTCTGGAGAAAAGCCATTATGCCATGATCTGCCGCTTCCCAATCCACCCAGGAAAGTTCGTTGTCTTGACAATACGCGTTGTTGTTGCCGAATTGAGTCCGGCCGATCTCGTCGCCCCCGAGCAACATCGGAACACCCTGCGACAGCATGAGCGTCGCCAGCAGATTTCGGCTCTGCCGATGCCGGAGCGCATTTATCGCGTTGTCCGACGTTATTCCCTCGGCGCCACAATTCCAGGAACGATTGTTGTTCTCTCCATCCCAGTTCGACTCGCCATTGGCTGCATTGTGTTTTTCATTGTAGGAAACGAGGTCTGCGAGAGTGAACCCATCGTGGCACGTAACGAAGTTAATACTGGCTGACGGACGGCGTCTGTCCATTTGATAGAGATCCGGACTCCCGGACAGTCGAAAGCAGAACTCATTTAAAGCGCCATCGGTGCCACGCCAGTAATCGCGCACAGAGTCGCGGTACTTACCATTCCATTCGGACCACAAAGCAGGGAAATTTCCAACCTGATAACCGCCCTGGCTCACGTCCCATGGTTCCGCGATGAGCTTGACCTGGCTCACGACCGGGTCTTGCTGAATGACATCAAAAAAAGCGGACAGCCAGTCGACATCATGGAGCCCCCGCGCCAGCGTCGATGCGAGATCGAATCGGAATCCGTCAATATGCATCTCCATTACCCAATATCGAAGCGAGTCCATCACCAGCTGCAAAACATGCGGGTGACGCATGTTCAGGCTATTGCCGGTGCCGGTGTAGTCCGTGTAGTAAAACGGATTATCATCCCCGAGCCGGTAATATGCAGCGTTATCGATTCCTTTGAAAGAAAGAACAGGTCCGAGGTGATGACCTTCTGCGGTGTGTCCATACGCCACATCGAGGATCACTTCGAATCCGGCTTTGTGCAGCGCCTTCACCATTAATTTGAATTCCTGGACGTGCCGGATGCCTTCGTGCTTACTCGTCGAGTAACCATTGTGAGGAGCAAAAAAACCGATCGTGCTGTAACCCCAGTAATTGTTGAGGCCCCGCTCGATCAGATGCATATCATGCACGAACTCCTGAATGGGCATTAGCTCGATGGCGGTGACGCCAAGGCTCTTGAGATAGCTGATAACTGCCGGCTGCGCCAGACCCAGATAGGTGCCTCGAAACTCGGAAGGAACGTCGGGATGCTTGAAGGTGAGGCCTTTAACATGAGCTTCGTAGATCACTGTCATGTTCCACGGCGTGCGAACCGGTTGGTCATTGCCCCAGTCGAAATTGGGATCGATGACAACACACCGGGGGACGTATGGCGCCGAATCGAAATCGTTGCGGACACCTTCCGGCCCCCTGAAGTATTGACAGAAGACAGCTTCGTCCCACCGCACTTGTCCCTGAATACACCTTGCATATGGATCGAGCAGAAGTTTCGCCGGGTTGCATCGGAGTCCCGCGGCCGGTTCCCACGGCCCGTGTACTCGGAACCCATACTTTTGTCCAGGCCGAAGGTGAGGAAAGTATCCGTGCCAACAGAGCGCAGTCATTTCGGGAAGGTCATACCGCGTCTCTCGCCCGGAATCATCGAAGAGGCAAAGCTCGACACGATCCGCGACGCTCGAAAAGAGCGAGAAATTCACTCCGAATCCGTCGTAGATGGCGCCAAGGGGATATGGTTTGCCGCAGCGAGGTCGCACGAACAACGATGTGCAGATCGGTGGCCGGGTTCTGTGGCTCTGGTAAAGTTGCCTGGGAATGCTCGAAGTTGTCCGGATGATCGAAGAAACCGCCGCCCATTGCGCCCGAACAAACAAATACAGGCTTGCAGTTCAGGCGCTAGTCCTACGGGCGGGAGTCAGCCGTGGCTCTACAGATGTCGGGGTTTGCCATCCGCAGAGGCATTTTCTGACCGGTTGGTTAAAGGCGTTGCCCGGTTAACAGTAAGTGTCCGTCCTTCCATCCGCTTACCATTCAATTTAGCGATCGCGGTTTGAATATCCACTTCCTCACCAAGGCTGACGAATCCAAAACCACGTGATTTGCCTGTGACTCGGTCATAGATGATCTCCGCCGCTTCGACGCGAAATCCGTGGGACTCCACCCACTCTCGAATCTCCCACTCCGATGAAGCATGGGGCAGGTTTCCAACAAACAGTTTTGACATTACGTCCTCCGTTTCTTTCAGTCGTAATGCCGAGCATAAAAAGCCGGAGCAAACGGTGGTATTCGGAGAATTCCGTAATCCACCGTTTCTTTTTTCCGGTTGCAGGGCGTTCCGCGGGTGTTACTTCGAGATTCCCACCGCCTTGTCGCTTTGAGACGTATTAGCCTGGCGCGCCTGCGCAAATGTTGCATAGTAGTCGTAAACGAACCGCTTCAGTACCGGATGTCCGGGGAAGCCTTCGAAATGGTACTGCTTCATTTCCTGATACGCGCGGTCAGCAGTCCAGGCGTCCTGAGTTATTCTGTAGACCGCTGTCATTACGCCCGTGCGATGGCGGCCCCCCTGGCAGTGCACAAACACTGGCCAATTGGCGGGGTCGTTCACCAGCTTGAGAAACTGCGCCACGCTGGCGTCGGAAGGCCGGTCCGACGTCGTTAGAGGAATCCGATAAAATTTCATGCCGGCGCGCCTTACCAGTATCGGCTCGTCAGCACTGCCGTCGCGCGTCAAGTCAATCACGGTTTTAATACCGAGCGCAGCCAATGCTGGATAATCCCTGCTGTCAGGTTGAGCTCCCCGGTAGTAATTTACATTCGTGCGCCCGAAGTTCCTGATATGGATGTTTGCGAGATTGAAGCTGCCGTCCGTCTCTGCCGATGCTGAGCTCACGAAGAGCAGGGCAGCCGTAGTCAGTAGTACACAAAGCTTGCGCATCCTGTCGATACTCATTTACTGATTAATTCCTTTCCAGATAGTTTTATAGCTGCCGGTTACTTTATGGTCGCTTCTCCAGGTGAATTTCCATGGCAGTGTTCTCGGGCAACCTGATGTTGCGTCCTCGTCCGAGAAAGGTGGAGTATATGGAGCGAGCGGCTCCGTAGAAACCCAAACCGATGGCGACGTGCGGAATCATTGCGGCTGAAATGCTGGCTGGAAGACCAAAGCCGCTGTCGCTGCCCGTGATCTCTTTCAGGAATTTGTCACGGTAGGCTCCGAGAACGGCCTTCCCGACCGAGTCCTCATTGGCACTCAGCGCACGGTCGACTTTGATCGCTGCCCAGGCCGGGCCAATGAACCGTTTCTTTGATTCGACGAGTCGTGCAACGCCCTCTTTACTGATGCGGAGGTCTTCCATATCGTGAGTGACGTTAACAGTGAGGACATAACCGTCCACCTCTTGTGCGTGTAGCGCTACTGATGGGAATAAATCGGGTGGTTCGATTGAAGTGAAACTGAAATCAAGCTGCCCATTATGATGGAGGGCCTGGGCGGAGGTCACTTTTGTCACCTGCCCACGCAGCACGCTGCCCACGGGCAAAACGAGCCGGTGATCCGGCGAGAAGAGCGGACGGGTCAGCAGCCCGTCAACCGGCGCCCCGAGAAGGGTCGTTCGAGAATCCAACGCGGTAATCAGACGAATTGCCACAGCACTATTTGCGGGAATCTCGGATCCCAATTTATCCAGCGCACCCTTTCGGAATACTGCTACGCCGAAGTCCATCGGCTCCATGAGAACTGCGTTCAAACGAGTACCCGCCGGCAGGTATTGCGGGTGGAGCGGCGCCAAACCCCAAAGTAGGTTCTGCAATCGTTCCTTCACAGGTCCCTTGCCAGTCGAGCCCAGGAAACTCGTCAGACTCTTTTTGGGTTGATGGTTATCTTCAGATCCAACAACTTTATCGCTGCCCGGAACGGCAGGCGCCTCGATGGGAATCCGAGCTCCGGACGGCAGAATCAGAGTATGGAAAATGATTTGAGGCTGACGCGAAGGTGTGAAATCTCCCGAGAGCATCGTTGAAATACGCCTCCATTTTCCTGCTTTTTGAAATGCGATAATCTTCCCTTCTAATTCTGTTCCCGAAGGAATAACTTCTCGATCGAACGCATACACCGGGTCGATAACCGTCGCATACACGGATCCGCCCTGTTCAAAGCGTAACTTTTCCGTCAGCTGTAGCTGCAGCGGAAAACCTTTGTCAACTGTCAGAGGCACTACCGTTGAGTCCTCAAAAGACTCTGCAAACGCAAGCCCGCTTAGACAAATCACTACTAACCACACTGAGACCAATGTCCGGTGAAACATACTTAGGCTACTGTCCTTTCATTTACTTAGTTAACAACGTGGCCAGACCTTCTGACAGTGTAGAGATAGAAGCGGACTAGTGATGCACAAAGGTAATGGCGAGATTAGATCTGAATCGAAACAACCTCAGACGTCGTACTCTAGTGGGACCAATTGTATCCGATTTTGTTTTTACGATTGTCAAAAAACATAACGTGCTAGCTGCGGACAGCCCTCGATGTCTACCAGTCTGGCACGTTAGATCAGATGTCAGGCTTCGACGTCACGAATGTTGGCATTCGACCTGCGACCAAATGAACCGGGTGGATTGGATGAATGTGCGGACCAGTCTAGATCGGCTGCTTTGCCTTTTTGCTCCGGTCGAAGCTGGTGAGGGACTGACGGCACTGTTACTGATGATGAACTTGTTCCTGCTGATGTCACCGGAAGCAGGCCCACTCCTGGATGACTCAGCCAACACGGACGCCTGAGTTCATATACTTTAGCTACGCAAGCGTGCCAGTTCGGCCTGGTAAAGACGATTCTTTGGAAAGGTCCGCGCCAGATCGGCTAAAAGCTTTTTCGCAGCCTTCTGATCCTGATCGCGAAGATAGGCGATGACCAGTAAAAGACGCGCGTATGGCGCCAGATAGCTGCCCTTTTCCGCCGTAATCTTGATGTTCGCGATACCTTTTTCTTTGCTGGTTTGAGCGCCCGAAAGGCGCAGAACCCACCGCGTCGGCGCCGAGCGAAGGCCCAACAAGTAATTTTCAATGCCTATGGCCAGATATGCATCGTAGTATGTCGAATCGATAGCGATCAGTTTTTCTGCATTTGACCTGGATGTTTTCAAGAAATCCAGCGCATCGAGCTTTTTCTTATCGACCAGTGCCGCATACATCCCCCTCAGTCCATCGATAAATGTCTTTGCGAACAATGCATTCCGGTCGCTGGGAGATTGCGCAAGGACTCTCGCGGCGATGCCATCCGCCTTGGCCAGTTCGCCTTCGAACGCTATTTTGATATTGGGATCCGGCAGTAATTGATCGGCCTTTTCCAGCTTGCGGTCCTGTACAAACAAATCTAAATCCAGGATGTGCAGGCGCTCGAATTCGCCAAACAGGTAAGCGGCGGCATTCGAGGAGGCTCCCAACGGATCTTCCGGATGCACTTCCTGCCAGGCTTCGAACGTTTTATGAGCAGCCTGAAGGTCCAGGTTGTACATCTGGCGGAAACCGCTGTCTAGTGATGCCGGATCGCCTCGAGCACCGGCGCCAAATCCACTCTGCGGACCAATAAACAGGAGCCCTGCAACACCAACGGCCAAAGCGAAACTCCTGGAGAACACATTTGTGAATGGGATACCGATTTGCAACATTGGGTGAAAACCTTATAGCGAAATTTCCAAGAGGCTTGGGTAAAGCGGCAGAAGCAACTTCAACTTACCTTCCGAGGATCTTTCTGATCGATGTCTGCACGAGATCATACCACGATAATACCGAGCGCGTCCGCGACCTTCCGGGATATAACAGTACTCTGTATTCGCCTGCTTACCGTTCGCCCCAACTGAAAGTTACACCTGCCGTAGGCTCGAGCCAGGTCGTTGTCTGACCGAAAAAGTTCGGTATCGTGCGTCCACGAACATCAACACGGAAGCCGATTGGACCCGCAATATTCAGGAACTTAACACCACCACCATAGTTCAGGGTGAAAAAGGTGTCGCCGTTGTCCATGATTTTGGACCGCGCAGGATTCGGCACCACAGCACCCGCCGCGTTGATCGCGTTGCCCCCGCGTTCGTAGAAGCGATAACGGCGGAAACCGCGCAAGTCCGTATCGCCGCCGAGTGTCGGCTGAAGATAAAACGGAACTACCCGCTCTTCCGAATGCAGACTGACTTCGGTTTTCGCACGCACCTCGATGACCCGCTTCTGATTGAAAAACGCGAAGCTTTGCTGTGCAAAGCCGGAAAGCCGCTGAAAGGAAAACTCGGGATGGCCCTCGGCGTAATAGCGATAATACCTGGCTTCCGCATATGTCCCTTTGTGCGGGTCCTCGGGGAAATCCCGCGCATCTAAGCTGGCGGAACAGCCTGCAACCACAAAGTTGCTTTGAACCTCAATTCCAGGCGCTTGACTTGGTCCAAACACGGAGTCGGTTGTCGCCAGACTCTCGTTCGTCCATGAACTGAGCCGGTTCCCCACAGTCTTGCCAGAACACGATCGTTGTCACTCTTCCATTGCAAGTCAGAACCCATTGTAAGCCCGGCTCCGGGCCCCAAACCGCCGATGCCAACGCGGATCCGCGTACGCTGAAAGACATGGCTGATGCGGCTGAAGGTCTTCTCGACTACCGTAGATTCCGCGGGATCGAGACTGCCGGATTTACTCGATCGCTGCGTTTGGATTTGATCAGCCCGGTCAATCGTTCTGCTGTCAGCATCCTGTCCTTTGACGTCTGGAGTTAAAAAGATCACCAGCGCCAGCACGACAATCCTGGCTTCACATTTGACCATATGAGCCTAGAGCAAATGTAACAACCGTGCGCGAGGCGAAGTACCGAGTGAAGTTCCGGCTGACTTAACTTTTGTTTCGTGGTGACTGGCCAGTATTCTTTCACGGCGATCAGTCGGGCTGGTGGTCGCCCGATTGCACCTTTTTCGAGCGAAGGTGTTGATCAGGAGGTTGAAGCCGTGCGTTCATTCGTATCTATTTTGCTCATCGTATGGTTCTCGGGAGGTTTACTAGGCGGTTTCGCCCAGAACACAACACCTCGCTCGGGCTTCGCAATCGTTACGCTCCTTTCAGGGAACATTGCCGGGCTGGTCGGAACCGAGACTCTGAGGAATCGAACAAGTTCGGGTATCGAGCAGGCGGCCATGCCTCCGTCT
>Ga0207646_10005939_pt1 | contig 12736 bp, 17 predicted proteins | sample KBSK5502metaG_FD_184343 | JGI IMG/M metagenome (GOLD analysis project Ga0207646, IMG submission 184343) | Corn, switchgrass and miscanthus rhizosphere microbial communities from Kellogg Biological Station, Michigan, USA - KBS K5-50-2 metaG... | ecosystem: Host-associated > Plants > Roots >...
CGGCCGACTGGGTCATCGACCTCGGCCCCGAAGGCGGCAACGACGGCGGGCGGGTGATCGCCACCGGCACGCCCGAGGATGTGGCCCGCCAGGCCGACAAGTCCTACACCGGCCAGTTCCTCAAGAAAGTCCTCGCGCGGGCGAAACGATGATCCCGGAGCGCCGGACCAAGATCGTCTGCACCATCGGCCCGGCCAGCGGCAGCCGGCCGGTGCTGGACCGCTTGGTCGTGGCCGGCATGGACGTGGCGCGGCTCAACTTCTCACACGGCACCCACGAGGAGCACGCCCGGACGATCCGCCTGATCCGCGAGGGCGAGGCCGACTGGGGCCACCCCATCACGATCCTTCAAGATTTGCAGGGCCCCAAGGTGCGGCTGGGCCCCTTCGTGGGCGGTCAGGCGACTTTGCTCACGGGCGAGAGGTTCACGCTCACGGCCAAGACGGTCAAGGGGACGGCCTCGCGCAGCTCGATCAACCACCCCGAATTCTTGAGCGAGCTCAAGCCGGGCGATCTGGTCTGGATGGACGACGGGATGATCCAGCTCACCGTCGAGAACGTCGAGGACGGCGAGGCCCAGTGCCGCATCACCTCCGGTGGGACGGTGTCCGACCACAAGGGCGTGTCCCTGCCGCGGCTGCCGCTGCCGGTCTCCAGCCTCACGCCCAAGGACCGCGAGGACCTCCGCTTCGGGATCGAGCACGGCGTGGACTACGTGGCCGTGTCTTTCGTGCGCTCGGCCGCCGACATCCAGGAAGTCCGCAAGTTCCTCCACGAGCAGGGCGCCAATCTTCCCCTCGTCGCCAAGCTCGAGCGCGCGGAGGTCGTCGCCAATCTGCCGGGCATCCTGACCCTGGTCGACGCGGTGATGGTCGCGCGGGGCGATCTGGGCGTGGAGGTGCCGCTCGAGGAGATCCCGATCATCCAGAAGGACGTGATCCGCCAGGCGCGCCTCGGCAAGGTGCCGGTGATCGTGGCCACCCAGATGCTCGAGTCCATGGTCGACCACACGCGGCCCACGCGGGCCGAGGTGAGCGATGTCGCCACCGCGATCTTCGACGGAGCCGACGCCATCATGCTCTCGGCGGAGACGGCCACGGGCCACCACCCGGTGGAGACGGTCGAGGTGATGGCGCGCATCGCCGAGCGGGCCGAGCGCGCCATGCCGCCCGGCATCGCCGGCCGCCAGCGCCCCGAGGCCTACGGCTTCCCGGAGGCCGTGGCCGAAGCCGCCTGCCAGGCCGCGCGGCTGCTGCACGCCCGGGCCATCGTCGCCTTCACGCAGTCCGGCTTCACCGCGCGGCTCATCTCCCAGGACCGTCCGGACGTGCCCATCGTGGCGCTGACGCCCTTCGCCGAGGTGCAGCGGCGCTTGGGCCTCTTCTGGGGCGTCTCCTCGCGGCTGGTCCACAAGGTCGAAACCACGGACGAGATGATCGAGGAGATCGAGAGTGCCCTGCTGGCCGACGGGACGGTGCGGAACAACGACGTGCTGATCATCATCTCGGGCGCCCCCATGTGGGTGACGGGCACGACCAACCTGCTCAAGTTCCACCGGGTCGGGGACAGGAGATAGCGCACACCATGGCCTACGAGCACGTGATCTACGCGGTGAAGGACGGGGTGGCGAGGCTCACGCTGAACCGGCCGGACGCCTACAATGCCCTCAACCTGGCGCTGGCGCGCGATCTCTTTCACGCGGCGCTGGAGGCCGACGAGGATCGGGCCGTGCGCTGCGTCGTGATCAGCGGCGCGGGGAAGGCCTTTTGCGCGGGCGGCGACGTCAAGGACTTCGCCGACAACCCGGAGCGCATCGGCGTGCTGATCAAGGAGCTGACGACGTATCTGCACGGCACGGTCTCGCGCCTCGCCCGCGCCCAGAAGCCCGTGATCATGGCCGTGAACGGCATCGCCGCGGGCGGCGGGATGAGCTTCGCGCTCTCGGGCGACCTGGTGGTGGCCGCCGAGTCCGCCAAGTTCACCATGGCGTACTCGAGAATTGCCGCCTCCCCGGACGGCTCGTCGTCTTATTTCCTCCCGCGCATGATCGGCCTGCGCCGAGCGCTCGAGCTGCATTACACCAACCGCGTGCTCTCGGCCCGAGAAGCGATGGACTGGGGGCTGGTCAACCGCGTCCATCCCGACGCCGAGTTCCCGGGCGCGGTGAGCGCGCTCGCGCGGGAGCTCGCCGACGGGGCGACGCTGGCCTTCGGCCGCGCCAAGCTGCTCTTCCACCAGTCCACCCAGGAAAGCCTCGAAACCCAGATGGAGCTCGAAGCCCAGGCCATCGCGGCCAGCGGCCATACCGAGGACTTCCGCAATGCCGTCCTCGCCTTCACCAAGAAGCAGGCGGCGACCTTCAAGGGGAGCTGATCCGGTGACCGCGCCGCGCCCGCGCCTTTTCTACCGCCCCGGCTGATCCTCCTGCGCCAAGACGAAGGAGCTCGTGTCGTCTTGGGGGATCGAGTTCGATCCCGTCAATGTGGACGCCGATCCGGCGGCGCTCGAGGAATTGAAACGGTTCGGGGTGCCGCTCGTGCCCGCGGTGGCAGTGGGGCACCGCGCGGTGCATGGCTGGAATCCGCCAGCCTATGCGGAGCTGCTGGGCGTGGAGTACAAGCCTCCCGTCAAGCTCCCGCCCGCGGAGCTGAGCGCGCGGCTCGATCGCGTCCTGGCGTCAGCGGAACGGGCCATCGCCGCCGTGCCCGAGCGCCACATGGATTTCAAGCCACCCCAGCGCGACCGCAGCATTCGCGACCTGACCTATCATCTGTTCCGGCTGAGCCTGGCCTTCGTGGACGCCATGGACATGGGGTCGCTGCCCGAGGCGTGGTTCCAGGAGAAGGCGCCGGGCGACCTGAGGGAGGGCGCGGCGGTGGCCCGCTACGGCGCGTTGGTGCGCGGACGGATCAGCGGCTGGTTCGAGGGCGCGGCGCCCGGCGAGTTCGCGCGGATGATCAATGTCTACTATGGCCCGCAGTCGGGCCATGACCTGCTTGAGCGCACCACCTGGCATGCCGCCCAGCATCTCCGCCAGCTCTACGCCCTGCTCGAGGGCTTGGGCATTCCTCCGCGCGAGTCCCTGCCGACCGCCGACTTCCAGGGCCTGCCGCTGCCCGCGAGCCTCTGGTAGGTTCCCGGTTCTCTCTTCGAGGAGGAAACCCATGGCCCAGAAGTCCGTTGTGCTCACCGAGCGCGCGCCCGCGCCGTTCGCGGGGGCGCCGTATTCCCAGGCGATCCGTGTCGGCGACCTCGTGTTCGTATCCGGCCAGATCCCGCTCAAGCCGGGTTCGCCCGATTTGCTCGGCACGACCATCCGCGAGCAGACCGAGCAGGTATTTGCGAATCTGAAGGCCATTCTCGAGGCAGCGGGCAGCGGGCTCGACCGGCTGGTCAAGACCACGGTTTTTCTTGCGAACCTCAAGGACTTCGCCGAGATGAACGAGGTCTACAGGCGCTATGCGGGTGCGGCGCCGCCGGCCCGGTCCACCGTGCAGGTGGCCGCGCTGCCAGCGGGCGCGCTCATCGAGATCGACGCCGTCGCCCATCTCTGACGTATCCTTGCGGACACACTTGCACGGCACGCTCACCTTCGAATAGAGTCGCGACGTGGACGCCGAGACCCGCGCCTACCTCGATCGGGCGATTGGAGCCATGCGTCAGGACTTCGCCGGCCTGCGCGGCGAGTTCACGGGCCTGCGCGGCGAGCTCACGGGCTTGCAGGGCGAGGTCGGGAGGCTGCTCGGCGGGTTCACTGGTATGCGCGGCGAGCTCACCGATTTGCGGACCGAGGTCCGGGAAAGCGCGGTGGAAACGCGCCGTCACTTCGACGTCACCGCGGAGGCCCTCAGGCACGACGTCCAGATTGTTGCCGAGGGCGTGGTCACGGCCAATGTCGCTATCGAGCGCCTCGGCACCGAGCTGAGGGCAGAGATGACGTCCCGGTTTGCGGTTATTGATGCCGCGTTTATCCAGGTTCGGCGCGACTTCGAGGACCTGCGCGCCCGCCTCTAGTCACCTCGTCCGGCGCACCACCCTGAAGCCGTAATCCGAGTAGCGCAGGTCGGGCGGCAGGGAAGACCGGTGGGCCACGGGGCTCCACGGATCCTGGTGCCGCCAGGCGCCGCCCCGCGAGACACGCCGGCTGCCGTGGGCCGGGCCGCGCGGATTCCGCTCGGGCGATACCGCGTAGTAGCCTTCGTCTTCCCAATCGAGACACCACTCGTGGCAGACGCCTGAGAGCGCCACGAGCCCCAGCGGATTGGCGGGCGTCTCTCCGGCGAGCAGCGGCCGGTCGAAGCCGCCGTCGGGGGGACGGTCATCGCCCCAGGGAAAGCGGGCGCCCTCGAGCCCGCCCCGAGCGGCCTTCTCCCATTCGGCCTCAGTCGGCAGTCGAAAGTGGCCGGCCTCGGCGGTGGACAGCCAATCGCAGAATGTCTCCGCTTCGAACCAGTTCACTCCCACGACGGGCTGCTCGGGATCATTGAATCGTGGGTCATCCCACCAGGGTGCGGGAGCAGCGTCGGCCTCGTCCAGGAATCGCGCGTACTCGCGGTTCGTGACCGGGGCGCGGGCGATGGCGAAGGCGTCGAGCCAGACGCGGTGGCGCGGACGCTCGCCTGGGTGGCCCTCCTCCCAGCCCATCCAGAACCAGCCCGCGGGCACCTGCACCAAATCCATGGGGTCGAGTATAATCGTCGCCATCATGAACTTCGCCGAGCGGATGTCGCGGCTGGGGACGGAGTCGGCGTTCGAGGTGCTGGCGCGGGCTAAAGCCCTCGAGCGGCAGGGCAAGGAGATCATCCATCTCGAGATCGGCGAGCCGGACTTCGACACGCCGGCGCATATTCGGGAAGCCGCCAAGCGCGCGCTCGACAGCGGGGCGACCCATTACGGGCCCGCGGCGGGGCTGCCCGAGCTCCGCGAGGCCATCGCCAAGGACGTGGGCGCCACCCGCAATATCCCGGTGGCGCCGGAAGAGATCGTGGTCACGCCGGGCGCCAAGCCCATCATGTACTTCGTGATCACCGCGCTGGTGAATCCCGGCGACGAAGTGATCTACCCCAATCCGGGCTTCCCCATCTATGAGTCGGTCATCAATTTCGTGGGCGGCGTCGGCGTGCCAATTCCCCTCCGCGAGGAGAGCGGCTTCGGCTTTGATCTCGACCTGCTCGAGCGGAAGGCGTCGAAGAAGACCAGGCTCATCGTGATCAACTCGCCCCAGAATCCCACGGGCGGGGTGCTCGAGCCCGACCAGCTCGGCCGCATCGCCGAGGTCGCCCGGAAGTACCAGATCCCGGTGCTGGCCGACGAGATCTACAAGGCCTTCCTCTATGAGGGCGAGTTCGCCTCGATTACGCGCTTCTCCGGCATGAAGGACCTAGTGATCATCCTCGACGGCTTCTCCAAGTCTTTCGCCATGACGGGTTGGCGGCTCGGCTACGGCGTGATGCCCATGCCCCTGGCCGAGCACATTGCGCGGCTCATGGTCAACTCCAACTCCTGCACGGCCTCCTTCACCCAGCTGGCCGGCATTGCCGCGCTCCAGGGCGATCAGACACCGGTGGCGGAGATGGTGGCCGAGTTCAAGCGTCGCCGCGACCTGATCGTGGAGGGACTGAACAAGCTGCCGGGAGTCTCTTGCCGCTCGCCCAAGGGCGCCTTCTACGTCTTCCCCAATGTCAAAGCGCTCAAGCGTCCGTCGGCCGAGGTCGCCGAGGCCATCCTCACCGAGGCCGGCGTCGCCGTGCTGGGCGGCCAGGCCTTCGGGGAGTACGGCGAAGGGTACCTGCGCCTGTCCTATGCCAACTCGGCCGAGAACATCCGGAAGGCGCTCGAGCGGATGCGGCCGGTGCTGGCCCGCTTGGCCGGCTGAGCGGTGGGGGCGCGGATGGTTGCCGGTCCGGCCGCGGCGGGTTAAGGTGAGGCTGATGCGCCCGCCGTGGCTCGTCGCGCTGTCGCTCGTCGCCGCCCTCACGGCCCTGACGGCGCTGGCCCACGCGAGCCCGCCGGATCCGACGTGGATCGCGGGCGTTTACGACGGCGCCGACCTCGACGACGCAGTCGTGGCGGCGGCCACCTTGGAGGCGGCGGGCAATGGGCCCGCCCCCGTCCTGATGCGCAGCCTGCCGCTCATCGACTTCGTTCCGGGCGAGGCTGTCTCCGCGGGCCCTCCGCAGTCGTTTCACCTCTCGCACGATCGAGCCCCTCCAGCCAGCTGAATCGCCATCGCTCACGCGGCCGCGGCGAAGCCGCAGGTCGCGCGACGCCAACCCCATTGATGAGGACCGCGGACGCCCGGCGTCCGCTTGTCTCAGGAGAAACGAACGTGCTTGGATCACAGGACATCTTGCTCGCTCTCGCACTCGGCGTGTTCTTTTTCGGCGCCAAGAAGCTGCCGGAGCTGTCGCGCTCGATTGGCCAGGCCATGAGCGAATTCAAAAAGGGCCTGTCGGCAGGCTCGCAGGAGGAGACGCCGCCGGCGCCGGCCGCCCCGGCCCCGAAGTCCGAACCCGCCCCGGACGGGGGGAAGAGCGACAGCGCCCGCTAGATTGTGTCGCGCCCCTCCCCTGTGTACCATCGTGCGAGGCCCACCGACCCGGGCCGCGGCACACGGGAGGGGCCATGCCTTACGACGTCAATGCGGTCAAGCAGCGGTGGGAGGGCCATGAAACGCCGCTGCGCTGGGGGCGTTATCCCGTCGAGCACGAGCCCATTCGGCGGCACTGCCACATGCTCGACGACACCAATCCGCTCTTCATCGACGACGGCCACTGCCCGCCGGTCATGGTGGACTTCTTCGCCTCGCAGGGGCCGTGGCCGCCGGGCGACTTCGACATCCTGGGTCTGATCGGCCAGATCCCCACTCCGGGTAATCGCCTCATCAACCTGAACCAGGAATTCGAGTGGTTCCTGCCGGTGCGCGTCGGCGATCGGCTCGGTGCCCGTCACCGCGTCGCGGCCATCCACCAGCGCGGAACCAAGCTCGATCCGCTGTCGGTCTGGATCCGGACCGAGACGACCATCGTCAATGAGCGCGAGGAGGTCGTGGCCGTGCGGACCAACCAGATCCTGGTGCACCGGACGCCAGAGGAGATCGCGACCGGGGCGAGCCGCGCATGAGCGCCGCGCTCGAGCGCTTTTGGGAAGACGTGCAGCTGGGCGAGGAGCTCAAGGGCTTCTCGCTCGAGCTGACGATGACCCGGATGGTTCTTCAGATTTCGGGCACGCAGGACTTCTACCCGATCCATCACGACCCCGCCTTCGCGCGCGCGGCCGGGCATGCGGACATCTTCATCAACACCGCGTTCATCCGCGGCTGCCTCTGTCGGCTGCTCACCGACTGGATGGGGCGCGCCGGCTTCCTCAAGGCACTGGGCTTTCAGATGCGCCGGCCCAACCTGGTCGGGGAAACCATCGCGGTGCGGGGCCGGGTTGCGAAGAAGCAGTCGGGCGGGCGCGTGGAGCTCGACGTCTGGATCGAGAGCGCCCGCGACACCGCGATCACCGTGCCGGGTCGCGCGACGGTGATCCTGCCCTCGCGCGGCTGAGGCCATCCCATGCCCACCGTCGCCGAGCTGCTCATCGAGGGGCTGCGCCGGGCGGAGGTCCCGCGGCTCTTCGGCGTGCCGGGCGGCGGCTCCAACCTCGAGCTTCTCGAAGCGGCACGCGCGCAAGGGCTCCCCTTCGTGCTCTGCCACCTCGAGTGGTCGGCCTGCATCATGGCGGCGGTCACCGGCGAGCTCACGGGCCATCCTGGGGCGGCGCTGGCCACGCTCGGACCCGGCGTGACGGCGAGCGCGACGGGACTGGCCCAGGCCCTGCTCGACCGCGCGCCGCTGATCTTCTTGAGCGACCGCCACCCCGACGCCGCGCTCGAGTTCACCACCCACCAGCGCCTGGATCACGCGGCGCTGCTCGGACCCATCGTCAAAGGCAGCGTGACCGTCACGGCCGACTCAGCCGGCCACTGGATTGCTCACGCCGTCCAGCTGGCGCTCAAAGAGCCGCGAGGGCCGGTGCACCTGGACTTGCCCGCGGACGTGGCGGGCAGAGAGGCGCTGCCGCTGGCAGCCAGCGTGACGCCGCCGCCGGCTCCCGCGCCAAACGCAGAGGCCGTTGACCGCGCGGCTCAGATGATCTTGCGGGCCCGCCGGCCGGTCGTCGTGGCCGGGCTCCAATGCCGGCCCTCCGACTCCAAATGGCTGCGCGCCTTCTGCGAGGCAGTGCCGGCGCCGGCGCTCACCACATACAAAGCCAAGGGCGCCATTCCGGACCCTCATCCGCTGTCGATGGGCGTGTTCACCGGCGGCGTGCTCGAAGAGCCGGTGATGCGCCGGGCCGATCTCATCATCGGTTTCGGCCTCGACACCGTCGAGCTCATCCCTCGGCGATGGCCCTACACGGCCCCGGTGCTCAATCTCACCCGCTGCGCCTCTGGCGAGCCGGGGCTCACCGCGCCGGGCGGGGGCGCCTATTTTGTCGCGGCGCTCGAGGTGGTGGGCGATCTGGGGATGATCCTCGAGGAATTGGCCCCGCGATTGATCCGCCGCGAGATGACCGCCGACTGGGATGTGGCCGAGATCGACCGACTCCGGCGCGAGCGGCTCGCGGCGCTCGAAGTGCCGGTGCCGGGGCTGGCGCCACACCGGGTGGTTCAGCTCACTCGCGAGTTCACGCCGGCCGGGACCATCGCCACCATTGACGCCGGCGCCCACATGTTCCCTGCCACCGCCTTCTGGCATACGGTGGAGCAGGGCGAGTGCCTGATCTCCAACGGCCTGGCGACCATGGGCTTCGCCCTGCCGGCGGCCATCGCCGCCCAACTGGTGCATCCCGACCGCCGCGTTGTGTGCTTCACCGGAGACGGAGGCCTGATGATGGTGGCTTCGGAACTGGAGACGGCGGCGCGGCTCCGGCTTCCCATCACAATCGTGGTCTTCAACGACGGGACGCTCTCCCTCATCGAGGTCAAGCAGGAGCAGCGGGGCTTCGAGGGCGCCAGCATGCGTTACGCGGGCCCGGATCTCGGAGCGCTCGCCCGGGCATTTGGCCTCCGGAGCTTCGTGGCCGTGGACGAGACGGCGTTTCGGACCGCGCTCTTCGCCGTCCAGGCCGTCCCGGGGCCGACGTTGATCGACGCGCGCATCGACGCCTCGGGCTACCGCCGCACGCTCGAGATCGTTCGCGGGACGCCGCGCGGCTAACGCGTGCCCGTCAAGCTGTCGGCGCAGCGCCGGAGATTTTTGCTGCGGGCGATCCCGCCGGTCGTCGTAGGGGTCGGCCTGGCACTGTTCCCCGTCCCGGCCGGGCTCTCGCCGAGGGCGTGGTACTACTTCTCGCTCTTCGCCGCGGTGATCGCGGGCATCGTCGCCGAGCCGCTCCCACCCCCGGTCATCGGCCTCGCGGGGGTCGTGGTCGCCGCGATGCTCGGCCTGGTCCACCAGAACCCGACTCAGGCCATCAATTGGGCGCTCAGCGGCTTCTCGAACAACCTGGCCTGGCTCATCTTCGCGTCCATCGTGATCGCCTCCGGGTACGAGAAGACCGGCCTGGGCCGGCGGATCGCCCTCTGGCTCATCAAGCTGATCGGCGGCCGGACGCTCGGCCTGGGCTACTCTATCGCGCTCGCCGACCTTGCCATCGCGCCGTTCACGCCGTCGAACACCGCGCGCAGCGCGGGCACGATCTACCCCGTCATCCGCAACATCCCCGAGCTCTACGACTCCCGGCCGGGCCCGACGGGCCGCCGCATGGGCGGCTATCTGATGTACAACGCCCTGGCGGCGAGCTGCGTGACGAGCAGCATGTTCCCGACGGCCTTCGCCGCCAATCTCCTGGCGGTGGGCCTGGTCGGGGAGACGCTCGGCGTCTCCATCTCGTGGCGCGAGTGGCTGATCGGCTTCCTTCCCGTAGGGCTGACGCTGCTCCTTCTCCTGCCGCTCGTCCTCTACGTGATCTACCCTCCGGAGATCAAACACGTCCCGGACGCGCAGCACTGGGCATCCAAGGAGTTGGAGAAGATGGGCCGCATGAGCACCATGGAGACGATGATGCTGGCCGGCATCATCTTCGTCGTGACGCTGTGGATCGCCGGCAACCGCTATACCGACGCCACCACGGCCGCTATCCTGGGCGTCGTGCTGCTGGTGGCCCGGAGCGTGGTGTCCTGGGACGACGTCCTGGGGAACAAGCAGGCGTGGAGCGTCCTCATCTGGTTCTCGACGCTGATCACGCTGTCGGGCGGGCTCGTGCAGGTCCGCTTCGTGGACTGGGTCGCGGCCGGAATTCACCCTCACTTCTCGAGCCTTCGGCTGAGCTTCGCCATCGTGATCCTCATCACCGCCTTCTACTTCTTGCACTATCTGTTCGCGACGGTCTCCGGGCACGCCACGGCGCTACTGCCGGCGTTTCTTGCGCTGGCGGTCGGGATGCCGGCGCTGCCGCCGAAGGCCTGGGCGCTGCTGCTCTGCTACTCGCTGGGGCTCATGGGCATCCTCACGCCGTACGCGACCGGCGCGGCGGCGATCTACTATAATAGTGGGTACATCAGTCACCGCGACTTCTGGCTGTACGGCCTGATCCTCGGAGTGATCTTCCTCTCCGTCTATATCGCGATCGGCGTTCCGTGGCTGTTGTGGCGAGGAGTGTGAGCGGAGCGTATAATTCGCCCATGGGATTCCTCACGGCGCAGGACGAGGCGGCGGTCAAGAAGGAGTTCGAGCGGATCGGTGGACCGGTGAAGCTTACCGTGTTCGCCTCCGAGCTGGGCGGCGAACACAATACGCAGACGGTGGCGCTGATCCGCGAGGTCGCGGCGCTCTCCGACCAGCTGTCCGTGGTCGTGCTCAACCCGCACATTGAGACGGAGCAGGCGAAGGCCTACGGCATCGATGTGGCGCCGGCGGTGATCGTCGAGGGCGCGCGGGACTACGGGATCCGTTTTCTCGGTCTGCCCGCGGGCTACGAGTTCTCCAACCTGATCGACTCCATCGTCGCGGCCTCGACCGGCGAGGCTGCCCTCAGCGCGGAAACGAAGACGGCGCTCGCGGGGCTGACCGAGGACGTCACGATCAAGGTTTTCACCACGCCGACCTGACCGCACTGCCCCCGGGCCGTGCGCCTGGCGCAACATATGGCAATCGCCTCCGAGCGGATTCGGGCGGAGTGCATCGAGGTAACCGAGTTCCCCGAATTGGCCCAGCGTTATTCGGTGATGGCCGTGCCCAAGATCGTCATCAACGACAAGCTCGGCTTCGAGGGCGCCGTTCCCGAAAAGGACTTTCTGGGAGCGGTGCTCCAGGCCGTCAATGGGAAAGCCTCGGGAGCTCAGGGAGCGCCCGCATGACGGAGGGCGCGTGGGTTGTCATCGGGGTGGTTGTCGGATGGTCCGTGCTCATGCGCTGGGTGCTCCCGCGCTTCGGCGTCAAGACGTGAGCCTCGCCCGTTTCGTGCTCCCGTGAGGAGCCCCGGGCGGACAAGGATCAACCGCGCGCCTAGCCGGCCGTCGTGGACCGGCGCCTCCTGAGACGCGTGCTGGTCCCCGATCTCTCCCTCGCGCGTCTCTGCCTGTCCATCGTCTTTATCTATGCGTCCCTCGCGCTGCTCGCCTGGCTCTTCGCCGACCGGATGATCTTCCTGCCGCCTGCGCCGCAATACGCGGACGACCGCGGGATCCTGAAGCTTCGGACGGCGGCCGGTGAGCGGATCTCGGCCGTCTACCTGGCGAACCCGCGCGCCGACTACACCATCCTCTACAGTCACGGCAATGCTGAGGATTTGGGCGTCATCCAGCCCATCCTGCCGGTGCTGCGCGATCTGGGCTTCGCCGTTCTCGCCTACGACTACCGGGGCTACGGCACGAGCGAGGGCCGCCCCTCGGAGCGCGCCTCGTACCAGGACATCGGTGCCGCCTACGAGTACCTGACGCGGCAGCTCGGGCTGCCCGCCCGCCGCATCATCCTCTACGGCCGCTCGGTGGGCGCCGGGCCGGCGGTGGACCTGGCGGCGCGGCAGCCGGTCGGAGGTCTCGTGCTGGAGTCGCCGTTCACCGCAGCCTTCCGCGTGCTCACGCGCGTGCCGCTGCTGCCCTTCGACAAGTTCCGGAACCTGGCCAAGATCCCGCGCGTCGGCTGCCCGGTGCTGGTGATGCACGGATTGGCGGACGAGGTGGTGCCCGCTTCCCACGGGCAGCGACTCTTCGCCGCCGCGCGCGAGCCGAAGCTGTCGCTCTGGGTGCCGGGCGCCGGGCACAACGACTTCATGTGGGTGGCCGGCGCGCGCTGGGCACAGGCGCTGCGCGAGTTCGTGTCGCTGATCCGGCAGGGTCAACCCGCCGTGGGAGCCTGAAGATGGCGACCGACCTGCTCTTCGTGTATGGCACGCTGATGCGCGGATTCCGCCTGCACCGCCTGCTCGAAGACCGCGCCGAGTATGTCGGGCCGGGACAGGTGACCGCGCGGCTCCTCGATCTGGGCGCCTATCCGGCCGCCGTCCGCGACGGTTACGGGATCGTCCATGGCGAAGTCTACCGGCTGAAGGACGAGGCGCTCTGGATAGCGCTGGACTCGGCCGAAGGGCCCCAGTATCATCGCGAGCAGGTCACGTTCCAGAGCGCGAAGGGGCGCGTGGCAACCGCCTTCATTTACTGGTATACGGGCCCCCTGGACCGCGGGATCCCGATTCCGGGCGGCGACTACCGGGCCCATTCGCCCGCGCGCTCGATCCACACTCAGCC
>Ga0207646_10005940_pt1 | contig 12736 bp, 11 predicted proteins | sample KBSK5502metaG_FD_184343 | JGI IMG/M metagenome (GOLD analysis project Ga0207646, IMG submission 184343) | Corn, switchgrass and miscanthus rhizosphere microbial communities from Kellogg Biological Station, Michigan, USA - KBS K5-50-2 metaG... | ecosystem: Host-associated > Plants > Roots >...
GCTGTGCCCAATACCAACTACTATGGACCCATTCCCAGGGTGAAGGTCGTCCTTCCTTTCTACAAAGTGCAAGACACGACCTACCAGGCTTATAAGGTGGGGCAAGTTGATTGGACTACGATACCCTCGGCCGATTTTCCACAAGCCAAAACGGGCTCTGACTTCCGCAGGGTACCAGAGTTGACGATCTACTGGTACGCCATGAATTACCTGGCAAAGCCATTCGACAACATCAATATTCGCCAGGCCTTCGAACTGGCTCTTAACAAGGACCAGATTGTCCAGGCTGCCTATAAGGGCGGATATATCCCGACGAACCATTATGTGCCCCAGGGCATGTACGGCTACAGCCCCAATCTCACGGGCCCTGATGGAAGTACTACGCGTGGAGACCCGAACAAGGCCAGGCAGTTGTTCAAGTTAGGCATGCAGCAGGAAGGGTGGTCGAGTGTTTCGCAGGTACCTCCCATCACCCTGACCTATACCAGTTCTGGTGAGCAGGACTACCGGAACGAAGTGGAAATTGATACTCAGACCTGGCAGAATGTGCTGGGTGTCAATGTCAAAATCAACGACATCGACTTCAACAAGCTGATCGCCGATCAAGAGTCCGCGATCAATAATGCCAAAGGCTTGCAGTTCTATGCTGGTCCAGGTTGGATCGCCGACTATCCCGATCCGCAGGACTGGCTGACGCTCCAATTCGACGTTGGCGCATCTTACAATACTATGAATTATGGTCAAAACAATTCAGCGGATGCATCGAAGCAGCAATCGATACAGAAGCAATTGGAACAGGCCGATCTCATGCTTGATAAGGCTGCCCGCCTGCAAGCCTACAATTCTGCCGAGCAGCAACTGGTCAATGATGTCGCCTGGCTGCCCATGTACCAGTTTGTACTGAATTACTTGATCAAGCCGTGTGTGGTCGGCTTCACACTCAATGGGCAGCAACTGACCCCACCGGATAGCTGGGCCAATGTTTTCATCTCTACGCAGACGCCGTGCGGGAATACCGGGACGTAGCCTGGCACCCGCAACGCGTGGGATGCCGTTACCTACATCGCCATCGAGCGCTCCTAGCCGGAGAACAAGAGCCAGGACTAGCATGGGTCTGGCGCCGGTTCGCTGACGTTGGTCAAGTGCCGAGGGGACGCGCCAGACATTTGGAGAGAAGAGTTCCCGTGAGCGGACTTGAGAGCTGTCCTGGCTGTCATCCTGAGCGCAGCGCAGGATCTCTGCGTCCGGCGAGCCAGACCCGTCGCGGAGTTTACCCTGAGCGAAGCGAATGGGCTCAGGTGACAGGCATTATGGAGACTGAGCGATGCGTACATGATATAATTTCTAGCGCAGTTCGATGCAAGCAAAGGAGGTAATAATATATGTCGGTAGATATCAATAAAGAAACGCTGGGCTTTCAAGCAGAGGTCACGCAACTGCTTGATATAATGGTCCACTCGCTTTATAGCAACAAGGAGATATTTCTGCGTGAATTGATCTCAAACGCATCAGATGCCATTGACCGGCTGCGTTTTGCCGCGCTCTCAGATGAATCGCTTAACGAGAACGATACGGACCTTAAAATCCATGTGGCCTATGACAAGGAAGCGCGCACCATTACCGTTAGCGACAATGGCATTGGCATGACGCGAGCAGAAGTTGTTGAGAATATCGGTACGATTGCGAAATCGGGTACGCGCGAGTTCCTGCAGTCGCTCACAGGGGACCAGCAAAAGGATGCGAACCTGATCGGCCAGTTCGGTGTGGGTTTCTACTCGTCTTTTGTGGTTGCTGACAGGGTTACATTAATCACGCGCCTTGCCGGGCTTGATCCCCAGCAGGGAGTGCGCTGGGAGTCGAATGGACAGGGAGAGTATTCGATTGAAACCGTCGAGAAAGCCTCTCGCGGTACGGAGGTTATATTACACCTGCGCGAAGGCGAGGATGACCTGTTGAGCGGGTACCGACTGCGCTCCATTATCCGCAAGTACTCCGACCACATCAGTGTCCCCATCATGATGAAGGTCGAGGAAAAGGACAAGGATGAGGAGGAACGAGTAAATCGTGCTGCCGCACTGTGGACTCGTCCTAAAAGCGAGATCAGCCAGGAGGAGTATAACCAATTCTATAAGGACGTGGCGCACGATTTTGAAGACCCCTTAGCCTATGTGCATAGCCGCATGGAGGGTGCATACGAATATACCTTACTGCTCTACATTCCCGCACGCGCCCCCTTTGACATGTGGAATCGCGAGCGGCGCTATGGAGTCAAGCTGTATGTGCACCGCGTGTTTATCATGGAAGATGCCGAACAACTGATGCCTGGCTACTTGCGCTTCGTGCGCGGCATCGTTGACTCGAACGATCTGCCCTTGAATATCTCACGCGAGATTTTACAGCAAAATAAGCTGATCGAAATGATGCGCTCAAATGCGGTCAAGAAGGTCCTGGGTATGCTCGCGGACCTGGTGACAAATGATGCGCAGAAGTACGCGACCTTCTGGAAAGAATTCGGACGTGTCTTCAAAGAGGGGCTGGCGGAAGATCCAGGCAACCGCGAGAGCATTACCAACCTGCTGCGCTTTGCCTCGACCGCTTCTGCCAGTGAAACGCAGGAGGTATCATTGGAGACCTATGTTGGACGCATGAAGGAGGGGCAGGACAAGATCTACTATACTATCGCTGACAGCTACACAGCCGCCAAAGATAGTCCACTCCTGGAGGTCTTCAAAAAGAAAGGCATTGAGGTATTACTGCTCTCGGATCCTGTCGATTACCTGATAGAACCTGAACTTACCGAGTTCAAGGGTATTCACTTCCAGTCGGTCGCGCGCGGAGTGGTTGACCTTGGTAAACTGGAGGATGAGCAAGAGAAAGAGGAACAGCAGAAGACCGCTGATGAGTTCAAAGAATTTCTTGGTCACATCAAGAAAGTTCTTGGTGACCAGGTCAAGGAAGTACGCACGACGACCCGTTTGATATCTTCTCCTGCCTGCCTTGTCGTTGATGAGCATGATCTTGATCCCGGCCTCCAGCGCTTGCTGAAAGCCGCCGGACAGAAGGTTCCAACTGCGAAGCCGATTATGGAGATCAATCCGCACCATCCAATCGTTCTCAAGATGAAAAATGAGGGGGATGAGCAGCGATTTTCTGACTGGGCCTATATCCTTTTTGATCAATCGGTGCTGAGCCTGGGCGAACAGCTTGAGAACCCGGTGAGCTTTGTCAACAGGCTGAACAATTTGTTGACGCAGCTTTAGCGTTCTTCTATGACTGCCCGAAACTGAGAGCCATGCTGGTACGTTTTACATATGTTCGACAGTTTGTCGGGCGGTGGAGAACTTACTCTGGCGCATCTGTGGGCCAGTGATTCCGGTTCCTGGTCGTTCTGGTTGAACCGTCCCGCGCCTTGTGGCCAGGTGATTTGCTCCACTCACGGGTCAGGCTGGCCTTATGGGCCAGTGATCTGCATCACTTCCAGGTCAGTTCTGCCCGCATTTCGCGGGCCGGTGACCTGGAAGTGCCTTGTTCAGTACCTCAAAACCTATGGGCAAGATCAGCCCCTACGGATGACCGGATTAGGTTGTTAAAAGTCATCATGAAAATGAAACCCTCTCACGACAGAATATCTCACGGGGAGAGGAGCTTGTTCAAATGGCCGTGTAACGAATCGTACAAGTAATTCGTATTACGTCTGCAAGCTATGTGGATCTTGTTCTGTGACAGCTTTAGAAGGTTACAGGTTCGGATGAATAGATGGCCACACATATGCTCCGTTGCTCAGGAACAGGCGCGGGTTACTTCACTCGCCACTGGGGACAAGGCAGATACTCCGCGCTTTTTGATCCCCCTGGATAGGGGAATTGGCGACATTTTTTTGGCAGGGTTGAGTGCCATTGATCAGATTATAAAGAACGAGCCGGCAGCCTACGGCAAAATTGATATACTATGCAGCCCCCTCCAGGCCGAGGCTTTTGAGTATGATCCTCGCATTAATAGAGTCATTCTAACGGATAAAGCTTTGGCCATGGGACCTTTCGTAACGGAGTGGCTCAGGGGAAACATTCTCGATGATGAAACCGCGCGCATCATGCATTATTTACAGGACAGGCACTATGAGGCCGTCTTACCCACTCTGGTTGCTCCGGGTCTCTACTTTAGACTGCATGCACGCCTTATGTATCCCGATCTATTCAAATTAGGGAAAAATTTCCTGACGCTGAGAGCACCAACGGACACGACGCTGCGCAAAGTGATCAGGCAAATGGTCAACAGGTATTTTAAAAGGGACTTACCTTTGTCTATGCTTACTGACGAGGTTTTTCTCTACATGGATACCAAAAATGTACAAAAAGCCGCAGAGTTGATGCAACAGTTGAAAAAGAGATCGAACGTTGGTATGGGAAAAGCTGAGGTGCTAGTGGTGGCAACCGATAGCGCCGCGATTGTGACAAGGCCGCCAACACACTTGCTTGCTGCAGCGCTAGCTGAGGTGCTACGCAGATATCATCACCTGGTCGTCTGTATTTTGCCGAGCTATACGGATACTGGAGCTTCTGAAAGGCTGAGAAGCGCCCTGGCAGCTGACTTTGTTGAGCGTGTTTTTATGCTGCCGGCTGAACCGAGGCCCCCGCTGCTTGATACGGCAGCACTGATCGACCAGGCAGATATACTCGTGACTGGCGATACAGGTGTGATGCACCTGGCTGCTGCTACCAAGCGCATACGAAAAGACGCAGCTACGCCGCCTTTTGTACCCAGAAATTCGGTGAAGATTATCGCCATCTTCGGGGGGACCAATCCTGATATTTTCGGCTACAGTGAACGAACGGTGATTGTAGGCAGAGGACGGAAAGAGCAGCGAAGATTTAGCCCGGGTTTTGTTAAAGAGTTGTACAACCCGAGAGGCAAGGATATATTCGACCATATTTCTCCCCAGCACCTGGCGGAAGCAATAAGCAACCAGGTATCTTCTCTTGCCAATGGCTTGTGACCCGGGAACATGCCCCAACTCAAGTGGCGAGACGAGCGACGAGCGCTCGCTCGTCAGGGCCGAACCAGGGCGGCTCTCCGGCGGCGACGTTTTCGGCCATGCGGTGAGGGCTCGTGGTGGCGGGAATCGTGACATGGCAACGAGACTCGCTCAGGATCCACTTGAGTAAGGCCTGAGCCCACGTAGCCACTCCAAAAGGCTTCAGCGGCGCTAAATCGGCCTGTGATGGTATATGGCGCATCAGGGCTCCCTCGGCAAATGGACGCATGACGACGACACCCAGGCCAAGATCCGCTGCCAGCGGCAATATCTCACGTTCGACCTCGCGCTCCCAGGGATTATAAGGTATCTGAATAGCGGTGATACGGCCAGTCTGCATGACTTGTCGCAATACTCCAAAGTATGAGCTAGAGTAGTGGGTGGCGCCAATGGCACCCACCTGTCCTGCATCGCGTAATCGCTCCAGCATCTTGAGGTGCTCCTGCCAGAGAAGCAGGTTGTGGATTTGATAGAGGTCGATGTAGTGGTCAAAGAGTGCGAGTGCGTGCTCTACCTGGGCGCGGCCCTCGCTCGCAGTCTGGGCCCACACCTTGGTGGCTATGCTGGCCCTATCGCGACGATTGCGCAATGCTTCACTCAGCACGCGTTCGGCGTGGCCATACATCGGTGAGGTGTCGAAGAAGTTTGATCCGGCGGCGAGTGCGGCATCCACAACAGCGCGTGCGTTCATGGTAGCGGCCTCCCCGAGCACATCAAATGTGCGCCAGGTGCCCAGGCCGATTACCGGTACTTGTAAACCTGTTGATCCCAACGTTCGCTTTTCCATTGCTAGTATTATACCATGTGATGCACTTTCTCGAGTCACAGCCCTTGACAAATCGGTATCGTCCGATTATACTCGGATGGTACGAAATGTTTCGTACCATACAATTTCCGTGGAACTATGCCATAGTCGGAGAAGATCATGCCTGTTCATGATATACCCAGTCGAAGGCAAGCGCTGATCGTAGAAATCGAGGCCAGCCTGGCCTACGAGTTCTTGATGACATTGTGCGTCTGTGGCGATGGAGAGGGCTACGCGACATATGATGTGGGCAAAGCATGGTTTGATGCCCTCTACGCGAAAGCCTCTCCCGGCTTACTGGCGGACATCGAGCAGTTCGGCTTTCATAGCCACGAAATCTGGGATCATATACTTGGACTGGCATACGACTGCCCTGCGCCAAGAGACGTTCCCAGCTTTATTGCTTTCCTACAGGCAACCGATCCACTAGAACTGCGACTGCACATCCTGGGGTACTACCTGCGCGAACATCGCCGGGCTACACCACCGGATGTCATTTACGCGGCAGCGCAGGGAGATACAGAGGCACAAAAGAAGCTTCTCAGAACCTCATTCCCTGATGATACTGACTGGCAGAGAACGTTGCGCTGGCTGATGCCGCAGGATGCAGCGGCCATGAAGGAACGACTCCTGGAATTAGTGCGTGGCTGGTACGAGGAGGTTTTTCGCGAACAGGAAGCGCACATCCTGCCCATTCTGGCACGCGACGTCGAGGCTAAACGCGCCTTGCAGGCTACACTTTCACCGGAGCAGTTGATAGAGGCGTGTACAGGTTGGGAATATGTGCCTGAACCGGGCATTCGCCGCGTGGTGTTGATTCCCTCCTATGTGCTGCGGCCCTGGAACTCTGACGCGGAGAGTTACGATACCCGGATCATCGGCTATCCCGTCGCGGACGAAAGTATCAGCGCGGACAATCACGCGCCGCCTGTGCGCTTACTGCGGTTGGCGAAGGCCCTTGCAGATGAGCGCCGGCTGCGCATTCTCAAGAAGCTCTCGGCGGGAAGTTATACCTTACAAGAAGTAGCGGATGATTTCGGGGTGGCGAAATCGACCATGCATCATCACCTGATAACCCTGCGCTCGGCTGGCCTGGTACGTATGCGTATGAGTGATAAACGCTACAGCCTGCGCCGGGATGCGATTGAGAACCTTAGCGAATTATTGAGCGCGTATCTCGCGGAAAACTCGCAGAAGGAGTAAATGTGTAAAACAGGATAGGATAGCAGGACGTGTTCATGCCTGGCAAGCTCTCACACGCCCTACTCTTTACCACGCGGTCGTTACCCGTCTGGCTGTCATCATTGTATTGCATGACAATCAGATGGTCAATCGGGGCGGTCTCAGCGGTTTCTCGGTCTCGTGCATGAGATCGCATTGCAATGAGAGGAGATTGACCATGTATCCCTACTTCTATGAACAACTGGCAAAGCAGCACATGGAGGAACTCCAGCGCGAAGCGGCAACCATGCGCCGTGCATATAGCGTCGAGAGGGCAACCTCCGACGGAGACAACACCCGTACTCGTATCCTCTGGTACCTGCTTTTTGGCCTGCACGTTCCTAGCTATAAGCGTTTAGGACAGGAATTGCTACTGGATAGGCTGCAAGAGCGCTTGAATGCTGTGCTGCGTATGATCTGTATCGTGTCTCTCGCGCTTGGCCTGCTGATTGGCAGCTTGCTCGCCAGCAGGTTTGGCCCCGTTCCTGCAACACTCCTGAGCAGTGTGGCCTTTCTGGTGGTTTCGGTGCCTGTGCTGGTACGATCGATTGGACTGCTTAGAGGATTGAGGAATCTGTAGAGACACTGTCCCTGCCGCCCCGCCCCTGGCACCCGCGCGGGTGCCAGGGGCGGGGCTAATCGCTGTTGCCTGGATAATTCACAGGCCTGTGACATTGAGACCAGGGCTTCTCAAAAGTCTTTTTCCTCTTCCCCTCCCCGCCCAAAAAAAGAGTAAAAGAGCGTGTTGCCAATCAGAGCGACGTTTGAGAAGCCCACATTGAGACGGATCGACCTTGACAACCTATCAAAACTATGCTACACTCCTCTTCAGACCGATCGGTCTGATTGAGTGAGATAGTAAACCGCTGCTTGCTCGTGTTTTGCAGGGCGTAGGGGATTTAAATTTTTTTGCGACTAAAAAAGACCGAACGGTCTGAAAAGTGGTGGTAACTATAGGTGTTCATTTTGCAAGGTTTTCGACTCAATCGAAAGAGAGGCATGATGTGATATATACGGAAATGCAGACTGCTGTTCAGCAGTGCAGGCCGCTCCATGATAACAATACCATTTCACGTAGCAAGATCATCGAGACACCCGCGGGGACGCTGGTATTGCGTGATTTCTGTTCGCCCTCTCTTGTCGAGAGCCTGCGAGCGGAGTGTGGGCTGCGAGCGTTTGCTCGCTTGCCAGAACGCGAACATCAACTGCTCCTGAACATAGCGAGGCGTACGGATTCTGCGCTGACGCTGGCACACACGTTAACGGGGGAGATTATCGGTGAAGTTACTCTGGCTCCCGCGGATGCCTGGTGGGAAGGGTTAGGGCAGGCCTATGAGATTGCTGTGCAAGTTAGTTCGCGGTGGCGTAGTCTTGGTATCGCACATCAACTGCTGGCATTTGCACTCGAGTTGGATGCGCTGGAGGAGATCATTATCCTGGCGATGGGCCTTTCCTGGCATTGGGATACTGAAGGGCTTGGGCTCACACGGCTTCGTTATCGCCGGCTCATTGCACAGCTCTTTGCGAGCTATGGTTTCTCCGAGTATCTCACCAGCGAGCCAAATATACGTATGGATCCTGCAAACATTTTGCTGGCGCGTATTGGTAGACATGTGAGCCAGCAACACATGAATCACTTTCTCAATCGCCTGCTGAGTTCTCAGAACCTGCCGGGATTGTAGTGGGCTGAGTCAAGGGCTTTATCATCCTTGACGTATTCCGACCACGTTGATATACTTAAATAAATCAGACCGGTTGGTTTGAAAAAAGGAGAAAAAGGTGAGCAAGGGTGAACAAACGCGGGAAATGATTCTCGCACAGGCGGCGCAGCTTTTTAGTCGTCAGGGCTATTTTGGCTCGTCGCTCTCTGACATCATGCATGAGACGGGATTGGAGAAGGGCGGCATCTATAATCATTTTTCAAGCAAGGAACAACTCGCACTCGAGGCATTTGATTTTTCAGTTGAGCTGGTACGGCAGCGGACGAGGCTGGCGCTGGCAGGCAAGGTGAACGCTGTCGATCGCTTGCTGGCCATTGTGGCCGTTTTCCAGGGGCTTGTTGAAGATCCGCTGCTTGGGGGTGGCTGTCCCATACTGAATACAGCCGTTGAGGCAGATGATGCCCAGCCGGCATTGCGCGAGCGTGCCTGTAATGCGATGGATGATTGGCGCGAAACCGTTCACCGCATTGTGAAGAAAGGTATCGATAGACAGGAAATTCGTCCCGGGGTGGATGCAGATGCTTTAGCAACGCTGCTGATTAGCAGTCTCGAGGGGGCGATCATGCTGAGTAAGCTCTACGGGGATAATGTGCATATGCGCCGCGTGGTCGAGCACCTGAACAACTATATCACTACTACTGTGGGGGTATGACGTACTACCCTTAACGAATTTTTTAGCGCAAAAACAGACTAATTAGCCTGTTTTTGCGCGTGAATGAAAGGATATTTAGCATGAGCGATCTTCAGGAGATGGTTCGTACACGCACGATTACCTGGGAGGATCCAGTACCAGGAGCGCGAGCTGGGCGGGCCATGAGTGGCCTGGACTATCTCAAGGCGATACAAGAGGGCAGGATCCCGCCTCCTCCCATTGCTGTGCTGATGGATATGCGTATTGTTGAGGTCAGCGAGGGGCGTGTTGTGTTCGCCGCGCAGCCAGCGGAGTTTCACTACAATCCGCTTGGCGCGGTGCATGGTGGCCTGGCAGCGACACTGCTTGATTCGGCGCTTGGCTGTGCCATCCATTCTACACTGCCAGCCGGTACGGGCTTCACAACGCTGGAGATCAAGGTGAACTACTTACGCCCGATGACGCGCGAGACAGGTCTCGTATATTGTGAAGGCAAGGTGATCCACGTGGGCGGTCGAATTGCTACAGCCGAGGGTCGTATCACTGATGCAGATGGCAAACTCTATGCACATGGCACGACGACCTGTATAATTTTGCGCTCCTAAGTAATTCCTGGCTGTGGAGATCTTTTGGTGTATAATGATTGAGGATTCTACGATTTTGTGCGGGTGTTTGCCTGCAAGTGTCTGCACTTTGAGAAAGCATTTTGAAAGGTAGAAACAGCCAAGATGTGTTATGACGACAACGCTATACCTCCGACTCCACCAGGAGCGGGTGGTTTCGCGCATGGAGAAGACATCGTTCTGGCGTCAGCAGAAGGAAATCGTTTTGCCGCCTACATAGCTCGCCCGGATAGTCCAACAGGAGCACAAATACTGATATATCCCGATGTGCGCGGGCTGCACAAGTTTTACAAAGAACTGGCCTTGCGCTTTGCCGAGGTAGGAATCACGGCGCTGGCAATTGATTATTTTGGTCGCACGGCCAGTATCGGTACGCGCGACGATTCATTCGATTTCTGGCCGCATGTGCAACAGTTGCAGTTGCACACATTCCTTGCGGATGTCGCTGCTGCACTTGCCTATCTACGCACAGATGCGGGGGCGCAACAGCCGGCATTCACCGTTGGCTTTTGTATGGGTGGCTCCTTCTCTTTGATGACTGGCACACAAGATTTTGGCCTGGCCGGGGTGATTGCTTTCTACGCCGGGCTGAGCAGGAAGTTCGCGGGTGCCAATGCCTCTGTGCTTGAGGAAGGGGCGCACATTAAGTATCCTGTGCTTGGTCTCTTTGGTGGAGATGACCCGAATATTCCTGCGGAGCAGGTACACACGCTCGACAAAGAGCTGGACAAGGCAGGGGCTGAGCACGAGCTGGTCATCTATCCAGGCGCTCCACATAGCTTCTTCGATCGACGAGCGACAGACTTTGCCGAGGCGTCAGATGACGCCTGGCGACGCGTACTCGCTTTTATCTCAGCCCACACGTCGAACAAGTAGGGTCAGGGCCTACCCACGATGCTAAGAATCTGGTTATTCCTGGATGATTGTGGTGCGGCTGATCTGCTGGTCGGTGAAGATGTCGAACTCGTCGCGGCTGCGCGTTGAAAACTCAGAGACAATCGCGCCTTCACCGGCGGCCTGGAACCAGTGCAAGGTATTGGGTGGGATCGTATATTGTTGGCCGGGATGCAACACGATCTCGTGCCGGACAGTGTAGGCATGCTCACGTCCTGGCGGTAACTTTGCTGCCGGGTAGGCGGTAGGCTCACCCTCCACGTAGAGATAGACAGTGCCCCAGCGGCAGCGGAAGGTTTCCTCTTTGCCCGGGTCGTCGCCAATTGGAGGGTGACGGTGTTCTGGACAGGTCTGGCGTGGGAAAAGCACTAGCTCCTTGGCACAGACTCGCTCAGTGTTGATGTACACGACCAGTTCTAAGCCGGTCACCTCGAGTTCGCCCAGGCCGAAGTCGGCCACCTCGATATTTTTGCTCTCTTCGGGCGTCAATACAATTCCTGCGCGATCCAGGTATTCATGAGACCGCGCCTGGGCATGCAAAAATTGTTCCCTGGTAAGCATCGCTTTCTCTTCTTCTTTGCGCTAAACGGAATGCTCTTTTTCGATGCTATTATTATGCCATAATGTCCTGTGATCTGCGTTGGAGGATTTATATGATCAAATCAAATGTGCCAATTCGCCTTGTTGCCCAGCAGATCAAGGCAGCATCTGAGGTGCTGGGAAGGGCTTTCATGAATGACCCGTTGTGGGAGTATCTTGCTCCTGACCCTGCCAGGCGTGCTCGCGTGCTTAAGCCATCCTTCGGCATTACGGTACGCTATGCCTTGCGCTATGGTGAGGTGTATACGACACCGGCGCTGGATGGTGTGGCGTGCTGGCTCACTCCGGGTAATACCAACCCCAGGCCTGGCGCGTTGATACGGATGAGCATATATGGTGCGCCACTGGAGTTAGGGTTTGCGGGGTTATTCCGGTTTGCTGCTGCTGAGAACTATACCGGCGAAATTCACAAACGCTGTGTGCCGGGACGACACTGGTATTTGTGGGTGATTGGCGTTGAGCCTGCGCGTCAGGGCCAGGGCGTTGGCGGAATGCTGATGCAGCCTGTGTTAGCACGGGCCGACGCCGCTGGCCTGCCATGCTACCTTGAGACTAATAAAGAAACGAATGTGCCGTTCTACCGGAAACATGGCTTTGAAGTGGTGAGCGAGGGGGAAGTACCGAAGCGCGGGCTACGCGTCTGGGGAATGCTGCGGGAGCCGCGCGGGTCAAACTAGTAACTCGGCCATTTTTTGTTGCGCGAGCACGACAGTTCATGGTACAGTTGCAACAAAAGCTCTGCCAGGCGGCGAACAGCAAAGATAAAGCGAGGAGGTATTTCAGTGGGACTAGTAGTTGAACACATCAATAAGTCATTTGCTCAATTCCAGGTCATCAAAGACCTGTCTATGGAAGTGAATGAGGGTACTATTTTCGGCTTCCTGGGGGCAAACGGCGCGGGAAAAACGACAACCATGCGTATGATCCTGGACATCCTACGCCCTGATAGCGGCCGTATCACCTGGAATGGCAAAGATGTCCGCGAGGTACCTCGCAAGAACTGGGGCTATCTCCCGGAAGAGCGTGGACTCTACCCGAAGATGAGAGTAGACGAACAGTTGCTTTTCCTGGCGCGGCTCAACGGTGTATCAAAGCAGGCTGCCGAGAAGGAACTGGACGAATGGCTTGGGCGTTTTCAGATCAACGCGAATCGCAAAAAGAAGGTGGAAGAACTCTCCAAGGGGAACCAGCAGAAGGTGCAGTTTCTCG
>Ga0207646_10005941_pt1 | contig 12734 bp, 11 predicted proteins | sample KBSK5502metaG_FD_184343 | JGI IMG/M metagenome (GOLD analysis project Ga0207646, IMG submission 184343) | Corn, switchgrass and miscanthus rhizosphere microbial communities from Kellogg Biological Station, Michigan, USA - KBS K5-50-2 metaG... | ecosystem: Host-associated > Plants > Roots >...
TGAACGCGCTCCCCAGCTCCGCCATCACGAGCGCGTAAGGAAACAGGAACACTACCGTGAGCACGATCAGCCAGGTGAACGTCTGGGCGCCGTAGCTCGACACCTGGCCGAGCGTGTCGAGGCCCACGATGGCGCAGACGAGGAACAAGAGCATGTCAAAGCGGCGCAGGCTCTTAAAGAGCTTCGCCTTCTCATGGAGCGCAAGGGTCGTAGTCCGCTCAGCGGGGCCAGCCGCAGCATCCGCCATCAAGGGCCTCCCGGGAGATCAACAGCAGCAGGAATGGCGAGATGGTACCCCCTGAGGGCCACCAGGAGGAATAGCGAACGCGACCAGGTTCGCACGCGAGAAGTTCATGAAGCAGCGCCGCCCGGCCGCTGGACGAGTTCAACGATGTTGCCGTCCGGGTCGGCGATATAGCAGCACGCAACCCCGTCCCAGGCGCCGCCCGGCTCATGCAGGATCACCGGGTGGCGCGATATCTGACGGGCCTGCGAGCCTTGGATGCGTTCCAGCGCGGCGTTGAGGTCATCCACGCGCAGCGCGATGTGCGAGCTGCCGGGGTCGCTGCTCCGGGCCCGGATAGGTCGTCCCGCTGGGCGGATGTACCTGATCAGCTCGATGATCCGCCCGTCGCCAGCGTCCAGGTCTGCGATCTCCACTTCGACCGAGTCCTCGCCGATAAGCGAGGCAATGTCCGGGTCAGTTTCGGTCACCCGGCTGACCAGCCGCAGACCCAGCCGGCCACACCAGAACTCCACGGCACGATCCAGATCGGCCACGGTGAGGCCGACGTGATCGATGGCGCGAATCATGCAGCACCCCTGGTACCCGCGGCGGCGTGCAGCCGTCCGGGAATAACGTCACGCCCGAGAACATCCTCGATGGTCTCCCTGCGCTTGACCACCTCTGCCGTCGCGCCGCAAACAAGCACGGTTGCCGGGCGGGGCAGGCCATTGAAGTTCGCTGCGGACGCTTCCTGGTAGGCGCCGGTCTCAAGGAAAGCGATGACCTCGCCCGGTACCACCTCCGGGACCGCGACCGCGGGCGCGATCACGTCAAAGTTGCACGAGATCCCGGTGATATCCGCGAGAAGTGCTGGCTCCGCGTCCGCTTGGGTGGCACTGACCACCGGGAACAAAGCATTCTCCAGCGTTGTGTCCAGCATGAACACCTCCGACGTATCGGTCTCAATCCAGCAACGCTGGTCGGGATCTCGCTGCTTCTTCACGTTGGTCACCGTGGCCAAGTGCAGCCCGGCATCGCCGTAGACCGCGCGGCCTGGCTCCGCCTCGAGAAGCATCCCATCACGCGCCAGGCCGCGATCCCGAAGAGCATCGGCGAGGCTCTCCGCGACGGCGCGCGCATAGTCCGCCGCGTCCGCCGGCAGCGGGCGTGTCCGAGCCTGGGCCGCTCGCCGCCCGACCGGGTCGAGAGGAGATGGCCAGCCGCCGCCGACATCGATTTCGGCGGGAATCCATCCGCCCCAGCTGGCGGACATCTCCGCCAGGAGATCGGCGAAGCTCTTGATCTGCGCGCGCCAGAGGCTAACCTCCGCGGTCTGGCGCGCGAGATGGGCGTGAACTCCAATGAATTCGATGTGCCGCGAATCAAGCGCCGCGCGTCCCAGCGCCATGGCGTCGTCAATGGGGACGCCGGCCTTGTAGGACTGAAACACCTCGCGGATGGAGGTTCCATCGCTCGCGAAGTCCGATGGCGCCTCGACGCCGTCAAGCCGCGGCCGCAGCCGAATGCGCACACGAGCAGTCGTCCCTGCGTCGGCAGCCGCCTTCTCGGCAAGCGGCAGTTCCCGCGCGCTGTCAAGCGTGATCCGCGCTCCGGCAGCGACCGCACGCTGGATCAGGGCCGTCGACTTGCTTGCGCCGTTGACCGAGATCAGGGCGGGCGGCACGCCCGCCCTCAGCGCCGCTTCAAGCTCCGTCTCGCCGAAGGTGTCACAGCCAACGCCCTCGCTTGTCAACACGGCTCGTGTTGCGAGCGTCGGGTTAGCCTTGATCGAGGGCAGGAGCCGCGCTTCTCCAAGCGGCCATCCGGCGGCAAGCGCTCCGCCGAGGCGGCGCACATTCGACCGCAGCCGCGTTTCGGAAATGACATAGAGCGGTGTACCAAAGCGCACGGCGAGTTCCGTGCACGCCAGCTCGTCGATGTACAGGCGGCCGTCCCGCACGCTGCACGCGGCTCCGTCCATGACGCCACGCTAACGGCCAACCGAGGATCAAGGAAGACCGGTCAAGGACAGACGACCTGCGTGATCGTCAGCATGAGGAGTGCTTGGATTAGGGGGAGACGTGGTGAATGGCAGGGCAGGGACTGGCATGGCTGCTGTGGACGCTGCAGGAAACACTACCGGGCCGCGTTATGGGGTGCGGTCCATGTCCGCTCGGCTCCGCCGCGTCCTGCTGCGCCGCCCGTCGGTCAGCGGCGATTTCGCGGCCGCACGTTGGCGGGCACCGGACGTCGGCCTGCTGGCTCGGCAACACGAGGCATTCGGCCAGCTGCTCACAGATCTGGGCTGCGAGGTTGAGGTCGCGCCTGCCGCCGACGGCCTGGTCGACGCCATCTACGTCCGCGATCCAGGGCTGGTGACCGGCACTGGCGCAGTGGTATTCCAGATGGCCAAGCCGGCTCGGGTAGCGGAACCGCCCCTTCTGGGGGCCGCATTTACGGCCGCGGGCGTTCCGGTGGTCGCGCGGCTGGCTGGGGCTGCGCTGGCGGACGGCGGCGATTTCATCTGGCTGGACGAGCGCACCATACTTGCCGGCCGCAGCTACCGTACCAACGCCGAAGCTCTGCACCAACTGGCCGAGATCCTCGCGGCCGAGGGCACCAGTCTAGAATCGGTCGACCTCCCGCACGATCGCGGGCCAGGGCATGTGCTGCACCTGATGTCGCTGATCTCGCCGGTCGCCGATGACCTTGCCGTCGTCTACCCGCCGCTCGCGCCGGTCGCGCTGATGCAGATGCTCGCCGAGCGTGCGGTTCGGGTGGTGCCGGTCGCCGCCGACGAATACGAGACGATGGGGTGCAACATCTTGGCGGTCGAGCCGAGGAGGGTGGTCATGCTGAACGGCAACCCCCGGACTCGCGCCGCGCTCGAGTCAGTCGGCTGTGAGGTGCACGGATACGACGGATCAGAGATTTCCCTCAAGGGCGATGGAGGCCCCACCTGCCTGACGGCGCCGATATGGCGCGGCATAACAAAGTAGCAACGTCAGGCGCAGCCAATGTGCTGCCGGAACTAACGCGCGAACCCCCCGCGTCCGGCACCCGCGACTGCCCCGCTCGCAGAACAGGACCGATGTGCTCCCACAGTGCTAAGTCGCCGTGCGGGTGATCGCACGAGGCGGGGCGGCCAGACATCAGCCCTGTTCGCGGCTGTTACCGTCGAAGGTGACGCGGAGTTCACAAGCTCGCTCGCGGGCGTGTGCAGGCTCACTACGGGGTGTTTGGCCTGCAGGGAGGCGTCGTGGCAGACCGTTATCCGGCCATCGAGGATCGCGCAGTCATCGGTGACCTTCACACCCCGAGTCCGTACTGGATCATCTCGAAGGCTACAAGGGTTCACGGCCCGTCCGCGTGGGCAACTCGGCGGCTAGCCAGCTCCAGCTGGACATCCATGGCGAGCTGATGGACTCGGTCTACCTGTACAACAAATACGGCCGCCCGATCGGATACGACCTGTGGGAGGCGCTGGGCCGGCAGCTGGACTGGCTGGAGGCGCACTGGCAGCTGGCGGACGACGGGATCTGGGAGAGCCGCGGTGGTCGGCGCCGGTGGACGTACTCGGCCCCGATGACCTGGGTGGCGTTTGAGCGGGCGATAAGGATCGGCCGCCAGCGAGGCCTGCCCGCCCCCATCGCCCACTGGCGGGACGTGGCCAATTCCTCCTATCTGGCTGTGCAGCGGGACTGCTGGAACCCAGAACGCCGGGCTTATGTGCAATACCTCGGCGGCACGACGTTGGACGCGTGGTTGCTGGTGATGCCCCTGGTCAAGTTCGCCGGACCGAGCGACCCGCGGTTCCTGGCCACTCTGGAGCGGATCGGCGAGGAACTAGCTAGCGACAGCCTGGTCCAGCGCTACGAACTCGGCGGCCTGGACGGACTTTCGGGCAGCGAAGGCACATTTAATATGTGCTCGTTCTGGTAGGTAGAAGCACTGACCCGGGCAGGCCGCCTCGCCGACGGCCGGTACATCTTTGAGAAGATGCTGACTCACGCTAACCACGTGGGGCTGTTCGCCGAGCAGATCGGCCCGGCGAGCGAGGCGCTGGGCAACTTCCCGCAGGCATACACCCACCTCGCCCTGATCAGCGCCGCGGTTAACCTCGACCGGGCGTCGTCGGGCGAATCGCCGCCAGGCTGACGACACGGACCACCAGGCGATGCCCTCATTGGAAGCGCCCGCCACTGCCGCTCGATGACGCGGTCCAGGCAGCTGACTTCGAACGCGAGCACCTGCCGTACCAGGCTGCCTTTGTGGCTGGAAGGCATTCCTGGTCTATCGCACGCGAGGCGGCTACCGACGGTCCCCGCTTCCTGACTTCTACATTGGCGCTCATGCCGCTGTGTCCGGCTATCGCCTCCTGACTCGCGGCGCGGCCCGCTACCGCAGCTACTTCCCATCCGTCGAGCTCATCGCTCCGTGACCCGGGCCTGCGGCCGATGACGTGGCCGACATTTCCGCGCATTAAGACAGGCATGGCGCCCATCACACTGCGGGATGCATCGGTCCTGTGCGGAGGAAGTTCTCCATTGAGGCCTGCGAATGATCATCGGGCACCCTAGAGTGTGACGGCAACCTCCCTAAGTCCTTAACAATCGTTGGCCGTTCTGTTAACCGGCACCGCCTGTCAAACGTACTTGATGTGGTGGGCGCTGACATCGCAGCGGCGAGGCTGTCCCTAAGGAGCATGCCGTGCGAGGCACAGACCGAATTGCGAATCGGATGCGCTGGCCGGCCAGGGCAGCCCTGCCCTTGGTCGCGCTTCTGCTGCCCGCGCTGGCCGCGGCACCGGCCCTTGCGGCTTCCCACGCCCGGATTGGCAGCTCTGTGCGGCTGGCGCCGGCGGCGGTGCCGGCGAATGCGAACTGGCCTACGTTCCATGGCAACCCCGGGCTCACCGGCGTGTCCGGTGACCCGACGATCTCCACCCTGAACGCGGTCCACCTCGGCGTGCGCTGGATGACTCACACCTTCGGGCCTGTTCTGTCCTCGCCAGTCACCAAATTTAGCGCGGCCAGGAACCAGACGCTGGCCTACGTCGCCAACGAGGTCGGCGACCTCGAGGCCATCAACACAGCCAATGGCTCGATAGTCTGGTCCGACTCGCTCGGCGTGCCGCTCCACGCCACGCCGAGCGTGGTAGGCACCCACCTGTGGATCGGCACCGCCGTGAGCGGCAGAATGATCAAGGTCGACGCGAACACCGGAGCAGTGCTGTGCCGGGTATCACTCGGCACCGGAATCGACTTCGCCAGCCCGGTGATCGCCAGGCCGCCCGGCGGGTCCAGAACGCTCTTCGTGGGCGTCCAGGACAACGGCGCGGTCCAGGGCCCGATGATGGCGATAAGGGACTCGACCTGCAAGGTCGAATGGCGGCGTAACCCCTATCGCGTATTCTCCGGCAGCTGGAGCCCGGACGCGTACGGAGTGAACGCGAACGGCGTGCCGCTGGTGATTTTCGGGAGCGGGGACCCGGACTGCGCCATCTACGCGCTTAACGCCAGGACCGGGGCGACCCTCTGGCGAGTGGCGTCTCTGACTGGCGGGCTGGCGGACTTCGGTACCGGAGCGGCCATCTCGCCGCCGGGCCGCAACGGGATCGCCCACGGCATGGCGTACGTCGCCGGGAAAGACCGGATCCTCTACGGGATCGACCTGACAACTGGGCACCTCAAGTGGCACTTCGACTATGGTGCCGCGACGGGCGCCAGGTTCACAGGGGGTCGCTCAACCGCGGCACTCGCGGGCCGAACGGTTGTCTTCGGCACTCCGGTCGGCGTGGCGGCGGTGAACGCCGTCACCGGCAAGCAGATCTGGCTTTCAGAGAACTCCGGCCCGGCGGACACCGAGGTCCTCTCCTCCCCTCTCGTGACCGGGCCGGCCGGGCACCAGGTGGTCGTCTACGGCGACCTGAAGGGCTACGTCGAGGTCAGCGGCCTGGCAACCGGTCAGGTGCTGTACAAGTACAAGACGGGCGGCTATGTCATAAGCTCCGCTGCCGACTCAGCGGGCAATCTCATCATCGGGTCAAGCGACGGCTTCCTTTATGACCTGGCGCTCGGCGGCTCGAACGGTACCCCACCCGCGACCACCATGAGCTCGCCGGTGAACGGGTCCACCATCCCCAATCCCGCCAGCCACCGGGTCGTGGCGAGGGGCGCGGCGACGGCAGGGTCCGCGCCGGTAGCGAGGGTCGATGTCGCCGTGCAGATGAACGGCCCGTCCGGGCAGTGGTGGAACGCGCGGACTCGCAGGTGGCAGCAGGGACCTGCGTACAGCCAGGCCGCTCTCGGCTCCCCGGGCACGTCAAGGACCTGGTCGTTTGGCGTGCCGGTGCCCAGGCAGGGCAGTGTGCTCACCTTTATCGCGCGGGCTGTCGGCACCGACGGCCTGGTGGAGCCGCACCTGATCCAGCGGACGATGACGGTGCGGCCGGTGCGGGCAGGCCCGCATGTCACGTTGTCCGCCCGCCAGGCAGCCCCAGGTACCGGCTTGCGTGCATCGGGCAAGGGCTTCGGCTCCGGGGAGGAGGTCAGGCTGTCGCTGCCTGGCGTTCACCTCGCGACGGTGACCGCGAGGGCGGACGGATCATTCGGCGGGGAACTGGTGCGGATACCGCGAACTTTCGACTACGGACTGACCGCTCTGACCGCAACTGGAAAGAGAACGGGCCGGTCCGTCACTGCACCGCTCAACATCACCGGCCCGTGGTCTGAACTCGGCCACGACCCACAGCGCAGCGCCAACCAGCCCTTTGACCACGTGCTCTCGGAGGAGGTCACGCCAGGCAAGCAGTACCGCATGACGCCGTACTGGGTGTACTCGGCCCCGGCACGGATCCAGGGCTCGCCGGCGGTGTCAGACGGACGGGCGTTCGCAGGCGACCATTCGGGCACCCTCAGCGCTGTCAACCTCGTGACAGGCGGCCTCGCGTGGTCAGCGCCGGTCGGCGGCGCGGTCGACTCGTCTCCGGCGGTAGACCGCGCTACGGGCCTGATTGTGGTCGGCTCGTCAAACGACAAAGTTAGCGCATACAAGGAAAGGTCAGGCGCGCTTGCCTGGAAGACGAATACGGGCGCCGCGGTGAAGTCGTCGCCCTTGATTTACCAAGGCGTTGTCTACGTGGGCTCTGAGGATCACAAGCTGTATTCGATCTCGGAGAAAACAGGGAAGGTCAGGTGGACCGCCACATTGCCTGGTCCGGTCGACGGATCTCCCGCTTTCGATCCTGCGACGTCCACCATCGTGGTGGGTGATGGCACCGGGACTGTGACTGCCTTCCACGCGGGACAGGCGCCGTCCAAGCGCTGGCATGTCAGGACGGGCGGCTCAATCGTCAACAGCCCCGTGATCGAGTCAGGTCGGGTCTTCGTCGGCTCCGAGAACGGCGTCGTCTACTCGTTCTCCGAATCAACCGGCAAGCTCAAGTGGTCCAGGCATGTCGGGGGCGCGGTCGCCGGGTCGATGGCCTACCAATCCGGCCGTCTTTACGTCGGAGCGGCCAGCGGACGCCTTACTGCCCTGCATGCCGGCGATGGCTCGGTCATGTGGCACGAGCCGCTCGCGGGGTCGGTGACGGGGGTCAGTGTCACGAACGGAATGCTGTTCACGGAGTCGTCGAACGGGACCGTGACCGGCTTGCGCATCGGCGGCGAAGTCGTCTGGCTGGCGAGGACCGGCGCTGGCCTCACGGGCAGCCCCGCCATCATGGACAACGCAGTCTTTGTCGGAGGCGAGGACAAGGGGCTCTACTGCTTCACGCCATTCGGCGAGCCTGTGGTCTGAGCCAGGCTTGGAGGGAGTCAGCGGTCTGACCGGCGGCGGGTGAGAGCGCGGACCAGGGCGCTTCGGGGAAGGCCGTCCAGAAGATGACTAGCGCGAAGATGAGCCATTCCGACCGCCCGCGGCGATGATCATGTTCGGGCCCTACCCACCGCCCGGTCCTGCTGCGCTGGCGGGCCGTAGGGGACCTCTGCGTCTTGGGCGTCCGCGCGGCGCCAGCGCCGGGCCAGGGTCCGAAGGATGATGATCGTTGCGGCGCCGAGCACCGCGTACACGACCAGCATGATGCGCAGGCTGGTGACAACGCTGCGGTTGGTCGTGGCCGCGTCCGCAGTCGTTTGCAGGCGGGTAGACCACCCACGGTTGGCGGCCTACCTCGGTGACCACCCAGCCGCTTTCCATGGCCGCGATCGCGGCCACCCCGCTCACCGCGCCGACAGCCAGAACAGCCGCTACGGCGGCAGACGATGATGCCGCTACCACCCGTACAGCGCCCACAGCCCGGCCAGCAGGAGCAGGATCCCAGGCCGACCATCACGTCGAAGCACAGGTGGATCAGCTACACGGCAGGCGGCCGGTCGGCGGCGGGAACGGTGTCCCAGCCGATCACTTTCGTGCGGGTACTGAATGCGACTGCGCGTCGAGCGGCTCGCGGATCCAGGTCACCAGGATTGGATCACCCAAAGAAGCAGGCAGTTCATGCGGAAGCACCTGGTTGGACGGGCGCGCATCGACGGACTCGGACATGAGACCAGTTTCTTTCACTACATTCGGCTATCCGGACCAGGCTTCGACGGCCATGCTCCCCGGCGACTCCAGCAAATGTGTCCTTCCAGTGACGATCGCTGGAGTTTCGCCGTAGCGTGACTTCTGTTCTTGCGGATTGGTGCCAGTGCCGGGAGGCCAATATGAGCAGAGGATTGCTCCGGATCTTGAGCGTTTCCACATCGGCTTTGGTGGCCATTGGGCTGCTCGCATCGGTTTCCGGGTCGGCAGGCGCGGCTGTCTCGCCGATTCCGCCGAACTTTGACTCCAGCATGATGCACGGCAACGAGGCCGAGGACGCGATCGCCGTCAACCCGGCCAACCCCTCGAACATCGTCACCATGGCCACGCTGCCCGACGTGGTCAGCGGGTTGTTTGAAGGGGTGTCTTTCGACGGCGGGAAGAGCTGGACCCGGCAGGTCATCGGCACGGCCGCTCCGCTGGGCGAGATCTGCTGTGATGAGCAGCTGGCATGGGACAGGTTCGGCAACTTGTGGATGACGTACCTGGTTAATCCCAACGGGAACGTCTTCGTCGCGGTGTCGACCGACGGCGGACTCACCTTCAGCAAGGTTGCGGAGATCGTGCCGACGACCCCGACCGGGAGCAAGGCTCCCTCCGGTGCCACACCCAAGCGGGAGAGGCTGCCGTCGAATAACCCGAACATCCTGGGCGATCAGCCATCCATCTCAGCGGGACCGAACAGCGTGTGGGTGAGCTATACGAGTTTCCCGTCTACTGTGGTGCAGGCCTTTGGTGCCAGCGTCACCGGCCTTGGAACGTTCGGTTCGTTCAGCGCGCCAGAGAGCGTACCCACTTCTGCCGGCCGTGGGGATTACGGCGACACCGCGGTTGGACCTCACGGGCAGGTCATGGTGACTTATCAGGACCAGACCAACGGCCAGGGTGGGTCGCATATCTATACGGCGGTCGATGCCAACGGGCTGCAGCCGGGCGGGTTCTCCGATCCGCGGCTCCTGGCTCACAGCGCGGTTGGGGGCTTCGACTTCATTCCTGCGCAACCGGATCGTTCGATCGATGCCGAGGCCAACCTCGCATGGGACCGCAGCGGCGGCCCTCACAATGGCCGCGTCTACGCCATCTGGACGCAGGAGTCGCCAAACGAGAGCAACAATACGGACGTGATGCTCCAATACTCCGACGACAACGGGACTACCTGGACTTCGCCGGTCCGACTGAACGACGACCACGGGGCCAATAGCCAGTTCATGCCAGCCATCGCGATCGACCAGACCACCGGAGACGTGGCCGTTTCCTGGTATGACGCCAGGAATGACCTCGGCACTGGCGGCCCGGGAGACACGGACGGTGTCGCGAACGACGACGCGCAGATTTGGGCCACCTACTCAGCCAACGGTGGAGTGACCTTCGCGCCTAATTTCCAGGTCAGCGCAGCCACCTTCAGCGCGCCTGACGCGCAGAGCCCGTTCGACTTCGGCGACTACACTCACGCTGCCTTCCAGTCGCACCGGTTCTACCCGGCCTGGTCTGACAACTCCAACAGCACCGGCCAGAACCCGGACGGCACCCTGCACCAGCTAGATCTCCTCGTCGCTAAGGTGTCCATTCCGTAGGCGCCCGGAGGCCGACCAGTTCATTTCTGCGGCGCGACGAGCAGGCCGGTCACGGTTGCCTCGATCCGCCCGGCCACAGCTTCGCATTGCCCGGCCGCCTCGCGCCGTCGCCGAGCAGCCAAGCCGCTGCCGCGCTCAGCGCCGCGGCCGCGACCGTGACCAGCCGCGACAGTCTCACGGCCCGGCCGATGTCGAGGACCGTCGGCGCCGGGCCGTCGCCCAGCAGTCCTCGTTGCTCGGCCACCCCGTGGTAAACGTTGGTGCCGCCGAGCCGGATGCCAAGCGCCCCGGCGAAGGCGGCTTCGCAGCGGCCCGCGTTGAGGCTCGGATGCGCCGCTCCGTCTCGGCGCAGGGTGCGCAGCGCCCGCCGCGGGCTGCCGTTGGCCCCGGGCGCCAGCGCTACCGTGAGCAAAGCCGTAAGGTGGGCAGGCACCCAGTTCGCCACGTCGTCGAGCCGAGCGGCAGCCCAGCCGAACCGCTCATACCGCGGAATGCGGTGCCCGACCATCGCGTCCAGCGTGTTGACGGCCCGGTAGGCCAGCAGCGCTGGCACCCCGCCGACCGCCCCCCAGAACAGCGGGGCGACCACTGCATCGCTGGTGTTCTCGGCCACCGACTCCACGGTCGCCCGCGCGATGCCCGGGGCATCCAACTGGTCTGGGTCGCGCCCGCACAGCGCAGGCAGCCGTTCGCGCGCGGCGTCGAGATCGCTGGAGTCCAGTGCGCTTGCTATTCCCGATGCCTCCTTCGCGAGACTGGCAGCACCCAGGACAGTCCAGGTGGCAACCGCCGTCAGGCCGATGCAGCGAAGCGGGCCGCCGCGGGCCAGGCGCTGCAGCGCCCAGCCGCCAGCCGCCACCGGGCCGACACAGGCCGCCGTGAACAGGACACCCCGGGTTCGGGTTCCTGCCCAGAGCCGGTCCTCGGCGCGGGCGGCCAGCGAGCCAAAGGCCGCTACCGGATGGGCCGCACGTGGATCGGCAACGATGGCATCGAGCGCGGTCCCCAGCAGCAGCCCGGACGCGAGCCTGGACCCCCGGCGCATCAGCGGTGGCGGGTGAGTGCCGCGAGCGAGCGGTCCGGGTGACAACGTCTTCATGACACGCCTTCCTCAGGGTGACCACGCCCTCCTCCCCGGTCACAGTGGCGGGACCGCGTCGGACTCGCACCGACTTCCTCCACTGCCGTCGATTAACGTGGCTAACCCCACCACTGCCGACTGCCCCCGTCAAGCGCGCCCTATCCGGGGCTTGCCAACGAGCGTGCCATTGGGAAAGGGTCCGCAGCCCGTCGCAGGAGTACCGGTGTCTCACGCGTGATACAGACGCATTGTGACAGAGGTCGCGATACGTGATCTTCGGAACCACGGCGGTGAGATCCTTGACCGCGTCGCAGGTGAAGAGGCGATGACGGTCACCCGGGATGGTCACGCGATCGCTGAGCTGCGCCCGCTGGCCCGTCGGCCTCTGCAGGCGGCCGTGCTGCTTCAGCGGCGGCGGAGCTTGCCGGTCGTTGACGCGGCGAAGCTGCGGGCGGACATCGATGACATGCTGGATCCGACGCTGTGACAGAGGATGCTCCGCGCCACCGGCGTGGTGTGCTCGATACCAGCACAGTGATCATGTTGTCACGCATCACGGATCCGGCCGCTCTTCCGGCTGAGCCGCTCATCACGGCGGTGACACTTGCGGAATTGACTGTCGGCCCTCTGGGCGCGGCAACAGACAAGGAACGCGCCGCGCGTCAGGCGCACCTCCAGCAGGCTGAGGCGGACTTTGATCCGCTGCCCTTCGATGCGGCTGCGGCGCGGGCATTCGGAGGGGTCGCCGCATCATTGCGCCAGGGCGGCCGAAAGCCCTCAGCTCGCACCTACGACGCAATGATTGCCGCCACCGCCATCTCCAGAGATCTGCCGGTGTATACCAGCAACCCAGCCGACTTCGCGAGCATTGATGACCTCACTGTCATCGCAGTCGCTGTGCCTTAGTCGGAACTTGCTTGAGATCCTTGGTGCTGGGTCAAGTGCGCTGATCTGCGATGATGCCCTGGCCGACCGACCGCGATCGTCGCTGAAGTCGCCAGATCAAGATGCACGCTCACGGTCTCGGACAGGCTCATGGATGTGACGGACAGGCGGCCGCCGGAGGCGCAGGTCGAGCAGACGACCCGCGTGGACTTAAGCCGCGGCGGCCAGGCGGCGAAGTCGATCACCTGCGCGCGGAGGCGACGTGTGAGGCGAGGGCACGCGGGGCAGCATCTCTGGTCATGGAGGGATCCGCGGAGTCCGGCACGACACGCCCGGCCGCACAGTGGCTGAGGAGCGCTTGCGGCGGCTTGAGGTGCAGGTA
>Ga0207646_10005942_pt1 | contig 12734 bp, 11 predicted proteins | sample KBSK5502metaG_FD_184343 | JGI IMG/M metagenome (GOLD analysis project Ga0207646, IMG submission 184343) | Corn, switchgrass and miscanthus rhizosphere microbial communities from Kellogg Biological Station, Michigan, USA - KBS K5-50-2 metaG... | ecosystem: Host-associated > Plants > Roots >...
CGTGCATCAGCTCGTCGGCGGTCTTCGCGCGGGCATGGGCTACGCGGGTGCGGCGACGATCGACGATCTGCGGGTCAATGCGCGGTTCGTTCGCATCTCGGGCGCCGGTCTTCGCGAATCGCATCCGCATGACATCCGCATTACCGCCGAAGCGCCCAATTACCGGATCCGGGCCTAAGGCGTGAGGACACCCAAGATCAGTCGCCCCGACACCGGGGTCTCCAGCGGCCTGTCCCCGCGCTCAACCGTGGCGATCCTCGATTTCGGCTCCCAGTACACCCAGCTGATCGCGCGACGCGTTCGCGAGTCACGCGTGTACTGCGAGATTTTTCCGCACGACGTGACACCCGCCGAGCTGCGCGCGGGGAACGTAATCGGCGTGATCCTCTCGGGTGGCCCGGCGAGCGTGTACGACGAAGGCGCACCAAGCGTCGACCCTGGCGTCATCTCCGGTGCGTTCCCGGTCCTCGGCATCTGTTACGGCATGCAGCTCATGGCGCATGTCCTCGGCGGCGACGTCGTCGCCGAGGGAAAGCGCGAGTACGGGCCGGCGACGGTCGAGATCGCGGACCGAGCCGGGATCTTCGAGGGACTCTCCGGCCAGGAGCGTGCCTGGGTGAGCCACGGCGACACCGTGCGCCGCCCACCGGGGGGCTTCACGGTCGTCGCGAGCACGACGAACGTTCCGGTCGCGGCGATGACCGACGGCCGATCGCGTTACGCGGTGCAGTTCCATCCCGAGGTCGCCCACACGCCGCACGGCGCGGAGATCATTCGGAACTTTCTCTATCGCGTTTGCGGCGCTTCGGGCGACTGGACACCGGCCGCGTTCGTGGAGGAGGCGGTGCGCGACCTGCGCGCGAAGATCGGAGATCGCCGCGCGATCTGCGCGCTCTCCGGTGGCGTCGACTCAGCGGTTGCAGCGGCGCTCGTCGCGCGGGCGATCGGCGACCGCCTCACGTGCGTGTTCGTCGACACCGGCCTCCTCCGAGCGAACGAGGCCGAGGAGGTCGTCGCCACTTTCGGCTCGCGCCTGCGGCTGATCCACATCGACGCGGTGGATCGCTTCCTCGCGAAGCTCAAGGACATCGCCGATCCCGAGCGCAAACGCACGGTCATCGGCGAGGAGTTCGTGCGCTGCTTCGAGGAGCAGGCCGAGCGCGTCGGGCGCGTCGACCTCTTGGTGCAGGGGACGATCTACCCCGACGTCATCGAGTCGCGCTCGCGCGAATCGAAAACGAGCGCGCGGATCAAGACGCATCACAACGTCGGTGGCCTTCCCGAGGTGATGGCGCTCGAGGTGGTCGAGCCGCTGCGTCGCCTGTTCAAGGACGAGGTCCGCCGTGTCGGCGCCGAGCTCGGCATCCCTGAAGACATCCTCTGGCGGCACCCGTTCCCCGGGCCCGGTCTCGCCGTGCGCGTGCTCGGGCCGATCGATCGCGAGAGCCTCGACACGCTTCGAGAAGCGGACGCGATCTTTCTCGAGGAGCTCCGCGCCGCCGATCTCTACCGCACCGTGGCGCAGGCGTTCGCGGTGCTCACCCCGGTCCGCAGCGTCGGCGTCCAGGGCGACTTCCGTACGTACGGCGCGCTCGTCGCGCTCCGTGCCGTCACGACCGAGGACTTCATGACCGCGGATTGGGCGCGCCTGCCGTACGACCTTCTCGAGCGCGTCTCCGCGCGCATCGTCAACGAAGTGCCCGGCGTCAATCGCGTGGTCTACGACGTCTCGTCGAAGCCTCCGGCGACGATCGAGTGGGAGTAGGGGCGTGACGCTGAAGGGCATCTTCGGCGGCGAGGCTGTCTACAAGAAGATCTGGGAGCAGCGACGGCAGCGGAGCCCACGGCGGTCGGCCGGCGCGCCTGGACTCAACTGCCTCGTCCTCGGCGGCGGCGGTCGCGAGTACGCGATCGCATGGCGCCTCGCGAACTGCAACAGCGTGACGACGATCGACGTCGTTCCCGGCAACGCGGGCCTTTCGCTCTTCACGCGCGTCCTCGATCGACGCCCCGATGACATCGCCTGGCTGGACGAGCACGTTCTCGCGTCGTTCATCGACCTAGCGATCGTCGGGACCGACGAGCTGGTCGCGGCCGGGATTGGGGATGTCCTGCGCCGCTCAGGCATCGCCGTGGTCGGGCCGTCGCGGGATGCATCGAAGGTCGAATGGTCGAAGTCGTTCGCGAAAGAGCTCATGGCCGAGGCCGGCGTCCCCACCGCGAAGTCGGAATCGTTCCCGGACGCCGCGGCAGCGAAGGAAGCGCTCCATCACTGGGACGCGCCGGTCGTCGTGAAAGCGGACGGGCTCGCGCTCGGCAAGGGGGTGACCATCGCGCGGACGCTCGAGGCTGCGGCCGAGGCGCTTGCCACTCCGCCCGCGAACAGCGGGCGCGTCCTTCTCGAGGAGGTGCTCGAGGGCGAAGAGGCCTCGCTGCAGGCCCTCGTCGATGGCGAGGCGGTCGTCGCTCTCCCGCCGGCACGCGACCACAAGCGCGCGCGGGACGGCGACACCGGTCCCAATACGGGCGGCATGGGCGCGTTCTCGCCGACCACGGTGCTGCCCGACGATCAGGCGCAGGCCGTTGCCGAGGAGACCATCGCGCCTATAGCGGGGGCGCTCGTGAAGCGCGGGACGCCGTATCGCGGCGTCCTCTACGCAGGCCTCATGAAGACCGCGGATGGCTGGAAGGTACTTGAGTACAACGCGCGTTTCGGCGATCCGGAGGCCGAGGTCACGCTTCCCAGGATCGAAGGTGATTTCGCGAAGCTGATGGTCGCGCTCGGCGAAGGCCACCTGGCCGAATACGTTGCCGTGGAGCCGATCCGTTTCAGCAAGCGGGTCTACGTGGACGTCGTCCTCTGTGCCGAGAACTATCCGGGGACGCCAAAGATCGGGATGGCCATCGAAGGACTCGATCGCCTCCCCGAGAACGTGCTCGCGTTCCACTGAGCGACCAAACGCGGCCCGAGCGGCAACGTGCTCGTCGCCGGCGGTCGCGTGATGCACATGGTCGCGAGCGGCGACACCCTCGCCGAAGCGCGCGATCGCGCGTACGCCGGAGCGGAGCGGGTGAGCTTCGAAGGCAAGTTCTATCGTTCGGACATCGCGCAGCAGGAGGTGGCGGTCGCGTGACGACATCGAAGGTCGCGATCGTCATGGGCTCCTCATCCGACCAGGCGACGATGCATCTAGCCGCCGAGACGCTCGAGGGACTCGGCGTCGAATACGAGACGCGCGTTTTATCCGCTCACCGCACGCCCGAGGCGCTCCGCGAGTGGGTGGACTCGCTTCCCGCCCGCGGGGTCCGCGTCGTGATCTGCGGCGCCGGCGGCGCGGCGCATCTCGCGGGCGCGGTCGCGGCGCTCACGACGCTTCCGGTGATCGGCGTCCCGCTCGTCGCACCGAACGCGATCGCCGGAGGCCTCGACGCGCTCCTTTCGACGGTGCAGATGCCCCGCGGCGTCCCGGTCGCGACCGTCGCGGTCGGAGAGCCGGGTGCGGCGAACGCGGGAATACTCGCCGCGCAAATCCTCGCCACCGGCGACGAGCTGCTCGCCACGCGTCTCAAAGAGATGCGTGAGAGCAACGCAGCAAAGGTTCTCGCGGGATGAGCGAGGGGCCCGCACGCACCTCGGGTGGCACGGGGGAGCGGGTTGCGCGCGAGCCGTTGACCGGCCGCGTCGCACGGGGAACAGCCGCGACGCGCGCGCAGCGGACCGGTAGGCGAGCGCGCGACCCCGACCCAGCTTCGCGGTCAGGGACCCCTGCCCCTGGGACAGGACCCGAGGTGCGCAAATCATGACCATCACTAATCGTTTCGACACCGTCTCGCCCTTGGATTCGCGTTTCTATGGCGGCGATCCGGCGCTCTACAAAGCTCTGCATCCGTATCTGTCGGCGGCTGCGGCGATCAAATACATGGCGCGGGTCGAGGGCGCGCTGGCCCTCGCGCTCGCCGACGTCGGCATCACTGACAAGACCACGGCGAACGCGATCGCGAGCGCTGCCGATCGCATCACCGCGCAGGAGGTGGCCGAAGAGGAGACGCGCACACGGCACGACGTGCGCGCGCTCGTGAACGTCATCCGCGCGCAGGTGCCCGACGAGGCGAAGCGGTTCGTCCATCTGGGCGCGACGAGCTACGACATAGTCGACACCGCGAACGCGCTCCGGTACCGCGAGTGCATCGACCGCGTCCTCGTGCCGACGCTTGCGGCGCTCATCGCCAAATGCATCTCCATCGCGGAGGCAGAGGCCGACACGGCCCAGATCGGCCGGACGCACGGCCGTCACGCGGAGCCGGTGACCTTCGGGTTCGCGATGGCCGAGTACGTCTCACGACTTGGCGACCGTCTCGAGCTCCTCCGCCTTTCGGCGCGGCGCCTTCCGGGCAAGCTCTCCGGCGCGGTCGGCGCGTACAACGCGCTCGCGCTCTTAGCCTCGGATCCGCAGGCGCTCGAGCGCCGCTTCCTGGGGAGCCTCTCGCTGCACGCAGCGCCGGTCTCCACGCAGATCGTGCCGCCGGAAGGATGGACCGATCTCGCACACGCCTGCGTGAGCACGCTCGGGGTGATGGCCAATCTCGCCGACGACATGCGGCAGCTGCAACGCAGCGAGATCGGTGAGGTCGCCGAGTCGTTCGCCGCCGAGCAGGTGGGATCGTCGACCATGCCGCACAAGCGCAACCCGGTGTCATTCGAGAACGTGAAGTCGATCTGGAAGGCGATCGCGCCGCGGATGCTCACGACGTACATGGACCAGATCAGCGAGCACCAGCGCGACCTCACGAACTCGGCGTCGCAGCGCTTCCTCGGGGAGATACTCGCGGCCACGACCTACGCGGCGGGCCGGCTCGCGTCGTCGCTCGATGGCATGCGCGTGGACCGCGATCGCCTCAAGGCGAACCTCGCGATGTCGCGCGGCGCGATCGCGGCCGAACCGCTCTACGTCCTTCTCGCCAAATACGGGCATCCCGACGCGCACGAGGCGGTGCGCCGGCTCACGTTCGAGGCCGAGCGCGGGTCGCGTTCGCTCCTCGAGGTCGCGACGCTCGACAACGAGCTCCGCCCGTACCTGGTGAAGTTCACGCAGGACGAGCGGCGGATCCTGGAGCGTCCCGAGGAGTACCGCGGACTCGCCGCCGAGGTCGCGCGCGACATCGCGTCAAACTGGCGCGAGCGGCTCAAAGGCATCCTCCCCGAGTGAGCGTCCTCCTCGAATCGCGGGTCGAAGGCGCGAATCTCTTTCGCCGCGGCAAGGTGCGAGATGTCTACGAGGCCGGAGGCGACAAGCTCGTCATCGTCGCGAGCGACCGGCTGTCCGCTTTCGACGCCGTCCTTCCGACGCCGATACCGGACAAGGGCCGCGTACTGACGCAGCTCTCCAACTTCTGGTTCCGCAAGACCGAGAAGATCGTGCCGAACCATCTCGTCTCCACGGACCTGCGGCGTTTTCCAAAGGCATTCCGCGAGTCGCGGTCGCTGGCCGGCCGCGCGGTGCTCGTGCAGCACTGCGATCGCATTGACATCGAGTGCGTCGCTCGCGGATACATCTCCGGTTCCGCGTGGACGGAATACAAGGCGCTCGGCACCGTGGCCGGCGAGGAGCTCCCGAAAGCGCTCATCGAGTCCGAGCAGCTCGCCGAGCCGATCTTCACGCCCGCCACGAAGGCCGAGTCTGGCCACGACCAGAACATCAGCCGCGCGCAGCTCGCCGGGATGATCGGCACCGAGCTCGCGCGGGAGCTCGAGCGCCTCACCCTCGCGCTCTACGGCTTCGCGCACGATTACGCCGCGTCGAAGGGGCTGATCCTCGCCGACACGAAGTTCGAGTTCGGGATGTTCGACGGGCGCGTCACGCTGATCGACGAGATCCTGACCCCTGATTCGTCGCGTTACTGGGACGCCGAAACCTACGAGCCCGGAAGCTCGCCTGCGTCGTTCGACAAGCAGTACGTGCGCGACTTCCTCGTGCACAGCGGGTGGAACAAGGAGCCGCCCGCGCCGGCGTTGCCGCCCGAGGTCGTGAAGGGCACGAGCGAGCGATACCGCGAGGCCTACAAACGGATCGTGGGCAAGGAGCTCTCATGAGGTTCGTCGCGCGCGTGCTCGTGCGCCCAAAGGCCGAGGTCCGCGACCCGCAGGGGGAGGCCGTGCTCGCCGCGCTGCGCTCGCTCGGGCACAACGTCGCGGAGGTGCGCACCGGCAAAGAGATCGTCGTCAGGTTCGAGGCCGAGGACGAGAACGCTGCGCGCGAGAGCGCGGAGCGCATGGGGGATCAGCTGCTCGCAAACCCGGTGATCGAGAGCTACGCGGTCGAGATCGGCCGCGACGCCGTCAGGGCGCGGTGAGGTGCATTTCGGCGAGCTCGCGGTCGCTGAACACATTCGGACAGACCGGATCGCTCCCCGCCGCGACGGTGCAGGTCATCGGCGAGTACATGAGGCCGACGGCCGAAAAGCCCGTCGGCGTGTCGGCCCAGTGCCCATCCTTCGTGCCCGGGCCGTAGCAGCACCAGATGTGTCCGAGCTCGTGGAGCGCGGTCACGACTAGCTCGCCGACCGAGAGCCGGCGCGTGCCTTCGACCGTGTGGACGGCGATCGTCCGAGAGACCACCCTCCCATTGACCTTGTGCTGCGTGAGCGCCGACGTGCCTCCGCTGCCGTCAAGCTCGACGTCGATGTCCGCATCAGTCCGGATCGCGAGCTGGCCGCGCCCGCCTGTCGCGGTCGCCCAGGCCGCCGGCAACGCGCCCGCCATGGCGTCGCGCAATCCAGGCAGGCGCGCTTTCTCTTGGGCGTCACCGTTGTCGCCGATGAAGAGGTGGACGCTGAGGAACCTGGCCGAGATCAGCGGCACGATCGTTGGGCCGGGACGCAGGCTGCCGACTACGCCGCACGACGACGCAAAGATGAGAACGAACGCGAGCGCAGCGGCCTTCACGACCCGAAACTACTTCCCAATTCTTGGGGTGCGTGCATCAAACTGGTGGTGATGACGCGGGTCGCGATCCTTCGCTATCCGGGCACGTGGAGTGAGCGCGACTTCGCGCACGCGCTCTCGCTCATTGAAGGTGTCGAGTCGGAGATCCAGTGGCACGAGGACGTGGACCTTCGCGGGTTCGACGCCGCGATCGTTCCCGGCGGCTTCAGCTACGGCGATTACCTGCGCGCCGGTGCGATCGCGAAGCTGTCGCCGGGCACGAGAGAGCTTCGTCGCTTCGCATCCGAGGGCGGCGCGATCCTCGGAAGCTGCAACGGCTTCCAGATCCTCTGCGAGGCCGGGCTGCTCCCGGGCGCGCTCATCCGCAACGCCGACCTCGCGTATCGCTGCGACTGGGTACGCATCCGGACGGAGAGCGACGAGACACCGTTCACGAGCGGGCTCCGCGGCGCGGTGTTGCGAATGCCGATCGGCAACGGCGAAGGCTGCTGGGTGGCTGACCCTGAAACGCACGCACGCGTTGAGGCCACCGGACGGGTCATCTTCCGATATGTGGACGAGCGCGGCGTGGTCACGGCCGACGCGAATCCGAACGGGTCGCTCGGGAATATCGCCGGGGTAGCAAGCGACGACGGGAACGTCGTGGGGCTCATGCCGCACCCAGAGCGCTGCGTGGAAGCGCTTCTGGGGGGTGCGGACGGGTATCGGATGCTCGCAAACCTCGCGGGAGCGCGCCCCGGCACGGCTCCTGCCTTATATAGATAACGGTGCTGCGCACCTTATACAGCCGTCACTCGCTCGCGATCGCGCACTGCGGTGCGCGTCGACTCGCTCGCTAGGCTGTAGGTATGGACCTCTTCGAAAAGCAGGCCCAGCTGCAAAGTCTCTTCCAGACTTCGCCGGTAGACGCGGCCTACGCGCAAGGCACGGTCACCGGCAGGCGGATCGCGGGCACCTACCAGGACCTCGACATCGCACTCCTTTTGCTTTCGCGTGTGAACGCGAGCGAGTTCTTCGACTACCAGGTGTATTTCGTCAGCGAGCTCTCCAAGACCCTCGAGATCGAGGGCCTCGATGTCGTGATCCTTAATCAGGCCTCGCTCCTCCAACGCGCGCAGATCATCCGCAGCTGGAGCCTTCTGTTCCAGCGAGACCAAAAGCGGCGCGTGCACTTCGAAGCGCGATCGGTGATGGACTACCTCGAGTTCAAGAAGTACGACGACGTGCAGTCGAAAGCGCTCGCCGAACGCACCCGCGGCGAGCGCTTCGCGATCGACGCCGCGTACGTCCGCGCGCGGATCGCGCGCCTGCGCGAATACACGACGCTCCTGAATGACCTTCGGCCGATCGAGCACGCGAAGTTCAAGGCGGACCCCAAGCTCTATGGCCTGGCGCAGTGGCACCTTCAGCAGGCGGTCGAGCTTCTTTTCGGGACGGGCGCATATCTCGTGACCGCGCTCGCGCTCCCGAAGCCCGAGGCCTACCACGACATCCTCGACGCGATCGCCGGCCACGGGGTGATCGAGCGAGCGCTCGCGTACCGCCTCGAACACCTCGCCAACTTGCGCAACCTGCTCGCGTACGACCGCGAGCAGACCGACATCGACGACGTCTACAGCCAGATCCAGACCCGGATCCCCGACCTCGTCGCCTTCGCCGACCAGGTCGAGAAATTCGTGGGTACCGGAGACCTGTCCTAGTCCGCTACTCTTCTCCGTGATGGCGCCCGGAGCGAACCCCCGAAGGTGAATGCGTCCCCGGCTTTGGGGACGACGAAAACGGCGCAGCCTAACCAGATTCCACACGACGCGGGCCTCACCGAGTACGAGGCTGCCCTGGTGCGCGACCTCGTCGGTCGCGAACCGAATCCGCTCGAGTGGGCGATGTTCGGGGCGATGTGGAGCGAGCACTGCGCCTACAAGCACTCGAAGAAGCTGCTGCGCACGCTGCCTTCGCGCGGGCCGTCTGTCGCGGTCGGTCCGGGAGAGAACGCGGGCGCGGTCGATCTCGGCGATGGTCTTCTCTGCGTCTTCAAGGTCGAGAGCCACAACCACCCGTCCGCGATCGAGCCTTTCCAGGGCGCGGCAACAGGTGTCGGCGGGATCCTGCGCGACGTCTTCGCGATGGGCGCGCGCCCGACCGCGGTTCTGAACGCCCTCTTCTTCGGCCCCCCGACCGATCCCGGGGTGCGCCGCACGATCGCAGGCGTCACCGGCGGCATCTCCTTCTACGGAAACTGCGTCGGCATCCCCGACGTCGCCGGGCACATCACGTTCGAGCCCTGCTACGCCGATAACCCGCTCGTGAACGCGATGTCCGTGGGCTTCGCGCACGTTGAAGACCTGCGGAAGGCGAGCGGCGCGCGCCCGGGGAGCGCGGTGTACCTCGTCGGCAGCGACACAGGACGCGACGGCATTGCCGGCGCGTCGCTGCTCGCTTCGTTCGAGCTCGGTACGGGGTCCGACGAGAAGCGCCCGTCGGTCCAGGTGGGCAACCCGTTCATCGAGAAGCTCCTTCTCGAAGCCACCCTCGAGCTCGTTCAGGCGGACGCGATCGAAGCGGTGCAAGACCTGGGTGCCGCGGGGTTGACGTGCGCCGTCAGCGAAGTTGCAGCGAAGAGCGGCGTCGGGATGCGCATCGATGTCGTCCTCGTGCCGCGCCGCGCGCAGGCGATGACACCTTACGAAGTGATGCTCAGCGAATCCCAAGAGCGAATGCTCGTCGTTGCGCGTCCCGGCCGCGAGCGCGATGTCGAGCAGATCTTCGCGAAGTGGGAGCTGCATGGCAGCCGCATCGGCGAAGTGACTTCCGAGGAAATCCTGGAGATCCGCGATGGCAGGGAGGTAGTTGCATCGCTGCCGCCGCGATCGCTGGCTGACGACGCGCCCGAGTACGACATTTCCGAGATTGCCGCGTCGTACCGCGGCGAGTCGGACGAGGGGGCTGGCGAGCGCAGTGGGACCCGAGACCCTGCGTGGTCGAGGGAGGGACCCGCGAGCACGACAGCCCCCTCGGCCGATGCGCAACGGCACACAGCCAAGATCGGATTGGACCTGCTCGAGCTGCTGGCGTCGCCGGCGGTCGCGTCGCGGCGAGCGATCTATCGCACGTACGACCAGATGGTCGGGACGGACACCGTGGTGGGACCCGGGGCGGATGCAGCCGTCATGCGCATCAAAGGACGCGCCGACGGCATCGCGATCGCGATCGACGCGCAGCCGCGACTCGCGGCGATCGATCCGTTCGTCGGTGCTGCAGCGGCGGTTGCAGAGGCGACGCGCAATCTCGTGTGCATGGGGGCGACGCCCCTTGCGATCACCGATTGCTTGAACATCGGCAACCCCGAGCGTCCCATAGGCGCGTGGCAGCTCACGCGGACGGTCGAGGGGATCACCGCGGCGTGCGAGGCCCTTGGAACCCCGGTCGTTTCCGGGAACGTGTCGCTGTATAACGCGACGCACGGTGCGGACATCTGGCCGACCGCGGTCATCGGCGCCGTCGGTCGACTAGCTGACGTGACGAAGCACATCGCGCCGACAAGCGGCAAGCCGGGCGATCTCGTGCTGCTTGCGGGGAGCGCCCAGGTCTCGATCGGCGCATCGGCATATGGCGCGTCGCGCGGGATCCACGATGGACCGGTCGTGATCGATCTCGCCCTCGAGGCGAGGCTCCAGCGATTCGTCCTGGCGGCGCACGCCAAAGGCGCGATTCGCGCGGCGCACGACCGCGACGCGGGCGGCCTCGGCGTTGCCCTCGCGGAGATCGCCATTCGCGACCGCATCGGCATGAAGGTCACGCTCCCGGCGATGCGGGGGATCGACAAGCGGGCCGCGCTCTTCGGCGAGGGCCCGTCAGGAATTGTTCTCATCATCGATCCGGCTCGCGATGCCGATGTCCGCGCCCTCGCGAGCGAGCACGACGTGCCGCTCTGGACACTTGGCACGGTCGGCGGCGATCTCCTCGAAGTTGCTCCAGTACTCGGCACGCCGGTGAGCGCGCTCGCCGATGCGCACTCGCGTGGGCTCGGCCGGGCTCTCGGAAAAAACCCTTGACCGAACCTCGCATGACGACCAACGCGGTCCTCGACGCCATCGCGCGCGAGCGCGCACGCCTCGACGACGCGATCGGATCTCTTGGCACGAAGGCCGCGACTGTGAAGGTCACTCCGGAGGGCTGGACCGCCAAGGACGTCCTTGGTCACATGATCCACTGGGCGGGCCAGATCGCCGGGGGTCTTGGGGCGAAGATCGAGCCGCCCCCGTACGCGGTCACCGTGACGGGTCGGCCCTCGCAAGATGAGTGGAACGCCCGCGCGGTCGCGCATTGGCGAGACATCCCGTTCGACACGGTGAAGGCGGAGTTCGACCGTGTGGTCGACGCCCTCGTCGAGCAGGTCCGCAAGCGGAACAACGATCAGATGAACGCGACGGACCAGATCCCGTGGGCAGGGGCTCGGCCGCTATGGCAGCAGATCGCGAGCGAGACGTACGCGCATTGGCCTGAGCACGCGGACGACATCGAGCGTGCCGCACGAGGAGTCGCGTAGATGTGCGGCATCGTCGGCATCTGGAATCCCGAGCGGGCCGATCCGACGGAGGCCGCACGTCTGGCGTTCTTCGCGCTCTACGCGCTGCAACATCGCGGTCAGGAATCCGCGGGCATCGCGGCGACGGACGGCCGCGATATGCGGATCGTCCGCCGAATGGGCCTGGTCGGCCAGGTCTTCGGCGAGCCCGACCTCGGTATTCTCGGGGGGCGCGCGGCGATCGGTCACACCCGCTATTCGACGACCGGCAGCTCGCGGATCCAGAACGCGCAGCCGATGATGGTGCGCGCCGAAGCGCTCGGCGAGCTCGCGATCGGGCACAACGGCAACTGCATCAACGCCCGCGACCTACGCGAAGACCTCGCGGGCCACGGCGCGCAGTTCACGACCTCGAGCGACACCGAGGTGATCGCGCAGGTCATCGCGCATGAGGACGGCGCGACATGGGACGAGCGCCTCGCGCGCGGACTGCCGAGGCTTCAGGGCGCCTGGTCGCTCGTGATCCTCACGCCCTCGGCCTTGTATGCCGTGCGCGACCCGCTCGGCGTGCGCCCGCTCTGTCTCGGCCGGAAAGGCGACACCTGGCTCGTGGCGAGCGAGACGTGCGCGCTGGAAACCGTCGGCGCGAGATTCATTCGCGACGTCGCGCCCGGCGAGGTCCTCCGCATCGACGACCGCGGTCCGGTCACGGTCGCCGACTTTGCGGCGGACCGCCGTGGGCTCTGTGTGTTCGAGCATGTCTATCTCGCATCGGTTGCGAGCGATCTCGAGGGCGTCTCGGTTTACGCCACGCGCGAGCGCATGGGCGAGACGCTCGCCGACGAGCATGCCGTTGCGGCTGACGTCGTCATTCCGGTTCCCGATAGCGCGATTCCTGCTGCGGTGGGCTATGCGCGCCGGAGTGGCATCCCATTCCGCGAAGGCCTGATCAAGAACCGCTATATCGGGCGCACCTTCATCCAGCCATCGCCCGAGCTGCGCCGCCAGGGGGTGGCGCTGAAATACAACGCGCTCCACGACGTGCTGCATGGCAAGCGCGTGGTCGTCGTCGACGATTCGATCGTGCGCGGGTCGACGAGCGGCCCGATCGTCGAGCTCCTTCGGACGCACGGCGCGACCGAGGTGCACATGCGCATCTGCTCGCCGCCGATCCGGCATCAGTGCTTCTTCGGGGTCGACATGGCGCGTCGGGACGACCTCATCGCGTCGAGTAAGGACATCGAGGCAATCCGCAAGCACATCGGC
>Ga0207646_10005943_pt1 | contig 12733 bp, 9 predicted proteins | sample KBSK5502metaG_FD_184343 | JGI IMG/M metagenome (GOLD analysis project Ga0207646, IMG submission 184343) | Corn, switchgrass and miscanthus rhizosphere microbial communities from Kellogg Biological Station, Michigan, USA - KBS K5-50-2 metaG... | ecosystem: Host-associated > Plants > Roots >...
CCGCCCAGAGCCGTACCGTAGCGGGATGCATACCCAGCATCTCAGCCGCCTCGCGCAGGCTCAACCACTCATCCTCGCCCTGTGATGGTGCCATGATACCGGCCCTCCTCGTCTAACTATGCGCACAACTCCCATGCTCTGCCATTATACAGAAGCTACAGCTTTTTGTGAAATAGGCGATTTTCTATCTAGTTCATTCTATGGGATATGGGAAGTGGCGTCAAGGGAGGGCAAGGCTATACATTGGTAATCCTCTCTTCATGTACACATAATTATCCACTTGATCCTCACAAAAGAGGTCATCTCCTGAAAAAGCATTGACAGTAACCTTTTGCTGGCATATTATTGGGAGTACCAGCATAGAACAGGTTACCAAAACAGATAGGGAACTATCGAAGATCGATAGCTTTCCGTCGATGAAATTGCGGTTTATCCTGGTGTGAAACGCGATACCATCTATAAATGGATTAATCGCAAGCATATGCCTTCGTACAAGGTCGGTCGTTTTTGGAATTTTGGAAGCCAGAAGTCGATGTGTGGATACGTTCCTACAAAACTACCGAAAAGGACGATGCTATCGTACCGCTTTCTTGACCTACTAGCTGGCTGCTAATGCTCTAATTTTGATCCATGTGTTCAGGAGCCTCTACATGTCACCGTTCAATGAGGCAGACACTCGTGCGAAGCTAATTGATCCCAAACTCAAAGCCTCTCTCTGGGGTGAGAGTCAGATTGAGCGCGAACATTATTTTGTGAAAGGAAGAGCCATCACTGGCGGGAGAATCTACCTGATCGGTGAAGAATCACGAAGGCGAGAGCCTCTTCGGGTAGATTACCTACTTCGCTTTTCTGGACAGATGATCGCAGTGCTTGAAGCAAAAAGTGAGGCCTCTCCAGTTGATGAGGGACTTGAACAGGCTAAAGAGTATGCAGCTACGCTTGATGTCCCTTTCGCGTACTCCAGCAATGGGCATGGTTTTGTAGAGTTTGATTTCTTTCTCAATCAGAATCGCGAACTCCAGATATTTCCTACCCCCGAAGAATTATGGCAGCGTTGGGAATTGAATCGTGCATGCCTAAATAGCGGCGAGAAATATCTCGCTGAATCCAGACCTGGATACCAACTCGCGTTCTCTAAACAGACGAATCCTTTGTTGTATCCCCTTTGCCCTCCCTCGCTCTGTGGTAAGGAGCCACACTACTTCCAGGAAATAGCTATACGCCGAGTCATCGAGCGGATGATGCGTGGACAAAAACGTATCCTGCTCACGATGGCAACCGGGACGGGAAAAACCTTCACTACACTCCAAATTGTCTGGAAAGTGAGAAAATCAGGCTGGCTCAGAAAACCTGTCCTCTTCATTGCAGATCGTGTTGTCTTACGTGATCAGGCATATACTACTTTCGCACCCTTTGCAAGTGGCCAATCTGATCCACGAGCGGTCATCGAAGGAGGTACATTCAATGCGAACCGTGATCTCTACTTCGCGCTCTATCAGGCTCTTGATAGTGACGATGATGGAGAACCGTTGTTCAAACGCATTCCTCCCGATTTCTTTGGCTTCATCATTATTGATGAGTGTCATCGCTCAGGATTCGGCAAGTGGAATGACATCTTGCAGCATTTCTCTCATGCCGTTCAACTAGGCATGACTGCTACACCTAAGCAAAGTGAGAATATCGATACGTATGCCTATTTCTGTTCTGAGGAGCCTGAAATACTCACTAATACAGAAGATTCCTCAAAAGGACCGTCAAAGCCATCGGCCTATACCTACAGTCTTGGGCAGGGGATCGCCGATGGTTTTCTAGCGACATACAAAGTTCACAAGGTGAAAACGAGCGTAGACAAAGATGGTTTTCACGTCCGGGATGCACAGAAGCAGGGTGTCGAGATTTACGTACCAGAGAGTACAGAACTGCGGGATGTATATCAGACACCTCAGTTTGAGCGAGAAATTACCCTTCCTAATCGAACGGATACGCTTGTCAAGCATTTGTCAGGCCTATTGCGTCGCTTTGGACCAATGGAGAGAACGATGATCTTCTGTGTCGATATGGATCATGCGAGGCTCGTTGCCCGTCTCCTGCAAAACGAATTCTCTTATCTTGGTTATTCAGATTATGCAGTACCTATCATCTCAGAGGAAGGCGACGCAAAAGTCTGGTTGGAACGCTTCCAGAACAGCGATCGCACAACTCCGGTTGTAGCAACAACTGCAGAGCTTCTTTCTACTGGAGTAGACGTTCCCTCTTGCCGCAATATTGTGTTTATGAAAACACTTGCTTCGCCTCTCCTCTTTAAACAGATAATCGGCCGTGGCTCACGTATTGACGTGTCGAGAGAGAAGGAATGGTTCCGCATCATCGACTATACTGATGCCACGCGACTGTTTGACGAATGGGATCGCCCTCCAAGTGAGCCTTTAATTGAGATAGAGGGTCTACGCACTGCAAGCATCGAGGGAACAGTGACAGATGCCGAGAGTGGTCTTGCAATCGTCGGCGCTTCGGTCACCGTCCTCATCGGCCCCAATGAGCAGCAAGGACCTATCCGTACCAATCATGATGGGCACTTTCACTTTACAGAGCTACCAGCCGGAACGATGCGTATCTCGGTGATAGGTGCAGGCTTCCGCCGTCGCAGAATCAGCGTCCAGACGGCAGTAGACACCCTACAAACCGTAGCTGTCGAACTCAAGGCAGAGTCCAGACCTGCGCAGAAGATCAAAGTCCAAGGTCTCACAGTGACTATCGCAGAGGAAGCAGCTTTTCTGGTTGAAGCAACTGGTACCCATATGAACTTAAATCAATATTTAGACTATACTCGTCATAAGATCATCAGCTATGCTTCAGACTGGTATTGTCTGCGAGACCTCTGGATAAATGCCGAAACGCGCGAGGCTCTTTTGCAAGCACTGGAAGCCACAAGTATCTATCTTCAGGTGCTCAGCGAAGTGATGCTCATACCACAGGCTGATCAATTTGATCTGCTAGGGCACATTGCCTTTGATAAGCCACTCCTGACAAGGGATGAGCGTGCTGATGCTTTCTTGAACTATCAACAACGTTTCATGCAAGTATATGATGCCAGAGCGTGTGAAGTGATTCTGGCCTTGCTGGAGAAATATCGTAAAGCCGGTGTGCAGGAAATGGTAAATCCCGTAGTCTTCCGACTCTCGCCATTCCGTGAGATGGGCCAGGCTCCAGGAGTCATCCAACGCTTCGGAAATACTATTGCCTTACGTAACACACTGAGCGAAATACAAAAACGTTTATATGATGTGGAGATGCTATGAGCCGAGAAACGTCAACGAGTCGAGAACAATTAGCCAATGATATCTGGCGGGCCTGTGATATCATGCGCCGCGATGACAATTGTGGCGGCGTCATGGAATACGTGGAGCATCTTGCCTGGGTGCTATTCCTGAAATTTCTTGACGACCAGGAAGTTATTTTTCAGAACGAAGCTGAAATAGCGGGAAAAGAATATACACCTATCATTGATCAGAAGTACCGGTGGTCAACATGGATTCCTAATGCTCTGGGCGAGCGTGCCTGGCTCAATAACCGACGATCTGCCCCTGAGTGGAGTAGCGAAGAAACAATGCGTTTTGTTCGCGGTGAATTGTTGCCTTATTTATCCAAGCTCTCCGGTTCTACCGAACGTGAAGTGATTGCCGGTATCTTTGGTACCGACCGTAATGTCATCGTATGTGCTTCGCCCTACAACCTCAAAGACGTACTTGCCATCGTAGACGAGATTGATTTTAAGAATCTTGATGACATTCATACCGTTTCCTATGTCTATGAGGGACTGCTGCAAAAGCTGGGCAATGAAAACAAGATGGCGGGCGAGTTCTATACGCCGCGGCCAGTGGTACGCTTTATGGTGAAAGTCATTGATCCGCGTATCGGCGAGACGGTGTACGATCCCGCGTGTGGGTCATGCGGATTCCTGGTAGAGTCGTTTGAGCATATGAAGCATCAGGAGCAGGTAACACGAGACCACCATGAATTGCAGCAAGAAACATTGTTCGGCAATGAGAAAAAGCCATTACCTGCCCTTCTCGGCACAATGAACCTGGTGCTGCATGGAGTGATGGCCCCCCGAGTTCGCCGCCGTAATACGCTTGAAGAGAACTTAAAGACTGCCACTGATCCACAGCGCTTTGATGTTATTCTAACTAATCCTCCTTTCGGAGGAACAGAAAACACGCAGATCCAGCATAACTTCCCGGTAAAGTCGAACGCTACCGAGCTGTTGTTCCTTGAGCATATTATGAAGAAACTCAAGCCGCGTGACAGTGCTCGATGTGGGATGGTTGTACCAGAGGGAACGCTTTTCCGTAATGGAGCATTTGCCGACGTGAAAGAGGAACTGCTCAGGATGTTCAGACTCTTGATGGTGGTGAGTTTGCCACAAGGAACCTTTGCGCCATACTCAGATGTGAAGACCGCCCTACTTTTCTTTGAGCGGCCAGGTCCAACCACGGAGGTATTGTACTACGAGATGCCACTCCCAAAAGATCTCAAGAAGTTCAGCAAGGGAAGCCGAGTTGCTGACTTGCACTTTACTGAAGCACTCAACCTGTGGGAGCGGTGGAAAGCCTATCTCGACGGCAAAGGATCACGTCCCGAACCTACGCAGACAAGCTGGATTGAAACACTCGAGACACTGGCTGGGCGCGACTATGATTTGACGGCAAAGAATCCGAATCGGCCTGAAGCTGAAGTGCTTCCCCATCCAGCAGAGCTTACTGCCCGGTTGTTGGAACGCCATCATGAGTTCCAGATCATGTTAGAGCGGCTACACAAGGCTGTAAATAATGGGAGAAAGTATGATGATTAAGGCAAAAGAAGCAGACGCGACACCCTTGCATGGACCTTGGGAGTTACCACAGGGATGGAAATGGCTACCACTTGCAGGCCTATGCTCGGACATAGTAGGTGGAGGTACACCCTTACGCAGTAGATCTGAATATTTTGGGGGTGGTATTGTTTGGGTTACACCAAGCGATCTTGATACAAATGATCCTTGCCAAGAAGTGATGACTTCTCAATTTACCCTAACACCTTTGGGCTTACATTCTTCATCAGCCAAACTTATTCCGGCAGGAACGGTTCTTTTTTCATCACGAGCAACGATTGGCAAAATTGCTATTGCGGGAGTTCCTCTATGTACTAACCAAGGATTCGTAAACTTTGTCTGTAAAGATGCGCAACTTAATAATCACTACTTAGCTTGGTGTCTACGCTTACTGACTGAGGAGATTAAAAAGCTGGCTAATCCAACCACATATTTCGAAGTTAGCCGAGGAAATCTTCGTAGTTTCAAAATTCCTATACCCTTTCCAAATAATCACATTCGTTCTCTCGATATCCAGCACCGCATTGTAAGTCGTATCGAAGCATTATTAGCTGAGCTGAAAGAAGCTCAGGAATCCCTCAACGGTATGCGCCGTGATATTGATGAGGTGATGGAGAGCGTGTTAAGAGAAGTATTTGAAGATTCACCGAGAGTACCAACAGTTTGGGATGAAAAACATGTTTCAGAACTTTGTTACCATCCTCAGTATGGTTACACACAATCCGCTACTTTTGAACCTGTTGGTCCAAAATTCCTACGGATTACAGATATTCAGAACGGTGATGTAAACTGGGATACGGTACCATACTGTCAGATCTCTCCAGAACGATTACTTACTTATCAGCTACAGAAAGGAGATATTCTCTTCGCTCGCTCAGGTGCAACAACAGGAAAGACCTTTCTTGTTCGCGAATGCCCAACTGCTGTTTTCGCTTCTTATCTCATACGGCTACGAGTCAGAGAGCGCATTTTACCTGAATTGTTAGGATGGTTTTTCAGATCAGAAATTTACTGGAAACAGGTTCGACCAAGGGGCGGTGCCCAACCCAACATGAATGCGCGTTTGCTCGGAAATGTGAAAGTGCGTTATCCAACGTCTTCACAAGCACAGCAGCAAGTGGTAAACTATCTCAACTCTGTTCAAGATGAAGTGAACGAAATGCAAAAAATCTTGGAAGAGGATGATGAACTTCTTCAAGAAGTAGAACAAGGTATCCTCTACCAGGCATTTAGAGGTGGGCTGTAGTCATGCCAGAGGCAGATATAAAAAGACCACTCGATGAAATCTGGTCTAGCTTCAATAGAGTTGGCATCTCCGATACGCTCACTATCATTGAGCATGTCGCCGCGCTGCTGACCGAAGGTCAGGCAGCACCGTCAGAGGATATCCAACCTCGTCTACCTCCTAAACGTCCTGGCTTAAATATGGATGAGATAAGAAACTTGCTGAAGGAGGCGGCCGATGCTGCTGGTGACAAAGCGACATTGTTTGACCGTTATGTCATTTTTCGCTTGCAAGAGAGATTACGTGATCGCAGCGGTCACTATCCCACACCGCGACATATTGTGCAGTTTATGCGCAACCTAGTTCAGATCGACGAAAATCAGCGCCTGGCCGATTTTGCCTGCGGCACTGGTGGATTCCTGGTGACACATGAGAAAGGTGAAAAGCAAGCACGATCAGTGACAGGTATTGACAATGCACCGGAGTGGGCGCGCCTTGCCTGGGCTAATGTCATGTTACATGGCGACACAACGGCAAATATTATCGTAGGAGATCCTTTAAGAATATGTAGTGCGCAAGGCGAACTTCATAACCAGGCATTTGACCGTATTTTGATGAATCCTCCATTCGGTGGCCCCATCGATGTAGAATTGGGCAAAGCATTGATCGGACCAGAAATAGCTGGTGATAGTGCAACTGTGCTAACAACGCTCGCACTACGTATGCTTGCTGAAGATGGACAGGCAGCTATCCTTGTACCGTCTGGAACGCTCTTTGTAAAGAGTGCTGGCGAACAAGGCTTACGGGAACGCTTGATCGGGACCAGGGATCAGCAAGGGAGCCTTGCGGGGATGTACCACCTGGAAGCAGTCATCTCTTTACCTGGAGACGCTCTTCAGCCTTATAGTTCATTGCAGGCGCATATGCTGCTAGTGAACAAGAAAAATGAACATCAACACTCTCAGCAAATTGCAACCTGGTTCTTTCAACCAGCATATGATGGATATCCTTCAGGCCGAAAGCGAGACCTCACTACTCCGCCTACGATGCCTAATGATCTCACCTATGTAGAGAAGGTGTTGCTTACTCGTGGCTCACACTCGGAAGACGAGCAAACATTTGCCACAGTTGGCATGGCCCTCATTGGTGTGAAGAAGATCAAATCGGGAGAAACTTTCCTGGGGGTGATCATTGAAGCGCTAAATGGTGCTGCTTTTCGGGTGGCATACTATCCAAAGAAAGAACAGGCATCGGCATTCTTTCTGGCAAGCGCAATCGACCCTGGCAATTCGCAACGCCGTGTCTATGTCAGCGTGGTCTTAGGCCAGGATCTCAGTACAGATACGGACGACGACGATAAAAAACTCTTAGCAAGGTTATATCCTGGGGTGAAAGAGAAGGATATTCCACTTCCAACCATTCTCCTAGCAGAAGATGCTTATGGGGAGGCTCTTGCCATCGCTCCTGGAGATCAAGTTCTGGGGGTAGCAATTGCCGCGCAGGGGATCATTGATCGGGAGTATGGCCTGCAGCCCAAAGACTATGTGAAGACACCAGGTGCCGAGCGCATCATCGAGCCACCTGCTGTTCTGTTAGGACGTGTCCACAAGACGCAGTACACCTTCCTTGCGCAGATAGATGGCCTACTTGGTCGTCTCGAATTGAAACCAATAACCGGCCAGCAACTTCCCTCGCCACTGAGAGATGAAGTCAAACCGTTGCCAGGGCTCTCTAGGGAACAGGAGAGGATTTGGGATCTCATCTGTACAATCAGTGAACAGCACCAGGCGCTAAACGGATTATTCACCCTTGAGGATGTACAGCTTCAGGAAACCGATTCCCAAGAAAAGAGAGAAGCCACCCGGCTCACCTTCGACCTTTTCGAGCAAATGGGAGTCATCGTGCCGGTCACTATCGTAGATCCCAATAAACATGAATCTCTCGGGACGATATTTTATAAACGTGTCACCGAGAGGGATATATGGGAAGAGACAGAGCCGGACCATGAGGGAGAAAAACCTAAATGAGGTTGCTAAAACTTCGCCTGGAAGACTTTCGTGTGTTGCGGAAGTTGACTCTAGAATTTAGTGAGCTTGCACGAGACGATGCAACCTATACCCTGAGTTTCCTGGTAGGGGTGAATGGCAGTGGCAAATCTACAGTACTCAGGGCACTGGTCGAGATTTTGCGCAAGCTGGATCGAAAGGAGTCAATCCCATACCAGTTTCGACTGGAGTATGTGCTGGGCATTGGAGACGAACGCCGACATATTGAGATCATCAATCCACCTGTAACGGAAGCTAGACAGCCTGTTCAGGTTTCCGTCAACGGGAAACAAGCTGCATTTGGTGCACATTTGCTGCCAGAACGCATTGTCATTTTTACGACAGGGAGCGAAGCAGAATGGGAAGAGCAAGAAAAAATACCAGCAAGCGAGGCAGAAAAGAGCGCAGCAGAAGCGTTAAGTGATCTCAATCTTAGCCCTGTGGAGCTAGCCATCCAAGAGCTTCCCGGCAAACCTCTACCGAAACAGGCAGAAGAAACAGCGAGCCAGGAAGTCACTCGTACGCAACAGGATGAACGGTTTCTCTTCGTCAGAACGAAACAACTTCCTCTCCTGACACTCTGCGGTCTGCTGGCGGATATCGCCACATATGAGCAACCCGATCAGCGACTTCTGAGAGATGTACTCCACGAGACCAGAATCAGTTTCCTGCGGGGCTTTTCGCTTAAATTCCGCATGAATAAGGGAACAACGGACGTTAACGACAGTGAATATGTGGAACGACTGAAAAAGGTTGCAACGCGTGCGCTGCGTATGGGAACTGACTATGTCTTGCTGTTCGACTTGACAGGTTCGGATTATGCTCGTGCTCGTGAGATTCTGGAGGCAGCGACTGGAGAAATCGGTGAAGTTCAGGAGTCTGCACAAGGGCTGCGCTTCTTCGAGAAGTTAGCCAATTTCTTTGAGCCGAACAACACGAATCCTCCCCTTTTGCGAGAGGTCAATCTCTTCTTGGAACGCACCGCCGAGCGTGATCTCATCACGAATGAGATCACCGAGCCTCCCCCACTTCTGCTGCTCAACTGGCTCAGCGATGGCGAACAAAGCTTCCTGGGCAGAATGTGCCTGTTTTCCTTGCTCGGCAATACTGAGTCACTCATCCTTCTCGATGAGCCGGAGGTGCATTTCAACGATTACTGGAAACGACAGATCGTGGCGTTGATCGATAAAGTCCTGCGAGGACGCACGAGCCATGCATTGATTACAACCCACTCAAGTATTACCCTGACGGATGCTCGAAGAGAAGATATTCTTGTGCTGGATCGCGGTGATGTCTTCACCTCTTCTATGTTCCGTCCAAGCATACGCACATATGCCGCAGACCCAAGCGATATTATTGTGAGTGTCTTTGGTGCACCACAAGCTGCTGGCGCACAGAGCGTTAGCAGGGTTCAGGAAGTACTTGCCAATAGGCAAAGGAGAAATCAGGAAGGGCAGAAAGAAGCGCTACAACAACTGCTGAAAGAGGTCGGCCCTGGATACTGGAGTTATCGTATTCGCCGTGAGTTGCGCGCAATGGGGGAATAATGATTCACGAGGTGCATCTTTCCAAAGTAACATGTGAGCGCCTGACCGATGTATTGGTGCTCCAGATGAGCCTACTCGACTACGCGCTCTCGGTCACGAGAGTAGATAAGGATCTATGTGCAAGGTACTTAGATGAACGAGTACGTTTTCGTGGCCGTGGTCAACAGATTGCCAAGTGGATATGGGATGCTAAAACTAGATGGGAACCACTACAAGACTTTGTCGAGTGCTTTGAGAGTCAAGATGAAGAAGCTCGTAGTGAAGAACATCGTAGAAAACGGGAGTGGTATGAGCTGCTTAGTGCGGAAGCCTGGGCCCTCCTGGTAGATCCGACTATCAAGATAGAGCTATATCGCAAAGACAAAGCCCCAAATTGGCAGCAGCAAGGAGTCAAGTTTCTTGAGCGCTTCTACGTCGATTTGTGTAGTCCAGCAAAGTTACCAAGCTATCTTTTTTCTGAACCGGGAGCTGGCGATTTTGGGAGGCAAGAGTTTCTGGATGAATTCGTCAAAGCCAACGAGACACTCTACGTGTGTGCTGCCTGTGATGAATCCAGCTATTTCACCATCGTGGAGGGTAATATACGCACCGACATAGATCACTACCTGCCAAAGTCTTTGTATCCACATTTCTCATGTCATCCATACAATCTTATTCCAATATGCAAGTTATGCAATCAAACATCGATCAAAGGAAACAAAGACCCTCTTGAAGCACTAACATCGAATGGAGATCGCTTGAGTTTAGCAGATATCTATCTTCCTTACCGCAGACCAGGTCTAGGAACGAAGACCTATTTACAAGTTCGACTGGTCAAGCCTGGAGAAGACCAAAGAGAGGTAGATTGGGTAAAATTGGAAAAACTCGTGCCGCGAGATGCAAGCGACCTGAGCATCAACCGACTCATTGAAGTACTGGAAGCAGTGTATAAAATACCAAACCGTTGGACCCAGGATGGGCGAGTGGATAAGATCAGTGAGACTCTCTTCAGGAGGATACGGCAGTTTTTAGGAGATGGCACATGTATGCCTCTTGGTATTGATACGCCATTGGCGGTTTACAATATACTCAATCAGCTTCTCTATTATTCATATTATGAAGATCAAAGCAAGGACCCATTCGCCTTCGCCTTGACCTGGATCTTATTGGCTTTGCTAAGCGAGGAGTTACTTGCTCAGGAATCTGAGACAGAGCAAACGACCAAGTCAGATGGAGTCCGCTCTCCTCTTCTTGTCGAGCTAATTGAAGGGCTTGGACAAAACGTTAACGCAAATATCAAACGAGAGGACTTTGCGAACAGTTTACGGGAAGTAGTTAAGGAGAATACTTTCAGGAATAGCATCAAGTAACGTTTCTGAGAGCTGTCCAATCCCTGATTATCGCCTCAAAAGGGGTTCGCACTATGAGAACCCCTTTATGTGTTCGCCCCTTGTTACCTTTAAAGCCCCAGGTCCTGTTTCTTGATGAATGCCTGATTGATGATCTCATGGGCTCGCTCTCCGCGCATTGCAGAACCTTCTGTGTATTCCTCCACGATTGCTCTGGTCAGGTTTTCTACTGCATGCCAGCAATCGGGATCTCTGAGTATGACATACGCAAGGGCCTTTGCGTTGTGCAGTAACGTTTGTTGTTTCTCTGGATCGTCAGGAAAAGCTATACCGGCCCATTCCTCAGCCTCTGTAATATCATACTGTCCAATGCGTACTTCGCTGCTATTCACCCGGAGTTGTTCACAAAATAATTCTTCTGCTACAACCCCGGCATATTTGAGAATACAATTTTCCACTGGTTTAAAAGGGTCTCCGCCCTGTGGAAAGGGATAATTCCCAATCTTTGCATAGAGTGTGCGAGGAGGTAAAACAAGCATTATGTAATGTCGAGAAAACATATCTTGTTTGGTTTCTCCTCCCCATCTTTCTCCTTCTTGCTTGAGCATGATGTACTCTATATAACGCCCTTGTATTACGCCCACGACAGCATGCCCAACTTCGTTATAGGCCGCAAGCTCCAGCTCGGTAGGGTAGCGTATAGCTTGTAGCGAACTATGCGATGAATCATTCATAATATATTTCCCTCCCCAAAATGGTTTGCTCAAACTCCAGCCCGTGAGGGATAGCCACAACTTAATCAGTCCTATCATCTGATACTTCTTCAAACAAATCGGCTACAGATACACCGAGAGCAGTAGCGAGCTTGGCAAGCGTGGTTGAGGTCACTTCTTTGTACGGGTTGCGGAAAATATCCCTGATCGTTGGGTGCGACAAATCAGCAAGCCGTTCAAGCTTGCCCATGCTCATGCCCCTTTGCTCGGCAATTTCCTTGACTCTTAGACGTAGTTTCACGGTGGCTCCCATCTGTTGCTGGCTGGATTGTAGCAGAAACTACGTATTGACAGAACTGTATCCGTAGTTATATAGTCGTAACTACGTAGCTTTAATTACAGTATCAACATAAAAGGAGGCCAACGTGATCACAAGCGAGTGGGTGAAGTAATATGCCAGAGCTTCCGACAGAAGGACAAACCAGGCGAGCACGCCCTCTCATCCTCAAAGGCATCAAGCCAGAAGCAAAACACTATCTTGAGCGTCATGGCTGTATCGTCATAGAGGCAAATGGGACGGTGACGATCAACTACCCTGAAGGCACGACCAGCACGGAGATCTACCCACGCGCCGCCTACGAACGCTATCGAATTAAGCTGCCTGACGGAACGGAACTCCGGGAGGCGCGTCCTTTCCTCATGGATGGCGATAGTTCCTTGTATTTGAACGTTTTAGTCTGAGAGGTGTAAGCTAAAGCAAGGCTAAAAGCGATACAACAGACACAAGTGATACAAATGATACAAATGATACAAATGATACAAGTGCGACAAGTGCGACAAACTCCCTCACCCATCCCTATTGATTGCCAATAATCATGAGCGGGAGTTAGTCACCGAAATGCTCTCTTTCCCAAGGAACCAGTATAACCTTTCAACCCAGCGATAGCTAATCAGTCCTGCCTATCTTACCCAACTGCCTCCCCCACTATCACCTCCACGATTCTC
>Ga0207646_10005945_pt1 | contig 12733 bp, 8 predicted proteins | sample KBSK5502metaG_FD_184343 | JGI IMG/M metagenome (GOLD analysis project Ga0207646, IMG submission 184343) | Corn, switchgrass and miscanthus rhizosphere microbial communities from Kellogg Biological Station, Michigan, USA - KBS K5-50-2 metaG... | ecosystem: Host-associated > Plants > Roots >...
GCCCGTCCGGCTATGTGGCAGCCCAGCAGGGTCACTTGGTCGTCCTCTCCACGCTGCTGATGCTGCTTATCATCGTGCCCGTCATCGCATTGACGCTCGTATTCGCCTGGCGCTATCGGGAATCCAATACCACGGCGCCCTACACGCCAGAGTGGGACCATTCCATCCAGCTCGAGCTGCTCATTTGGGCGGCCCCGCTCCTCATCATCATCGCCTTGGGCGCACTCACCTGGATCGGCACCCATACGCTCGATCCCTACCGCTCGCTCACGCGAATCGACTCGTCGCGGCCACTGTCGTTCGAGACGGAGCCTTTGAATATCGAAGTCGTCGCGCTCGACTGGAAATGGCTGTTCATTTATCCCGATCACGGTGTCGCCGTGGTGAACGAGCTCGCGGCGCCGGTGGACATACCCATCCACTTCAAGATCACCGCATCGTCGGTGATGAATTCGTTCTTCATCCCGGCGCTGGCCGGCCAGATCTATGCGATGCCGAGCATGGCAACCACGCTGCACGCGGTCATCAACCGGCCGGGCGAGTACGAGGGGTTCTCGGCCAATTACAGCGGAGCGGGCTTCTCCGATATGCGCTTCAAGTTCATTGGCATGAGCGCCGGTGATTTCGACCGCTGGCTGCAGAAGGCAAAGGCTTCCAAGGACGAATTGAGCCGCGGCATCTATATGCAACTCGAGCGGCCTAGCGAGCGTGACCCGGTGCGCCGCTATGGCGCCGTCGCGCCTGATCTGTTCGATGCCATCGTCAATCGCTGTGTCGATCAGGGCCAGATGTGCTTGCGTGAGATGATGACGATGGATGCGCACCGCCCGTCCGGGCGCCAGTCCGCGCGCGAGCCGATCGCGTTGAATCTAGGCATCGACGCTCCTGTCTGCAGAGCCGACAGCTCCGTCGCCGGCGCCCTGCTGCCCTCTGTCTATCGGGATTGACTTTGATGTTCGAGCACGCCGACCTCGCGAAGCTCGTTTTCGGCCGCCTCACCTGGGACGCGATTCCGCTGCACGAACCGATTCTTCTGGCCACCTTCGCTGCCGTCGTGATCGGCGGCGTGGCGGTGATCGCCGCGCTGACGTATTTCCGCGCCTGGGGTCCGTTGTGGCGAGACTGGATCACGAGCATCGACCACAAGAAGATCGGCGTCATGTATGTCATTCTCGGACTCGTGATGCTGCTGCGTGGCTTCTCCGATGCCGTCATGATGCGCGCGCAGCAGGCGATCGCCTTCGGCGACGCGATGGGCTATCTGCCGCCCCACCATTACGACCAGATCTTCACTGCTCACGGTGTCATCATGGTCCTCTTCGTGGCGATGCCCCTCGTCACGGGGCTTATGAACTTCGTCGTGCCGCTGCAGATCGGCGCCCGTGACGTCGCCTTTCCGTTTCTCAACAACTTCAGCTTCTGGATGACGGCTTGCGGCGCGGGGCTTGTCATGATGTCGCTGTTCGTCGGCGAGTTCGCGCGCACGGGCTGGCTCGCCTACCCTCCTCTGTCGGGAATCATCGCGAGTCCGGATGTCGGCGTGGACTACTACATCTGGTCGCTCCAGATCGCGGGTGTGGGTACCCTGCTGTCCGGCGTGAATCTCATCGCGACGATCGTGAAGATGCGCGCACCCGGAATGGGCGTGATGAAGATGCCGATCTTCACCTGGACTGCGCTGTGCACGAACATCCTGATCGTTGCCGCCTTTCCGGTGTTGACCGCCGTGCTCACGCTGTTGTCGCTGGATCGCTATGTCGGCACCAATTTCTTCACCAACGACCTCGGCGGCAACCCGATGATGTACGTCAACCTGATCTGGATCTGGGGACATCCGGAGGTGTACATCCTCATCCTGCCCGCTTTCGGCGTCTTCTCCGAGGTCGTGTCGACCTTCTGCGGCAAGCGACTTTTCGGCTACACCTCGATGGTGTACGCGACGGTCGTCATCATGCTGCTGTCGTATCTCGTTTGGCTGCACCATTTCTTCACGATGGGCTCGGGTGCGAGCGTTAACGCCTTCTTCGGTATTACGACGATGATCATCTCGATCCCGACGGGCGCGAAGATCTTCAACTGGCTGTTCACGATGTACCGGGGGCGGATTCGCTTCGAAACGCCGATGCTGTGGACCGTGAGCTTCATGGTCACGTTCGTCATCGGCGGCATGACCGGCGTGCTGGTCGCGGTGCCACCGGCGGACTTCGTGCTGCACAACAGCCTGTTCCTCGTCGCGCATTTTCACAATGTGATCATCGGCGGCGTGCTGTTCGGGCTGATGGCCGGCATCACCTACTGGTTCCCGAAGGCCTTCGGCTACAGGCTCGATCCGTTCTGGGGCCAATGCTCATTCTGGTTCTGGACCCTCGGTTTCTATTTCGCGTTCATGCCGTTGTATGTACTCGGTCTGATGGGCGTCACCCGCCGGCTCAGCCACTTCGATGATCACTCACTGCAGATCTGGTTTCAGATCGCCGCCTTTGGCGCGTTCCTGATCGCGCTGGGCATCCTGTCGTTCATCATCCAGTTGCTGGTGAGCTTCATGCGCCGCGAGTCGCTGCGCGATACGACGGGCGACCCCTGGAACGGTCGCACGCTGGAGTGGTCGACCTCCTCGCCGCCGCCGGTCTACAACTTCGCCTTCACGCCCATCGTCCACGACACCGACGCCTGGTACGACATGAAGAAGCGCGGCCACGTCCGGCCGCTGGCGGGCTTCGTCCCGATCCACATGCCGAAGAACACCGGCGCAGGCTTCGTGCTGGCCGTACTGAGTGCTCTGTGCGCCTTTGGGCTCATCTGGCACATGTGGCCGCTCGCGGCTGCATCGTTCACCACCCTCATCGTCGCAACGATCGTTCACACGTTCAACTACGATCGCGAGGTCTACATCCCCGCGGAGGCGGTACTGCTCGCCGAGGATGCCCGCACCCGACTCCTGGCGAGCCATGTCTAACTCCACCGCCACAGTCGCGCTCGGCGCCGCCGGCGAAGCCCAGGCGCTGCGCTTCTACGACAGCGGAGAGCATCACCCCGAGAACGGCACGCTGCTCGGGTTCTGGCTCTACCTGATGAGCGATTCCCTCGTCTTCGCGAGCCTGTTTGCGACCTATGGTGTGCTGGGCCGCAACTACGCGGGCGGGCCCTCGGGAGCCGACCTGTTCAGCTTGCCGTTGGTCGCCGTCAATACGTCGCTGCTGCTGCTGTCATCGATTACCTATGGCTTCGCGGTGATCGCGATGCGGCGCAAGCGTCAAGGCGCGACGCTCGTGTGGCTGGCCGCCACCGGTTTGCTGGGCTGCGGATTCGTCGGAGTCGAGTTGCACGAGTTCGCGAACCTGATCCACGAGGGCAACGGCCCACAGCGCAGTGCCTTCCTGTCGTCGTTCTTCACGCTCGTCGGCACGCACGGTCTGCACGTGACGTTCGGCATCGTCTGGCTGCTTACACTGATGGCGCAGATCGCCAGGCACGGGCTGATCGCTGCGAACCGGCGGCGGCTCATGTGTCTGTCGATGTTCTGGCACTTCCTCGACGTGATCTGGATCGGCGTCTTCACCTTCGTTTACTTGATGGGAGCGCTGCCATGAGCGCACTGGACATCGACCCGGCGCGTGCTGCCGGTCACGGCACCGAGGACGCGCTCGACCACGACACGTTGCACATCACCGTCGGCGGCTATGTGACCGGATTCTCCCTGTCGGTCATCCTGACAGCGATTCCGTTCTGGCTGGTGATGGCCAAGGTCTTCGCGAACCCGACCGTCACGACCTTCGTCATCCTCGGGTTCGCGATCGTGCAGATCTACGTGCACATGGTGTTCTTCCTGCACATGACCTCGAAAGCGGAAGGCGGCTGGAACTGGATGTCGCTGATCTTCACTGTGGTGCTCGTCGTCATCACGTTGAGCGGGTCTGTGTGGGTGATGTACAACCTGAAGACCAACATGATGTTGCCGTCGCCGGAGCAGATGCGCAACATGCCGTGACGGATGCGATCGCACACGCAAACGGAGGGCGCGCAGCCTCCGGTAATCCCTGAGCGAGAAGCCACATGATATCCGGCGTCAGTCAAGAAGCCAGCGGCTCCGCGTCGAGCGCCCTCGAGCGCGACGCACGTGCCGTCTCCGCCGTTCCCGCGGAGGTCGCCCCCGGCGACATCGCGGTCGGCGTCATCATCGGCCGAACATCGGAATACTTCGACTATTTCGTCTACGGCATCGCTTCGGTGCTGGTGTTTCCCGCGGTATTCTTTCCCTTCGAATCGCGTCTCAACGGAACGCTGTACTCGTTCACCATCTTTTCGCTCGCATTCATCGCCAGGCCGATCGGATCCGTCGTCTTCATGGACATCCAGCGCCGGTGGGGGCGGGGGACGAAGCTCACGCTGGCGCTGTTGGTGCTCGGCAGCTCGACCGTAGGAATCGCTTTTCTGCCCGGATACGGAAGCCTTGGTTACATGGCGATCGTGTTGCTCGCGATCTTGCGCGTCGGCCAGGGTGTTGCGCTCGGTGGCTCCTGGGATGGATTGCCGTCACTGCTTGCGCTCTCCGCCCCGAGCAATCGGCGCGGCTGGTACGCGATGATGGGGCAGTTGGGAGCGCCAGTCGGTTTCATGGTGGCGAGCGGGCTTTATCTGTTGCTCTACGCCAGCCTGTCGTTGGACGACTTCCTCAGCTGGGGTTGGCGCTACCCCTTCTTCTGCGCCTTCGCCATCAACGTCGTCGCCTTGTTCGCGCGCCTTCGCCTGGTCGTGACGGACGAATTCGATCAGCTCCTGACCGAGCGCGAGCTCGAGCCCACCACCAGCCGCGACGTGCTTCGGTCTCAGGGTTACAACGTGATCCTCGGTGCATTCGGCGCGCTGGCAAGCTATGCGCTGTTCCACGTCGTCACCGTCTTTCCTCTCTCGTGGATCTTGCTCTATTCGAAGCAGTCAGTGACCGCGTTTCTCGCCATCCAGATCCTGGCTGCGATCCTGGGAATAGGCGGCGTGATCGTGTCCGGAGTCATCGCCGACCGGATAGGCCGGCGCAAGACGCTCGGCTTGACTGCCACGCTCATTGCGGTCTTCAGCGGCTTCGCGCCGACGCTTCTGGACGGCGGCACGCTGGGGCAGGACGTCTTCATCCTGATCGGGTTCGGCTTGCTGGGACTCTCCTACGGACAGGCGGCCGGCGCGCTCAATGCGAGCTTCGAGCCGAGATACCGTTACACCGGCGCCGCGCTCACCTCCGACATCGCCTGGCTGATCGGCGCAGGATTCGCGCCTTTGGTGGCGCTTGGGACGGCCGCCTATTTCGGGCTTGGCTACGTCAGCCTGTACTTGCTTTCCGGGGCAGCGGGGACGCTCGCCGCACTGTGGGTCAATCGGAGGCTGGAAGAGAGCGACTGACGGCATGCCCGATCGGTCAAAGCATCAGTTGTCGTTCCCGAAAACTCGTCGTGCATATTCACCGCACTGTTGGCTAAGGGAGCCGCGACAGCGCCCACCCATTCGGTGGCCAAGCGCACGCCGGGGAGTCGTAGCCGCGGCCCTGCGCACGGACGCGGTAGAGCACCGCCTCAACGGGTCCCCGCAACCGGTCTCCGTGATTCGCGAGCGCGTGCAATGCCGACAGGCACGTTCGCTCCACGCTGCCTGAGACGGCCAGCATCACGAACAAGGCGTTTCTTGCGTCCACCTCGCGTCCGCTGAGCGCACTCGCAACGGCGAAGGTGTTCCAATCATCCATTCGCGTCGCATAGCCCTGCGCACCGCGCGTGGCGAGCGCGACCAACGCGACCTGACGCGCCATGTCGGGCTGAGGCGGACTGAGCTTCAGATAGAGGAACGCGAGGTAGCTGGCGACGTCCGGATCCCGCGGATTCGCGCCGAATGCCCGCAACTGGAGGTCGAACGCCTCGGGAACATTGCGCCGCGAAGCGAACGCCGCGCGCGCCTGATCGGTGAGACGGCGTGCTTCGCCAGGCGCCGCCGCGCGTGCACGCAGCCATGCGTCGTCAGGAATCCGGGTCAAGCGCGCCGCGTCGGCGACGGCTCTGTCCTGCATCGGCTGGTAGGCGCTCGCGGCTATCGACAGCACGCGTGCGACCTCCGGCTCCGATTGCCTGGCGATGCGTGGAACAGTATCCAGGAGGGTTCGGCGCCCTCGCGCAGCGAGGTCTTCTTGCGTGTTCTGATCGACTGCACCGACGCGCGGTTCGGGCGCGGTTGGCGCTTGGGCCAGCGCCAATTTCAGGGCCTCGCTACGGTCCTCGACGGGCGCTCCAGATGGCGCGCCGCGCGACGTCTGCTTAGCCGCTGCGGCCGGCGGGGCGCCCCGCTCGTCGCTCGCTGTCGAGGCTGCATCCGGAGCTCGTGCCGGGATAGCCGACGCACCGGGCTGCGCACGCGGCTCGGCAACCTGAGGAGCCGCGGCGGCAACAGACGCCGGCTGCGGACCGGGTTGCACGAGCTCCGAGCGTGGAGCGGTCGCTGGCTCTGGCACCGATCCCGTCGACGCCGCTTCGGTCGACGACGCGATAACCGCGGCGCGCGGCTCGTGTGTCTTCGCGCCGGGTGGCGCACCGGGGCCGGGGCCGCCGCGCAACCAGGCGGGCGGCTCCAGGCTTGCCCACGACGCGTGCGCGCCGCGCGTCTGCGTCGACAAGCGGTTCTGCGCTGCATACCACGCGGTCGGCGCCTTGGCCGATGGTGCCCGCGCCGGCTTGGTAGATGATGGCGATGCTGAACTCGCCTGCTTTACCGGCGCGGAGATCGACGATTTTTTGTGGGCTCCCGACGCTGACTCACGCACTTGCACGACGCGCTGCTGCGGTGGCGCGGCCGCAGATCCTTCGCGCGGCGCTTGACTCGACGGCGCCGCAAGTGCGTCCGCCGGGTTCGCGGTTGACGAGACGACCGCAGCAGCGGGCTGCGGCGGCAACGATGTGCTTGCGCTGGAAAGCTCACTGCGCGTAGGGCCCGCGACGGGCGTCGGCGTCCGCGCGATGCGCTCGTGGAATTCCGCTTGTGCGGATGGTGGACGTGACGCGGGCGAGTCCTCGCCCGTCGCAGTAAGCGGCGCGGAAGCTTGGCCGGCGACGGCGTCGCCTCCCTGCGCTTCCTTGTCCCGAAGGACGAGTCGACGTATCGCGTCCGCGGCCTGGTTCGCAGCGGCTCGGGTCGGCTCGGCAAGCGCTTGTATCTCGGTCCCGATGGGTCGTGCGCGATCGCCCAGATACCACACCGCTGCAGCCACGGCCCAAGTCGCGATCACTGCAGCGGCCGCGATGGGGCCGCGCGCATGGCGCGCCCGCGGCTGAGCCATGCGCGGCGCCTCCGCCACAGCGTGCTGCGCCGCTGTCTGCGAATCCTCCGTATCCGCGACGACCGTGACTGCGGTAATTCGCCCGGAACGGGTGACATGGACCGGAGCAGCAAGGGGCGTTACTGGCGCCAGACGCGTGACCGGCGTAAGCGGCGACGCCGACGCTGGAGACACGCTTGCCTCGCGCGCGAGTGTCCAACCGCACTCGAGCGACAGCGCGAGCTCAGGCTCGGCGAGCCTTGCGCCGCTCTGCTCGATCAGCGCTGCATGAGGTCGTTGTGCCGGAAGCTCACTGTCGTGGCAATCCCGGATACGCAGGATGAAAGCTTTCGCAGCATCGTAGCGTTCCGTGGTCCATCCGGCCGCGCACGCGGATTGCAGTACGAGGCTCTCGTCCGGCAAATGGCGCTTGAGCATCGCCGCTAGGCTGTACATATCGCAGCGCCAGTCAAGCTCTCTTGTGAGCTGCAGCTCGCCGTTGCGTCCCGCTTCGAGCGCGGCGAGCAGGCGCGGCGACTGATAGTCGTATTCCTTCTGCCATCCGAGAGGCAGCGGCGTGGTAAGACTCTCGCGCGAAACAAGCGCGAACGCGAAGTCGATCAACGCGAGCTGCGCAAACACCGGACGCAGCTTGAGGTCGGAGGAATCCGGGTCGAAGCTCGCTGGGGTGTAGGGAATGCAGACGTTGTCGCCCTTGATGTCGAGGTGCACAAGCTCGAGCGGGTGGATCACATGCAGCGCCAGCAGGCAGTGATGGGCGAGCGCCCACCAGTGCGCGCAATCCTCGAACACGTGACGATGCACGCGGCGGCCGTCGCGAGTCACCGGAAGCAAAGTGGCCCACTGGTCGACCGTCACGCCGGCGTCGTAGGTCTGGACAAGCTGCATGCCGCCGAGCCGTCCTCGATCGAACTGCACGACGTCCGGGACGCAGGCGATGCCGTGGCCGATCAACCGGGCGAGGATCCGCCACTCGCGCTCCGTCCATTGCCCGAAGTCGCCCTCTCGCGTGTTCAGGAAGCGCTTCGTGTAGCGCCGCCGCTCGCCCCGCGCGACTGCTTCGCGGAACACCTCGACGTGCTCGCCCGTCACCATCTTCAGGCGACCACGACCGAATACGCGATCGATCTGCTCGGGAGTCATAGCACCACCGCGAGCGCCACGATGAGGGCCGCCAAGAGCACGCTCCCGGCGGCGAGCCACGCGAGGCGTGTCTGCCGCGGCTCGCGGCGCAACACAAGAACGGTCGCATCATCGTCACTGCCGCGTGCGCGAGCGAGCGCGAGGAGCTTGCCGCAACAGCGCACCAGCGGTGCGGATTCGTGCAGCACGCGGCTCAACTCCCGCGGCTCGACGTGCTTGTGCACGCCGTCGCTGCAAATGACGAGCATCTCGCCACGACGCAGAGCGACTCTTTCGACATTGGGCTTCGAAACGGCGCCGTTGCCGACCATCCGCGCCGGATCGTCGTACGACCCGCCGGGCGGCGGCACTTCGCCCAAGTGCCGATAGGTATCGTCGACAGTCAACGCCTGCGCGGGCTCGTCCGGCGCGGCGCGCACGCGATAGACGCGGCAGTCACCCACCCAGGCGATGAGCCATCTCGACAGCAGAACGTCCGTCGCCGCGCACAACGCCACGGTCGCCGCGCCGGAAGCTCCGGTAACGCTGGAGATGCTTCGACCAACCTCGCGGTCGGCACAGAGCAGCGCGTCGCGGACTGCCGGAGCGTCGATCCGGCGGCCGTCCAGCGCAGCGTGCAAGCGGGACACCAGTTCACGGCTTGCCTGCGCCGCCATCGCGCCGCCACCCACGCCGTCGGCAACGACGAAGAGCGGCGCCGACCCGTTAAAGTCGCTGTGCCAATCCTCGTTGACCTCCCTCCGCCTGCCGCGGGCGCTCGCCGCCGCCATTTCGAGGCGGATCCAGGACGTCTCGCGTACGGCGTGTCCGCTGCTAGTGGCGCCGTCGCGCGGAGACTGGTCGCGCTGCGAGAATGCAGGTTCATAAGGCGTAACGAGGTTCATGAGCGCACGCCGCTGGGTTACTCGAGGCTCGCCGCTGCCATCATGATCACGCGGGCCTCGATAGGGTCAGTCTGCATTCCGGCTCGTGACCGATGATCCGTCCCAACGCCATCGATTCTCCGGTCTTCCAGCGCAAGCGCGCGCCGGGCAGATACGATGCGCCCGCCACGGTGACGCCGTTGTCGCCATGAACCACCACGGTGACGCCCGCTTCGTCGATGTCGGTGATGTCGATGTGATGTCCCGACACGCCCTCGTGCGCCCAGTCGATCACCAGCGCCTGGCTGCGCGAGCGACCGATCGAGAACGGCAGCTCGGCGGCGCGAAGCTCGACCGTGCGCACGCCCGAGGCCATGCGCGCGGCGATCGTCAATCCGCTCTCCGGTGATCGCGCGGCAACGATCGGCGTGGAAGGCGTCGCCGGCGAGGCCACGGCCGGGGCAATCGGTGTCGCGAACGCCGACGTATCGCGTCCGACGTCGATCGTCAAACGCGGGTAATCGGCCGCGCTGCCTTCGGCGTGCGCAGAAAGCACGATGCGGGCACCGGGCGTGACCTCGACCACGGCGACTTCGCCTGCCGCGTTCGCGCGTGATGTGCTGCGCCCGAGCACACTCGTGCCCCGCTCGACCCGGACACCGTTGGTTGAACCCGTGTCGGTGACCCACCATGCGCCGTGGTCGAGCCAGATCTCGCAGTGCCGGCGGCTCGCGTAGACGCCGTTGACCACGATGTCGCAGCCCTCGCCCTTGCCGATCGCATAGCGGTGGCCCGGGACCACCGATTGCAGTACGACGCGCCGGCTACCCCCCGCATCGTCGATCGCAATTTCAGCACTATGTCCGGCGAGCGGCGTGAGTGGGGTAGCCGATCGCGAAGAGACTCCGGCGGCGGATCCGACCTCGGACCAGCGACCGATGAGGCTCACCTCGTACGCTCGCGCACCAGGGGTGGGCTTCGCGCTGCGCAGTTCCGCCAGCAGCTCGCTGTAGCTGTCATCGTCTTCCACATCGTCGTCGCCACGCCGTGCATTGAGCCCCGCGAATTGCGACAAGTCGATCGCACTCGCGTTGGGCAGGCCGCCGATGATTTCTTTCGCGAGATAATGCTTGATCTGCTCCGGCCTGAACTCCCGGATAAACCGTCGCAGCAGCTCTGCGGCGTCGCCGGACCCGGTTGCGCGCACGTCGATCGAGGTCAGCAAATAACGGTCGCGCTCGGCGATCGCGAGATGCAACCTGAGATAGCTCACGACGAAATGCTCGAGCTCCTCGCGAATGGCCGAGATCAGCGGCGCGTAGGGTCCGAGGTCCGGCGCCGCGGGCGCCGCTGCGCCTGGCGCAGTGCCAAGGCTCGCGCGACTCGCATTGCGCCGGATCACGGCGCGCGATGCGACGGTGCCGGCGCGCAGCACGGGGCTTCGCGGCAGATCGGCGCGGGTGGCGAGTCCGCTCATCTTGTGCAGGATCCAGTCCTTGAGCGACATGCTTCAGCTCCGGTAAGCGATGACTAGCGTGGCCAGCGGCCCCCGTGTCTTGAGATGACGGACCCGCGGCGCGGCGGGCAGCCCATAGCGCCACGTGAGAGCGTCGAGGAAACGTCCCCAGGCCGGCTGAATCGCATCGCCCGATTCTACCCGCGCCCGCAATGCAGGCAGGGAGAGTTCGATCATAAGCGCGATCCGCGACACATCGCCAATCTGGACGATCGCGCGTCGGAGCGTGTCCTCCATGTCGTGCAGACAGGTGACGAACGGGCCATCGAAAGTCCACACGAGCGGCGCTTCGACTTTTCGTGTCCGGGCCTGCGCTTCGCGCTTGGCCGACTCTCGAGCAAGGTCGCGATTCACTGGACGTATCCCGTCAGGAAGCCTGCGTGGCGTCCCGCGACCTGCATCGCGATCTCGGCGGCGGGATTGGGGCCATGATCGCCGGCACCGTGGATGCGGCCGGTATCGCGGATCCAGTTGCGTTCGGTGAGCACGCCGATGACTTTAGTCCAATGTGGATCGCTGCGCTCCGTGCGGTAGGCCGCGACGTACCATTTATACGGGCGCAGCGGCCCGCACGCTGCCTGCTCGGCGCGCGTCCTGGCGGCGCCTCGCCCGCACAGCCGCCAAAGCTCGTCAAGCGAACGGTCGTCGTTCGGAAAGGTGGGCGTGCCGGTCTTGCCGGCAATCCAGTCGATGTCCTTGCAGGCCTGTGCGTTGAAAACCTGCTCGCAGGCAAGCCGCGACGTGCCCGCGCGATGACCGTAGGAGAGTCCGCTTAGGATGACTTCGGCGGCATCGCGCGACAAGCGAGTGGGCTCCGCCTCGGCCAGCCCGAAGCGGGTCACCGCCGATTCGAGCGAGCTCGAACCTTCGGTACCGACGCCGCGCAAGCCGCTCACCAAGTGCGGTTGCCGCAGGTCGGCCTGTCCATTGGCGGCTGCGGCAAGCGAAGCCACCATGCCCGCCACACCGAGCGCGCTGGCGCGGGCATGTCCCTGTCCCCAGCCCTCGGCCACGACGTCCACTACGACGCCGCCGCCGCATTTCTCCCAATCGTCTCGGGTCAGCCGCCGCCCGTCCGGACCCGCCGCGCAGGTATGCACCTTGCCGCTGTCGAGCGTGATGACGGGCCGCAACCGAAACGGCGCATCGAGCTTGCCGCCAAGCGGCTCGGCGAGCAGCCGGCCATAAGGAACCAGCGTGGCGAGGGGCGCGACGCCACCGGAGTCGGCTTCCACGTCGACCGCGCGACCGAACAGCAGGTCGCGTTTGCCGCAATCGTCTCGCGGCGTCGCGCATCCGCCATTCCAGCCGAATGCCGCCGCCATCGCCTGGATTCGCCACGGGCGCTGGCAATGAACGAATCCCTGGTCCGCACAAAACATCCGATCGAGGAAGCGAGCGGAATTCGACCGCGCGAGCTGGCCGCGCAAACTGTCGGCGCTCGGTACTCCAGGGTTGCGCATCCCCGCGCGCTCGGCCGCGAGCCAGCGTGCACCCACGTCCGGGTCGGTAAGAAACGCTTCGGCCATGATCGGCTTGATGACCGATGCGGGCATGGCGTCGTGGAAGACGGCGGCGTTGAGCAGCGCGTCGGGCCGATAGCGAGGCGTGTAGGGAAGGCGCTTGTCGCAGCCCGCTCCCCGGCCGGGTCCGTCGTATTCCTGCAGCGTGCAGGGCGAGAGCGCGCCCGCCAGCGCTTCGATGCGTCCGCTGGCCACATCGATCACCGCCACCGCCGCCATGCGCACGACCGCCTGTTCCAGCATGCGATGGCCGAGCGCGCGCCCAGCATCCTCGGCGCGCGAAATTCCGAGCGCACGACAGACGTCCTGGCGGCCGGTATAGCAGGCCACCGTTTTCTGCGCGAGCTCCTGCACCGAAGGCTCGATGGTGAGGTCG
>Ga0207646_10005946_pt1 | contig 12732 bp, 11 predicted proteins | sample KBSK5502metaG_FD_184343 | JGI IMG/M metagenome (GOLD analysis project Ga0207646, IMG submission 184343) | Corn, switchgrass and miscanthus rhizosphere microbial communities from Kellogg Biological Station, Michigan, USA - KBS K5-50-2 metaG... | ecosystem: Host-associated > Plants > Roots >...
AACTCCATCACGTCCCCGAAGCGGGCCCAGTTGAGCCAGGCCAGCAGCGCGCCATAGGGCGCCATCCAGAGCGCCGCCGAGACGATCGCCGCCCGCAGGCTCCGGCCGCACGTGCGGTGGTCGAGCGCCACGAAGAGCGGGGCCATCAGCAGGAGCAGCGGCCGGCATCCCACCGCCAGCGAGAGCAGCAGGTAGCCCGGGCCGGGCCCGCGCCAGGCGCGGCGATGGTTCTCCACCACGAAGGCGAGGCCGATCAAGGTGAGGCTGAAGCCGAGGCTCAATCCCTGGGCCCACACGTTGGCCCGCACGCAGGACGGATACACGTTGGTGGCGAAGACGAAGGCCAGGCTGGTCACGATCGCGTCGCCCTCGGAGAAGCGTCGGCGGCGTAGCACGGCGTACGCGGCCCACAGCGCGCCCACCCAGAAGACGAAGATCACCAGGCTGCTCGGCGTCGCGCGGCCGAAGACGAGCACGAGGGGCAGCTCGACGAGCGACGGCGTGGGCGGGAAGCTGTCGTAGAACCGGTCGCGGTACCGGGCGATCTCGAGGTAGCCCGGAGCGCCCGGAAGGTCGAGCCGGCCGGCGAGCCACGACTGCGCCTGCCGCGTGTGCTGATCGATGGGGCTGTGGTCGAGCAGGCCGGAGCCGCCCCGCAGGCGAACGCCGGCGTACCACAGCACGAACGACACCGCGAGCAGGACGAGGTATGGGGTCGCGCGCAGGACGCGCGACCTCACGCCGCCGTCAGTCGTAGAAATTGCGCGGCCAGGCGTGGCCCTTGAGCTTGGCGAGGAGGGCGGGCGAGAGGCGCCGTCCGTCCGAGACGGCCACGTTGGCCTCGACGCTGCTGAGGCGCCGCATCCCGGGGATCACCGTGGAGACGGCGTCGTGGCTGAGGATGAACCGGAGGGCCAGCTCCGGAAGCGTCCTCGCATCGCCCTCGGTGACGATCAGCTTCTTGAGCGCCTCGGCCCGCTCCCACACCTCGCGCTTGCGGTCGCCCTTGAAGTACTGGCCCCGGAAGTCGCCGGCCGGGAACGTGCTGTCGGGCGTGATCGTGCCCGTGAGCCCACCCTCGTCGAAGGGCACGCGGGCGATCACGCCGACGTCGTGCTTCTTGCAGGCGGGGAAGAACGCGTCCTCCGGGCCCTGGTCGAAGACGTTGTAGATGACCTGGGCGGTGTGGAACAGCCCGGACGCCACCGCCCGCAGCGCCGAGGACGGGTCGTGGTCGTTGACCGAGATGCCGACGAATCGTACCTTGCCGGACGTCTGGAGCTCGCGCAGCGCTTCCTGCCAGCCCGCGTCGGTGTCGTCGAGGTACTCGTCGCGCCACACGTGGAGCTGCAGCAGGTCGATGCGGTCGAGGCCGAGGTTCTCGAGGCTCTCTTCCGCGGAGCGCTTGATGTGCGCCGCGGGGAAGACCTCCTTCGCCGGCACTCCCTTCGCCGCCGGCCACGTCTGGTTCTTCGGCGGGACCTTGGTGGCGACGTACAGCGGGACCTTCATCTCCCGCACCAGCCGGCCGACGAGCCTCTCGCTGTGGCCGGGCCCGTAGGCGAGGGCGGTGTCGATGAAGTTGACCCCCTGCTCCACGGCGCGGCGCAGCGCCCGCAGGCTCTCGGCATCCTCGGCACCGACCCACAGGCCCTTGCCGATGCCCCAGGCCCCGAAGCCGATCTCCGAGACCATGAGCCCCGTCCGCCCCAGCCTCCGATACTTCATTCATCGACCCCCACTCACCGGCGATTATCTACCGCCCGCGCCGGCCGGTGAAGCCGCGCGATCGATGAGGCCTCGCGCTTCGAGGAACGTCTCGATCTCGCCGGCGAAGAGGCGGTGGGCCTCGCGGTTGGGGTGGCGGTCCCGCGCGAAGCGCAGCGAAGGCCGGCGGGGATCGCGGTAATAGGCCTTCACCGCCGGCGCCAGGTCCAGGAACTCGACGTCGCTCCCCCGCACGGCATCCACCGCGTGCAGGAGAGCCGGAGGGGCCGGCGGCGTCTGCCCGGGCTCGAGGTACGGCAGGTTCACGATGACGAGGGTGCTCCCCGCGTTTCGGGCGGCCGCGCGCAGCCGGGGCAGGAGGTACTCGAGGGCGAGCGCCGGCGCGGCCTCGTCGTCGCGGGACGGGGGAGGGTGGCGGCGCAGCCGGGTCCAGTCGACCTCGGCCGCGGCGAGCACCTGCCGCGGACCCACCGACTTGATGAAGAAGAAGCTTCGCCAGAAGCGCCGGTTCGGCTCGAAGAGGGACGGGTCGGGCCACGCGAGCCGTGGCTGCCCGTCATCGCCGAACGTCACGTGCGCGAAGGGCAGGCACAGCGGGCCGTAGGCGGGAGCGCACGCCAGCAGGTTGCGCTTGAGATGGTCGGGCATGAAGCCGTAGACGACGGCGCGCGGCGCCAGGTCCCGGTTCCGCTCCAGCATCTGGACGGCCTGGACCGTCCCCCAGGCCGAGAAGGCGAGGTTGGCCACCGTCAGCCCGCGGCGGCGGGCGAGGACCTGGCCGTAGGTGTCCTCGCTCTCGACCCCGTGGCCCCACGAGAAGGAGCACCCCACGATCACGAGATCGACGGTGGGAGGAGTGCGCTCGAAGCGGGCGTTCACCCGCGCCCGGCGGTCGCTCGTGAAGACGTGGTACGCGAGCCCCGCGCGATCGTGGCGGCGGAAGGTGGCGCCGTTGCGGATGGGGACGAAGCCGATCTCGTCGTCCGGCTCGATCGGGAAGTCGCCCTCGAGGGCGTTGTCGAGCGACGCGTAGCGGCGGGCCTGATACGCGTAGTAGACGACGAGGAGGGCGAGGCAGACCGACAGCGTGAGGATCGCGGTGAGCGTGGCGAGGACCGCGCGCGGCGGGCGGCCACTCATCGGGTCAGGCCAGCAGCAGCAGCTCCCGCTGGATGTCGCCGGTGACCTCGGCCTGCCCCTCCCCCACGAACATGTCGATCTCGCTGCGCACGCCGAACTCGCGCAGGTAGATCCCGGGCTCGATCGAGAAGCACACCCCGGGGATGATCGTCCGCTGGTCGCGCGTCTCCAGGTTGTCGATGTTCACGCCGTTGCCGTGGACCTCGTAGCCGATGGAGTGGCCGGTGCGGTGCAGGAAGTACGCGCCGTAGCCGCGCTCCTCGATGTAGCCGCGGGAGACGTCGTCCACCTCGTAGCCGTGGATCGTCCGGCCGCTGCGCGTTGCGTCCTGCACGAACGCCACCGCCGCGTCGCGGGCCCCCTTCACCGCTTCCCACACCTCCCGCATCCGGGCGGGGACGTCGCGGCCGCAGAAGGCCATCCACGTCGCGTCGTAGTAGACGGCGCGGGCGTCGTCCTTCACCTTGGCCCACAGGTCGATGAGGAGGAGGTCGCCCTTCTTGATCGCGCGGTCGTCGGGGCCGGCCGCGGTCTCGAAGTGCGGGTCGGAGGCGTGCTCGTTGACGGCGACGATGCAGGGATGGTGGGTGGTGAGGCCGCGGGCGTCGAAGCGGGACTGGATGAAGGCCTGGACCTCGCTCTCCTTCACGGGCATCCCCGCGGCGAGCCGCTCCTTCACGAGGGCGAAGGCTTCGTCCTTGGCGAGCAGCGTGTCGCGCGCGGCGCGGTCGTGGAGCGCCTTCTGCTCCGGCGTCCAGCGCGCCTCGAAGGTCTGGACGAGATCGGCCGAGCTGACCACCTCGACGCCGGTGGCCCGGATCATCTCGATGGTGCCCGCGTCCACCCGGCCCACGTACGGGATGGCCGCCCCGGGACTGTACTCCATGGCCACCCGCTTCATGCCGGCGAGCTTGTCGTGGAGGAGCGCCTCGAGCTCCTTCCACGACCGGTACAGGAGCGAGTTGCCCGGCGCTCCCTTGAGCGCGTGCGGCTCGATGACGTGCAGGATCGCCAACGGCTCCCCCCGGGCCGGGATCAGGTAGAACCAGCGCCGGGTGCCGATCTGCCGCTCGTCGAAGCCGATGACGGCCCGCGCGATGGGGTTGCTGCCGCGGAAGTCGTAGAGGAGCCATCCGTCGATACGCTGCTCGCGCAAGGCGGCCTGGATGCCGACAAGGTCCATGAAGTTGGGATTATACTGGCTCCTTCCCATCATGACTTCGGAGTCCCGCTGCTGCCCGCTCTGCCGGCGTGACGTTGCCGTGGCCGACTTCGTCTCCGGCCTCGATCTCGAGGCCGAGGTCGCCACGCTGGTCGCCGCCAACACGCCGGGCTGGGCCGTGGACGACGGCCTCTGCCGCGAGTGCGCCCGCCGCTTCGCCACCGCCCTCGGCGAGCTGCGCCGGCACGGGGCGCCCCCGGGGGCCATCCTCCCCACGCCGCTGCGGCTGGGAGCGATCGGCGCCTACCGGGGCCGCGGCATCACCATCGCCTTCCTCGACTCCGGCTTCTACGCCCACCCCGACCTCGTCGAGCCGGAGGACCGGATCCTCGCCTACGTCGACGTCACCCGGTCGGCCGGACGCCGAAGCCGCGCGAGCGGCGGGATTCATTTCCTACGCGAGCGCGGGGGGTTCGGGGGGGCGCGCCGCCGCGCCCCCCCGCTCAACGAGGACCTGCGCGTTCCCGACGAATCCTCCTGGCACGGGACGATGACCTCGGTCGTGGCGTGCGGCAACGGGCGCCTCTCGGGCGGGCTCTATCGCGGGGTGGCGTCGGAGGCCCGGCTCGTCCTCGTCAAGTGCGGGACGATGCGTCGCATCACCCACGAGGACATCCAGAGCGGTCTGGACTGGGTGGTCCGCAACCGGCGCCGCTACGGCATCCGCATCGCCAACGTGAGCTGCGGAGGCGACTACGAGGCGTCCTACCTGACGGACGGCCTGTCGCAGGCCGCGGAGCGCGCGACCCGTGAGGGCATCCTCGTATGTGCGGCGGTCGGCAACCTTGGCCATCGGCCGGACCATCCGGTCCTGCCCCCCGCGTCGGCGCCGTCGGTGCTCACGGTGGGCGGTCTCGACGACCAGAACCGGCTCGCCTTTGCCGCATATGGAATGTACCATTCGAGCTTCGGGCCCACCGTGGACGGGTTGCAGAAGCCGGAGGTCGTCGCTCCCGGCATCTGGGTCGCCGCCCCGATCCTGCCCGGCACGCCGACCGCGGCCCAGGCCGAGCTGCTCTCCCGCCTCGACGCCGCCGCTGATGCCGAGATGAAGTCCGTGCTCGCCGCCCATCCCGGCATCGACGCCGAGCTCGACGCGGCCGCCGGCCTCGTCCCGGCCCTGCTGCGCCAGCTCGTGCGTCTCAAGCTCAAGGACCAGAAGGTCATCTCGGGAGCGTACAAGCACGTCGACGGCACCAGCTTCGCGGCCCCGATCGTGGCTTCCATAGCCGCGCAGATGCTGGAGGCCAACCCGCGCCTGCTGGCCCACGAGATCAAGCGCCGCCTCGTGGGGACCGCGCGGCGCATCGCCGGGGTTCAGGTGGACCGCCAGGGATGGGGCGCGGTGGACGCGGAAGCCGCGGTCAGGGCCGCCCTCGAGGCGCGTCCGCCGGACACTGCGCCGTCGCCGGGCGCGACAGGGCTCGCCCGGTGAGAGAAAGAACTAAGGGGCGCCTTGCGGCGCCCCTCGCACGTCCTGCGGAAGGTCCCCTCTTTGGGGGGGAAGGTTTTTCAGCGGGATTGGTTGAAGGTTGGACTAGCCATCAGGAAAGCGTTGTTCATGGCCTTTCTGAAGGAGTAGACGTAGCAAGTCGCGTGCCGGTTTCCCAAAGCATGTCAATAGATGTCAACTACAATGAGATCAGTGTCTTGCCAGGGGGGCGGTCAGCCGATGTGGTGGGACCCCGTCACTTTTCTCGCACATCTCTTACGAGGTGGGACACACCGTCAGGGTCAGTGCCCGCGATGGGGCGGCGGATTTCCGAACGAGCGGGCGCACTCGTGGCAGAGGAAGTCGTAACCGGACAGGATGTCGTAGACCTGGAGACACTCCGCGCAGGCATAGCGCTCGCAGATGTCGCACTGCAGGAAGTTGTCGTTGTGGACGACCCCGCTGCCTTTGCGGTAATCGAGCAGGGCGCCGGTGGCGGATCGACGGCAGGACTGGCAGGTGGACGGTGGGGTCATCCTCCTCTAACCTCCGGAGGCTCAGGATGGCAGCAGGAAGAATCGTGGTACGGGATCAGTATACCACGCAGGGGGGTGGGGCCGACCCGGCCGCGCGCCGTGAGCCGGCGCTATAATCGAATTGGGTGGTAGTAGCGATGAGGTTTGCCTCTATGAACGTCTCTATGAAGAAGATGCTGGCGGTGGCCGCGGCCGCCTGGTTGGTGGCGGCGCCGGCCCTCGCCGACAAGAAATTGGACGACGCTGTCGCCCGTGCCGATCAGCAGCTCCAACGCGGCCACCCCGAGGAGGGCGTCAAGACACTCCAGCGGGTCGCGGAACAGACCCCGAGCGCCGAGGCGTATGCGGCCCTCGCCCGCTTCCAGTGGAAGGTGGGCGAGGCCGATGGAGCGGGCAAGAGCGCCGCCAAGGCCGTCGAGCTCAGCGCATCGGCGGCGCCCGCGGTGCGCTCCGAAGTGCTCGCCAACGTCTCCGGCCTCACCCTGCGGCGGGGCGCCGGCAAGGATGCCCTCAGCCAGGCCCAGGAGGCGGTGAAGGCGCAGGAGACGCCGGCGGCGCTGGCCGCCCTCGCCCGCGCCCAGGTGCGGACGCAGCAGAACGTGGCGGCCCTGCAATCGGCCGACAAGGCGGTCCAAGCGGGCGCGACGAGCGCCATCGCGCAGGAGGCGCACGGAGAGGCGCTGCTCGCTTCGGGACGCAACGCCGAGGCGGAGGCCGCGTTCCGGAAGGCGACCCAGCTCGACCCGAAGATGGCCGAAGCGCAGGTGGGCCTCTCCCAGGCCCTGCTGGCCCAGAACAAGGCGGCCGAAGCGGTGGCGGAGGCGCGCAAGGCGACGGAGACCGACGCCAAGTCGGGCGAGGCCTTCGCCGCCCTCGGGACCGCGATCCTCGCCGAGAACAGCAAGAACTGGAACGACGCCATCGCCCAGGCGCAGCAGGGCGCCTTCGTCAGCCCCAACAGCCCGGTGGTGCAGGTCGCCGTGGGCCGGATCTTCGAGGCGGGCGGGAACCTCGACCAGGCCGTCAGCTCGTACAAGCGCGCCCTCGAGGCCGACCCCGGCTTCGTCGCCGCGCGGGCCGCCCTCGTGCAGAGCCAGATCCGCAAGGGAGAGTACGACGCGGCCCTTCCCGAGGCGCAGAAGCTCGCCGCCGAGGCCCCCGACAGCGGCGAGGCCCAGCTGATTCTCGGCCGGCTCCTGGCCCAGAAGGGCGACTTCGCCGGCGCCGTCGGGCCGCTCGACAAGGCGGCCAGGGCGTTGCCGGGCTCGGCGGAAGCTCAGGCCATTGCCGGCCTCGCCTTCGTCCAGACACGGCAGCCGGAGCAGGCCGTCCCCGTCTACAAGAAGGCGGTCGAGCTCGACCCCAAGAACGTGGACTACCGCTCGAACTATGGCCTGGTGCTCGCCATGGCCGGCAAGCATGAGGAGGCGGCGGCGGAGCTGAAGAAGGTCATCGCCACCCCCGGCTACAAGGACGTCGCCGGCTACGCGAACCTCGGCTACGTGTACCGCACGATGAAGCCAGCCCGCACGGACGAGGCGATCGCCGCCTACAAGAAGGCGATGGAGATCGACCCCAAGAACGAGCAGGTCCCCCTCGGCCTCGCGCGGAGCCTCTTCAACGCGAACCGCTTCGACGAGGCGATCGCCATGTACAAGAAGACGATCGAGCTCGAGCCGAAGTACGCCGGCGAGGCGGACCTCGGCATCGCCTGGTCCTATACCTTCAAGAAGGACCTCGCGCAGGCCCGCGCTACGCTCGCGAAAGCGAAGGGCGAGCTGCCTCAGGGCGACACGCGGGTGGCGCAGGTGGCGGAGAACATCGAGAAGGTCGAGAAGGGCCAGCAGGCCGAGAAGGCAGCGGCGGAAGCGGCACAGAACCGCGAGGTCGAGGTGCCGCAGGGGCCCAACGTGAACAGCCTCGGGGGAGCGCTCCAGAGGGGTGGGTCGGCGGCCCGATGCGCGGCCGCGCGCGACCTCGGGCGCTTCGGCGGCCCGGCGGTCGATCACCTGGTCTACGCGCTCGCCAACGACAAGGACTGGTGCGTCCGGGAGGCGGCGATCCAGTCGCTGGGCCAGATCGGCCCCCCGGCCCGCGCCGCGGTGCCGCAGCTCCAAGCCATCATCCGCGCCAACCCCTACGAGTGCACGGTGTGCGAGCGCAAGCAGATGGAGGACCAGGCCCACTTCGAGGACCTGCGCCGTGCCGCCCGCGCCGCGCTGCAGAGGATCTCGGGAAACTGACGGATACGCTTTTCGGCTAACGCGCGGACGTGAGCGGCCTCACGCGCGGGGCGTCGAAACGCGCGTGCTATACTCGCGCGTTTGCTGCGCCCTCCGAACCGCAGCGACGTGAGAGTGGTCGATGGTCATTGGCTTGCTCATGGTCCTGGCGTTGTCCGCGCCCGCGGACGCTGCCTACGAGCCCGACCTGCAGTCGGCCGCCGCCGTCCCCTCCCCCGAGGAGACGGCCATCCGCAAGGTGATCGCGGACTACGCCCGGGCCATCGAGAACAAGGACGTCGACCTGTTCAAGGCGGTCAAGCCCAACCTCACCGTCGACGAAGAGAAGCGCGCGCGGACCGCGTTCGCGAGCATCCAGTCCCAGGTCGTGAAGATCACCTTCGTCTCCATCGACATGAAAGAGCGTCAGGCGGTGGTGAAGGTGACTCGTCGAGACACCATCAACGGCTCGATTCCCGGCGCCTTTCCCCAGACCTTCACGATGAGCAAGGGACGCTCCGGCTGGGTGATCGACGAGATCGGCCGGTAGCGCCCGGCCGCGCTCTCAAGGCACGGGCGCGATCTCCGCGAACGAAGAGGGCATACTCCAGAAGCCGGGGACGGCGCGGGCGCACTTCGGGCAGACACCGTCCGGCACGCGGTCGCGCAGGACGCGGAAGCCGTAGCGCTCGATGAGCAGCTCGCCGCAGCCGGGGCAATAGGTGTTCTCCCACTTCCCCACCTGCCCGGGCAGGTTGCCGGCATAGACGAACCGGAGGCCCTCGGTGGCGCCGATCTCCGCGGCCCGCAGCAGCGTCGCCACGTTCGTGTTCTCCGGCTCCGTCATCTTGTAGTCGCCGTGAAAGGCCGTCACGTGCCAGGGAATGTCCGGCGAGACGGACACCAGGAAGCGGGCGATGTCCCTCAGCTCGTCGTCGGAGTCGTTGAAACCGGCTATCGTCAGGGTGACGATCTCCACCCAGAAACCCTTCTCGTGGAGGGCCCGGATCGTCCACAGGACGCGCTCGAGCGTGCCGCCCAGCTCGCGATAGTGGCGGTCGCGGAAGCTCTTGAGGTCGACCTTGTAGAGGGACACCCAGGGCTTGATGTAGTCGAGCACCTCCGGGGTCCCGTTGCCGTTGGACACGTACGAGCAGACGAGCCCGGCCTGGCGCGCCTCGCGGAAAACCGCGACCGCCCACTCGCTGGTGATCAGCGGCTCGTTGTAGGTCGAGGTGATGATGCGGGCGCGGTGCTCGCCGGCCAGGCGCACCAGCTCCTTGGGCGTGATCTCCTGCGGCCGCGCCACCGCTGACGGATCGCGCAGCGCCTGGGACGTGACCCAGTTCTGGCAGTAGCCGCAGTGATAATCGCAACCGAGCATCCCGAACGAGAGGGCCCGGGAGCCGGGAAGCGCGTGGAAGAACGGCTTCTTCTCGACGGGGTCGAGCTGGAGCGCCCCCACGTATCCCCAGGGGACCTTCAGCACGCCGTCCTCGTTGAAGCGGACGCGGCAGACGCCGTCGAACCCCGGCGGGATCAGGCACCTGTGCCCGCAGGCGAAGCAGCGAACCCGGTTGTTGGGAAGCTTCTCGTAAAGCTCGCCCTCGGCGGTGCGGCGGGCGAGCATCTCTCCGAGAGGGGTAGCCTTCATCTGCGGCGGCGGGCGGGCGCGCGCCTTTCCTCCACTCGATTATAGGCCGCGATCGTGTCTTGACACGGCCGGCGGGATTGGCGAAGATAAGGCGAAAGTCGGAGAACAGGTGATCAAGCCCGGCGTCCCCGCTCCCAACCTCGCTCCCCTGATGGGCTCCGACGACGTTCGCGAGCGCGGCGGGGTCACGTACCGCGAGATCAAGGCCCGGTCGCTGCTGAACCGCTGCGACGCGCCGCGGATGCCCTTCACGTGGACGGTGAACCCGTACCGCGGCTGCGCGATGGGCTGCAAGTACTGCTACGCGGCCTACACCCACGAGTTCCTCGGCATCGAGGTCCCCGAGCAGTTCCACTCGCTCGTGTACGTGAAGACGGGCGCCGAGGAGGAGACGGCCCGCCGCCTGCCCGCCGTCGTCCGGCGCGGGGAGCTCATCGCCCTCGGCACCGCCACCGATCCCTATCAGCCCGCGGAGGCCGAGGCGCGCGTGACCCGGCGCTTCCTGGAGATGGTGGCCCGCCACCACGACGTGCGGCTGGGGATCGTGACCAAGGGCGCGATCATCCTCCGCGACCTGGACGTGCTGGAGACGATCAACCGGCGGTCACGGCTCTGGGTACGCGTGTCGCTCATCTCGCCGCACGCCGAGCTCGTCCGGCGGCTGGACCCATGGGCCCCGCCCCCCGCGGTGCGCATCGACATGATGAGGCGGCTCCGCGAAGCGGGGATCGACGCCGGGCTCGGCCTCGCTCCGATCCTCCCCGCCCTCACCGACGACGAGCCGAGCATCGACCGGCTCCTCGGCGCGGTCGCGGCCGCGGGGGTGAGGAAGATGTTCATGAACGTCCTCTTCCTGCGCTCGCCGACCAAGGAGAAGTACCTGCGATGGCTGGCCGCGGAGCACCCCCGTTACCTCGAAGCCTACGAGCGGGCCTACGCGGGCCGCGTCTACCTGCACGGGCCCTACCGCGATCGGCTGAAGGAAATGGTCCGCCGGCTGCGGCGCAAGCACGGTTTCCTCGAAGAAGAATCCGACGATCGCTCGCGCGCCGCGGTGCCCGAGCAGCTCGGCCTCTGGCCCTGAGCGTCACGCCGGCGCGCCCGAGCTAGAATCACCGTCTCGGGAGGTGCGCGTGGCCGGCATCCGGCGCGAGAGGCTGGGCCCCCTGGCCGTGCTGCGGCTCGACAAGCCGCGGGGCAACGCGATCGACGAGGCGCTCGTCGACGAGCTGCACCTGGCCTGCGCCGACCTGGAGGCCGACGAAGGCGTACGCGGCGTGCTGCTGGCCTCCGCCCATCCGAAGCTCTTCTGCCCCGGCCTCGATCTCGTGAGCCTCGTCGAGTACGACCGCGCGCACCTCCAGCGCTTCATGGCCGCCTTCGGGCAGATGCTTTCGGCCCTCTACGGCCTGCGCAAGCCGGTGGTGGCGGCGGTCTCCGGCCACGCCGTCGCGGGCGGGTGCATCCTGGCGATGGCGGCGGACTGGCGCGTCCTCCGTCGAGGCGGCGTGAGCATCGGGCTCAACGAAGTGAAGGTGGGCGTGCCCCTGCCGCTTTCGGTCTCGGCGCTTCTGCGCGCCACCGTTCCTCCCGTCTCCCTGTCGCGAGTGGCGCTCCTCGGCCGGAACTTCGCCGACGAGGACGCGCTCGCCGCCGGCCTCGCCGACGAGCTCGCGGCCGAGGGAGGCTTCGAGAGAACGTGCCTGTCACGCCTCCAGGAGTTCGCGGAGAAGGACGCCTACTCGCTCGCCGTGACCAAGACGTACCTTCGCGCCGAGGCCTTGCGGCAGATGAAAGCCGAAGACCCGGTCGCGGTGGCGGAGTGGCTCGACGGCTGGTTCTCTCCGGGCACCCAGGCGCGCATCCGCGCCACCGTCGCCTCCCTCACGAGCAAGACCAGCTGAGGTCCTAACCTTCGCCACGGCGGCGGTAATGCCGCCAGAGCCATACCGCGGCCAGCATCAGCGCCACCGCCGAAAGGAGGCCGAGGACGCGGTTGGCGCTGCTCAAAAGGCCCTTGGCCGCCTCCAGGTTCAGCCCGAGCATCGCGCCCGCCGCGACCAGGAACGCGTACCAGATGGCCGAGGCCGCCGCCGACGGGCCGACGGCTCGGAGCGGGGAGATGCCCACGACACCGGCGAACGGCGTGACTCCCGCCCGGATCCCGGGCAGGAAGCGGCTGAGGAAGATTCCGTAGGCCCCGTGCCGCGCGTAGGCCTCCTCCAGCGCGCGCAGGGTGCGGGGCGGCATGAACCGGCGCGGCCATCCCTCCTGCAGGAAGCGTCGCCCATGGGCGCGCGCGTAGAAGTACATCGCCGCGGAGGAGACGGTGTTGGCGAGCCAGCACAGCGCCCCGATCAGCGGAGCCGACGTGAGCCCGCGGTGGGACAGGAACGCCCCCACCACGACCGCGACGTCGGCGGGCACGGGCGGAAAGACGTTCTCGACCGCAGAGAGGAGAGCGAGGATCGCGTAGATCGCGGGGACCGGCAGGCCGCTCACCCATTCCAGGAACCGGTCAGCCACCGAGGAGCGCCTCCCGGACGAGGTGGACGAGCGAGAGATAGGGACGGCCCACCGCGCGGGACATGCCGATCTCGCAGGTGCGGCACGTGGAGTAGAACCCGACGCCCGGCCCGGAGGCCCTCTCCCGCACCTCGGCCGCCTCGCGCAACGTCGCGCTCGCCGTCAGCTCGGGGACCAGGAACCCGCGGTCGCCGGCGAAGCCGCAGCACTCGGCGCCGGGAGGGACGAACACCGCCTCGCTGTGGGCGCGAGCGACGCGCAACAGGTCGTCC
>Ga0207646_10005947_pt1 | contig 12724 bp, 14 predicted proteins | sample KBSK5502metaG_FD_184343 | JGI IMG/M metagenome (GOLD analysis project Ga0207646, IMG submission 184343) | Corn, switchgrass and miscanthus rhizosphere microbial communities from Kellogg Biological Station, Michigan, USA - KBS K5-50-2 metaG... | ecosystem: Host-associated > Plants > Roots >...
CTCGACATCGCGCGGCGCAGCAACCAGAACGTCGGGTCCCCCACACGTAGCGATGAACGCTTGTCCGAGCTGGTCGAGTGGCTGGAGGCTCAAGGCGCGACATCGGCCAAAGCGACAAGCTCGTGACTTGAGCCTAGTCCTCGCCTCGACCTGCGACCACGACGCGCCGACGAACTCCGACGACGCACCCATCACGGGTGCGCTGCGGTACCACTCCACGTCGTCTGCGTCGCAGGCTGGGACGTCCCGGGACGCGGCGGGTAGCCAGGCACAGGCCGGTGCGCGACCAGCGGCTCCGTCGGCCGTTCGGGCGAGACCCTCGTCATCGGAGCCTGCATCGGTCCAGGCACCGGCGCCGCCATAGGGGCAGTTGGAGCGGCTTCCAGCCAGGCCAGGCTCGCGATCCACAGAGTCATTCCCAGACCGAGCGTCATCAATGCGTATTGCGTGCTCCGCATCTCTTCGCCACCTCCGACCCTTCACCGTGCGGCGCCGACGCTAGCCATCCGGGCGCGCCGGGACATCGGAGTTCGCCCGCAAAACGCGTAGGTGCCGACCCTCGATCGCCGGTCCGACGCCGAGGGCTGACACCCTGTCTGGCCTTGGCAGTCGGTGGGAACATCGCGGCGTGCGGAGATGGACGCGACTGGTGGTCGCCATTCTTTTCGCCGTACCGCTCGCAGCATGCAGCGCGCGGAGCCCTAACGGCGACTGCGGCCTAACCGGCATCGCGCCCCATCCCGAGATCGGCGGCGAACTCGTCTACACGTGCTTCGACCCGGTGAACAAGTCGGAGATGTTCCTTCTCGACGTCACGACGGGCCGCGTCCGCCCACTGACGGCAGACCACGCCTGGACCACCGACCCGGCGTGGTCACCGGACGGCGCGCGGATCGCCTACGTGAGCACGAAGGATGGGCAAACCGACATCTACGTCATGGGACTCGCCGACGGGAGGATCACTCGGCTCACGCACGAGGGCGGATGGAATGGGAATCCGACCTGGTCGCCCGACGGCGCCTGGATCATGTTCGACAGCGGCCGCGACGGCGTGAACCCGTCGCCGCACAACGATTTCCGGAACCTCTTCATCGTGCGACCCGACGGCTCCGACCTTCGCCGAGTCACGCGGCTGCCCCGATACAACGGCAGCCCATCGTGGGGACCGGACGGAAAGCGGATCGCCTTCGTTTCGGACCGTGGCGATACCTTCAACATCTTCACGATGGCGCCGGACGGCAGCGACCAGCGGCAGCTAACCCACCGGCAGGGCGTCGACCTGGGCACTGGCTACGCGAGGTGGTCGCCAGACGGCGGGCGGCTCGTGTTCGCGGGGTACGGTCCCAACCGAGATTCCCCGCCGAGGCTCTACTGGATCTCGGTCGATGGCGGCGAGGCTCACGAGCTCACGACAGGAAACATGGCCGACTGGTCCGCGGATGGCGGCTGGATCGCGTTCCATCGCGAGGAGTCCGAGAGAGACCAGCTCTTCGCCGTCCGACCCGACGGCACCGGTCTCACCCAGCTGACCACAGATCGAACCTGGAAGGCGTGGGCCCGATGGCGACCGCGGTGACTCCAGTCGCGCGACGAGGCCGGCGGGCGGCTGGGGTCGTCGGGACGATCGTCGGCGTCGGAGGCTGTGCCCTCACGCTCGCATCGCTGGCGCTCGCGATCGTCGATCGCTACAGCCTCCCGTTCGACCAGCTGCCCGGCCTTTCATCCGAACAGACCTACGCGCTGCGTCTCGTCGTGACGACGGTCGGACAGCTCGTCATTTCCGTGGTCGCCGGTCTCGTTCTGTGGCGCCAGCCCCGGAACGCGTTCAGCTTGGCGTTCGCGACTGGGCTGGCGAGCTTCGTGGTCTTCGGTTTCCTCTCGCAGTACGCGGTTCACGGCCTGCTGGTGGCGCCTGGGTCACTGCCGTTCGCTGCTACCACGGCGCGGATCCCTTTGCTGTTCGGCGGACCTTTACTGGCCGTTGCTCTCGCGAGCCTCCTCCTCTTTCCGAACGGAAAACTGAAGTCCACGCGCTGGTGGCTAATCGTGATTCTCGGGACCGTCGTCGCGGTGAGCGGGGAGATCAACGATCTGGGCAGCCCCTTCGGGCTGCAGGTCGGATTCGGCGAGAAGCAACCCGTGCCGGTCACGAGCCCGCCCGAGCTGTGGCCGATCAGCGCCGCATGGGGTCGCGTGAGCGCCGCGCGGCTCTTCGGGGAGGAGCTCCAACTCTGGGCAGAAATGTTGCTTGCCGTCGGCATCGGCCTCGGCGTCATCCTGCGCATGCGGCAGGCGCAGGGCGAGACGCGGCTGCAGCTCAAGTGGTTCGCATCCGCGGTGGGCTTCGGTGCTTTCGCTTACCTGCCAGCGCGGATCCAAGCATGGTCGATCTTCGAAGCCGTACCGCGCCCGATCCTGGACGCCATCGCGATGTGGTCCGACTTTGTCGGCCAGGCGATCGGACTCAGCCTGCTCATGCCTCTAGCGATCGCAGTCGCGATATTCCGCTACCGCCTCTATGCGATCGACCTCGTCATCAGCCGGACGATCGTCTATGCCGGCCTGGCCGCATTCGTCACGCTGGCATATGGCGTCACCGTCGCCGGTATCGGCAGCCTTCTCGGGCAAAGCGCGGGACTCGACCCGGTCCTCACGATCATCGCCATCGCGGTCATCGCCTTGCTCCTCGAGCCGGTGCGTTCGCGCCTCAATACGCTCGCCAACATCGCGGTCTACGGCAAACGTGCGAATCCGTACGAGGTCCTTTCGGATCTCGCGCGCAGCGTCGGCCGCGCCGAGCCTTCCGACATCCTGCTTCCCCGGATGGCCCAGCTTCTCCGTGAAGGCACCGCCGCCCAAACGGTGGAGGTATGGGTGCGGGTCGGCGATCGTCTGCAGATGGCCGGGTCCGCGCCGCCCACGACCGGAACGCTGCGCGAGACGATCGACGCCACTCTGGGGATCTCGGACCGAGTCGCGCGTGGCGGTGCGGTCGTTCCCGTCTTCCACGAAGGTGAGATGCTCGGTGCGCTCGCGGTGGTGAAGCCCCGACAAGGGTTGAATGCGACCGAGCAACGTCTCGTCGCCGACGTCGCCTCGCAAGCAGGACTCGTCTTCAGTCGTTTTCGACTCTTCGAGGAGCTGCGCGAGTCGCGCTCCAGGATCGTGGCCGCGCAGGACACCGAGCGGAGGCGCATCGAGCGCGATCTCCACGACGGCGCGCAGCAGCGGTTCGTCAACGCCTTGCTCGCACTCGGGATGGTCAAGGCGACGAATCACGGCCAGCCCCTGAGCACGGAGCTCATCGACCAAGCGTCATCCGAGGTGCAGGCGGGGCTGTCGGAGCTGCGCGCGCTTGCCCGTGGACTCCATCCCCCACTTCTGACCGAATCCGGGCTCGCGGCGGCGGTCACGTCACTCGCCGATCGCTCTCCCGTCGTGACATCGGTCACCGCCTCGAGCGCTCGGCGCTACTCCGAGCCGGTCGAGGTCACCGCGTACTTCGTGATCGCGGAGGCACTCGCGAACGCGGCAAAGCACTCGCGCGCGAGCGCCATAGAGGTTCGGATCGACGAGGTGAGCGGGCGGCTCCACGTGGAGGTCCGCGACGACGGGGTCGGCGGCGCCGCCCTCGACCGGGGCTCGGGTCTCGTCGGTCTGAAGGACCGCACCTCGGCGATCGGAGGCACGCTGTCGGTGCAGAGCGCCGCCGGCCACGGAACCATCGTGCATGCGGAGCTTCCGTGCGAGTAGCCATCGCGGACGACGCGGTCCTATTCCGCGAGGGCCTCGCTCGACTCCTCGAAGGATCCGGCCATCAGATCGTCGGTCGCGCGGGCGACGGTCCGCAGCTGCTCGCGCTTGTTGACAAAGAGCGGCCCGACATTGCGATCACCGACATCCGAATGCCGCCGACGCACACCACGGAAGGGCTCGAGGCCGCCGCCCAGATTCGAGAGCGGCACCCCGACGTCGCGGTCCTGCTCCTCTCCCAGTACGTCGAGACGACTCACGCGCTGCGCCTGCTCGAGCGCGGGGCCGGCCGGATCGGCTACTTGCTCAAGGACCGCGTCTCTGATGTCCGCGAGTTCACCGATGCGGTGCACCGCGTGGGAAGTGGCGGCTCCGCGATCGACCCCGAGGTGGTAGCGCAACTCGTCGTGCGGCGGCGCACGCGTGACCTGGTCGGCGATCTCACCGAGCGTGAGCGCGACGTCTTGAAGCTGATGGCTGAAGGTCGTTCCAACTCGGCGATCGCGAGCTCGCTCAATCTCAGCGAGAAGACGGTCGAGGGTCATGTACGAAGCATCTTCTCGAAGCTCGAGCTCGATCCTGCCGAAGACGACCACCGGCGGGTCCTCGCCGTCCTTACCTACCTCCGCGCTTAGTACTGACTCGTCATGCGATTTTGTCGATCCCGCGTTCTCGCCTTCGTCGCTAGCGTGAGCCTCGGAAAGAGGCGACGAGGGAGAAACGACGTGCGTTACCTGCTCACCTTCTACGCGGTCGAAGACGAATGGATGGCGCTATCCGAGAGCGAGCGAGGCGCCGGGATCGCCGACATCGGCCAGTGGTTTGCGGAGCACGCCCGGTTGGGAAAGATCGTCGAGGGCCACCGCCTGGGACGCGGGACGAAGAGCGTCCGCCTTGGTCGTGTCCGCAAGAAAGACCTGCCGATGGTCAGCGACGGTCCCTTCATTGAGGCGAAGGCATTGAGGCGAAGGAGTCGGTGGGCAGCTATGCGGTCGTCCAAGTGAGGGACGAGGAGGAGGCCATCGCCATCGCGAAGCGCTGGCCCGCAGGAGGCGTCGTAGAAGTGCGACCCGTCGCCGATTAGATCGAGCCCTAGCCGGGCGACGGTTTGAAGAGCATCAGAAACAAGATCACCAGCAGTCCGCCCGCGCCTGTCACAGCCAAGAGCCCCGGGCGGAAACGCATGAGCAGGCGCTCCATCTCCGTGTCGTCGTGCGTGTCGGCGATGCGATCGATGGTCCGGCCGCCGTAAACGTTCATCACGACCCCGATGGCCACGAAGATCGCGAGCGCCGCCCAGATCCAGGCGGTCCCCCACCACGAACCCAAGAAACCGAGAACGACTCCCGAGGCGATCACAAGGCCGAAAAAGATCCAGCGCAGCCTGCTCGCGGCCTCCGTGACCTCGAGCAGCTCCCGGATCCGAACGTCGTTGCGTTCTTCTTTCAGATGGAACGCCACCGTCACTGGATGGACCAAGAGAAGGCCCAGGACGCTCGCGATATGGATGAAGACGATCCAGCGATACATGCCTCCCTCCTGTCGGCTACTGCTTCTTCTTGGCCTGGCGCTTTTGCCGTGGAGTCATGAGCTCTGGAGGTGGTCGCCACTTCGACTTCACCTCGCCGGGACGGCCGCCGTACTTCGGATCGGGCATGTCTTCGTGACCCTGGACTCGCTTTCGCGCCCGGCTGGTCACGCCGCGTTCAGGATCCTGGCGCGCGATCTTCTGAGCGCCGCGGAGAGCCCGCTTCGACGGCGTCTCACCGCGACCCCGTTCGCGCTCAGCTCGTGACTTCGGCATCGCCACGCCTCCTGCGCCCGTTGGTGGCTCGAGGGTACGCCCATCCATCGCTCAGTCGCTGTTGATCGCGGTGCCTCCCCAGGTCGCTGGATCGACGTCGGCGATCGATTGTGAAAACGTCCACCGGTGACCGGCTAAGTCCAGAGCGCTGTATTGCCGCTCCCCGTACGGGTAGTCGGTCGGCGGTTGAAGGATTCGCGCACCGGACCGCTTGGCTTGCTCATGGTGTCGATTGGCGTCGTCGACGCGGACGAGCACCGCATGCGTGACCGGTTGCCCGTCGACGCGTCTCTCCGTACGTCCGGCGGTGACGACGACAGCGCCGTCGCCGAAGACGAGCTGGGCGCGGTGCTCGCCGATTCGAAGGCGCTCTTTGAATCCGAACGCGCGGCAGAGCCACTCGCTTGCCTCGGCCACATCGTCGTAGGTCAGGACAGGGATGACGCTGGACCGGGGCACAGAGCGGTTGACGATCACGCTCTCATTGTCACCGCCGGGTCACGTGAGCGCGTCGCGACCTATGCTCAAGGCATCAAGGACAAGACCGCGAAAAAGGCAAGCCCACCCGCTCGCCGCCCTGCCGTAAAGGCGGGTGTGGCCGCGGCAGCGAAGCCAGCGCCGGCCGAAACCCCGGAGCCCGAGCCCGCCGCGGCTCCCGCGGTCGCCTCAGGCGAACTGCAGCGGCTCCGGGACGAGCTGCAGCGCGTCAATCAGGAGATCTCGCGGATCGCCCGGTCGACCCGCCCCGGCGCCGATCCGGCAAGACACTCCCAGCTGCCGGAGAAGCAAGGCCTCCTTCTGCAGAGGCAGGATCTCGAAAGAAAGATCCGCGGGCTGGCGAAGACGTAGCTCGGCTCAGGTCTGTAAACCCGGGCATAAGGCACCTCGACCTCTGCCCCGTAACGTGATCTGGTGACACGGCGCGGCTGGCTCCTCTTTGCGGCGATGGCCCTCATCTGGGGTATTCCCTACCTCTTCATCAAGATCGCGGTCGGCGAAATCACGCCTGCGACGCTTGTCTTTCTCCGCAGCGTCATCGGCGCGCTGCTCCTCCTGCCCCTTGCGGTGGGGAGGAAGGATCTCGCGCCGCTGCGCCCGTACTGGAAATGGATGCTCGCGTACACGTTTGTTGAGATCGCCGCACCATGGTTCCTTCTCTCTGACGCGGAGCGGCGGATCTCGAGCTCGCTCGCGGGGTTGCTGATCGCGGCGTCGCCGTCGATCTCGGCGGTCCTGGCGCTACTCATAGGAGGCCGCGACCGCCTCGATCCGCGCCGCATCGTCGGCCTGGTCCTCGGCTTCGGCGGCGTCGCGGCCCTCGTCGGTCTGGACGTGCGCGCCGACGACCTGGGCGCGATCGGCCAGGTCGCCCTCGTCGCCCTCTGCTACGCGAGCGGGCCGATGATCATCGAGCGCAAGCTCGCGAGTCTTCCGTCGCTCGGCGTGGTGGCCGCGTCTCTCGGCATCACCGCAGTCTTGTACACCCCGTTCGCACTGACGCAACTCCCTTCGACGCTCCCATCGGCGTCGGTGCTGTTCGCCGTGGCCGTGCTCGGCGTGATCTGTACCGCGCTAGGGTTCGTCGTGTTCTTCGCCCTTATCACGGAGGTCGGAGCGCCACGAGCGACCGTGATCACCTACGTCAACCCCGCCGTCGCTCTGGCGTTGGGTGTGGCGTTGCTCGGCGAGCCGTTCACCGTGGGCATCGCGATCGGGTTCGTCCTGATCGTGCTCGGTTCGGTGCTCGCGACGCGCCGCGCCGCACCTCCATCGCCGAGCATGTCGTTGAGCGAGGAGCGGGTCCGGCCGATCCAATCGTCGCATTGACGCGGGTGCTCGATGCACGCGCGTTGAATCGGGCCCTTCTCGAGCGTCAGCTTCTTCTCATGCGATCGAAGGTCTCGACCGCGGATGCGATCGAGCGGCTCGTCGGAATGCAGGCCCAGATCCCGGGGGACCCGTACGTCGCGCTCTGGAGCCGGCTCGAAGACTTTCGGACCGACGACCTCGCGACGCTCATCACCGATCGCAAGGCGATCCGCATGAGTCTCTTTCGCGCGACGATCCACCTCGTCACCGCGCGGGACGCGCTGTCGATTCGGCCGGTGGTACAGCCCGCCCTCGAGCGGCTCTTCCAGAGCGCCAGCCCATTTGGACGGCGGCTCATCGGTGTCGACCTCGAGCGGCTGCTCGCATTGGGCCGCACGCTCGTCGACGAGAAGCCCAGGACGAGCGCGGAGCTCCGTCCGCTCCTGCTCAAACGCTGGCCCAAGCGCGACCCGGACTCGCTTGTGGCGGCGATCGGCTATCTCTTGCCGCTCGTGCAGGTCCCGCCACGCGGAGTTTGGGGAGCGAGCGGCCAGCCGCGGCGCACGAGTCTCGAGGCGTGGCTCGGACGTCCACTCGGTAAGACCCGCAGGCCCGACACGCTGATCCTTCGGTACCTCGCGGCCTTCGGCCCCGCGACCGTCGGCGACGCGCGAACGTGGTCGGGATTGAGCGCCCTGTCTGAGACCTTCGCACGACTGCGTCCGCGCCTGCGAACATTCCGCGACGAGAACGCCCGCGAATTGTTCGACGTGCCCGATGCTCCCCTACCTGATTCAGAGACGCCGGCACCCGTGCGATTCCTTCCCATCTACGACAACATCGTTCTGTCGCATGCCGATCGGACCCGGATCATTCGGCCGTTTGATTCCAAACGCGTCGGCTACATGGAGGGCGCTAACTTTGGCAGCGTCCTCATCGACGGATTCGTCGGCGCAACGTGGACACTGAAACGCGAGCCGAAGACCGCGACCCTGCGGATTGCGCTCCTGGACCGAGTGCCAAAGCGCGAGCGCGCGGCCGTGGAAGACGAAGGCGGCCGGCTGCTCACCTTTGTCGCAGCAGAGGCGACCGCGCGCGACGTGATGTTCGTCCAAGCGTCCGCGCAACCTCGGCCCAGTCGCTAAGCCAGGTGAAACGGTGTCCCGATGCGGCTGCCTCTCTGCCCGCAGGGGTCGACATATAGCTCGCGGCCGGCTCGATCCCGACGCGCCAGAGCGTGAGCCGGTCCGCGTCCCAGCACGTGCCGATCGTCGGATCGTCGCTCAGCCCGCCGCCGGTGTGATCTCGACAGGCCGCCTCCACGAGCGCGAGCTGCTCACCGCTGAAACCGAACCGGCCGAGATCGAGCGAACGCGCCAGAGCCGCGCCGCGCGCGCCGTGCGGTGGATCCTGGTCATCGCCGACGCGCTGCGCATCGTGGAGCACGGCGAAAAGGACGACGACGGTCGGGTCACAACCGGGCGTCCGCGCGGCGAGGTCGAGGCCGATCGACGCAACCTTTCGCCAGTGATCCTCGCCGTGGAACATCGACACAAGCGAGGTCGCTGACGGTCGCACGAGCGAGAGGATCCGTTCGAGATCGAGCGACGCCGCGGTCACACGCTCTGCCCTGCCGGCGACCGCCGGCATCGACGTCTTATCAGCCGCGGTCCTGATCGATCTCCGCGAGCTCGAGGTTGCCGCCCGACAGCCACGCGCCATTCGTCCCTTGCTCATCGACGGCCTGCCAGTTCGCGTTGAGACCGTCTCGCGTGATGCGATAGAAACGGAGCGTTCGGGTGATCGGGCTCGAGCGCTCTGGCCCGCTCGCCGCAGCCGTCACAACCCGCGCGTTGAGGACGACTGTCACGATCCCGTCCCCAAGGAACGTCGCGGGCTCGAAGCTGGTGATCCGGACGGCGGCATCTTCGTAGCGTCGCGTCACGAACTCTTTCTTGGCGTAGCTCGCGTCGAGCCTGCCGAGCGAATTGTTCCAGGCGCTGTCGAATGCCGTGACCAACCAAAAGCTCCCGGCAGCCCCGGCGTGCGGGTATTGCTCGCCCGGCACGTAGCTCTCGCGCTCCAGCACCGAGCTGATCGAGAACGGCGCCTCGGCCTCGAGCGCCAGCGCCGACCAGCGCGGCTGCTCTCCGTCGATCCATCGGCCGAGGACCGGGTCGTACCCGTCGACCACTTTGTACATGCCGTGTCCCTGGTTCACGAACCGCGCTTGCTGCGTGTGCGCGACGCTGGTCGTCTTCCCGTCGGCGGCCGTGATGCGATCGGCGTACGTCAGAGTGGCATCGATGTAGGCGACGCGGCCCCAGGGCTTCGCGTACATGTGCTGGATCGTGAGCTGCCCGAGCTCGAACTTACGCTGCTCGCCCGGTAGGACTCCCATGCGGAGAGACTGCCGGATCAGCTCGGCATACGGCCCCGGCGCATGCAGCGAATCGAAGATCGCGCGGTTCGACGACTCGTTCAGGTCGACGCGTACCCTGTCGAGTCCCTCAAGGTATGTCGGCACCCATGCGCGGAGCCCACTTTCCCAGGTGGTCCGAAACTGGCCCACGACCTCGATGAGCGGCGCGGCCGTAACGACGGACATCGCTTGGGACACGACGCGCACCGTCGGGGTCGAGGCGTGCGGCGAACCGGTCGGTATCGGTTCCGGCGTGCGAACAAGCGTCGTGGCGCTGGGGTCGACGGTGGGGGCCGGCGCGCGGGTCGGCGTCTCGCTGGCAAGACTCGGCGCAGTCGGTGAGGCTGAACCGCTCGGCGCCGCGGCGGGTGCGGTGCATGCCCCGACCAGGACCAGGGCGAGAGCGACGGCGAAGCACAGTCGCATCGCCGCGATTATGAGGGCGCGTTCCTGCTAGAAGTAACCCTCGGGCACGGGGCCGCGTACTTCCATTCCGTACTTGAGCGCGATTTTCGATAACGCGTCAGGCTCCATCTGGCCAGTCGTGATCGCCACGCTCAGATCATCGAAATAGCCGATCATCGCCGCGGGCACATAGAGATTGAGTTTGCGGCTCGCTCCGCGACCGACCCGGAAGCCGTGCTCGATCCCCGCCGGAATGAAGATGAATGACCCTGCAGGGCACGGATATTCAACGCCCTCGATGAAGAGAAAGTACTCGCCATCGACGACGTAGAACGCCTCGGCCGCGTCGCGGTGGACGTGAAGCGGCGGGCCGAAGCCGGCCGGCTCGTCGGCCTCGAGCAACGTGAACGTGCCGTTCGTGTCCTCTCGCGCCGCCTTCACGGTCATACGAAAGGCGCCGAGATCTATCGACCGTCCCTCGCCGGGCCGCAGCACGAACGCGCGGGCCACGTCAGCTGCGCACGGCGACCTTTCGCCCGGAACTCGCGAGTTTCTCGGCACGCGCCGGGCGGTTCCCGTTGCGCGCGCTGGTCGATTCCTCGGCGCCGCAGACCGTTTCGATGATGAGCCGTGTGGTCACGTACGGATCGGCGTTGGCGTTCGGACGACGGTCCTCGATGTAACCCTTGCGGTCCTTCGCGACCTGCCACGGGATGCGCACCGAAGCGCCGCGGTCGCTGACGCCATAGCGGAACTCTTTGTAGGAACACGTCTCGTGGAGGCCGGTGAGGCGCTCCTCGATGCCGAATCCGTAGTTGGCGATGTGCAGGTCGTGGCGCTTTCCGAGCGCCTCCGCTGCAGCGACGCAGGCGTCATAGTTCTCACGCATCTCGTTGGTCGAGAAGTTCGTGTGTGCCCCCGCGCCGTTCCAGTCACCGCGTACCGGCTTCGGGTAGAGCGTCGCGCTCACGCCGTAGTCCTCCCCCACCCGGTAGAGCAGCCAGCGCGCCACCCAGAGCTGGTCGCCGATATCGGGTGCGTTCAGCGGACCAACCTGGAATTCCCATTGCCCCGGCATGACCTCGGCGTTAATGCCGGAGATCTTCAGACCAGCTTTGAGGCAGGCATCCAGATGCGCCTCGACGACGTCGCGTCCGAACACCTCATCGGCGCCGACGCCGCAGTAATAGCCACCCTGTGGTGCCGGAAACCCGACGTCCGGGAAGCCGAGGGGCCGCGAGCCTTCGAAGAACGTGTACTCCTGCTCGATGCCGAACCAGGTGTCGAACCCTTTGTATCGCTCCGCCATTTCGACGTTCGCGCGGCGCATGTTCGTCTTGTGCGGCTGACCGTTGACGAGCATGACCTCGGCAAGGACGAGCTTGTCATCGCCACCGCGGATCGGATCAGGGCATACGAACACCGGCTGCAGAACGCAGTCGGACTTGTCGCCCGTCGCCTGCTGGGTGCTGGACCCATCGAAGCCCCAGATCGGCGGCTTTTCGCCGTCCGGGACGATCTTCGTCTTCGAACGGAGCTTCTGCGTCGGCTGGGTCCCGTCGATCCAGATGTATTCGGCTCGGTAGACGCCCATTACTGCTCCTCACCTGCGGTTATGGGGGTTCGCGTGCGCTTCGACTCTACCGGTCAGGCTGGTTGCCAGTGGGTGCTGATTTGGTTGTGAAACGGAAAGGGCGTGAGCGCACCTCGTCGGCCGTGGAGGTCGATGGGAGATCCCCGGAAGCGCGCGGGGTGGTCTGGCTGCCAAGGACGCCCGGGGTCGGCGACGGCGCCGCGGTCGAAGACGGGGTGGGGCTCGGAGACACGCTTTGCGTCGGAATGGTCGCTGTCGTCGAGGATGGTGACGTGGTCGCCGATGTCGGAGAGGGGCTTGCGGCAGCCTGACCTGCCCCGGGCCTGACGGCGATCGCCCCGGTCGACGACGCGGCGACCACCGCGGCGCCGAGCGCGACGAGGCCAAGGATCGCGACGATCGGGACAAAGCCGATCCGCGTGCCGACGGGTAGTCGTTCCAGGCAATTGGGGCAGAACCCCGACACAGGGGTCGTGACGTATCCACAGTTCCGGCAGCGGACCGGCCGACGCTTCCGTGCCATGGCTTGGCTGGCTGCATTCTCCGTGCGCGACCGGTTTTAGGGTCGGTCGGACCTCTTGCGCTTCGCCTCCCGCGCGGTCCAGGCACCTTTCCCGGGGAGCCGAGGGCTATGCGCTGCGCCGCCGGTAGGTACTTTGCGCCCTCGAGCAACGACAGCCGCGACACCCGGTCGCGGTGTTTGCGCAGGAACGCGTACGTGAGGTCGGGCCGCTTCTTGGACACTTCGCGCAGCACCCAGCCGATCGCCTTGCGAATGAAGAACTCGCGCTCGTCGAGCATCGACCCAGCGAGCCGCGACCAGAGCGCAAAGTCGCCCCCGCCGGCGCGAAGCGCGTCGTGCTCGGCGAGGAGCGCCGTTCGCCGCACCCAGAAGTCCTTGTCCTTCGCCCAGATGGCGAGACGCTTCCGCGCGCGA
>Ga0207646_10005948_pt1 | contig 12722 bp, 6 predicted proteins | sample KBSK5502metaG_FD_184343 | JGI IMG/M metagenome (GOLD analysis project Ga0207646, IMG submission 184343) | Corn, switchgrass and miscanthus rhizosphere microbial communities from Kellogg Biological Station, Michigan, USA - KBS K5-50-2 metaG... | ecosystem: Host-associated > Plants > Roots >...
GCGGTCGGTTGAACCAAGCCCGTCCGCGCATCGAGATCGGCAAGTCCTTGCGGTTTGTCGAAGAAATTCGCGACCGCGGACGCCGGTGCCGCCGAGACAAGCGCGACGAGCACGAGCGTCGCCGTTGCGACGCCTGCCCGGAGTTGCATCTGTCGTCTCCCTTCGTGAAAGAACCAGCGGTTGGAGGGTCCAACCACCCCTGCACGTGGTGTGATGCGCGGCTTTCGAAATTCGTAAACCCGATTGATCAGTCAGTCAGCGAAGGCGGAATGACACGGGTCACCGCAACCGGAATCTGATCGCGGCTAATCTGCTTGACCAGCTTCTCCGTGGAGGGGTGGCAGAGCGGTCGAATGCGGCGGTCTCGAAAACCGTTTCGGGCCGTTAGGTCCGACGAGGGTTCAAATCCCTCCCCCTCCGCTCCCACCGCGCAAACCCGCTCGGCATGCGGGTTTGCGTCTACCCGCGACGTTCGGCGGTCAGTGCCCCGGAATCCATGGAAGTCCACTGATTTGGGTGCTTACTGGCGAACGACTGGCGAGCGTTCGCGTACCTCATCCGTCTGATTGCGCAGCACGACCTACAGCCGAGGTACTCGGCAACCAGCCGCGTGTCGCCCGTCTCCTGCCGAGGCGTCCTTTGTTCGCCAAGGGTCGGCCTTTAGCCCCTGAGTCCCTGGGCAGAGCGGTCTTGATGCCCAGCATGAGCGGGCGCAGCGCGAGTTCGACGTCCCTGAGTGGAAACCCCGAGTAGTCGGCAACGAAGCTCCATCCGGACTGACAACCTTGTACGAGTTGCAGATGTTGTCGCACCGGCCCGCGCCAGGGCTCTCAACCTTCTCCAGCTTGATCGGCAAGTAGAGGCCTAATTCGTTAGCGGCGTCCACTGGGCGAACACCTGCCAGGCGTCGTTGAAGGCCGCGCCCGCGACGTCCTCGTCGCACCACACGTGTTCGCCCGGCGGTCCGCAGGCGCCCTCCTGCGAGCTGCCGCCCTGCTCGTACGAGTGGTGGAGCGCGCTTGCCAGGCGCTCGAGGATCGCGCGGGTCTGGTCGGCGAACTCCGTCTTCGTGAGGCCATTGAGGTTCCGTGGAGCCCATGCGGTGCCGAAGAAGCCCTGCGGGATCGTCTGCGGGTGGGCGCCGACGTAATGACGGACGGAAAAGATCTCTTCCGAGACGAAGTCGTTCATCTGCAGCTGCGAGATGTCCGTGTTGCCGAAGGCAGACGGCCATCGCCAAGCGGCGCTCGTGAGCGCCGTGTACGAGCGCTCCAGGAAAGACCGTGCCGTCGCCACGCTCGAAGGACCCGCCTCGGCGAGAATCAGCGGATGCTGGAGGTACTCGTTGAAGGACTCAGCGCGTTGCTCTCGCGGTGCGCCGGCGACGCCCCAGTTGAACGAGTTCGGATACACCTCCTGTGCCCACCAGCGCACGTCGCGGGCCATCTCGCCCCAGAACCCGTCGTCCTGTAGCCAACGCTCCATCGTCATCTTGTAGGCGGTCGTGTCCACCAGGTTTTGCCCCAGTCCGATCACGAAGACGATGCCCTTCGCGACCGGGAGTGTCCCGTCGCCGTCGTGGAGCGCGCGGATGAGGGCACGCATGTTCGCGCGTGCCGCGCCGGTGTTCCGGCGCACCGCCGACGAGAACTCGTTGACTGCCCAGGTGTCGCCGGAGGCGATGTCGTAGCCTGCGGCGGCCATTCGCCGGCGAGCCTCGATTCCGGCGTCCGTCCACGTCCGCGTCGGATCCGCCCGGACCCAGGCCGACCAGCCCGTGACGTTGATCTCGGCCACCGCGTGGAAGCGCGGCCCGAGGGCGTGGATGCTAGCCGCGCCGAACGCCTGGCGGAACCTTGTCTTGTCGGCCGCCAAGGGGGGAATGGAGATGTAGTAATCCGCACACGGCGACGGATCGGCCGCAAGCGTCTGGCCCAGGCGCACCCAGTCTTGCTCCGTGTAGAAGGCGGCTTCGAGGTGGATTCGGCAGTCCGGCGGAAGCCCCGGGTCGACAACCGGCGAGGCGGAAGCGCTTGAGTCCGCCGTAGCCGTAGCCGTAGCCTCGGTGGCGGCCTCGTCGTCGAGCGACGGCACCGGGTCGGACGACTGAAGGCAGTCGACGGCGGAAAGCGTTGCGACGTCGGCTGTTCCGCACGGCGGCGGCTCACCGACGTAGGTGGGATCGTCTATGCCCGGTTCAGTGGACGTCGACTCGTTCGCGCTTGTCGCTCCGGTGAAGACGCTGAGCGAGAGGAGTGTCGCAACCAGCAGAGCAAGCTTGTACATCACAGCGAGCGTCGGACCTTGCATGCCCAAGTACGCCCCGTCCGAAACGACGAAGTTCCGGGTACGAGGTGCCTGCGATCTCTCCGGAACGAACAGTTGCAGTGAGTGCGAGCGGAGGCTGCCGCGCTTAGACGTTACGCGACGCCGAGTTCTGAGACGCCGGACGCCCGCTCGGCTGCACGCGATCCTCGGCAGTCTTCTCTGCTATAGGAGGGCCGTGCTCGCTCATCGTTCGCGACCTGGCCGTCGCCGCTCCGGTCGCCCCGACCCAGAGATCCCAAAAAGGGCATAAAGCTCGTTGCCCGTATGGACGACGAGAACCGCCTGAAAGGGGCGAACCATACTGGCGAACGGGAGCAAAAATCCCTGCATGCAGCTTTTTTGCACGGTCTCGAGAACCGTTTCGGGCCTCTGGGTCCGACGAGGGTTCAAATCCCTCCCCCTCCGCTCCTACCGCGAAAACCGGCTCCCCATGCTGGTTTGTGCCGATCGGGAAACGCTGACCTCCAGTCCACCGTAGTCCGTGGAAGTCCACCGATTCGAGTCCTTACTGGCGAACGGCACCGGGCCGATGAGCACCACTCTGAGCCCCTCAATCCCGCACCTGGTGCGGCTTCCCGCGTAGCGGCCTGCTCGCAGCCACGGACTGCTGCATGGAGACGCTCTAACGGAGTCGAGTAAACACCGGCGGCCGACCTGGACAGCGAGGGGCCGCAAGCCCACCCGGCGCATCAAATCCGTCGGGGCTGGGTAGACGAGACGTAAGGGCGTGCCGAGGCTTGCGCCACGGCAACGCACCCACTTTCGGAGCAATCGGGGAGGAAGCTCATGAGACGCAGTCTTCTGTTCGGGTTCGTCCTCGCGTTACTGGCGCTCGCGTTGCCGTTGGCGGTCCTCGGCGACGTCACGGTCGCCACGGGCGGGGGGACTCCCGGCATGTCACGGAATTTTGTTCTCGTCGGCCACAACCCGCTCTTCAACCGCGGCATCAACGCTGCGCTGGCTGTCGTCGAGAAGCACGGCAGGACCTTCGTCTACGTCGGCAACCGCACGGACGGGTCAAGCAGGTGCGGCGTGGGCGATCCGCGTGGGGCGACCAACATCGACGGCTGCCCGCACGTCCGGCCCGGGATCCTGATCCTCGACGCGACACATCCAAAGGATCCCACGGTCGTCGGAGAGATCCCGGCCTCGATCGCGGTGCCGAACGCGGCCGGGCAGCCGGTGGGCGTCACCTCGCGCGAGCTCCGCATCTGGCCGGAGCAGAACCTGCTGATCGAGCTGGCCTTCCGTTGCAGCTCGGTCATCCACGCCTGCCCGCCGGGCAACGACACGACCTTCCCGTTCTACTACAAGTTTTACGACATCAGCGACCCGGTGCACCCGCAGCTCATCCTGACCCACGTGACGCGGTCGGAGGCCGGGCTGGCGATCAAGCCGCACGAGTTCTTCCTCTGGGTCGACCCGAAAGACAAGGATCGCGCGCTCCTGTATGAGTCGACGCCCTCCGTCTCGGTCGATCCGAACCGACCGAACTTCGTCGTCGAGGACATCAGCGCCGTCCCCAGCGGTGGCGCCCGGTGACGCTCATCGCCCAGGGGAACTGGAACCAGTTCTTCCCGGGCGCCGCGGTCCCCGCCAACTACGACTTCGACCTCTCGCTCCATTCGATGACGCCGACGGCCGACGGAACGCGCACGTATCTGGCGTACCTCCGCGGCGGCTTCGGCATCCTCGACACGAGCGAGATCGCCACGAACCAGGTCCCGGCCGGCACCGTCGAGAACCTGAACGACGACCTCTTGACGCCGGTGCCCTTCCTCACCTGGGGAACCGGCCCGCACTGCGCGGGCCACACGTCCGCGGGCTGCTCGGAGAGCCACTCGGCCCTCCCGATCCCGGGTCGGCCATTCGCGCTTACGGTCGACGAGGTCTACGGCACCTTCACGACCTCCAGCTTCGGCTGGCCGTGGGGCTGGGTCCGTCTGATCGACGTCAAGAACCCTGCCGCTCCCTCGATCGTCGGCGAGTACAAGCTCTCGCAGAACTCGCAGGCTTTCCAGGGCAGCCCCGGAGACGACTCGGCGACGGAGCAGTTCACCTCCTACTCGTCACACGACCCGACGGTGCTCCGGCACTTGGCGTTCGACGATTGGCACTCGGGCGGGTTGCAGGCGATCGAAATCACGAACCTCACGCGGCCCAAGCAGGACGGCTGGTTCTCGCCAACCCCGCTCAGCTCGGTGGCAACCGAGGACCCGGCGCTGTCCCGCGGGCCGAACAAGGTCGTCATGTGGAGTTTCCCGATTATCAACGACGGCCTGATCTACGCAATCGACATCCGCAACGGGCTCTACATCCTCCGCTACACCGGCCCGCACCAGGGCGAGGTCAAGCACATCGACTTCCTCGAGGGCAACTCCAACCTCGGCGATGCGCTGAAACTCGCCAAGGGTGGCGATGACGGCTAGCTGACCCTTTCTTCGGACGGGCCGGCGGCCGCTGGTTCGCCGGCCCGTCCGACCTACGAGCGAGCCGCCGAAGACGGCCAAGCCGGCATCGGCGAAACGCGAGTCGAGTTGTCGTCCGAAGAAGCAGTCCCGCTTACGAGCCTTTGCCGACCTTGACGATCGGGCAGTTGAGCCTGGTTGAGGTGGCGCGCTCGGTCAGAGTGCCCTTCTTCTCGATTTTGTTGATCTGTGTGTCGCTTGTGATCAGGACTGGTGTGGCGCTCGCCTTCCAGGTCAGGATCGTCTCCTTCCAGATCGGCGAGTAGCTCGGCTCACCGGGTTGCGAGCCAAAGACTGCGAGCTGTCCTGCGGCGGCTTTGCCTTCGACGAGGTAGATCTCGGGCGCCGCTTTCAGGGGCACCGTCTTCAGCACCGGCGCGTAGTTGATGTGCATCGCGGTCGCGTCCGCCTTGTTGGAGACGTCGGTATTCACGTATGTGTCCTTGTGGCCGTCGTAGTAGCCCTGGAAGGCTGGCCGTGTGATCCTGGTTGATGGGCCCATCCTCGGACCGCCGCTCGTAAGCGAGGCGTAGGCGCCGGCCGTGGCGGCGAGGGTGGCAAGCGTCAACGCACACACTGAGAAGATCCTGCGCTGCATCGGTCACCTCCGTGATCGGGTTGCAGTAGGCGCTACGGGCGCACAGGCGCCGTCGGTTTTCTCTCGCCGCAACGGCAATCGCCGGTGCGGAGGCGGAGCCTCTCGAGTGAACTAGGAGGCCCCCGCTCTACGGGCGCCCGCGCGGAAACGCTCTCGCGTTCGTGCTGTGAGCAGTCGCTCGACGGACGCGACCAGTGTGAGCGCCGCCCCGATCCTTACCAGTGGGAACGACATGCGGACGGTGTCGATTCAATCGAAGGCTCGTGATCTCCGCTGCGGTCGTTGTCAATTTAGTCGCCAAAGAAGGCCGATGAATGGCGAACATACTGGCGAACGGCTAGAACAATCCCTGCAAATCGGTCATTTTCGCACAGTCTCGAAAACCGTTTCGGGCCTCTGGGTCCGACGAGGGTTCAAATCCCTCCCCCTCCGCTCAACCAAGCGGGACGCCCGGCCAACGCGCCCCGCTGCTGGTAAGCGCGGAGGTTTCCATGACCTGTGCATCAATCCATGGGAGTCCACTGGCGTCCGTGGAGTTCCATTGATTTAGGTGTTCACTGGCGAACGAATGGCGAACGAGCGCGACGCCACTTGTCGTCTATTGAGACAATTTGCGACCCAGGTATCTCCGCATCTGAGCAATGCCTGCTGCTTGCCTGTTGCCGCAATCCAAATGGGCCGGGCTGGGATCGAGCCTGCGACCGTCGGCTGCGCCACTCGTTGTGTTTGGCGATGGGCAGGTTCTAAGCTCCGTCCTCAGAGCTGTCGGATGCGATTGCTGCGACTGTTTGCAGACCGGAACTTCGCCCTCTTCTGGGCGGGGCTGACGGTGTCGTTGCTGGGCGACGGCGTCTATTTCGTCGCGATCGCCTGGCAGGTCTATCGGCTCTCGAACAGACCGTCTGCGCTGGCCGTGGTTGGAGTGGCGTGGACGTTGCCTCAGCTCGCGAGCGTTCTGTTCGCGGGCGTGATCAGCGATCGCTTCGACCGCCGGAAGGTGATGATGCTCGCGAACGCAGCCAGTGCGCTCGCGATCGGGACGATTGCGGGCCTTGCGCTCGCCGGTGCGCTCGCGCTTTGGCAGCTCTGGATTCTCGTTGCGGTCTACGGCGTCGGCGTCGCGCTTTTCATTCCCGCCGCGGGCGCGTTCGTTCCCGAGATCGTCGCGGCCGACTTCCTCGTCGAGGCGAATGTTCTGCGCCAGTTCGTGCGCCCGTTGACGATGCGACTGGTGGGCCCGGCGCTCGGTGGGCTGCTTGTCGCCTTCGTTGGGTTGGGCACGGCATTCCTGTTTGACGCGCTCACGTTTGTGTTCGCGTTCGCGACGTTGCTTTTCGTCCGGCCTCGACAGGTCGAGCGCGGCTCCGAGGGCTCGGCCTCGGTCGCGGCGGAGATCGCCGCAGGTCTGCGGTTCATCCGCTCGCAGAGCTGGCTCTGGATCTCGCTGCTGGCGGCGGCGAGCTGGCTGCTGATCTACGTCGGGCCGCTCGAGGTGCTGATTCCGTTCCTGGTCAAGAACAGGATCGGAGGCGACTCACGTGCGCTCGGCTTTGTCTTCGCGTCCGGGGGGCTGGGCGCGATGTTGTGCTCGTTTCTGGTCGGCCAGAGGGGACTACCGCGGCGCGCGCTCGTCTTCATGTACACGCTGTGGTCTGGGTCGATGTTCGCGCTGGCGACATTCGCGCTCGCAACTTCGATCTGGCCGGCGATGATCTCGAGCTTCTTCATCTTCGGCCTCCTCAGCACCGGCGAGGTCGCGTGGCAGACGCTGCTGCAGCGGCGGGTTCCGAATGAGCTGCTCGGCCGGGTCGGCAGCGTCGACTGGTTCACCTCCGCCGCGCTCGTTCCGATCTCCTTCGTGCTCACGGGTCCGGTTGCGGGAGCTATCGGCGCCAAGACGACGGTGCTCGGGGCCGGAATCCTCGGCGGCCTGCTGCTGGCCGGACTGCTGTTCTTGCCGCCGATCCGCGAGCCGGAGGGCAGAGAGCTGCGCCCGGCCCCGCTCTGAACACGGAATTGGAAAACGACGGCTCGCGAAGTACCCTGATTGGACAGCAAAAGACCCGCGGCGGCGCGCGGGCCTTTGCGGAATCTGGTCATCGGCTTTCTCAGGAGCCCCAAGCGGCGGACGTCACCTCAGTCACCTCCTTGACCCTCTCACCAAAGCTCTTGCTCTTCGCTGTATTCATAAGCAGCGCCATCGTGTGCCTGGGCGCTGAAAAACTCCTGAAGGTTCCCTGAAGTCGATGGAGTTCAGGATCCTCGGTCCGCTCGAAGTCGCCGATGCCGGGCGGACACTGGCTCTCCCGGGTGGGAAGCCGCGGACCCTGCTGGCCGTCCTTCTCCTCCATGCGAATCAGGTTGTGCCGCTCGAGCGGCTGATCGACGACCTCTGGGATGAAGAGCCGCCCGAGACCGCCATCAATACGCTCCAGGTGTACGTCTCGCAGCTGCGCAGGGCACTGTGTCCCGGCGACGCGCGTCGCGCGCGCGATCTCGTTGGCACGCGTGCCCCCGGGTACGTCCTTCGGCTCGAGCCGGACGAGCTCGACCTGGAGCGCTTCGAGCGGCACGTCGCTGCGGCTCGAACCGCACTGGCGCAAGACGAGCCCGCGCAGGCTGCCGCGATCTTCACGGACGCCCTGTCGCTGTGGCGTGGGCCGCCGCTCGCCGAGCTCGCTAACGAGCGGTTCGCCCAGCCCGAGATCGCCCGGCTCGAGGAAGCGCGCCTTGCCGCGCTCGAAGATCGTTTCGACGCCGAGCTGCAGCTAGGCCGGCACGCCGGCCTCATCTCCGAGCTCGAGGCGCTGGTCGCGGAGGAGCCGCTGCGCGAGCGGCCGCGGCGACAGCTAATGCTCGCCCTCTACCGCTCGGGGAGGCATGCGGAAGCGCTCGAGCTCTACCAGCGCACGCGTCGAGAGCTGATCGAGGAGCTCGGCCTCGAGCCGAGCTCGGCGCTTCAGCAGCTCCACCGGGCGATCCTCGTTCAGGACGCGTCGCTCGACCAGGCCGTCGCCGCCGAAACGCCTCCGCCGCCGGAGGCAGCCGCGGTCGAGACTCGCCAGGTCCGGAAGACCGTCACGATCCTGATCGCCGACGTCGCCGCGGGAAGCAGCGTCGATCCGGAGACACAGCGCTCGCAGCTGGATCGATTCTTCGACGCGGCCACAGCCGTCGTCGCCCGCTGCGGCGGCAGCGCCGAGCGATTGCCGGGCGATGCACTGCTCGGCGCCTTCGGCATCCCGAGACTGCACGAAGACGACGCGCTGCGCGCGGTCCAGGCGGCGCTGGAGCTCCGGCGGCTGACGCAGGGAAACCAGACCGGTCGCGGACTCGACGTACGCCTCGGCGTCGACACGGGCGAACTGCTCACACACGAGCCGTCCTCGTCTGCGCTCGATCTCGGCGGCGGCGCCGTGAACCGAAGCGTCCGGCTCGCTCGTGCCGCCAATCCGGGCGAGATACTGATCGCCGAGTCGACGCGACGGCTGATCGCCGATGCTGTCCAGGTCAATCAGGTCGAATCCGCGCGAGCACCTGGCGAAGCGTGGACGCTCGATCGGCTCGTCCTCGGAGCGCCTGGTTTCCGCCGCCGTCTGGAGAACGTGCTGGTCGGGCGCGAGGAGGAGCTGGGCTTGCTGCGGCAGGCGTTCGATCGCTGCGTGCGCGAGCGGCGTGCCTACCTCGCCACCGTCTTCGGCCCGGCCGGGATCGGCAAGTCTCGCCTCGCGCGCGAGCTCGCCCTGTCGCTCGACGAGCAGGCGCGAGTGCTGATCGGCCGTTGCCTGTCCTACGGCACCGGGATCACCTTCTGGCCGCTGGCGGAGATCCTTCGCCAGCTCGGCGGCGAGCAGGGCTCGGCCGCGATCGCGCGACTGCTCGGCGGCGGCGACGACGCCGAGCTGACGGCGAGCCGGCTCGCGGCCGCAGCCGGTCTCGAGACCGGCCCGCTCGAGGCGGATGAGGTCGCGCCCTCCACGCGCAAGCTGTTCGCGGCACTCGCGCGGGAGCGGCCGCTCGTCGTCGTCCTCGACGACGTCCACTGGGCCGAGCCGACGTTTCTCGACCTGATCGAGCACATCCGCGACTGGACACACGATGCGCCGATCACCCTGCTCTGCCTCGCCCGGCCCGAGCTCCTCGAAGCCCGACCGGCCTGGGGCATCGCACGCTCGAACGCAACGTCACTCTTCCTCCCGCCGCTGTCGGAGACGGACGCGAACACCCTGATCGAACGGACCGCGGGCGGGCGCGCGCTCCGGGATGAGGAGCGGACAAGGATCAGCGACGCGGCCGAGGGAAATCCGCTCTTCATCGAGCAGATGCTTGCCATGCTGCTCGAGTCCGAGCCCTCGCGCCGGCCGGCTTCGGTTCCGCCGACCATCCAGGCGCTGCTCGCGGCACGCCTCGACCAACTCGACTGGCAGGAACGGACGCTCCTCGAGATTGCCTCTGTGATGGGGACGACGTTCTCCGTCGCGGCCGTCGAGACCCTCGCGCCTGAGTCGGTCGGCGCAGAGATTCGGCTGCGATTGCAGGCGCTGCTCGACAAGGGCTTGCTTCGTGCCGGTCCCGCAGAGTTCGGCGATGACGAGGCGATGCGCTTCCATCACGCCCTCATTCGGGACGTGGCTTACGAATCGATCACGAAGGAACGACGCGCGGAGCTGCACGAGCGCATCGGTGATTGGCTCGAAGCACAGGCAGGCGAGAGCGGTGCCGCCTTCGAGATCCTTGGCTACCACTTCGAGCAGGCCCACAGGTACCGAGTCGAGCTCGGTGCGTCAGGCCGCCGCACCCTGGCGGCAAAAGGTGGACGCTACCTCGCACGCGCCGGACAGCGTTCCTACGCGGCCGGCGACGCTGCGGTTGCTCAGAGTCTGTTTACGCGCGCCGCCGCGCTCCTGCCGGCCGGCGACCGATCACGGCTCGAATTGCTCCCCGACCTCGCCGATGCTCTGCGAGACACGGGTGACTTCCATCGGGCCCAAGCCGTGGTGCAGGAAATCGTTGCGCAAGCGCGAGCGAGCGGAGACGAAGCGGCGGTAAGCCACGCGCTCGTCGTCAACGCACGCGTACAGCTGCAGGTGAACCCCGAGATCACCACCGACGAGGTGCTCGTCAACGTCGAGCGCGCCATTCAGCGGTTCGAGGAGCTCGGTGACGCCCGCGGGCTCGCGCGCGCCTGGGAGACGCTGGCCTGGGTGCCCTGGGTCCGCGGCCAGGCCGCGGCCGCGGAAGCCGCACTGCAGCACGCGATCGAACACGCGGGAAGCGCAGGGGACGCACGCAGGGAAGCGCAGGCCCTGCATCTGCTCCTCGGTGCCGCTCTCTTCGGCCCCTTGCCGATCGTCGAGGGAATTCGCCGCTGCCACGAGGTGCTTGAACACCACGGGACGAAGCGGCGGATTGTTGCTTCCGCCTTCCGCGCCCTCGGCGTGCTCAGGGGCATGCAGGGCAGCTTCGAAGAGGCGCGCGACTTCCTTGCCCGCGACCGGGAGATCCTTCGCGACCTCGGCCTCACCGTCGTGCTTGCCATCAGCGCCGAGGCGGCCGCGATGGTCGAGTTGCTCGCCGGCGAGCCTGCGGCAGCTGAGCGGGAGCTACGTCACGCTTATCGAACGCTCGAAGAGCACGGCGAAACGAGCGCCCTCTCCACCCTCGCGGCCTTGCTCGCTCGCGCCCTTTCCGTCCAGGGCGCCGATGATGAAGCACTCGAACTGAGCAAGGTCAGCGAGCGAGTCGCGGGAAGCGACGACGCCTCCACGAACATCCAGTGGCGAGGCGTACGAGCGACGATCCTGGCAAGACAAGGTCGGATCAAGACCGCAGAGCGACTCGCTCGCGGAGCCGTCGAGCTCGGGTCGAACAGCGACTTCCTCAACCTCCACGGTGACGCGCTGCTGGACCTCGGAGAGGTCCTTCACCTTGGGCAGAGGCAGACCGAGGCGCGCGCAGCAGTCGAACAAGCGCTACGCCTCTTCGAGACCAAAGGCAACCTCGTTTCGAGCGCACGCACACGCGTACGTCTCAAGGCGCTCGGCGGCCAAGCCAAGCCCGGCGCGATGAAGATCGCCGGCTGACACTAAGCGCGAGCAGGCTAGCCGGTCACGCCCTGGCGGGACTGTCGGGTGCCGCCATCCCGCCACTGACTGGGCGCAACTGGCTTCACTGCTTCGTTTGTGGGCCTTACGCGCCCGCCAGTGGAACCCGCCACTGGCGGCCCGGTCGACAAGGAGGCGCGTCGCAGTTCCCTCTTTGATCGCAATGTCCATCTCGAGAAATCGAGTGTGGAGTCACACCCGGGTGTGCGAACATATGTTCGTGACGAAAGAAGCGACGATTCTGCACGCCGACCTCGACGCGTTCTTTGCGGCGGTCGAGCAGCGGGATGATCCTCACCTGCGTGGACGACCTGTAGTCGTCGGCGCCTGGGTCGTTCTCGCGGCCAGTTATGAGGCGAAGGCGCACGGCGTCCGCACGGCGATGAGCGTCGCGCGAGCCCGTCGCTTGTGTCCACGTGCGACGGTGGTCGAGCCCCGCACGTCGGCCTACGCCGAGGCAAGCAGGGCCGTCCACCGGGTCTTCGACGATACGACGCCGCTGGTTGAGGGGCTGTCGATCGACGAGGCGTTCCTGGACGTTCTCGGGCTAGGACGGCTCTCGGGTACTCCCACCGAGATCGCGAAGCGGTTGCGGGGCGATGTCCGCGAGCGAGTCGGCTTGCCGATCACGGTCGGGATCGCGAGGACGAAATTCCTCGCGAAAGTGGCGAGCGGGGTCGCCAAGCCGGACGGTCTGCTCGTGGTGCCGCCCGACAGCGAATTCGCCTTCCTTCATCCGCTCCCGGTCGAGCGGCTCTGGGGTGTCGGGCCGGTGACGGCGAGGAAGCTCCGTGGCCTCGGGCTGACCACCGTTGGTGAGGTCGCCCAACTCTCCGAGGCTGCGCTCGTCGCACTGCTCGGTAGGGCGTCGGGGCGGCACCTCCACGCTCTCGCTCACAACCGAGATCCTCCGCCGGTGCAGGTGCGCCGCCGCCGGCGCTCGATCGGGGCGCAGCGTGCGCTCGGCCGTTCGCCAAGCTCGCTCGATGATCTCGATGCCGCGCTCGTCGCGCTCGTCGACCGCGTCACCCGCCGGATGCGGGCTGCCGGGCGGGTCGGACGCACGGTCGTGCTCCGGCTGCGCTTCGCCGACTTCTGCCGGGCGACCCGCTCATACACACTCCCCCACGCGACGGCTAACACCGAAACGATTCTGATCACGGCGAGAGCCCTGCTCGCAATCGCTGCGCCGATGATCGAACGCCGAGGGATTACCCTCGTCGG
>Ga0207646_10005949_pt1 | contig 12721 bp, 10 predicted proteins | sample KBSK5502metaG_FD_184343 | JGI IMG/M metagenome (GOLD analysis project Ga0207646, IMG submission 184343) | Corn, switchgrass and miscanthus rhizosphere microbial communities from Kellogg Biological Station, Michigan, USA - KBS K5-50-2 metaG... | ecosystem: Host-associated > Plants > Roots >...
TCCCTCCAGCTGTGGGAGAGTACGAACGTGGCCGAAGCTCATTGCACTGGCCGCTGCGCTGCCTGAAGAGGGACTCCGATCATGTTTCCACCGACCCCGGCGTCTATAAGGGCGCGGTAGTCGGCGACGTCGTAGCCGTCATCTGACGCGGCGCAACGTCCGAGTGGAGCTCATGCCAGGCGTGTTCATGCTTCATGCGCTAATTTCTCGTGAGGGATGGCACTCAACCCAAGGCTCCTTGGCCGATTAGAGCCGAACGTCTTCGGATGAGACACTCCGCCAACCGCACAAGACTGCTCCTGCTCAAAGCGTCCGCCGATTACGAGCGGCCGTAGAGCCCGACGAATCTCTCCAGGCGATGCAGGCCGGTGCCTCGGTAATAGGCGCCAAGGGCCGCACCCATCTAAAGGCACCAAGGGCCGCTCGCGCTTAAAGCGTGCCGATGAGCGGACGACATCTACGCTATGAGACAGGCTCGTCCCGCGGCGATAAGGCACCAAGGGCTGCCCAGAGGACTTGATAGTTTCGTGGCAACACCAAATTGTATAAATGATTGAAACAATTCATCAAAGTCAAAAAATTGTTGCTCTGAAAGTGTCAAGTCCTGTGGGGAGGCTGCAAATGTCAAACGCCCTCGGAATGTGGCTCGCATCGGTGGCTTAGAGTGAAGGACGTCGGAAAGGTAATTGAGCTCTGCTCGCGAAAAGGCCAGCGGGCTTTCGCAACAAGCACTTCGCGGAAGCGCTTGGCGTATCGCAATCTCGAGCTTGCCGCCTTCTAGAGAGCACGGGTCATTGCACGTGGTGCAGTGCCAGCCCAAACTTTTCGATGGAAAAGCTATTACGCGCGCGGCGCCGGCGAGCGAGCATCCCGGCGAGCAGAAGGATCAACGTACCGCCGGAATCGAATCCACCTCCTGAGCAGCCGCAGCCCTTTTTCATAGAACCCTTGTCCCCGGTGCCTCCGTCGCTGCCAGCCCCTCCGGGCGAGTATTCATAGGCTCCGATGTCCCAAGCTGGCCCCTGGGGCCGCGCGACACCGACAATATCGTTTGCAAATCCAGTCGCCGCCAGAGAAACGCCGCGATCCATCGCCGCACTTCCAGATGCCAGTTGGAAGTCAGCGCCTCCAGCATTGACTACGATGCCGGAGGTCATTGACTGGACAAGAGAGTGGCTCCCTTCTGTAAATCCCGATCCCGTCGGTGCCAGCAGATTGTAGTCACTGTCGATGCCATCTGAGTTGTACCCATCAATCTGAAGGCCAGTTCCATTTCCAAAAACAAGGTTGTTTCTGAGTATGACGCCGTGCGTATCGCCAAACCCCATGCCTCCCGCATTCCCATAAATCGTATTGTTGTAAATCTCCACAGCGCTATTGGGAAACGTCGGATCGCCCGCGATATTAATGCCCGCACCACCCGGAGTGTTATAAATCAAATTATTCCGGATAACGGTGCCATTTTGTCCTCCCAGGGTAATGCCGCCGCTGTAGTGCGTACTATCCGCGGTGCCGTCGAAAATGCGATTTCCTTCGAATAGATAGTTGGTTCTCGCTGGCGGAAACACACCTGGTGAATTGATCCCACCGCCCTCGCCGGCGTTATGGGGATTCTGGATGACGTTATTGCGCACCGTCACATTGATCAGCCCCATCTTCAGATCAATGCCGTCTCCCTCGCCTCCATTGGCACCAGGATCACGGATGGTATTGTTTTCGATAAGAATGTCGCTATGTGTGTTCCCATACGAAGGACAACCGCCATAGCGAGTGTAATTATACGTCCCGGCTATGTAGAGCCCTTCATCGACGCCGCGTTCGATCAGATTATTTCGTATCGTAATGTCGTGGTCCTTGCCTAAATCTATACAGGCTGGATAATCGCTCACTGCTGCGTTGAATTGGACCTCAGCGCCCAAGTTCGTGACATCATGCACCCACATGTACTCTAGGTAGGAATAGTTGCCTCCCCATCGGATGCGGGCGCCTGCCCCCGTGACTTCAAAGCCACGGATTGTTACGTAATCGCGCTGGTTGTCGTCGCCCCATCCGATGGACATGCTGCCGCACGTATTGGAACAGTTGATCTTGAACTTGTGCGCACCGGTGTAAGCAACCCAGTTCGGCGTGGTGTCGTTGGTGTTGTATAGGGACATGCCGTCCAGCGTCAGCCGGTGCGATCCCGTGTTATCGACCCCACTGATGCAATTCGGTGTGCCTACTCGACAACCGCGGTTGATAAACAGCGTTGCGCCGTTGGGCGGGACGAGTTGCTCCGATGTATCGGAGCCGGCCTGACGCGCGGAGAAATAAATGATCACATCGTTCGTCGCCAGCCCACTCGTGATGGCGTTCCACTTGGTAGCGAAATCCGAATCGGTTTCTAGAAGCGAGGTCCAGGGCGTAGTCGCGGCCCCAGTCTGCGTAGTGCCCGCGTAGGTCGGGTCCACATAGAAGGCGGTCTGGCTGGAGGCCGGGTTTACGGTCACCGTTGCGTTGGCCGTGGCCGTGCCCGTCCCATCAGTGGCGGACAACTGAAAAACATAGCTGCCGGTAGCGGTGAAGCTCGCCGTGGTAGCGAGCGCCCAGGGAGCGGAGAACTGGACAGGAGCCGGGCCGCTCACCTGGGTCCACTGGATGGTCAACGGACCGCTGCCCGTTGCGTGCCCGAAGAGGGTCAAGTCCTTGGCAGGAAAATCCAACACCTTCGCCGGCCCCGCGTCCACCGTCGGGACCGCCCACGCGGAACCCGCAGAAAAACACCAGAGCACCGCCGTCGCCAGCGCCGCGAAGAGCGACGAAGGAAGTCTACAGGTCGTCGGTCCTCGCACTCGACGTTCCACGTTCTTCATTCTGTTTGAGTTTATCAAATGGAGGCCAGCACGTTGCCACCGCACCGCAGTGGTAGCGTTCTCGTTGTAAGGTGAATGGTTCCCCGCCTCGCACTCCACCGTCAGAATGCAGACCGAGTTAAATGGCTCTGAAGCATCGGGCTCATAGGACCGTTGCCATTCAGACTGCTGGAAAAGTCTGCTGTTGACGAACGCGACGCAGGTCTGCACCCCCGGAAGCAACGATTGCGCTCCACTAAATCTTCCGTGCAAGGCGCTGGCCGGAGGGCCGGAGTATCGCTGTCGCAACTGACCCGCTGGTCGTTCGACGCCCTCCGAGCCGGCGTTCGTCACATTCCCGCGTTCACGTCTCTATCATCAAATCGGAGGGGGATCACGAGTGGGGACCACCCAAGGTTTGCTCGCAATTGCTTCAGGTGCACGGGGGGCGAACATAACGTTGGATTCTATGAGCCTGGGAGTATCACATGTCTTATGACATCAAGTGTCAGTCCGCACGTCTACGGAGCGCGATAATCTTGTTTATCTCGGCCGCCGCGACCGTCGCCATATGTTGGCCTGGCGCGCGTTTGCGCTCGAGGGAAAATTCCTCACGGTAGACACTTCTTACACGGCAACAGGTGGCGGCAACCCTGCCACTCTCAGTATTGACAGCGCACGCATCAGGGCTGGTTTTATCGAGGAGAATTCGCAGGTGAGAAGGTTTCGAACGGTTGACTTTGAAGTTACGGCCCTAAGACTAAAACCAGATGGCATGCGGGCGGCACCTGCCCGCATATGCGAGTGAACGTCGCGCAAGTCGAGACCGCGGGCGGCGTACAAACGTGGGAGGTGCACGCGGAGGTGAAATGTGGCAACAGTGCTATGACGATTACGTGGTGCCAGAGTGGCAGGAGTTTCGGGACTTCTTTCGCTCGTCGGCGGAAAGCGTTTTCGCAGCGAACCGCGAGAGAGTTAAGAATGCGGTGAAAGCGAGGGTTGCGGCAGCTGCGCCATTTTCTGACCCCGCGGCCTGGGCCGCCGCATTCGGCTTAGGAGTTGAGGTTGCAACGTTCATAGTCGAGTCATTCCCCAATTGTTTCAACGAAGCATGGGCGATTTGGATGGCCCAAGGAGCGTATGCGGCGGGCATGGCCGCGGTGGTTACGGCTGATACGAAGCTCGAGGCGTTCGTCGGTCTTGGCGAGATGGCTGTAGCGATAGGCTTAGCCTTGACGGCGGCAGCAAAGGCGCCTGTCGAGTGTAACGCGGCAGCACAAAGAGCGTGTACGGCGGCTCCGCCCTTCTGTCCCTCGGCGTTGGGAGTGGCAATGGCGGCTATCGGCATAACAGAAAGTCAAATCTTGTGGTGGGCACTTAATGGCGTGGAAGGTTTAGTAGCCATAGCTGCCTTCATTGACAAGATGGAGAATTTCACGGCGAATATCGAGCAGCCCTTGGATGGCGAGTTCCAGCGCCCAAACCCGAACTTTGAATCCGATCCAGATTGGCAGCCCCACGGAGTGTTGGATTGGCCTCAACCGCCCTATGGCGACGGCACGTATCGTTTTGATCCGCTACCCCGCTAAACCACCGATCGTAACGATCGTGATTCCCGAACAGTCTCACGCGCTGCAGCGTTGGACTGGAGGTGAAGCCAGCTGGGTTCAGAATAGATGCGGATTCCGCGAGTCGCGAAGCAGCTGTTCATCCGGGAGCCTTCCCAGAGCGGTCTGCTCTCTTGGCCTTGGGTAGCGCATGCCCTCGGGAACCCGGTTGCGAGGAATAGTCCAGAGATACATGGCCGCGTATGCTCGCCACGGTCGCCACGCTTCTGCGCGTCGTTCCAGCTCGCGGGAGCTGACTAAATCCGCGCCGTGCAGAAGACCGAGGTCACCCGATGGAAACGCATCGGGCTCTCCGAGCGCTCGCATCGCCACGTATTGCGCCGTCCATTTTCCAATTCCCGGAATCTGACACAACCGATCCAGGAAAGAGTCTGATTCGACGATCCCTTCAAAGCAGATTTGGTGATCGCAGACAGCGCCAGCGAGGGCTTGGATCGTCTCCGCTCGCGCCCTGGGCAAGCCGATGCCGGCGAGGTTGGCATCGGCCAGAACTTCGGGCGGAGGGAAAAGATGGGTGAGGCCACTGGCTGCCGAGAACGGCCGCCCGAACCTTGTCGCAATCCGGCCGGCAAGAGCTGTCGCGGCTTTGACGCTGATCTGCTGGCCTAAGATCGCTCGCGTCGCCAATTCAAAACCATTCCAACAGCCCGGTACCCGTAACCCCGGAGCAGCCTCGACCCGTCTTGCCAGCAACGGATCGCTTCCCAAGCATCGTACGATCTCCGTCGAATCCGCGTTCAGATCAAAGATTGCGCGTATTCGCTCGATGATAAAGAACAGTGAACGTGGATCGCCAAATTGAATGCGCACCGTCAGCGCGTCGTTCTCTTCACCGATGGAGACCTCGAAATATCCATCGCAACCGTTCAAACAAAGCGAACGGCGATAGGTCTTGGAATCCAACACTTCCACGCCCGGCGTGGCGCGCGCCGCCAGAAATGCCAACATGGCGCTCCAGTCGTAGGGTGGGCGGAAACCCAGACGAAAGAGGTACTGGTTCTCGAGCGGAGTGCCGGTCTGCCGAGCGAGTCGCCGGATTTGAGTGGGAGTTCGATGATAGGTTTTGCGAATGGCGGCGTTGAACCGTCGGACGCAACCAAAGCCCGAAGCCAAGGCAACCTGATTGATTGGCAGACTCGTCTCGTCAATCAGCTTCTTCGCAAAATTTAGACGCCTGGTTCGGACCACCGCGCTGGGCGTCGCTCCCAGGTGCCGGAGGAACAGCCGCCGAAGATGGCGCGAGCCGATCCCCAGGCGCTCGGCAAGCAGCTCCACCCCGCCCTTCTCCAGACCGCTCTCATCCAAACCAGTCTCACCGATAAGCCGCAAAGCTCGCGCCACGGTGCTGGGAGTTCCCAACCAACCCGGAGTTCCGGGAGAACACTCTGGGCGGCAACGGAGGCAGGGACGAAAACCGGCTTCGGCAGCGGCCGCAGCGCTGGGAAAGTACCGGACGTTGCTCTCCTTCGCCGTACGTGCGCGACAAATCGGGCGGCAATAAATTCCGGTGCTGAGCACAGCGACGAAGAACTTGCCGTCGAAGCGCGCATCGCGCGACAGCCTTGCTCGCGAGCAGATCTGCCAGCTCAGGTCCATATCCTTCGCGGGTTGATGGTAGGCGATCTTGCGATTCATCATGGACGCTTTCGGACCTCGATCTCGGTCCTGGAATCGAGGTCCGCAAACGTCCAACGCTCTTGTCTCCGCCGACGTAGCTTGTTTGAAAAGTGAGCTTCAAAGCAAGCCACAAAGGGGGCAACATGAAATTCCGGACACCCAAAGGCATGATCGCCATTACATTGTTTTCTGCGCTGGCCGCCCCGGTTCAATTGGCCGCGCAAGAGATGAAAAACAACCCACATCACCGGTACTCGGTGATGAGCCTTGTCTCTCTCGGCGGAACGATGAGCGGCGCCAGCAGCGTCAACGAGCGGGGTTGGGTGAGCGGTTTTTCAACCCTGCCGGGGGACCAGACACAGCACGCCGTGCTCTGGCGACACGGACAAAAAATCGACCTCGGCACGCTCGGTGGACCTAACAGCTCCGTAGCCTGGCCAAACCATGACCGGTGGACCGTGGTGGGCATCGCCGAGACTTCCCACATCGATCCGCTGGGAGAGACCTGGAGTTGCGCAGCATTCTTCCCCAATTCGACCGGCCATACATGTCTTGGCTTCGTGTGGCAGCACGGGGTGATGAACGCGCTCCCCACGCTGGGTGGCAACAATGGATACGCTGCCGCCGCCAACAACGTTGGCCAGGTAGTCGGATGGGCAGAGACTCCCGTTCATGACCCGACCTGCATTGCACCCCAGGTGCTTCAGTTCCAGGCGGTCATCTGGGGACCGAGAAGAGACCAGATCCAACAACTCCCTCCGCTCGAGGGCGACCCAGATTCGGCTGCGACAGCGATCAATGACCGGGGCCAGGTCGTCGGCATCTCAGGCACCTGCTACAAAGCCGTCGGAGCACTGAGCGCCAAACACGCCGTGCTCTGGGAAGACGGCAAAGCAACTGACATTGGAAACCTGGGAGGCATCGCGTGGAACACGCCAGCTGCAATCAATAATCGCGGTGACGTCGCAGGCTTTTCCGACTTGCCTGGCGACGACCCCGACCACCCTAATTTCCATGCTTTCTTCTGGACGAAACGCGACGGTATCCAGGATCTCGGAACGCTTCCCGGAGACAGGATCAGCCTGGCTTTCGGCGTTAACGACCGAGGCCAAGTGGTGGGAGAGTCGATCGGTCCAAACGGGCGCCGAGCGTTCCTCTGGCAGCGCGGCATCATGACGGACCTCAACACACTCGTCCCGCAAGGCTCCCCGCTTCTGGTCTATGCCAACGACATCAATGATGCGGGGGAAATAGTGGGACAGGCCAATGATCAAAGTACAGGCGACTCTCTTGCTTTCGTGGCGCTCCCAAGGCGTGGTGGAGACGACGACAATTAAAGGTATGCACCAGGCTCAGTAACACAGGTCCCACGTGCCCGCGGACCAGTACTCGGGGCGATTGGTGTCGCAACCTTGAGTGCTAAAACAGACGTCCGAGTGGAAATTGTTGTAATCGGTGGTTGCGTGCGCGCAATTACCGCCGCCAGGTCGCAGAAACCCGTTCCACGAACCGGGATGCGAGCCGTAAACCGTATTGCCGTATATGCGAGCACGGCATTCTGAAGAAGCGTAGTCACAAGGCACATCGAAATAACCAGTCAATGAGCCGCCTCCTTCGACGTTCATCCCCTGCCGCGCATAAGCCACGACGTTTGAGATGATCGTACCGCCGAGGCTCTGGCGAATCGGACGACCGGAGCCGCTGGTCAAGCTGAAGGGGTGCGAGCCCACCTGAATTCCGAAATGACAGTTGCGATTGGCCCCGTCTCCACAGTACAGACGATTGCCGCGGATGAGCGCGTTTTTGTACACGCCCCAATTGGCTCCTGGCTCGTCAATGCCAGTGACGCCGCCGATGGCGATGCCTGCGTACACGGGATTGGCTGGGTTGTTCTGGTCGAGCTGGTTGTTTTCGACCCAAAGGCTGGGGCCGTTAAACGAGATGAACGCAACGTCCGTATTGTTGCGGATCAAATTCGACCAGACGCGGTTATACCGGCCCGTAACGCTGAAACCATCGGACACCAGTCGCGCATCGCCATTGTACATGATGCTGTTTGTGTCGAATAGCGCGTAGCTTCCACCAAACTCCATGCCCGCGCCACAGACGGTGTTGATGAAGGCCGATTTTTGAACCAGACAGCCGTCGCACCCCGTCGCCTTGGCGGTAAAACCTCTTCTGCGCGCAATGTCGCCTCCGGAACAGGCGTTCCATGCTGGCGAGCCGACTCGGCCGCCGCGATTGCCATTGAACACGATGTGATCAATTCCGATGCACGGGTGCTCCAGAGTAATGGCGCCCCCATCCTCATTGAGAAAAGGCGATGCGCGGAGCTCAGCGCAGGCAGGGCCATTCGGCCACAAGCACGGAACCGGGTGGCCGTGTGCCCAAATCGTCGTCAAGTAAACCGATTTGCGTATCCACACCTGATGATCGATGCGCCAGATTCCAGCGGACAAACCGACGACCTGGCCCTCGCGGGCGTTGAGAATGCACGTCTCCAGGAAAGCCGAGAGATCGGCGCTCCCGTCGAGCGCCCAGGCTGGTGGCGTGCAATTGTAGGCCGGTCCCCACCAGTTGCACTGGGGCGGGCCGCCTGGCCCGTCCGTGCTCTGCTGGGCGCAGGTTTCATCGAGAGGGTCGCAGGGAATGTCGGTAGTGGGGAGGTCGATTCCGAGGTCATTGACGATAGGCAAATTGGCCGTAAACGCGTCCTGATCCACGTCCACGGTGTCGCTCGGATCAAACGTGTTGCAGTCGTTCTCCCGGCAATAATTTTCATCGGTGAAAATATTGTCCGTGCCATCAGGCACGAGGATTTGGCTCGCCTCGCGAGAACCCGCTGACGTCGTTGATCGGCTCTTTGCCGAGCTCCAGGAGGCGAACGAGAGGATAAGAGCGAACAGCAGGGTTAGGCGGATCTTCCCGGACAGTTTGGTCGCCGACTGCACACAAGCTCCCTTTTCTCCCCCGCGTTGCAGAAGGTTCGGCAAAAGCCACAATCGATAGAGTCGCCAAGAGGAACATGTGACACGGGCGCAAGAAGGTGAGCACGCCCGGCGCCAGCGGCCGGCGCTCAACCAAAATGACCGCTCTAGACGCCAATCGTTTGCTCCGCTACCGGCACGCCGTCAGCCGGCCCGCTCTCTTCGTAGGCAATCTCTAGCGTCGAGGTGCGGACGTTCCTGAGGTGCGGCGGCTCGGCACAGGAAGCTCGCGCTGTATTGCGCATGCGACAAATCGCGCTGCGGCAACTTTGTATCTCTCAATCGATGCACGGCGTGCGACTGCAGATGCCGTGGGAAGGATCGTACCAGCAGTAGCAACCGACGTCGTAGCCGCAGCACTGGCCAGAATCGGTGCAATCACTGCCCTCTGGGATGCATTCCTGGACGATCGACTGCTGCTGGGCGGAGCCGGCCGAAGCGGACAACCTGTCGGAGGCAGCGCGCCCGCACCCGACTGACAGCACAATACCGAACAATCCTAAGAATAGGATCCTCCTCATGCCGCTGACCTCCGCCCCCGCGGTGGACACCCCAAGCGCGGAGTCTACGGCCCACGAGCGCTTAGGGCAATCCGGCTCCAGCGCTGAGGGTTCGAAGCCCGGCATTCTTCGCGCGCGTCCTCGCCTCTCTTCGAAGTACTCTCGAGTCGGGAGAATATCGGTTGGGAACCAAAGCGCCGAGCCAGGACCGCTCCGAACTGAAGCGCTCCATTGGCCTGATCCAGGCAACGGCGATGGTAGTTGGGACGATCATCGGGGCCTCGATTTTTGTCCAACCTTCCGAGATGACCCGCTGGGTCCCCTCCACAGGAGGCGTCTTCTGGACGTGGGCGAGCTGCGGCTTTTTGACTTTCTTCGGCTCTCTGGTCTGTGCGGAGCTTGCATCGGCGTTTCCACAAACGGGTGGCGTCTATGTCTTCCTCAAAGAGGCGTATTCACCGGCTGTGGCTTTCCTCTGGGGCTGGGCGATGTTCTGGAGCGTGCACTCAGGAATCATCGCGGCGATCGGGGTTGTATTTGCGCGGTACGTCGGCTTCTTTGTCCCGCTGGACGACGTTCAGATACGAGCAACGGCGATTGGTGGGATCTTCCTTCTCTCCGCCGTCAACTACCTCGGCGTCAAGCACGGAAGTGCTCTGCAAACAGCATTAAGTCTGGGAAAAGTTCTCGCGATACTGGTGATCATCACCCTGGCGTTCGTACTCGTGCCGGCGAACTCTAACCCTGCCTTGCACAACGGGATTGCCGAAGTGTCGGCAAGCATTCCTCTGACAAACTTCGTCCAAGCTATGGTCGCCGGCTTGTTTGCGTTTGGCGGTTGGCACATGGTCACCTACGCCGCTGGCGAGACGTCCAATCCGCAGAAGACGATCCCTCGGGCACTGATGATCGGCACACTTCTCGTCACGGCCTGCTACCTGTCGTTGAATGCGGCGTATCTCCATGTCCTGCCGCTCGAGACGGTGATCACCTCGAGGAGAGTAGCCGCCGATGCAGCGGAGACTCTGGTCGGGAAAGGCGGGGCCGCGGCGATTTCAGGACTTGTGATCTTTTCCGCGTTCGGCGCCTTGAGCGGCATCATCCTGGCTGGGCCGCGCGTCTACTTCTCCATGGCGAGGGACGGTCTTTTGTTCCGCTGGATCGGCGCTATTCATCCCAGGTTCCAGACCCCGCACAGGGCCATTGTCCTCCAGGCGCTCTGGTCATCCGTGCTCGTCGCCACGGGTACTTACCGAGCCCTTTTCGCGAGAGTGATTTATACCGAGTGGATCTTTTTCGGGCTGATGGCAATTGGCTTGTTTCTCTTGCGGCGCCGGCCCGGCTATCGCCCGTCTTATCGGACCTGGGGTTATCCCATCGTCCCGGTCCTCTTTGTCATCTCCTCTGCGCTGATCGTGCTAAACCAAGTCGTCTCTGCCCCGTCGGAAAGCTCCTTCGGCCTGCTGCTTGTCGGTCTTGGCTTGCCGGTCTATTACCTCTGGCTCCGAAAAGGTTACAAGAAAAGGGGACCTGCAAATGTCTATCATTGACTTCCACAACCATTTCTATCCGCCGGAATACCTGGAGGCCCTGCGTTCGGGGCCGAGCAACGTGACAGTATCCGTGGACTCCGAGGGTAATCCGGTTCTGCACTATCCGGGCGACTACAACACAGCTGTGAGAGGCCACCGGGATCTCGAGTACCGAGAGCAGATTCTGGAGCAATACGGGATCGACAAGCAGATCCTCACCTTGACGACTCCAGGCACTCATGTGGAGACCCCGCAGAGGGCAGTCGCTTTGGCCAGACTGGTCAACGATTCCTTCGCAGCAATAACGGAGAAAAGGCCGAAGCGATTTGCCGCGCTCGCTACGCTCCCGTTGAACGAGCCCGAGGCATCGGTGATCGAGCTTGAGCGAGCTCACAAGCAGCTTGGCCTCAAGGGCGCAATGCTTTTCAGCAACGTCAATGGTATTCCTTTGAGCGAAAAACGCTTCTGGCCCTTGTACGAGAAGGCGGAAGAGCTGGGCGCTGTCCTGTTCATCCATCCGACGAATCCCGCGAATGTCGAGGGGATGCGAGACTTCTGGCTGACTCCACTGGTCGGGTTTACCTTTGACACGACGCTGGCCGCAGCCAGGCTGGTCTTCAGCGGTGTGGTTGAAAGGTTTCCACGCCTGAATTGGGTTCTGGCACATTTGGGTGGCGCCATCCCATACATTGCGGAACGACTGGATCGAGGGTTTCAGGCGTTTCGAGAATGCCGGGCCAATATCCGCAAGCCACCCAGTGAATACCTGAAACATTTCTATTACGACACAGTCAATTTTGACTCTCGCGCTTTACAGATGGCCATTCAGTTCGCCGGGACCAGCCACCTCCTTGCAGGCAGCGATTATCCCCATCAGATCGGAAGCCTCCGCTTCATGCTTGATAGCATCCGGGGATTGGCGATCTCGGAGGAAGATCGCGCCGCTATCTTCGGTCAGAATGCTGCCCGTCTGTTGCGTCTCCAGGTGTAGAGCCCTTCCGACAGCAATCGCTGCCTCGTAGAACCACGCAGCCCGCCTCGGAGCCGCAACCGGTGATTCGCCGTTCCTCGTCTGCCTATAGCCCCGCTGAGTAGCAGGGCGGCGTTCTCGGTGGAGCCGCTTGGCTTGCAATTCGCGCTCACCACGCCACTCCATCCGCTCGCGTACTCGATGCGCACGTTCTCCAGGCGGCGCCGCTGATTTGCATGCGCTCTACAGTTCAGTATCTATGAGCGTGTTCGTCAGCGTATTGTTGGTGAACGTATTCGTCGTCAAGTTGGTGTCGCAATCGATGTACAAGCTATTGCATATGTCATTAAGACTTTGGTTAATGTTAATGGGTTCTCCACCGACTGCGCGCCCCAGCTGTCCAGGAGTTAAGTTTCGGAGACGCTCGAAGCTGAGGACCAGGCGCTTGGTTTTTCGCATTTTTTGACCCCTCCGCAGGGTGACCGGTCTGGCCCTGTCTTAGCGACGCGTGCATAGCACACTGAGCGTTTTCCGCAATGGCTATGCCCGAATCCTCCGAATCCAGCGCGCTGAGTGTTCGAAGCGCGGCATTCCTCCGTGCGTCCTGGCCTGAAGCTTCTACGTGACGAGTGCGCTCACTCCGCCGCCGAGGTCGC
>Ga0207646_10005950_pt1 | contig 12721 bp, 10 predicted proteins | sample KBSK5502metaG_FD_184343 | JGI IMG/M metagenome (GOLD analysis project Ga0207646, IMG submission 184343) | Corn, switchgrass and miscanthus rhizosphere microbial communities from Kellogg Biological Station, Michigan, USA - KBS K5-50-2 metaG... | ecosystem: Host-associated > Plants > Roots >...
TTCAACTTCCACGCCCCGCCGTACGGAACTGGCCTCGACGATGCGCCCGCGCTTGACGAGAACCTGCGCGTGATGCACGGCGGAGCGGTCATGAGGGCCGTCGGCTCGGTGGCGGTGCGGGACGCGATCAACAAGCATCAGCCCCTGCTCTCAGTGCACGGCCATATCCATGAGAGCCGCGGAGTCAAGAAGCTGGGCCGGACGCTCGCGATCAATCCTGGCAGCGTCTACGGCGACGGCGTGCTGCAGGGTGCGGTGATCGAGCTGGACGCGAGGAAAGCGAAGGTCACCAGGTACTTGATGGTGAACGGATAGCGGTCCGACACGCCCGGCGGAGACTTACCCAACACGACTGACAGCAGTTTCGGGAAGTGACAGAGTATACGCAATGTAACGTTCCGCACTAACCGTGGCTGATCGGCATGGGGGAGCCGGCAGGCCAGGTCGGCCGGACTCGGCAGCGGGCGGTCGTTGCACACACAAGAACCTGGAGGCGGATTAGCACATGGCTGCAGAAGCCCTCGGCGGTGAGACGCCGACACTGTTCCTAAGGAAGGCAACCGGCCTGGTCAGGGGCTGGTCCGTCCGGGACTCGATGATCTACGCCTGCCTGGCCACGAACTTCGTCACGCTGGGTATCTACGAGTTCACCTTCGCCGGGCCGGCGTTTCCGAAGGGTCAGCTGCTGACGTCGGTTCTTATCTCCGGCGTCTGGGTCTCGTTCCTGGTGATCGCCTACGCGGGGCTGATCGTGACGATCCCGCGGGCCGGAGGCGATTACGTCTGGCAAACCAGGATCCTCGGCGGCGGCCTCGGCTTCGTGATGGCGGCCACCGGGTGGTGGTTCATCCTCTGGCTGTGGGCGCCGATCTACGGCAACATTCTGGCGGTCCAGCTCTTCGAGCCGATCTGGGCGACGCTCAAGTGGACGTGGCCGACGGGCGGCGCGGCCTGGTTCGCTACCAGCAACGGGATATTCGTGGTGACGTTGATCACGATCGCGCTCGCCGGGGTGCTTGTCTCGCTCGGCATGTCCGGGTACGCGAGGTTCCAGAAGTGGTGCTTCTATGGGGCGCTGGTCGGGTTCGCGGTCGTCATCGTCCTGCTGCTTGTCAACTCGCACGCGAACTTTGTCAGCTCGTTCAATCTCGAGGGGCACAAGCTCTTCGGCGCTAGCAACTCCTATGCGACCGTCAACAAGGCGGCCGCGAAGGCTGGGTACTCGACCACGCCGCTCGGATTCGGCCCGCTCGGACCGACGATGTTGCTCGTGCCAGCGATGATGTTCTTCATCCTGTGGCCGAACTGGGGTGCCACGCTATACGGCGAGATTCGCGGCGCCAGCGACTACAAGCGGGTCTTCGCCGGCATGTTCGGCGGACTGTGGATGACGGTGGCGCTGGTCGTGGTCTTCCTGCTGCTGATCGACAAGACGGTCGGCTGGGGCTTCTACCAGAACCTCAACTCGCTGGACTACAACGGCACGCCGCAGTTCGGCATCTGGCCGTACCCGTTCATGTTCGCCGGCTGGCTGGTACACAACACGGCCTTCCAGGTGGCCCTGATCCTGGTGTTGAGCCTGTGGTTCTTCGGCTGGGTGGGGACGCTCTTCCTGTCCTCGACCCGGGTGATCTTCGCTGCCGCCTTCGACCGGATCCTGCCAGACCGCGCCGCCGAGGTGTCGGAGAAGCGGAAGGTACCGTTCTACTCGCTGATCCTGATGCTGCTCCCGGCCGTCGGGCTGAGCGCCGTCTACGCGTACTCGCTGCAGTTCCGCACCTACACGCTCGACGCCACCCTGGTCATCGCGGTGACCTACCTGTTCAGCGCGATCGCGGTCGTGCTGCTGCCGTTCGTCAAGAAGGACCTCTGGCAGGCCTCGCCGGCCAGCAGGCTGAAGCTGCTCGGCGTCCCGATCGTGCCGGCCGCTGGCTGGATCACGATCGGCCTTCTGGTCTTCAACCTCTGGGAATGGTTCAGCAATGACCTCTACTTCGTGAACAGCACGCGCTCGCGGATCTTCATGGGCGCGCTGTACGCCCTCGCCATCGTGGTCTATGTGGTGGCGCGGTTCGTGCGCAGCCGCCAGGGCATCGACCTCGGCCTCATCAACAAGGAGATCCCGGTCGAGTAGCAGCAGTCCGACCGCTCACCATCGTCGGCCCGCTGATGTGCCACATCAGCGGGCCGACGATTCGATCGAGATATGGGGGAGTTCCACCGCATGAACGACGTCCCGAGCCGGGCACGCGCCGTCATCATCGGCGCGGGAATCGTCGGCAACAGCCTTGCCTACCACCTGGCGAAGCTGGGCTGGCGCGACCTCGTGCTGGTCGACAAGGGGCCGATGCCCAATCCCGGCGGCTCGACCGGGCACGCGTCCAACTTCATCTACCCGATCGAATACAACAAGATGATGATGGAGCTGACCCGCGACAGCACCGAGCAGTACAAGCAGCTTGGCATGTTCACCGAGTCTGGCGGGCTCGAGGTGGCGCGCACGCCCGAGCGGATGGTCGAGCTGCGCCGCCGGTGCAGCGCGGCGAAGGCCTGGGAGATACCGGCCGAGCTGCTGACTCCCGGGCAGGTGCGCGGCCTCGTGCCGTTCCTCGACGACTCGGTGATACTCGGCGGCGGGTACTTCCCGACCGTCGGGGTCGTGGACTCGCTGCGCGCGGGGACGCTGATGCGCGAGGACGCGCAGGCCTCGGGCGCCCTCGCGGTCCTGGCGAACACCGAGATACTCGGGATCACCACGGCGCCGGACGGCAGCGGCGCCGCACGTTCCGGCGGCCGGATCACCGGCGTGCGCACCACGGCCGGCGACATCGAGACAGAGACCGTCGTCATCTGCTGCGGCGTCTGGGCGCCAAGGCTCGCGCGGATGGCGGGAGCCAGGATCCCGCTCACCCCGATCGTGCACCAGATGATCAGCGTGGGCCCGATCGCGCTGTTCGCCGACACGCCAGGCGAGATCGGCTACCCGATCGTGCGCGACGTTGACGTCAACATGTACGAGCGGCAGCACGGCGGGGACATGGAGGTCGGCTCGTACGCGCACCGGCCGATGATCGTCGACCCGGACTCGATCCCGTCGATCGAGCAGTCCGTGCTGTCCCCGACCGAGCTTCCGTTCACACAGGACGACTTCGACCCGCAACTCGCACAGGCGCTGGAGCTCATGCCGGAATTGCTTGGCGATGAGCGAGCGGGCATTCGTTATGCCATCAATGGCCTGATCTCGATGACGCCGGACGGGCATCCGGCGATCGGCGAGACGCCGGAGGTCGCCGGGCTCTGGTCGGTCTCCGCGAGCTGGATCAAGGAAGGGCCGGGGATCGGCCGCGCGGCCGCCGAATGGATGACCGGCGGGCCGCCTGAGATCGACATCCACGAGACCGATATCTCGCGGTTCTACCCGCACCAGCGTACTGTCGCGCACGTCACCGCGCGGGCCGCCGAGGGCTTCAACAAGATGTACGGGATCGTGCATCCGGCCGAGCAGTGGGAGTCGGGGCGGCCGTCGCGGGTCGGGCCGGCCTACGACCGGGAGCGCGACCTCGGCGCCGTGTTTTACGAGACCGCCGGCTGGGAGCGGCCGCACTGGTACGAGTCCAACGCGGCGCTGCTCGAGCGGTACGCCGGCCGGCTGATGGAGCGGCCGGGCGAGTGGGAGTCGCGCTGGTGGTCGCCGATCATCAACGCCGAGCACCTCGCGATGCGCGACGCCGCCGCGCTGGTCGACCTCAGCGCGTTCGCGGTGCTCGACCTGGTCGGCCCAGGCGCCCTCGACGCGGTGCAGTACCTGGCCGTTGCGCAGATGGACCTCGCGCCTGGCCGCGTCGCGTACACCTCGCTGCTCGACGACCGCGGCGGGTTCCGCGGCGACCTGACGATCATGCGGCTCGCGACCGACAGGTTCCGGATCGTGACCGGCGGCGCCACCGGGCAGATGGACCTGAAGTGGATCACCGACCACCTGCCGCACGGCTGCGACGCGGTCGTCACCGACGTCACGTCGGCGTGGACGACGCTCGGGCTGTGGGGGCCCAACGCACGGGACGTGCTCGGCCGGGTCACTTCCTCGGATGTGTCGCATCACGCGATGCCATTCGGGACTTGCAAGGAGATCGAGGCCGGGGCGCTGACCGTGCTCGCGTCACGGATCTCCTACGTCGGCGAGCTCGGCTGGGAGCTGTACGTGCCGATGGAGCAGGGCGGCAAGCTGTGGGACCTGCTCTGGGACGCGGGCCAGGACTCGGGCCTGATCCCGGCGGGCATCGGCGTGTACGGGACGACCGGGCGGCTGGAGAAGGGCTACCGCGCGTTCGGCAACGAGCTGACCGGCGACTACAACCTGGTCGAGGCCGGGATGACTCGGCCGAGGGTCAAGGCGCAGGACTTCGTCGGCAAGGCCGCGTACCTGCGCCAGCGGGAGCTGCCGCCGGCCGCCGTGCTCTGCACGCTGACCGTCGACGATCACACGTCGGCCTCGGGCGAGCTGCGCTACCCGATGGGCGGCGAGCCGGTGCTCGGGCCCGACGGCGCGGTGCTCACCGACGCGCGCGGCCGGACCTCGTACGTGACGAGCGCGGGCTCCGGCCCGTCGGTCGGCAAGCACATCCTGCTCGCGTACCTGCCGCCCGCCCGCGCCGTCGAGGGCGCCGCGCTCGCGGTCGAGTACCTCGGCGAGCGGTACCCGGTCACCGTGGCCGTCGCCGGGTCGACGCCGCTGTTCGACCCCGCGAACGACCGGATCAGGTGCTGACGCCCGTGGAGATCTGCGTCTGCGTGAAGCGGGTGCCGATGGTCGGCGGCGCCATCGCGGTGACGCCCGACGGGCAGGACGTCGACGTGACGATGTCCGGGTTCACGGTCAGCCCGCACGAGGAGTGCGCGGTCGAGGAGGCCGTGCAGATCACCGAGCGGCTCGGCGGGACCGTCACGGTGCTCACGCTCGGGCCGCCCGAGGCGGCGGACCAGCTTCGCGACATGCTCGCGCTCGGCGCGCACCGCGGCGTGCTGCTGCAGACCGACGGTGCCGAGTGGGGCCCGGTGGCGACGGCTGCCGCCATCGCCGAGGTGGTCAGGAATGGCGGATACGAACTGCTGCTGTTCGGCAACGAGGCGGCGGACACCGGCGGGTACCAGGTGCCCGTGCGCGTCTCGCACCTGCTCGGGCTGCCGTGCGTGACCGGGATCAAGCGGCTGGACTTTGCGGGGGGTTCCGGGGGGTCGTCCCCCCGGGCCAACACGCTCCCGGTCGGCGAGGATGCGCCTGAGCGCATCCTCGCAGGCCGGGAGTACCGCGGCGCTGAGGAGGTCTTCGATGTCGCGCTGCCCGCCGTGGTCAGCGTGAAGGAGGGGATCAACCTGCCGCGGTACCCGTCCCTGCCAGGGCGCCTGCGGGCCAAGCGCGCCGTGATCGAGACGATCGAGCCGGCCTTCGCGGCGGACCGGCTGCGCAAGGAGCGCCTGCGGGTGCCGGCGTCGAGCGGCAAGCGGGCGCAGGTGCTCGGCGCCGGGTCTGACGCGGTTCCCGCGCTCGTGGACCTGCTTGACGAGCTGGGGATCCTGTCATGACGGTGCTGTGCCTGCTCGAGACCGAGGCGGGCGGCGGCGCTATCGACGCGTCGGTGCGCACGCTGGCCGTGGCCCGGGCGCTGGCCTCATCGGCGGGCGAGGAGCTGGCCGCGGCCTGGTTCGGGCCCGCCGTGGCCGTCGATGGCGAGGCGCTGGCCAGCGCGGGCGTGGCACGGGCATGGGCGATCGGATCGGAGCGGCTGGCCGGGTACGCGCCGCTGGCCTGGGCGCGGGCGCTGGCGGGGCTGTCGGCGGGCGGTGCGGGGAAGCCGGGCGGGGGCGGGCCGGTCTCGGCGGTTGTCGCTGCGGCCACCGACCGCGGCAACGAGGTGCTCGCCCATCTCGGCGCCATCACCGGGCTGCCGATGGCGGCGAACTGCGTCTCAGCAGCACGCACCGGGCCGGGCGAGTGCCGCCTCGTGCGGCAGCGCTGGGCGGGCAGCCTGCTGGAAGACGCCGTGCTCGAGGCGCCGCTGGCGCTGCTGACGGTCGCGGCCGACGCGGTCGAGGTCCCGGCCGGCGGCGACGCCGCCGGCCGGGCGGCCGGGGTCAGCATCGAGGAGTACGCACCCGAACTGACCGACGGCGACGTCGCGGTCACGGCCGCCGTGTCCGCGGAGCGGCGCACGGGGATCTCGCTGGCCAGCGCCAGGGTGGTCGTCGGCGGCGGGCGCGGGGTCGGCGGGCCCGAGGGGTTCGCCGTGCTCGAGGAACTGGCCGGGCTGCTCGGCGGCGTGGTCGGCGTGTCGCGGGTGGTGACCAGCGAGGGATGGCGGCCGCACAGGCAGCAGGTCGGCCAGACCGGCACCAAGATCACCCCTGAGCTGTACCTGGCCTGCGGGATCAGTGGCGCGATCCAGCACATGGCCGGGTGCCAGGGCGCGAAGACGATCGTCGCGATCAACACCGACGCCGGGGCGCCGATCGTCGCCAAGGCCGACTACGCGGTCATCGGCGACCTGCACCAGGTGATCCCCGCGCTGGTCGCCGCGCTGCGCGAGCGCCGGGGATAGGCCCACCCGGTCAATGCCCTCGGCGCTACGGGAGGACGGCGAACTGTTTCCCGGCGGCCGGTCCGGTACCGTGCCGCCAGCGTTCCGGTGCTCGGCGACGGTCTCAGCTGGTGGCGGCCATGGGCAGCTGCACCCTTATCGTCCCGTACGATCCGCCGATCGCGCAGAAGCCAGTGGCCGAGCAGCCGATCGCTGCGGCCTGCGCGAGATGCGTGTCACCGGTCGGTCCGTTGGGCGGCGTGCGGATCTGGCTCGCCGAGGTCCACCTTGTCCCCGACCTGGTCATGACCATGGCCGCGACGCCGCCGCTCCTGATCCGGTAGTCGCCGGCCGCCAGGCACGAGCCGCTGCGCAGGCAAGACACAGAACTGAGGGTCAGCCGCGGCCGGGCCGTCGCGTTGACCGGAACCGCTGTAACGTGCTGCGCCCGCGCCCAGGTGCCGCCCGATTCCGTGACAGACATCGGCACCACGAGCCCCTGCCGGTCGATGTAGGAACCGACCGCGACGCACGACCCGGCCGCTGAGCAGGCCACCGAGACGACCGAAGGCTGCGGATCGAGCCTGTTCGCGTCCCTGGGCAGGGTGAGCTGGATGGCCTGGTGCCAGGTGCCGCCGGACTCGCTGGCCGCGAACGCGCCAGGACGGAACTTCGTGTCGGCGTAACTTCCGACCGCGACGCACGATCCGAGTCCGGGACAGGCGAGTGAGTTCAGGTAGACCGGCTGGATCGGGCTGGCGTCGGCTGGTGCCTTGAGCTCGACGGCCCGCTGCCACCTGCCCTTGAACTCGGTCGCCGCCATGATCCGGTGATGGCCTGGGATGTCGGAGTAGTCTCCTGCCACGACGCAGTTCCCCGGGCCCGTGCAGGCCAGCCCGCGAATGAACACGTTGGACGCGGCGCGCGCGTTCGACGGCAGCTTGACTTCGACGGCGCGCCGCCAGACGCCGTGCGACTCGGTCGCGGTGAATCCCTTGACGTATCTGACCTTCAGGTAATCGCCGGCCGCGACGCAGGATCCGGCCCGCGTGCAGCTGATGGCGGTAGCCTGGCCGTCGGGGGTCGGACTGCTTTTCAACGGCAGCAACAGCCTGGCCGCGCGGTTCCAGTGGCCGGCTGATCTGGGCACCACCATCGGGAATACGCCGGAGCCTGCACGGTAGGTGCCTGCCAGAACGCAGGACCCGCCGCCGCAGCTTGCCGATGCGAGGCCCGCCGCAGACTGGGCGCCCACGGGCAGCCGCAGGTCCACCGCCCGATGGAACACGATGCCGGCCGGGGCGGCGCGGCTCGAGTCCGCGGCGATCAGGGCCAGCACGCCGCCCACAGCCACCGCGGCGCTGACCGCCGCGCAACGCGTTCGCCGAGTTGATGCTGACATCGATCCTCCGCTGCGCCATCAAGCGACACCCTAAAGCGAGCGTCCAACATATTCAGGTACTTAATGCGATATGCCGACGATGTCACGTCGTTGCGCTGCAAGCCCGCCAGGATGCAGGCGTCGGCCGCTTGTCACGCGGCTCCGCCAAGGTCAATCTCGCTGATGCCAGGGGCCGCGATTCGCAGGGCGCTGCCGGTAGCGTGGGCGAGGCGGGCGAGCATTTCAAGCGTCGGCAAACTTCCTGGCTGGTCCGCATGGCCTGCTTGGCCCTTGCCACTTCCTGCCGTTCGTTCTGCCGCTGCTTTCTGAAGGTCGTCGAAGTGATGGCCCTGCGCCGCGCATCGATGGAGTACGTCACGCGTCGGGCCGTCCCCTCGCAGGTGAACCGCAACTCAGAGAGGCCACCAACGGTGTTGGTGCACTGGTCGAGTACCGCACAGACACTGTATCGCGTTCATGCGATAGTCGAGGCTGCAGCTGAGCAGCCCGGCTTAGCCGACGTCAGCGGCACCGCTGCTGAGCATACGGCCGGCCCGCGCGCCGGTGTGGCGGCCGCCGTCGACGGCGAGCACCCCGTTGACGATGACCCAGCGCACGCCGTCTGGCTCGCGCTTGGGGTCGGCGAAGGTCGCGACGTCCCTGATCGTCGCCGGGTCGAACACCACGACGTCGGCGTGCGCGCCGGGGACCAGCCTGCCCCGGCCGGGCAGCCCGAAGCGGTCGGCCGCCAGGCTCGTCATCCGCCTGACCGCCTCGCCGACCGAGATCTCGGCGCGGTTGCGCACGTACTCGGCGAACACCCGCGGGAACGTGCCGTACAGCCGGGGGTGCGGCAGCCCGTCCAGGTCGGGAATGCCGTCGGAGCCGATCATCATCAGCGGGTGCCTGACGTTCGTGACCAGGTCGCCTTCCGACATGCCGAAGCCGATGCTGATCGTCCTGCGTCCGCCCGGCGCCGTCAGCACGCGCCGCACGAGATCGGGCAGCGCGAGGCCCTCGTCGGCCGCGACGGCGCTCACCCTCCTGCCCTGGTAGGCAGGGAACGGCGGGCAGGTCGCGAACTGGTTCAGCTCCGCCCATTCCGCATCGACCGTTTCCGGGCTGACGTACTCGGCCATCGGGCCGCTGCTCGCGGTATACGGGTAGAAGTCGAGCGTGACGTCGGCGCCGCCCGCGTTCGCGGCGTCGATCGCCGCCAGCGAGCCGGCGACCTTTCCCCAGTTCTGCCTGCCGCCCGCCTTATGGTGCGAGATGTGCACGGGGCAGCCTGACTCCGCGCCGATCCCGATCGCCTCCGCGACCGACTCGAGCAGCCGGTCACCCTCGTTCCTGATGTGGCTGACGTACAGGCCACCGGCCTCCGCCGCGGCCGCCGCCAGCTCGATGATCTCCTCGGCCGGCGCCCACTTGCCAGGCGTGTAGATCAGGCCCGTCGACAGGCCGCACGCGCCCTGCTCCATCGCGCGCCGCACGTGATCGCGCATGACCGCGATCTCGGCCGGCCTGGCTGGCCTGGACTCATCTCGCCCGATCACGATCGACCGGATCGTGTTGTGCCCGACGAGCGCGATCGCGTTGCACGCGAACCCGCCGGCGGTTACCGCGGCGCGGTACCCGTCAAGATCGGGCCAGTCGGCCCCGGCGACCGACTCGATATCGTCGACACCGGTCGCCGGGAAGCCGCTGAAGCCGCAGTTCCCGATCACCAGGCTGGTGCAGCCCTGGGCGATCTTGAACTCCAGGCCGGGATGCCTGATCAGCGCGGCGTCGTCGTGCGTGTGCACGTCGATGAAGCCGGGAGCGCAGACCAGGCTGCCGCGGGCATCGAGTTCCGCGGTCGCCGGCCCGGCCGGTACCGTCTCAGGTCCCGCCGACAGGATCAGGCCGTCGCCGATCGCGACGTCACCGGCGGCCAGCGGACCGCCTGACCCGTCGGCGATCAGCGCGTCACGGACGACGATGTCGGGGAAGGAAGGCACGTTGTAACGGCTTCATGAGCCGGCCGACGTGGTCGGCGATCTGGCCGAAGAACGCGCGGACGGCTGGCTCGTCGGCCCAGGAGACGAAGACCAGCCGGTTACCGCCGATCACGCGCACATCGGGACCGTACAGCACGCGGCCGACAGGGATCGCGGTGCCGACCCGCAGCATCAGCTGGCTGCGCTGCGGGATCGGGTTCACACCGAGCCAGGCGAGCGGCACGCGGAACGAGACATCCCAGTGTGAATCGAACACCTCGAGAATGTCGCCGTCGGCGCGCAGCAGGTTCTCGCCCACCGCCAGGACAAATGGCTCCACGGCGGAAGGATAACCGGATAACGGCGCGTGAATCGGCAAAGGACGCCAGAAACCCAAAGGGGATGATGCCGGCCTGGCCCGAGACCCGGCGCTACGCGATCAGGCCCCTCCAGCTCATACCTGGAGGGGCCTGATCACAGAATGCCCAACAAGCCGTGCGAGAACTGGGAGCGACACGCGAACATCGCAGGCATAACGAGCAACGCGCGAGTGACAGTGCCGTGCCGGCGCCGGCCGCGCAGGTGGCGAGGGCCTCGCGAGCTCGCTACGGGCGGGGCCTCGAGTTCGCCCACTGGAAGCGGCGGGAGCCGCGGCCGAGAATCTTGTCCATGGCCTTGCCGACGTCGTCTTCCTCGGCGAGCATGCGCCTGACCACGTAGATCATCGCCGGAACCGCCCAGAAGTCGCCGCAGACCCACAGGATCGCCGCGCCGAGCTGCTGGTCGGCCAGCGGCGGGAAGCTCACGCCGGGCACATGCGCGTAGACCGGGTACCAGGACGTGCTCGTGAAGAAGGTCATCGACATCGCCAGGATGAACATCTGCACGTTGGTCACCACGAGCGCGGTCGCCTGGCCGAAGCGCGACAGCCGGATCAGGAAGGGCGGGGACGGGACGATCTGCAGCCAGAACAGCACCCCGGTCAGGAAGAAGCTGCCGTGCATCAGCCAGATGTGCACGGCCTGGTTGCGCGTGCCGAGGTCGAAGGGGCCTGGCAAATGCCATGCCACCATCGCGAGGTTGAACGCGATGACGGCGACCCATGGCCGGAGCAGGAACCCGCCGACCGCCCTGACCGGTCGGGACCAGCCGCCGGTCATCACCTCCCTGGTCGCTTCCTTGCCCAGCTTGCCGGGCAGCCCGGCGAGCAGCGGCTGCCACGGGGCACCGGCCACGACAAGCACGGGAGCGGCGAACATCACCAGCAGGTGCTGGATCATGTGCACGAAGAAGTAGCTGTCCGACCAGTAGTCGATCGGCGACTCGACCGCGATCAGCAGTACCACCAGGCCCGCGTCGAACCACACCGACCTGAGCCTGCGCTGCCTGGTGCGCTCGGGGCGCGACCGGCGGGCCAGCCTGGCCAGGCCGGCCTCATGCCAGACCACGAGGACGGCCGCGACGATGGCGAACGGGTCGAAGGACCAGTTGTCGGTGAGATAGTGCATCAGTCCTCCGCGCTCATGCCTGCGTCATCTGGACCATGCTGTTCGGGTCCGTGCCGAGTCCGCCGAGCACGCCGAGATCCTGCACGAGTACCCAGTCGGCCAGGCAGAACACTGCCGCCGCGGCAACCGCCGGCCGCTGCAGCGCCCGGCGACCGCTCGCAAGGCCGAGTCCGATGCCGGCCAGAGCCGCCACCGCGAGTGCGTTGATGCCAAATCCGTGAGCAGTGGTCAGCGAAGCGAAGCCACTGACGATGCGGCCGAGCGCGGACGGCTGCGGGGTTCCGGCCATCTGCGTCACCCAGCCCGCGACCGGCCCGGGCAGCCCGTGTGCCGCGCCCTGCCAGAAGCCGCGGCCCGGCCAGGCTTGCACGACGGCCATGGCGATGAAGAAGGTTCCGAGACCTGCGAGCAGCCGCTGGCCGAGGGCGGCGGTGCGCCAGGACTGGTCGGGCAGCGCGACGAGGATCCCGGCGGCCACGTAGCACAGCGCGGCGCCTGGCGCTCCGGTCAGCACGGTCACGCCGGGCGCAAGGATTCCGCCGAGCGCCTCGCCGAACACCCAGATCGCCAGACCCCAGACCGCGCCGGCCAGCCCGGCAAGCCGCGACCAGCGACCGCGCGCAGCGGCCACCATCCAGATCCCGAGGCCGGCCTGGATCCACACCGCGGCGGTATCGGCCTGAACCGGGTGATGGAACCACGCGGCGGCGGTCCAGCCGGTGAGGTCACGAACCCAGCTTGGCGAGGTCGCGGCCGCCGGCACGATGATCTTCGCGGGCAGCCCCGTCAGCAGCCCCGGCTGGGCCTGGAGCAGGCCGTCGATGATCCAGAGGATCCCGAAGCCGAGCCTGAGCGCCATCCGGGCGAGCGGCTCGGAGTGCGGCAACCGGCGGCCAGCGCGCGCCCGCCGGCGGGCGAGTTCTGGCCGGCTAGCGTTGATCATCATCCAGCCGGTCGCGAGCACGGCGAAGACCAGCAGCGCGGAGAATCCCTGATGCATCAGCGCGGACTGGAGCGCGGCCACGAGCGCCGGGTGGGAGACGCTACCCATACAAGACCGGCGGCGCTGACGTCGGATCCAGGGCCTTGATGGCCGGCTCAAGCGCCGCGTAGACGACCTTGCGCTGCGCGTCGAGCGTGCTCCGCGCCCGGCGCAGTGCGGCCCGCGCGGCCCCCTCGGCGGGCGTGCCGCGGTCGGCGAGCACGGCGGCGACGGCCGCGGGCACCCGCTGAGCGTTCGGTGCCGCCCAGTCGATCAGCGCGGTGACCGCGTGCTGC
>Ga0207646_10005951_pt1 | contig 12721 bp, 20 predicted proteins | sample KBSK5502metaG_FD_184343 | JGI IMG/M metagenome (GOLD analysis project Ga0207646, IMG submission 184343) | Corn, switchgrass and miscanthus rhizosphere microbial communities from Kellogg Biological Station, Michigan, USA - KBS K5-50-2 metaG... | ecosystem: Host-associated > Plants > Roots >...
GGCCGCCGCCGGTCAGGTCGAGGCCGCCCGCCTGGTCACCGCCTACCAGGAGATGGTTGCCGAGTTTCGAGAGGCCATCCGGGAGACCGCGAAACTCCGAAAGGCTCGGAATCTGTGATCCAGGTCACGGCAGCCACTGTTTGTTCGGATCATGTTTTGAAGTAAGCCAAGGGCAGGCTCTGGCTCAACGTACAGTCGTGGAAGGAGGTCTTCGCCGGCGCGGCGACGGCGAGTTGAAGGCCAATCCGGAGCGCCGAGGGAGCGCATATTCACGAATATGATTGGTGCTTTTTTGGTCTCATTCGACGGGAAGGCGCAGCAATGGCTCGCCGAGCATCCGAGCCAGGATGCGCTGGTGATCGCCTATCAGGACACCCGCTGTTGAGGCGGGGGTCACATTCGTGACCTGCGGCTCCGTCGGAGCCAAGCGCAAGATGAGGACTCCAAGCAACTCGCCGATATTGGCGAGGAGGCCGGTCGCCGGATCCTGATCGACCGGCGAATCATGCCGCGGATGCCCACCACGATCCCGGTGACGGTCGCCGGCTTCGGACCCTTTCGCGGTCTGCACCTCGGTTTCTCCGGCGAAGAGTGGGCCAGGCTGGTGTACGAGCCTGGGCCGTAGACTGAAGGAGCGAAAATGCCGAGCATTAAGTCCAGCGAGCTATCGCAAGCGCGGCTGCGCTACTGCGGGAACTGCGGCAGACCGCTGATCATGGCCAGCCTCGAGTACTGGGAATACGCCGGACGCATTCAGTTGTTCTGTTCGAAGCGATGCTACGATCGCTTTACTGCTGATCCACCGCGCAAGTTGATCGCCAGTCCGCTCGGGGAGTCATAGCCGCGCTCCCTTTTATGGGAGGAGCCCTAAGAGGAGGTATCTCGATGCCCACGACGATTGATCGGTCACGCCTTCGTGAGATGCTCGCGGCTGGTGCGCAGCTGGTCGAGGTGCTGCCTCGACGGGAGTATGACGAGGAGCATCTTCCCGGCGCGGTCAGCATTCCGTTGCGCGAACTAAATCGCGCGACGACCAGCCAGCTCGACAAGAGCCGGCCGGTCATCACCTACTGCTACGACTATCAGTGAGATATGAGTTCACGAGCCGCGTGGCGGCTCGAGAGTCTCGGTTTCACGAGCGTCTTTTTTTACCATCCTGGGAAACTCGATTGGGTCTCCGCAGGCCTCCCCGTCGAGGGCAGTGCGGCGGGAATCCCGAATCTCGGGACGGTCGCCCGGCGTGACGTCGTAACCTGCCGACTCAACGAGCAGCTCAGCGCCGTGAAGGCGCGCATGGCGTCTGATCCGACGGGTCCCTGCCCAGTGGTGAATGATCAGCGGATTGTCCTGGGCCTGTTGAGGAGTGACGCCATCAAAGCGAATGGTGCCAAGACGGCCGAAGAGGCGATGATCTCAGGACCCGTTACGTTTCGTCCCAACGTTGCTCTCGAAGAAATTGACCGTTACCTGACCGACCATAAAATTGGTCATGCTGTGGTGACGACGTCGGAGGGGGAGCTTATTGGGCTGGCCAGCGCGGAAGACGTCCACCGCCTGCACGCCGAATCAATGGCAAGCACCGCGCCGAAGTAGCGCCAGGCCAGAACAGGGAGTAGACAGCATGCCCGGGTACAACATCAGGGTCACACCGATTGGGGCAATCCTCCGCGGCCTGGTCGCCGGGGCGATAGGTACCGCCGCCATGGACCTGGTCTGGTACCGACGGTATCGCCGCGGCGGCGGAAAGGAGAAGTTTCTCGACTGGGAGCTCTCCACCGATCTGACCAGCTGGGACAACGCGCCGGCGCCAGCCTTGATCGGCAAACGGGTTGTCGAGGGCTTTACGGGTCAGCCGCTCCCAGCTGAACGCGCCGCGTTCATGAACAATTTCATGCACTGGGCGTACGGCATCGGCTGGGGCACGGCGTATGGAATTCTGGCCGGCTCTTTGCCGCGTCCGTTCGTTGGGCTCGGTCTTCCCTTTGGCGCCGCGGTCTGGGCTACCGGTTACGTTGTCTTGCCCCAGGCTGGGGTCTACAAACCGATCTGGGAATACGATCCCACGACGCTCTGGAAGGACCTGAGCGCCCACCTCGCGTACGGCACTGGGACCGCGGCCACATTTGCGTTCCTAACTGGGGACTAACTCAGCCAGGCGGTCGGATACACCGGCCACACACCCATCCATACATATATATATATATGGCGGCTCCGGACCTCACTGCGAGCTTCTGGAGCCCCGCACGAGTTTGATCGTTGTGGATCCCGCTTTATCGGTCTTCAGCCACGCTCCAGCCGGCCTCGCAGCACTTGTAAGCCCCTGATTGCGCCGCCGAACCGGTTCCGATCACAATCACGTCAACCGTTGTCGCCATGGCTCTCCTTGGATTTGATTCCACGATTGGCCGAAAGCAGGCGACTCCACTGCGCCAAGCCCCGGCGCCGAGCCTCGTCGAGGTCGATGACCTCGCCTTGTAGCTTGCGCTCGACCGACCAGGAGGGCGGCCTCTCGGTCCTCAAAGAAGTTCGCGTTGGCGCACCAGTCGTCGACGGTCCTCACGGAGCCCCCATCATCGGGAAGGAAGAGGACTACCAGGCCGGCCGGTGCGCGGCCGGCCGCAAACCGAAGCTCGATCTCCAGCCCGCTGGCAGGACTGCGAGAGAGACTCCGGGCATCGGCCTCCAATGTCCCGACAATCCCAACGATGTCATAGGCGCACCAGGTCCAGAATCGACGCGAGCCGGGCCAGAGGTCATGAGCCGCCGGGGCCACGCTGAGTCCGGCGGATCCGACGACGAAACCGTGCGCGCTCAGGCGGATCCGCCCCGCCGCGTCAAGTCGACCGAGCTCTGCCACCACCACCGACGGCGCTGCGTTGAGCTCGGCTGCAATCTCCACGGGCGAAACTGGTCGGCCGGTCTCGAGCAGCAGCCGGAACGCTGCTGCTCGAGTCTGCTGCGCCAGTTGAACGTCCGGACCGGTCATCTATGCCACCGGCTGCAGTTCTGCGTTTGGCGAGCGCCATTTGCTCCACGCACGCAGCCCAACCTCGAATGCCTCAGCTGCCGGCAGTAGGATGATGCCCTCGCGTTCCGACGCCCAGCGTTCGGCCGACTCGCGCGAGGCGAAGTTCAGGACGTACTCGCAAAAGCTTGCGATCACATCGGAGTCGAAGGGCTTGTCGGGCGCGATGAACGACACCACGGCCGAGGCGGGGGAGAGATCCTTGATCCCTTCAGGAGTGACCGTCATGGTGACGGGCTCGCCGGTGACCGGATCCTTCGACTCGACTCGAGCCGTACGGCGGATCGCCGGGACAATCAGGAACGGATCCAGCGCGCACCAGGCAGAGATCGGCTTGGATCCTTCCACCTGGAACCGGTGACCCATCTCCGGGATCGCCAGTCCCCAGGTACCAACAACTCGACCCTCGTCATCCCAGAAAACGCTGCCGGCGGGCCAACCCTTGAGCGTCGCCAGGACGACCGCCTCGGGCTCGTCCGCACGCGCTGCGATTTCCGAAGGGGTAACCGGATCTCCATTGGCGAGCAAGTCAAGGCTCGCTTTGGCGATCCGGCGGGCCTGATCGTCGATCCCGTCGCTCGCGGCAGCGATCGCCTCGGAAAGTTCTTGCACGGTCGTGACGGACGTACTCATTTTTGTGCCTCCTTGATCCTCATTGGTGATCAAGACCGACGCTAAAGCCTCACCCCAGCAGGAGAGTCAAGAAGCAACTCGAAGTGCGCGTCGGCGCGGATCCGCGGCGTACAGCTGCAGCTCGGCTCGTCCGGCCAGGGCCGCGTGATGCGCCGCACGGAAGCGACGGATGCGCCGCCGAACCTCGTGGAGCTCGGCGATCCGAGCGTCAGTGCGGTCCAGGGCTCCATCGAGCTTCTGCCGCACGTATGGGCCGATTGGCTCGCCGGGTTGCCGAATGTAGACGGCGCAGATGTCCTGGATCTCCTTCAGCGTCAATCCAAGCGAGCGGAGGCTGCCGATCATCTGCAGACACCAGAAGGCGGACTCGTCGAAGAGCCGGTAATTGCTGCCGCTCCTGCCGAGTCCGTAGACCAGCTTCATGCCATCGAGCTCACGGAGGACCCTGATGGACACGCCGCTTCGCCGCGCGAGTTGCCCGATCGTCATCGGCTTGTTCATCGAGATTTCACTCAACGGCGCTGTTGCCGAGTCGTTGCCGGCGCCGCTCGGTGAACACTGCTAAAATATACGGCATGCCAGTTATATTAGGCAAACCCGAGATCGCCGTCAAAGCCAGTGCCCGGTTTTTCAAGGGCCTGGGCGATGCCACCCGGCTCCGGATCCTGGAGCTGCTGCTGGACCGAGAACGCACGGTTGGCGAGCTGGTCGAGCTGCTCGACCTGCCACAGGCCCGGGTCTCGACCCACCTCGCCTGCTTGCGCTGGTGCGGCTACGTGCAGGCTCGAAAGGAGGGCCGGCGGGTGTGGTATCAGCTTGGGGATCGCCGGATCGAGAAGCTCCTGCGGCTGGCGGACGAGCTCGCCATCCCGCATGCCCAACACCTGGCCAGCTGCACCCGCATCGGGCCGGAATGGGTGTAGGGCAATGCCGACCACCGATCCCACAAGGAGGACGACGCCGGTGGCCACAAAGTTGATGCTGGTGAAGGGAATGACCTGTCCGGCCTGCGAGCGGAAAATCGTGGACGCCCTGGTCGAGACGGGTGCCCGGGACGTGCACGCGGATTCCCGGCGAGGCGAGGTCGTGCTCGATCCCGGAAGCGCGAGTGAGGGCCGGCTACGCGAGACGGTGGACGCGCTCGGCTACCGGTCGGCCGCGTTCCAACCGCTCCCCTCGGAGGCGATGGCTCGGCTACAAGCTGGGTCGGACAAGTGGACGCCCCTGTGGTTATTGCTTCCGGCCATCTGCTGCGGCGCGCCGCTGCTCCTTGCGGCGGCGGCCGCGTTGGGCTTCGGGACCTGGTTCGCCGCAAACGGTCTTCTGGTGATGTCCGGGCTCGGCCTGAGCGCAGCGGCGGTCTTCTTCGTTCTGTGGCGTCGTCGTCAGGGAGGGGCAGCGAGATGAACAGGCGGATCCAGAGTCGGACCGCGCGCGCGGTAAGGCGAGGGGCTGTCCTCGTCTGTCTGGCCCTTTCGCTGGCAGCCTGTGGGCGGGTGGCGTCCAGCGCGTCGCCCGGGAGCAGCGGTGGGGCCACCGATGGCTCCGCTGCACTGGCGTCGCGCATCCTTCCCATGTCCGCGCTGCAGCCGCATTTGGCGCACGGACCGACCGTGCTCATCTTCATGGCAACCGGCTGTGTCTCGTGTGCGGCCGACGTCGGCCAGTTGCGCCAGGCGCTGGCGAGCCACCCTGGTGTCCAGGCGGTCGGCGTCGATATCGTTCCGCAGGACACGCCCAGCATCCTCGCCTCCTTCCTGGACGATCAGGACCTCACTGACGCGCCGCTGTTGTGGACGATAGACAGCGACGGATCACTCGTCGCTCGGTATCAGATGGCCATGCTCGACGCCACGGTGGGCATCGACCGCCATGGCGCCATCGCCTTCCGAAACCCCGGCCCAGCGGACGCCGCCACGTTAGCGCCGCAGTTGGCGGATCTGGTGAAGCGATGAGCAAGAAGCCCCGGGGGAAACGAGGTAAGGATGCTCGCACCAGGTCACGGCGGCGCCGTCTTTGGGGCCTCGGGGTGGCAGTGGGTGCCGGAGCAGTGATCGGCCTGACCGTCCTCGCCGTCCAGGGTATGCATCCTGCGCTACGGCACGGCACACCAAGCGGCAGTTCCGGTGGGGACTTTCGGATCGTGGCGTATCAGGGGGATGCTGTCCTCGGTGGCAAAGAGACTGAGTTTGGCCGGGTCTTCGATTTGGGAAAGCCGGTGGTCCTGAACTTCTGGGCGGGCGCATGCGCGTCGTGCAACGCGGAGATGCCCAGCTTTCAAAAGGTGGCCACCGAGTACGCCGGCAAGGTGACGGTCGTCGGGGTAGATGTCGGGCCGTTCACCGGACTCGGAACTCATGAGGACGCGGTGAAGCTGTACACGCAACTGGGGATTCACTATCCGCTGGCCTATGCGGTGGATGCGTCTCCACTCCAGCTCTACGGTATCGAGGGTATGCCGACCACGGTCTTCCTTACGGCCAGCGGTCAGGTGGTGGATAGGGTGACGGGAGTCTTTACCGAAGACCAGCTGCGTAGCGAAATCCAACAAAAACTGCTGACCTCGTAACGGCATGGCCCGTACCATTCAACCCGCAGACGATAAGGCGAGCGCGTTGTGGGCGAGGCGACCCAAGCGCTGGATCGGCTCCCCGCGAGGGCGTCTGGGATTCATTGCCAGCCTCCTGGCCCTGGCAGCCGCTGTCGGGTTGGCGCTTCTGACCGGATCAGGGATCGGTCCGATCACGGGCGGGGTGGAAAAGGCCTCCTTTGCATCGGCAGCGGCGCTGCGAAGCCTGAGCGGCGCCTTGCCTGTGGGCTATGCGGTTGGAGCCGGCATGGTTGCGGCCGTTAACCCGTGCGGCTTCGCCATGCTACCCAGCTACCTGGGTCTTTATCTCGGAACCAACGATGGCTCGGCTGACGGCGGCCACACCTGGGAGCGTTTCCTTCGCGCCCTGGCGATCAGCGGGGCGGTGAGCGCGAGCTTCGTGCTGCTCTTTGGCCTCGCGGGGATCGTGCTCAGCCTGGCCAGCACAGCCATCGCTCACTATCTGCCTTGGGTTGATCTGGCCGTCGGTGTCGGGCTGGTTCTCGTCGGAGGCAGGATCGTGGCCGGCGGGACACTCTATTCGAGTCTCGGAGAACGCATGGCCGACCGGATGGGCGCCGCGGTCCGGCAACCCGGCCTCGGCGGCTATTTTGCCTACGGACTGGCGTACGGCCTAGCATCACTCAGCTGTACGCTTCCGATCTTCCTCGCGGTGGTCGGCAGCGCCCTCGCTGTCAATGGCCTTCTAGCGGCCATGGGGCAGTTCGTCCTGTACGCCGCCGGCATGGGACTCGTGATCTCAGGCCTCACGCTCGCCGTAGCGGTGTTCAAGCACGCGGCCCTGCGCAGCGTCCGCCGGGTGTTACCGGTGGTCCAGCCGCTGAGCGCGGCCCTCTTGCTGCTCGCCGGCGCCTACATCATCTATTACTGGCTAACGCTGGGCGGCCTCCTCGGAGGTGTCCGGCTCTGATGAAGATCTGGAAGCTACGGATGACAGCGGCCTGTGCGGCTGCCGTGCGGCAATAGACATCAAAACTGAGGAGGCATCTGGGTGATGAAGGAGACGAAATCGAAGCGGATGCGGATGATCGTGCGGGGGATGACGTGCGACGACTGTAATCGACATGTGGCCCATGCCCTGGAAACTGCAGGGGCCGAGGACGCCCGAGCCGATTTCCGCCGGGGTGAAGCCAACTTCGCGTTCGCCGGTGAAGACATCGCGACCCTGGCTGGCGCCGTCAAGGCTGCGGGGTACCAACCTGGACCGGTCGAGGTGCTGGATGACGTCAGTGCCCGGCCGCCCGAACGAAATGGTGGTGAGGACTCATATGACCTGGTCATACTTGGCGGTGGTTCGGCGGCCTTCGCAGCTGCCATCCGGGCCAGCGACCTGGGCGCCCGGGTGGCGATGGTTGAAGCCAGAACCATCGGGGGTACGTGCGTGAATGTTGGCTGCATTCCGAGCAAGGCCGTGCTTCGCGCAAGCGACGTCCACTACGAAGCGGCGCACCAAGGCTTTGCCGGGATTACGACGCGGGCCGGCAAGCCTGACCTGGCGGCGGCCGTGGCGCAGAAGGATGAGCTGGTCGCGACGCTTCGCCAGGAGAAATATGCCGACCTTGTCGACGCCTATGGTTTCGATTTCATCAGGGGCCACGGCCGCTTTAGCGGCCCAACCGAGCTGGCCGTTGACGGTCGCCCGCTGCACGCGGAGCGTTTCCTGATTGCGACGGGAGCCTCGCCCTGGGCGCCGTCGATTCCAGGGCTTAAGGAGACCGGCTACCTGACGAGCACCACCGCGCTCGAGCTGAAGGAGCTTCCCCGATCGCTCGCGATTATCGGCGGGAATGCCATCGGGCTCGAGATGGGCCAATACTTCGCGAACCTCGGCAGCAAGGTCACCATCCTCGAAGTCCTGCCCCGGATCGCCCCGTTCGAGGAGCCGGAAGTCTCTGCAGGGATCACCCAGGTCCTAGACGATGAAGGCCTGCGGATCATCACCGGTGCCCAGATTGAGCGGGTAGCTCGTTCCGACGGCAAGGTTGCTATTCACGGCCGCGCTGACGGGAAGGCCATCACCTTCACAGTGGACCAGCTCCTCGTGGCGACCGGGCGACGGGCCAATACCGCCGACATGGGCCTGGATGTTGCTGGTATCCGGCTCGACCCGCGCGGCTCGATCGCGGTGGATGACATGCTGCGCACGTCCAACCCGCGCGTTTGGGCAGCCGGGGATTGCACCCCGGCACCACAGTTCGTCTACGTCTCGGCCTACGAGGGCGCGCTCGCGGTGGACAATGCGATCGGGGGGAAGTCGCGGACAGTCGATTTCCGCGCGCTGCCCAGAGTCACCTTTACCCGGCCGCAAATTGCGTCGGCCGGATTGACCGAGGAACAGGCCCGTCACGCCGGGTACGAGGTCCGAGTCTCGACCATGCCCCTCGACGTTCTGCCGCGCGCGCTGGTGAACCGAGACACACGCGGGCTGTTCAAGTTGGTGGCGGATGCGAAGACGGATCAGTTGCTTGGCGCCCATATCCTGGCGGAGTCCGCCGGCGAGGTGATCCAATCCGCGGTCTATGCCATCAAGTTCCGCCTCACGATTGCGGATCTCAGCGAGACTTTCCACGCGTACCTGACGATGTCCGAAGGCATGAAGCTCGCCGCCCAGACGTTCACCCGCGATGTCGCCAAGCTCAGTTGCTGCGCCGCGTGATAGGACCTTAGGCCGCGCCGGACCTGCTTCACTGGTTGCGCCGGGTTCGCTAGTTCGCGCCCGTAGCGGAGCTCGCGGCTTCGATAACACTTCCCAAGATCGCCCCGATGCGATGAGCGGCCGTAGCCCGATCCGGCTGGCCCGCATCCAGCCACGCGATCACCGCCTCGACCGCAACCGTAGGAAGCAGATGCGAGGCCCATCGGGCCCACGCGGGATTAGCGATCCGCCCCGCTAAGGCACGGCGAGTGGAGGCGATCATGCCGTGCCGAAGCGCATCCATCTCCTGGCGAAACTCCGGCTCGCGCGCAGCATGGCGGAACAGCAACCGGAAGGCGTCCGGGTCTTCGGCCGCCGCCGCGAGCAACCCCGCCACACTGCTAGCGCTGAACCCTGGGGCGCCAGTCGCCGCCGTGAGCCGATCGCGGGCCCGGCTCAGCACCTCTCGGTAGAGGTCCGCTTTGGATTCGAAGTGCCGGTAGAGGATGACACGGTCGACACCGGCCTCGGCGGCCACATCCTCGAGGCTGGTCGAGGTAAATCCTGCCCGTGCGAACGCGTGGGTGGCCGCGATCAGGATCTGCTCGCGGCGTTTCGCCCGTGGCAGCAGCTGCCGGCGGGGTGACCTCTGGGATGTCGGTCGTGCTCCGGTCTTGCGGCCCGGCACCAGCGCCCATTCTTGCAGATTGTCAACTTCATAATGTCTATGGTAGAGTAGACACTGGCTAGTAGACAGGAGGTGGTAGGTCGTGAGAAGTCTGGCGACTGTCCGGACGGGACCCGTGGGTCGGGTCGTACGACTGGGCTTTGCCGCGGCGGCTGTGATTTCTCTGTCGTCAATCGTCGGTAGCGACGGCTCGGCACGTTTTCGCAATCCACACATCCTGACTGAACCCAGCGCCTGGTTTCTTCACATGCTGATGCTTGTCACGTTCGTGCTGATCGTCGGGTCCGTCGCTGCGGCGCTACTAGGTGATGGCGTCGCCAGGCGCGCGCAAGTGACCTCCATCGTTGCTATCGCCCTGGCTGTGGGCGTCGCTGGTGCGTTTGCATACGTCAACTATCGGGCCGCGTGGGGGTTCCCCCTCGCTGACCTGGTGTGGTACTTCGACGTCCTCCTTTTGGTCGCCGAACTGGCCGCCTTCATCCTGGCCGTGGTTCTTGGGACGCCGGGGTGCGAGATCGGCGTGTGGCCCGAACTCATCTCGCGCGTACGCGGGAAGACGGCGGGACGGACGGAGGGACTGGCATGCATCGTTGGCATTCATCTGATCGACCACTGGGAAGCGCGGCGCCGTCGAAGCGCAGTTCGAACTCAGACCCTGGCCGCCCTCTGCCGACGATGATGCGACCGGTGCAGTGGCCAGTACCTTAGTGAGCGGGTTGGCGACCGCCGAGCGTTTCGGGCGCCAATGGTTCGGATGCCTCGGGCCTTTCGCGCTGATCCCGCTTTTGGCGTCTGAGACGTCTGGTTAGGGTCACTCGTTCTTCGATCCTCTCGGGCGCTGGTGGCGTTTGCCGACCTTACCTCTATAACGGGGCGGCCGCCTTGAACCCGGCCTCCGTCAAGGCCGACTGCCGACATGCCCTGCGGAATCGCACCGAATCAACGCAGTTCATCGGACTTGTTTTCAAATTGGTGGTACTTTGGTGGTACGACCTCTAAGTCAGGACACCCCTGAGCCTCCACCAAACCCAGGGCAGTTCAGGACAGCTCATGGGGCTCGATTTCGTATTCAGAAAATGGAGCCGATGAGCAAGCAGAGATTTTTCGCTTTCCATATATTCGTAACGCGTCCATTGAGTGCTGTTAAGTCCATCGGGTTGGCTACAAAATTGGCTACAGAAAACCGAGGCCTAATCTGCCTCGCGCGCGTCGCAAGTCTGGCAGGCCTGCGTCAACCCGACATCGATCTCGTTCGGTCTCGTGTCACTGGCGGCAACCGCGTTCATTGGCGCGTCCTTCCTGGTTGGCGACGCGCGTCGTTTCGGGATGCCGGACATGACGGACTATTTCAAGCGACGAGCCGTACTTGCCACAGTGGTGCTGATCATCATGGGAGCGATTGCGCTCGCCGTGATGGGACTCGAGAATGCGCGCTTGCTCAGCGCCATGTTGACCGGGCTGGGAACTCCGTTCGCGCTGGGCGCCGTCATCTTCACCTCGATTGTTGGGTTCCTGCTCTGGCGCGGGATCTTCCTCTGGTATCGGACGCTGAGTGTCGTGGTCGTGGGCTCCCTTGTCTTCGCCTGGGGTTTGGGCAATCGCCGTACTTGTTGCCGCGCCAGCTGACGATCGCGCAAGCCGCGCCGCCCTTTGGAACCGAGGTGCTATTGTCGATGGTGACCTAGCTTGTGGTGGTGCTGGTCCTTCCGAGCCTCGCGTTGCTCGTCTACCTGGATCAACGCGGCGCCCTCGAATCGCCATAGGGCTGAGTCGGCTTTCAACCCACAGATCTCCCATCCCCGTGAGGTGCAGTACGCCCTCGCTTGACGGCGCTGGTCCGGGATGGAAACGTCGTTGGCGGCCTGCCGACCGGTCGAGACCCGTAGGTAGAGGGCAGCACGAACCGGCACCGTCATGTCCGTTTGCTGTATTTACCGGCCAGCAGCCGACCACCGGCCGGTCGACAGTAAACCCGTTATTCGGTCGCGCTGATCGCGTTCAGAATGACGTCCACGGCTCCATCGGGCTCTGATATCAGCCCCAGGTGGCCAGCGTCGAATTTACTGACGTGCGCGTTTGCATGACTCGCCATTGCGAGGTGTGCGGACGGTGGGATGACGTGGTCCTGAGTACCAATCAGGTCCCATGACGGAATCGTTTGCCACAGACCGGACGGGCGTACCGCCAGCGGCTAAGACTTCGTCGTCGCGCGATTCATGGGCCTCAGGCTAGGCGATCTTTCGGAGGCTGGCTTCTCCATAAACCACTCGGTCGGCGCCAGTCCCGGCGAGTCGCATGGTGCTACGAGCTAGGCACGTTACGTCCTCAGTGGTCGACAAGCAACCTGGCGCCAGTCCCGCGGTCGGCCCGCGGGCACTTGCAGCCCTGCACGAACTGGCTGTGGCGGCTAGCGGCGTCCTCGAGCCGACCGCGCTGGCGAAACACGCGGTCGATTTGGCGTGCGATCTGCTGGGTGTCGATGGGGCGGCCCTCTACTGGTGGGTCTCCAGCACCGGCCTGCTTCACAGCCTGGCCGACAACCGCGGGTATCAGGCGGCTGGCTCGCGTACCCTCGAGGTCGGGAAGGGGGTGGCGGGGCTGGCCTTTCAGCGGCAAGAGCCGCTGATCATCGACGACTATCCGAATTGGGAGGGCGCCGTGCCCTGGGCCCTGAAAAACGGCGTTCGCGCTGCCGTGGGCATCCCGCTGCTGGCGCGCGGTAGGACGGTGGGTGCGATGGCGGTGCTGACCCACGCCGTCGGTGGGTTTGATGAGGACGACCTGCGGCTCCTGTCGCTACTTGCGGCCCAGGTGGCGCCGTCGCTTGAAGCCGGTCGCCTCGACATCGACCTTGCCGCCTCGGAGCAGCGGTTTCGCTCGCTCTATGGCAGCGTGGCCTCGGGCGTCATCGTGCTCAGCACCTCGGGTGTCGTCATCCAGATCAACCCGGCCGGCGAGCGCATCATCGGCCTCAGCGCCGCAGAGATGCGAGGCAAGACGCCCGACCAGCTCTGGCACGCCTACGCTGAAGATGGATCGGAGCTGAAGAGCACCGACCGCATTGGGCCGGTCGTGCTCCGCAGCCGGCAACCCGCGCACGGCGTGACGAACAAGATCGTGCTTCCCGAT
>Ga0207646_10005955_pt1 | contig 12717 bp, 11 predicted proteins | sample KBSK5502metaG_FD_184343 | JGI IMG/M metagenome (GOLD analysis project Ga0207646, IMG submission 184343) | Corn, switchgrass and miscanthus rhizosphere microbial communities from Kellogg Biological Station, Michigan, USA - KBS K5-50-2 metaG... | ecosystem: Host-associated > Plants > Roots >...
AGGGAGAGGCCCTTGTTGTAGGTCTCGAACAGGGCCCGCTCCTCGTACAGGAGCCGGTCCGTCATCTCGCGGCGGTAGCCGGCGACCCGGGCGAGGAGCACCAGATCGTGGTTCCGGCCGGCGATCTCGATCGGGTCGAACTGGATCGAGCCGAGGCGATCGAACACCGACATGACGCCTTCGGGCCCGGCCGGCAGCGAGCGCGGCGGCGCGAGGAGGTGATGCAGCGCGAGGTATCGCCGGGCCACCTCGGGCCGGATCGTCAACGGGTCGGGCACGGACCGATGGTAGGGGGAGCCCGTGTCAGGAGCTGTCAGGTTCGCCCGCGCGCTCGTTCGAGCCCGGCCGGGCTCCGCCCCCGAGGATCTCCTCGAGCCGATCGACGAACGGGACCTGGGTCGGCTTGAGCCGGCGACGCGCCTCGTCCGGCCCGAACCAGGCGACACGGTCGATCTCGGAGAACACCTCCTGGCGGCCGCTCCGCGGCGGCCACTCCATGACGAACGTGTTCGACGCCGCCGCGGCCGGATCGAGGTCGCCCTCGATCGCCCAGGCGTGGACGACCTTGCCGCCCTTCTGGACGATCGTCCCGAGGGGGATCGGGGCTCCGGCCGGGGTCCCGGTCGCGCCGACGGCGGTCGGGCCGGCTGCCGGCGCGGGATGACCGGTCTCCTCCTCGAACTCGCGACGCGCCACCTCGAGGAGGTCGTCACCCGGATCGTCCGGTTCGCCCTTCGGGATCGTCCAGTGGCCCTCGTCGCGTCGGGTGAAGAACGGCCCCCCGGGATGGCCCAGCAGCACCTCGAACGATCCGATCGGATCCGGGCGCGAACCCCCTCCGTCGTCGGGCGTTCCGGCCGTTCGGCGGTAGAGGACGATCCCGGCGCTGCGTCGCGTCGCCATCGATGGTCATCGTACGGGGGCGTCGTTCGCTGCGATGCGCCTGCAACCCATGGGCCCGAGCGGGCGGTCGGGCCGTGACGAACACGGGGCGAAGGTGGGACCGAACATCAGCGAAGGAGACCGCCATGCCCGACATCTCCCTGCCGGAGATCCACCTCCCGGACGTCAAGCTCCCCGACGGGCTTCGCGACATGAACCGCAAGGACGTCCAGAAGGCGATCGGCGACATCACGCCGCCGCGGCTTCCCAAGCGGATCGAGATGCCCGACATCGACCTCTCGAAGATCGAGATGCCGAAGGCGCTCGAGGGTCGCCTGCCGAAGAGCGTCGAGGACCGGCTTCCGATGAAGCGGCGCTCGAACCCGATCCTCCCAGTGGCGGCACTGGTCGCGATCGGCTCGATGATCGCCGCCGCGTGGTGGCTGATCACGACCCCCGACGCCGGCACGCGCGTACGCCGGGGCGCCGGCCGGCTGCGAATGAAGCTGACCGGCCAGCCCACCGGCGTCGTCCTCTACGACGACGACGGCAACCTCTCGAGCCTCCTCCCCGACCAGCCAGCGTCGCGACCGACGATCGAGAGCGAGCGTTGGCCGGACTCCGATCCGGTCACGGGCGAGACGATCCGCGCCGGCAACGGCTCGATGGCGGAGCACCCGTCTCCGGTCTGAGGCTCGTTCCCGCGAATCGCGTCCGATCTGCGGCGGCCCGTCTTGGGTCGCCGCTTCTCGTACCCGGACCGACCTACATCCCGGAGCCCGAGCCGGCGTCGCCGCGATGCCCGTCGATTGCCGCCAGGATCGACTTCTCGAGGTCGAGGATCCGCTGCTCGAGACCCTCGACCTGCTTGAGGATCTCGACGTTGCCGTTCAGGAGGCGCTTGTTCTGCTCCTCCTCGATGTCCGCCTCCGCGGCCGCGTGCTCGAGCGTCAGCCGGTCGCGGATCGAGGCTCGGTTGCCGGCGAGCAGGATCAGCGGCGCGGCGTAGGCGGCCTGGGTGCTGAAGGCGAGGTTCAGGAGGATGAACGGGTACGGGTCGAACGGCCGCGTGAGGAGCGCCACGTTGCCGGCGATCCAGAGCAGGACGATGACCGTCTGGATCACGATGAAGTTCCAGCTCCCCATGAAGCCCGTGACGCGGTCGGCGATGCGGGCCCCGCGCGGCGCCTCGTCGATCATCTTCACGTTGACTGGATGCAAGCTTCGGCGAGCCACGGTCTCTCCTCTGTCGCCCTGGCGGAGGGGCTGTTCGCGACGCTGGCCCCGCCGTGGAGCTCGTCCTTCTTCTAGCCGACGTCGATCCGCTCGGCCCGGCCGGTCCCGGTCGTCGCCCGGTTCTCGGCGGCGTCGATTCGGTCGATCCAGAAGTCGACGATCGAGCGAATGCCGAGCAGCTCCTCCCGCCCGGCATTCCGGAAGTGCCGACCCGCCTCGGGCGGCATGATCCGCGACAGGAGGTGCCGGCCGCGCTCGCGGTAACCGGGTCCGCCCTCGAGGCGGGCGAGACGCGCGTCGAGCTCGCTCAGCCGCTCCTCGGCCGACGGCTCCTCGGCCGGCAGTCCGGCCGACGCGCTCGACCTGCGGCGCCCGCCGCTCGAGGGTCGGGTCCGTCGGGCCCCCGGCCGCGTGTCGTCGATCATCGTGCACCTCCTGGAGCCGGGCTCCGTTTCGGGGTCTGGAATTCGATCCGCAGGACGCCGCCGTCCATCTTCGCGCCCCGGGTCGGAACCTCGATCAGGGCGCGCGGCAGCACGAGTGTCCGCCGCCACGATCCGACCTGGAGCATGAGCTCGTCACCGTTCCGCGACAGGCCGACCTCCTCACGGCTCGTGAAGGGGAGGGCCACCTCGAGATACGTCGCTCCGTTGACTGCGCGGACCTGGTAGGGGCGGCCTCGATAGAAGAACGACATCGGGTCGTCGGCGCCGAACAGGGCGGCGCCGAGCTCCGCGAGGCCGTCGAGCCCGAGCATCTCCCGGTCGAAGAACGGCACGGTCCGGACCGGGACCGGCGCGAAGTCACGCTCGACGCCTGGGAGGTACGACTGCTGCGTCTTGCGCAGTCCGGCGAAGTACCCGCCGACAGCTGGCGGAAGCACCCGGTTGCAGACGACGAGGTCGCTCGGGTAGCCGAACAGGTGGAAGTACGTGAACGAGCGCTGGGCCTCGGCAATCGAGAGCTTCTCCAAGCCGAGGACGATCCGGATCGACGAGCGCTCGGGGTCCGCCATCAGCCGGTGGACCTGCTCCAGCCGTCCCAGGAGCCGCTCGGCCGCCGCGAAGACCTCGTCGCGGGGAAGCGGCACGCCGATCATCCGCTCGAGCACGGGCCGGCCGACCCGGCTCACCCGACGGCCGATCGGCGCGATCCGGTCGAGCCACCAACGGCTCGCCTCCGGAAGTGACAGCAAACGGAGTGTCTCGCCGGTCGGGGCCGCGTCGACGACGATCACGTCGTACTTGCGGGACTCGACGTGGTCGGCGATCCACAGGAGGTTGCCGAGCTCGTCCATCCCCGGCAGGACCGTCATCTCCTCGGCCATCACCGCGTCGAGCCCACGCCAGCTGAACAGCTCGGCCATGTACGTCTGGATCGTCCGCCAGTAGCGGCCGATGTTGAAGTAGACGTCCGGCTCCTGGCCCCAGAGATTCGGCTCGATCTGGCTCGGCTCCGGGCCGAGCGGCACGCCGTACGCATCCGCGAGGCTGTGGGCGATGTCCGTCGAGAGCACGATCGTTCGGGCGCCCCGGCGCGCGCTCATGAGCGCCGTGGCCGCGGCGACGCTCGTCTTCCCGACGCCACCCTTGCCGGTGTAGACCAGGATCCGTGTCACGGCTTCCCCAACGTGTCGTGGGCGCGGGCCCGACGCCCGGCGGCCTTCGCAGGCGACCGACGGTGCCCTCGTCGAGCCTACCGACCGCCGCCGATTCTGTCCGAATGCCCCGCCGGACGCGGGCCGGCGGCCTGTCGCTCAGCCGGGGTCGGCTTCGGGGTCGGTCGGCAGGTCGCGCCACGGATCGCCGGGTGGCGGTCCAGCGGCCGGCTGCACAGGGAGGTCTCCCCAGGGATCGGTGGCCGGCGTCGCTGCCTGCCCGCTCTCCGCGCCCTCGAGGCGATGGAGCGCGCGCAGCGTGACCTCGCTCGGCTGGCCGATGTCGCCGATCGCCGGTCGCTCCGAGCCATGGCGCCCGGCACCCAGGTACTCAGCGGCGCCCACCGCAGCCAGGCCGCCGATCGCCGCGATGGCAAGGGGCCCGGGGAGGACCGCGGCGGCCATCATCCCGCTCGCCATTCCCTGGGTCGGGCTGGGTCCGCGGAGATGGATCGGCTGTCCGTCGATCGCCTGGAGGGCGGGATCGACGGTCGTCACGCCGGGGATGACGAGATCGCCGATCGATTCGCGCTGGGCGAGGGCCGCGCCGCAGTTCGGGCACTGGGTCGCCGACTCCGGCGCCGCCGCCGAGCACCACGAACAGGTCCGCCCGACGGCCGTCTCGTCGCTCATCGCTTTGCCTCTCCGGTCCCCGATCGGCCGATCGTACGCGCCCCCGTCAATCGGTCGTCTCCGCCGGTTCAAACCCGCCAGCCGATCGGGACCTCTTCGACCCGTGGTCGCACTCTGGCTCCTGGATGCTTCCGAGTTGACCCCGCGGAATCGGAGGCTGCGCGGCCGTCGTTGACGCTTGGCCGGTTAATTCCGATAATGTGACTCGGGATTACGAAATTCCCGTGCCTGCGCCCCGACGGCGCCCGTCTCCGGAGACCCGATGACCGCGACGCGTGACCTCGTCGCCGACCAGCGCGAACAGTTCGCGTTCCACGACGACATCGCCTACCTGCGCGAGACCAAGCGCGGCCTGACCCGGGCGACGGTCGAGGAGATCAGCGGCTTCAAGAACGAGCCGGACTGGATGCTCCAGTACCGTCTCCGGGCGTACGACCACTTCATGAAGCGGCCGCTTCCGACGTGGACGGACGGTCTCGACCGGATCAACTTCGACAACATCGTCTACTACCGCAAGCCGTCCGAGCGCGAAGAGAAGTCGTGGGACGACGTCCCCGATCAGATCAAGGCGACGTTCGAGCGGCTCGGCATCCCCGAGGCGGAGCGGAAGTTCCTCGCCGGCGTCGGCGCCCAGTACGACAGCGAGGTCGTCTACCACTCCGTCAAGGAGGAGCTCTCGAAGCTCGGCGTCGTGTTCATGGGCACCGACCAGGCGCTCGTCGAGTACCCCGAGATCTTCCGCAGGCACTTCGGGACCGTCGTCCCGGCCGAGGACAACAAGTTCTCCGCGCTGAACTCCGCGGTCTGGTCGGGCGGCTCCTTCGTCTACGTCCCGAAGGGCGTCGAGGTCCCGCTTCCGCTCCAGGCCTACTTCCGGATCAACGGCGAGAACACCGGCCAGTTCGAGCGGACCCTGATTGTCGTCGACGAGGGGGCGAAGGTCCACTACATCGAGGGCTGCACCGCGCCGATCTACGCGACCGAATCGCTCCACGTCGCCGTGGTCGAGGTGGTCGCGCTGCCGGGCAGCAAGGTCCGCTACACGACGATCCAGAACTGGTCGAACGACGTGTACAACCTCGTCACGAAGCGGGCGCACGCCTACGAGAACAGCACGGTCGAGTGGATCGACGCCAACACGGGCTCGCGCAAGACCGTGAAGTACCCGTCGATCTATCTCCGCGGCGAAAACGCGACGGCCGACATCATCAGCGTCGCGGTCGCCGGCAAGGGCCAGCACCAGGACACCGGCGCGAAGGCCGTCCATCTCGCGCCCAACACGAAGAGCCGGATCGTCTCGAAGTCGGTCTCGAAGGACGGCGGCCGGGCGACGTACCGCGGCCACCTCAAGGTCTCGCCCGGGGCGACCAATGTCGTCGCCAGCGTCCGCTGCGACGCGCTGATGCTCGACGACATCAGCCGGAGCGACACGTACCCGTACATCGATATCCAGGAAGACGACACGACGATGACCCACGAGGCCACCGTCGGGAAGATCAGCGCGGAGCAGGTCTTCTACCTGATGAGCCGCGGCCTGACCGAGAACGAGGCGCAGAACCTCATCGTCCAGGGCTTCCTCGAGGTCTTCACGAAGGAGCTCCCGATGGAGTACGCGATCGAGTTCAACCGACTCGTGAAGCTCGAGATGGAGGGGTCGCTCGGGTGACGGACGCGACCGCCGAGCCGGCGGCCGCACCGGCTCCTCGCCCCACCCGCACGGGTCGACGCGTCCCGTCCGAGCTGAGCTTCATCCTCGACGAAGCCACGGTCGGGGCGCACGCGAGCACCGAGCCCGACTGGCTGACCGCCGATCGTCGGGCCGCGTTCGCGCGATACCAGGCGCTCCCCGTCGAGACCAACCAGCTCTACACGACGTACGTCGACCTGCGAACGGCCGACCTGACCGCCGTCCGACCGTGGACGCCGTCCGGGAGCGCGCCAGATTCAGGCGGCGTCGACGTTCCCGTGGAGACATCGGGTTGGGCTCTGTTCAACGAGCACGCCCTGTCGGCCCACGATCTCTCGGCCGAGGCGCGACGCGCCGGCGTGATCCTTGACACGCTCGATGGGTTGAATGCGCGAGACGAAGCCCTCGCCCAGCGCCTGCTTGGCGACGAACGATCCCTGCCGCTGGACGACAAGCTCGCGCAGATGACCCGTGCCGGGTGGAACCAGGGAGTCGTGGTTCACGTTCCGGCCGGAGTCCGCTTGAAGGACCCGATCCTCCTCCGATGGCAGGTCGGGCTCGGTGGCCAGGCACTGTTGACCCGGACGATCCTGGACCTGGGCGAGGGCGCGTCCGCCTCAGTCGTCGAGGAACTCGAGCCGCTCCCTGACGCACCGGAAGAGGCGATTGCCGAGCTGGAGCTCAGTGCGGGGCTGGTTCGCGGCGCGACCAGGGCGGCCCGTGGCGATCAAGCGCTCTTCACCGGAACACTCGAGGTCCATCTTGCCGCCGGGGCCGAGCTCGCCGTCGCGTCAATCCAGAACCTCGCTTCGGGCACGGTCGCGTTCCAGCATCGGCATGCGGAGATCGGCGAGGGCGCGACGCTCCGCTGGGCCCTGGCCCAGCTCGGCGGCCGCCTCGTCCGGAGCCGGGTCGACAATCGCCTGGCCGGCAACCGAAGCTCGGTCGAACAGGTCGAGATCGTGTTCGGGGCGGAGGACCAGCTGTTCGACCTGACCTCGTTCACCCGCCACATCGGGCGCGACACGACCGGCAACCTGCTGTCGAAGGGCGCCCTGATGGACGCGTCGCGGTCGTACATGAAGGGCCTGATCATCATCGAGCCGACCGCGGTCGGCACCGACAGCTTCCTCGGCGAGTTCGGCATGAACCTCTCGAAGAAGGCCCGCGCCGTCGCGATCCCGTCGCTCGAGATCGACCAGCCCGACTGCCGACGCGCGGCCCACTCCTCGTCGGTCGGCCCGATCGACGAGACACAGCTCTTCTACCTCGAATCCCGCGGCATCCCGCCCGACGAAGCCCGCAAGTTCATCGTCCTTGGGTTCCTCGAGCCGGTCGTCGCCCGGGTCCCGCTCGCCTCGGCCCAGGATCGGCTGCGGGAGCTGCTCGAGGCGAAGTGGGACGCGGGCCCGCTGGCCGGAGCCGGCTCCTCCGGCGCCGCCGCCTGAACCGACTCGCCTTGTCCCGGTGAGGCGCATCGACCTGATCGGGGTCGACGAGATCGCCGACGGCGAGATGAAGATGGTCTTCGTCGACGGCACCGACCAGGTCCTCGTCATCAACCAGGGCGGCGTGTTCACCGCGACGCAGGGCGTCTGCAGCCATGAGTACTTCGAGCTCGACAAGGGCTTCCTGACGGCCGGCACGCTCACCTGCGCCCTCCACCTCTCGCGGTTCGACCTCACGAACGGCGAGCCGATCGACCCGCCGGCCGAGCTGCCGCTCGAGATCTATCCGGTCGTCGTCGAGAACGGCCGCGTGATCATCGAGGTGCCCGACGGCCCCCTGCCGGTCAGCGAGCAGTAGCGGACGAACGTCAGGGGGCGGCCCTCGGGGCCAGCTGGAGCTCCTGGATGGACGCGTCGTGGATCGCCGCGAGACTGAACGGCAGCGGCACGGAGTCGCCGTGCAGCCACTCGTCGATCAGGTCGCCGTAGTGCGTGTCGAAGGGGTTGCCGCTCTGGCCCGTCGTCTGGACGATCCGCGCGCCGTCGAGGTCGCCCAGGTCGATCGCCAGGCGATAGGACGGCAGGTTCGTCACGTCGAACACGCCGTCGATCGCGACGGGCTTGTACGTCGGATCGTTCGGGTCGGGGTAGGCCCGTGAGGGCCGGTAGTACGTGTTGTTGATCGCGCCGGCGGCGCCCGGCGCCGGGTACGGCCCCTTGTCCAGGTACCACTCGAGCGGCCCGATCCCCGACGATCCGAGCGTCGCCTCCCGGAACGTCGCCGTGTGGAGCGTGCCCCAGGTCCATTTCGCCTGGTCGCCGTAGGCGGTGCGCAGGTCCTTGCCGGCCGCGTCGAGGGCGGCCGCCACGATGTCGTCGCGCGTCTCGTGGCGATCCGCGGTCGTCGTATCGTCCCACCACGGCGAGTCCGGCTTGGCCAGCAGGGCGATCGTCGCCTGCCACGACGACCCGCCCCCGACGTACTCGCGGGCGAGATCGCCCAGATCGTCGTCGAAGAGCCCGCGGATCAGCCGGTACTCGAACGCGAGGTAGGCGGCACAGCCGAAGGAGTCGACCGGGCACGTCCGCTCCTTCCAGTCGACGATCCGCTGCTCCAACAGGGCGCCGTCAGGGGTCGTCGGGTGGGCTGTGGCGACGATCGGGATGACGGTCTCGGCGCGGAGGACCTTCGTGTCGAACTGGATCGTGCGGAGGTCGCCGACCGTGACCCCGCCGTCGGCCACGGCGGCCGTCAGGAGCTCCGTGATCCGCTTCGCCCGGTAGCCGGGATCCCACTCCTGGGCCACGAAGTACGGGTAGCGCCCGTCGACCGCCGCGTTGTTCGCCGACACGATCATCCCGGACGGTGGATCGAGCTGCCACGGCAGGTCCTTCGTCGGGATCGTGCCGACCCAGTCGTGCTTGCCGTCACTGCCCGAGCGGACGCGGTCGCCGTGGTCGCTCGGGTCGGCCCGGATCGGGATACGTCCGGGCAGGACGTAGCCGATGTGCCCGTCGACGTCGGCGTAGACGTAGTTCTGCGATGGCGAGCCGTAGCTCGCGAAGGCCGCGTGGAATTGCTTGAAGTTCGCGGCGGTTTGGACGTGAAAAAGGGAGTCGAACGTGCCGTCGACAGCGTCCGTCCCGGTCCAGCGGAGCGCGAGCAGGGGAGCATCCTTGAGCCGGACGTCGACGTCGTTGACGATCGGCCCGTCGACCGTCTCCCGGACGGGGAGGTCGACGGGATCCCCGCCGGCGACCTTGATCGTCTCGTGGCGGATCGTGTACGGCAGCGACGTGCCTGCATGGAGATAGGCGACGGGATTGGCCGGGTCCGGATCGATCGTGAACAGGTCCTCGACGTCGGGGTCGACGTTCGTCGCCCCCCAGGCGATCCGGTCGTTGTGCCCGAGGATCACGCCCGGGACGCCGGGAAACGACACGCCGACGACGTCGTACGGGCACGCCGGGCCGACGGCCCGGCAGCGGAGGCCGTTGATGAACCAGACCGACGGCATGCCGATCCCGAGATGGGGGTCGTTGGCGAGGAGCGCGGTCTTCGTGCGGCTCTTCGACGGCGCGACCACCCAGTTGTTGGATCCGACCTGGTGATCCCCGGCGATGCCGTCGCCGCCATCCAGCCCGGCGAGCTGGAGGATCCGGCCGCCGATCGCGGCCACATCGCGCCAGGCCGCGGGGTCGCCGATCGCCGTGGGCGTGCGGTTGGCCGTTCCAGACGTGCCTGATCCTTCGGCGGTCGCGGTCGCGGTCGCGGTCGCGGTCGCGGCCGACGCCGCCGCGGTCACCCCTCCGTCGGCCGACGCGCTGGCGCCCGCTCCACCCGAGCCCTTGAGCCCGCTCGGGGTGATGACGGGCATATCCGACCTGTACGGCGGGAAGAGCTCGTCGGTCCGGGCCGGGTCGCCGAGCTTCGCGTCGGCGAGCATCCGGAAGATCTCGGTGTCGTAGTTCCCGCCGAGCTGCCACGACTGGACCTTCTGCCAGGCCATCGTGTCGAGCGCCGTCCATGGCTCCGGGTCGTAGCCGCCGAGCCCGCCGATCCCGGCCTTCATCCCGGTGACAACGAACGGCAGACCGAGGCTGCCCTTGTGGTCCGTCAGCCACGCGTTGACGCCCTGCGCGTAGGCGTCGACCGCGGCCCGCGCGTCGGGGGAGAGCGCGTCGAGATCGCGCTGGGCCGCCTGCCGCCAGCCGAGCGTGCGGATGAAGCGGTCCTCGTCGAGCGTGTTCGCCCCGAACAGCTCCGACAGCCGTCCGGCCGAGATGTGGCGCCAGACCTCCATCTGCCACATCCGCTCCTGGGCGTGGACGTAGCCCTGGGCAAGGAACAGGTCGTGCGGGGTGTCGGCCTGGATCCAGGCGATGCCCGAGGCGTCGCGATCGATCAATGCCGGCTTGCCGAGCCCGGCGATCGCGATCGAGCCCGTCGTCTGGGGCAATGCCCGCAGCGTCACCGTGCCGAGGAGCGCGCTCGCCCCCGCCACGAGGACGACCACGAGGATGAGCGCGATCCAGATCAGCCGTTTCACGATGCCGACGACCCGTCGCATGACCGGGCCCTCCTCCGCTGCTCGCCGGGGAACCGCCGCGCTCTCGATCGCCGGGCTCCCGCAGTGTGGCCGCTTCCCCGCCCCGGCGCAGCGCCGATTCGCCGGGGCCGCCGGTGGCCCTCTGCTGGATCCGCCTCGCCGCCGACACTCGCGGCCGGGATCGATCAGCCGGGCAGGATCGTCCCGAGGCCGGTCGTCTCGGCCCGTCGCAGGATCGCGTCGGCGAACACGAGATCCGCCAGCCCGACGCCGAGATGGCTGACGAGGACCCGACCATCCGGCCGCGCCGTACCGGCCAGGATGGCCTCGCCGAGCGTCGCCGCAGGATCCGGATAGCCGTCGAAGTTGCCGGCATCGCGGTTGGCGAGGAACTGCTCGCGCTGGTCGGTCAGGAAGAGGGCGGCGTCGGCCGCGACGGATGCGGCCACGTAGGTCGCGTAGTCGACGGCGACCACGAGGGCACCCGGGGCCAGCCAGTCGGTCGTGAGTGCCTGGCGCTGTGCGGACGGGGCGAACGACGCGGCGGTGACGAGGACGTCGGCCGTCCGGGTTGCCTCGATGGCGGTTGCGGCCGTCCCGGTGCTGCCGATCCCGGCGAAGCCGGCGGCTTCTTCCGCGAGCGCCGCGGCCCGGTCCGGGTGGCGGTCGAAGATCGTCAGCTCGACGCCGGGCAGGAGATGGGCGAGGACCGGCAGGTGGCTCCGGCCCTGGACGCCGGCACCGAGGATCGTCGCGCGGAGGGCTCGATCCTGGACGACCGGGGCGAAGCGGCCGATGGCCACGCCGCTCACCGCCGCGGTCCGCTCGGCGGTGATCGGGCCGGCGTCGAGGATCGCGACCGGCGCGCCCGTCGCCGGGTCACTGAGGACGACGAGGCCGTGGATCGCGGCCATGCCGGCCGTGCGGTTGGCGGGGAAGCCGGCGATCCACTTCATCCCGAGCAGGTCGGCCGAGGCGTCGTCGACGGCGCCGCGAAGATGGGCGGGCATCGCGTGGGCGAACGACCCGTCGGGTCGGGGATGGACGCCGATCTTCGGCGGCAGCTCCGCCGAGCCGTCGGCGAGGGCCGTCATCGTCTGCTCGGCGAGTCGGAGTCGCTCCGCGAGCGGCGGCATCGCCGCCACGACGTCGTCCGCCGACAGGAAGCGCAGACCAGGACCTGTTCGCCCGCTCCGAACCGTCATCGGCCCGAGTCTAGCGCCGGGTAGGATTCGTCCATGGCCCCCAAGACCGATCAGAGCCTCGCCAACCTGCGTCTCGAGCGGGACGCGATCATCCTCTACGACGCCCTGGCCCGGATCGAGAAGGATTCCCAACGCGCAGCAGCGTTCGAGCGGATCGCCGGCAACGAGCGTCGCCACGCCGCGGTCTGGGCCGACAAGCTCCGCGAGCGCGGGGTGGACGTGCCGCCGGCGCCGACGCGGCCGCGGCCCCGCGTTGCCGCGATCCTGCTCCTGGCTCGGCTCTTCGGGACGCGAGCGGTCAGCGATCTCGTCACCGCGCTCGAAGGCGACGAGGAGGAGATCTACGAGGGCCAGTCGTCGCCCGAGGTCGAGGCGATCGCCGCCGACGAGCGGGAGCACGCCGAGATCTGGCGGAAGCTGAAGGACCCGGAGTACCACCCCGATCGCGACATCGCGACCCGCGAACGCTGGCACCGCTCGGGACGGTCGGGAACCCTGCGGGCAGTGATCTTCGGGGTCAGCGACGGGCTCGTCTCGAACCTCGCTCTCGTCATGGGTGTGGCCGGCGCGTCGAGTGCCACCGGCGAGCAGGGCCATTTCATCCTGCTGGCCGGCGTCGCCGGGCTGCTGGCCGGGGCGTTCAGCATGGCCGCCGGCGAGTACATCTCGATGCAGAGCCAGCGCGAGCTGTTCGAGCGCCAGATCGCGCTCGAGCGGGCCGAGATGGAGGCGATGCCCGAAGAGGAGGAGGCCGAGATGGCGGCCCTCTATCGGGCGAAGGGGTTCCGCGAGGACGAGGCGCGGGCGATCGCCCACCGCTTGTTCGAGAACCCGGAGCACGCGCTCGACCAGCTGATCCGCGAGGAGCTCGGGCTCGACCCCGACGAGCTCGGGTCGCCCTTCGGGGCCGCCTTCGGGT
>Ga0207646_10005959_pt1 | contig 12713 bp, 9 predicted proteins | sample KBSK5502metaG_FD_184343 | JGI IMG/M metagenome (GOLD analysis project Ga0207646, IMG submission 184343) | Corn, switchgrass and miscanthus rhizosphere microbial communities from Kellogg Biological Station, Michigan, USA - KBS K5-50-2 metaG... | ecosystem: Host-associated > Plants > Roots >...
CCGTCCGACCCAAGCCGTCCGCGAGCCGGCCTCAGCGCGTGCGCAAGCTCCTGCTGCTCGTCGGCGCGATCGTCCTCGTCGACACGATGTTCTTCGCGGCGCTGACGCCGCTGTTGCCGCACTACGTGCACACGCTCGGGCTCTCGAAGGCCGGCGCCGGCGTCCTCCAGGCCATGTATCCGGCCGGCGCGCTCGTTGCGGGCATTCCGAGCGGCATCGCGGCCGCACGCGTGGGCGTCAAGCCGACGGTGCTCGTCGGGCTGACCCTGCTCGCGGCGACGACCGTCGCGTTCGGCCTCGCGGATTCGGCGTGGTCACTCGACACTGCCCGCTTCCTGCAGGGCGTCTCGAGCGCGTTCTCGTGGACCGGCGCCCTCGCGTGGCTGGTCGCCGCGGCACCGCCGGGACGGCGCGGGCAGCTGATCGGCACCGCGTTCGGCGCCGCGATCGCCGGTGCGCTGTTCGGCCCGGTCCTCGGCGCGGTCGCCTCCTACACCGGCTCCGGTCCGGCCTTCGGCACCGTCGCCGGGCTGGCGATCGTGCTTGCCGCCGCCGCGGGGATGACTCCCGCCGCGGCGCCGGCGGAGCGGCAGCCGCTGCGAATGCTCTTCCGTGCGCTGAAGGTGCGCAGGATCCAGATCGGCGTCTGGCTCTGCCTTCTGCCTGCGCTCCTGTTCGGCACCCTCTCGGTGCTCGCACCGCTTCGGCTCTCGCAGCTCGGCTGGGGCGCGGCCGCCGTCGGCGCGACCTATCTCGTCAGTGCCGGGATCGAGGCCGCGTCGGCTCCGGTGCTCGGCCACGCGTCCGATCGGTACGGGCGCTTTTTGCCGCTCCGCGGTGCCTTGGTGGCTTCGGCAATCTTCGTCGTCCTTCTGCCGTGGCCTGGACGGGCCTGGCTGCTGGCACCCGTTGTGGTGTGCGCGGGTCTCGCGTTCGGCAGCTTCTGGACGCCGGCGATGTCGATGGTGACGGACGAGGCCGAGTCGTTCGGGCTCGACTACGGCTACGCGTTCGCGCTCGTCAACGTCGCGTGGGCGCCCGGACAGGCGGGCGGCTCCGCGATCGGCGGTGCGCTTGCTTCGGCGACGAGCGACGCCGTCCCGTACCTGGCGCTTGCGGCGTTGTGTGTGCTGACGCTGGTGGCACTCGCGCGCCAAAGAGAGCCCGCAGCGCTCGCGGCCGAACGGTAGAGCGGCCACCTCGGACGGCGTCGCTCGATCGGCGCTAGGAGTTCGAGAAGCCGCTCCCTAGACTTGTTCGCATCGTGACACCGGGACCTCGGCTCGTGGAGGAGCGAAAGGTCGTCTCCGTCCTCTTCGTCGACCTCGTCGATTTCACCGCCCGCTCCGACCGGGCCGACCCGGAGGACGTCAAGGCGATGCTGCGTCCCTACCACGCCCGCCTGCGCGAGGAGATCGAACGGCTCGACGGGACGGTCGAAAAGTTCATCGGCGATGCGGTCATGGCCGTTTTCGGGGCGCCGGTCGCCCACGAGGACGACGCCGAGCGGGCCGTGCGCGCTGCCCTGCGGGTGATCATGATTGTCGGCGAGCTGAACGAGGCGCAGCCAGGTCTGCGCCTGGCGGTACGGGGCGCAGTAAACACCGGTGAGGCGGTGGTCGATCTGGCCGCTCGCCCTGAGCAGGGAGAGGGAATCGTCGCCGGGGACGTGGTGAATACGGCGTCTCGGCTGCAGCAGGCCGCACCCGCCGGCGGTGTCGTGGTCGGAGAGGCGACCTACCACGCGACGAAGCACGTGTTCGACTACGAGCCGCTCGAGCCTGTCGAAGTCAAGGGGAAGGCGCAACCGCTGCCGATCTGGCGGCCGACGATCGCGCGCCCACGTTCCGCCGAGGTCCGGCGGGCTACGCCCTTCATCGGCAGGGACGCCGACCTCGCGCTGCTCGACCAGACGTACACACGCACCGTGCGGGAGCGCTCGATCCAGCTCGTAACGGTCGCCGGCGAACCGGGTGTCGGAAAGACGCGGATCGTCGCCGAGCTCGCGAAGCTGCTTGCCGAGCAGCGGGGCGCCGTCGTTTGGCGGCAGGGACGCTGTCTGTCATACGGGGAGGGCATCACGTTCTGGGCCCTCGGCGAGATCGTGAAGGCACAGGCCGGCATTCTCGAGTCGGATGGCCCGGCCGTAGCGGAACGCAAGCTCGTCGCGGCGGTCGAGGAAGTCGTCGAAGATGTCTCGGAGCGCGAGTGGTTCGCCGCTCGGCTCAGCGCGCTCGTCGGCACGAGCGTCGCGGAAGCGGCGGGGGTCGATCGAGACGAGTCGTTCACGGCCTGGCGTCGGTTCCTCGAGGCGCTCGCCATGCGAGCGCCACTGGTGCTCGCGATCGAGGATCTGCACTGGGCAGACGGCGCGCTGCTCGACTTCCTCGAGCACCTCGCCGACTGGTGTACGGAGGTGCCGCTCTTCGTCGTGTGCACGGCGCGCCCCGAGTTCTTCGAGCGGCGACCGGCCTGGGGCGGTGGCAAGCGCAACTCGACGACGATCTCGCTCTCGCCTCTGACGGCCGAGGAAACCGCGAAGCTCGTGGCCGCGCTTCTTTCGCAGGCGGTCCTCCCCGCGGAGACCCAGACAGTCTTACTCGAGCGCGCCGGCGGCAACCCGCTCTACACGGAAGAGTTTGCGCGCATGCTCCTGGACCGAGGAATCCTGCAGCGGCGGGGCCGAACGCTCGAGGTCGCGGCCGAGGGCGAGATCCCGGTGCCCGAGACGGTCCAGGCCCTCATCGCCGCCCGCCTCGACACCCTCGCGCCGGACCACAAGTCTCTCCTGCACGACGCGGCCGTGATCGGAAAGGTGTTCTGGGCGGGCGCAGTTGCCTCGATGAGCGGCGTCGATGCCCGCATCGCACGCGAGGTCTTCCACGAGCTTGCGCGCAAGGAGTTCGTCCGACCCGTGAGAAGCTCCGCGGTGGAGCACGAGGAGGAGTACGTGTTCTGGCACGTGCTCGTCCGCGACGTCGCGTACGGACAGATTCCTCGAGCGGCGCGGTCGCGCAAGCACCGAGCGGCTGCCCGATGGATCGAGCAACTCGCGGGCGAGCGCGTGACCGACCACGCGGAGTTTCTCGCTCACCACTACCGCGAGGCACTCGAGCTCGCACGCCGAGCCGGCGCCGTGGAGGAGGCTCGGGAGCTCGAGGAGCCGACAGCGAGATTCCTCGCCCTGGCGGGAGATCGGGCCTTCTCGCTCGACGTCCGGACGGCGGAGGACTACTATCGGCATGCGCTCGAGCAGCTTCCCGCGGGCCACAGCGAGCGCGCCAGAGTGCTGGGGAAGGCGGCCGACGCGGCGTGGCTCGGCGGCCGCCTCCCCGAGGCTGAACGGTTCTGCGAGGACGCGCTCGCGGAGTTCCGCGGCCACGGCAACCCACTCGGCGAGGGCGAGGCGCTCGTGCGGGTTGCGACCGTGTTGAAGTTCCGCGGGGAGACGGCGCGCGCGTGGGAGCTCCTGGAGAAAGCGGCCGAGATCCTCGAGCGGGAGCCGGCGGGCCACGAGCTCGTGCGCGCCTACGCTCAGCTCGCCCGGGATCACATGCTGGCCGAGAACAACGAGCAGTGCCTCGAGTTCTCGGAGAAGACGATCGAGCTGGCCCAAAGACTGGGGATGGAGGAGCAGGTCGTGCTCGCGTTGCAGACGCGCGGGAGCGCGCGCGGCAGCGCGGGCGACGCAGGCGGGCTCGATGACCTGCGTGAGGCGCGGAGGCGTGCGCTCGACCTCGGCATCGGGCACGAGATCGTCCGCTCGCACAACAACCTCGGGAGCTGGGTCCTGTACTACGAGGGCCCGACGGGCGCTCATGAGCTCTTTCGCGCCGGCATCGATCTCGGAGAGCGCCGCGGCCAGATCAGCTGGGTCATGTGGGGCAAGGCACACACGCTGTGGACGCTGTTCGACCTGGGCCGGTGGGACGAGCTGCGCGAGGTCGGCGACGAACTCGTCGCGTGGGAGCAGGAGCACGGTCGCAGCTACGTGGGCGCCATGGCGATGTCCTACCAGGCGTACGTACTGGTCCAGCGCGGGGACGTGGACGCGGCCGACGCGCTCAAGGAGGAGTTCGTCTCCCGCTCGCGGGAGATCGGTGATCCACAGGTGCTGCACCCGGCCACAGTGTTCGCTGCGGCTACCGAGCACGCGGGCGGAGATCATCGTGCCGCCCGCCGGTTCCTGGAGGAGTTCGAGGCCTCGCGCTCCGAAAGCCCGTTGCACTCCCAGTACCTCGCGGACGCCCTCCGCATCGCTGTGGCGATCGGAGCGGAGGACCTTGCCGAGCGTCTGCTTGCGTCCGCCGAGACGAGCACCTCACGTGGACGCGCCTCGGTACTGACAGGAAGCGCTGTCTTGGAGGAGGCGCAGGGTAACACGGAGGAAGCGGCGAGGCGATACTCGGAGGCTGCGGAGCGATGGGCGGAGTACGGATCCGTGCTCGAGCAGGGCCAGACGCTGCTCGGTGCCGGCCGCTGCCTGATCGCCGCCGGGCACCCGGGCGAAGCGGCGGGCTCGTTGAAGGCGGCCCGCGCCGTCTTTGCCCGTCTCGGCGCCGGGCCGCTGAGCGCGGAGACCGAGAACCTCCTCACAGTCGCCGCCTGAGCGGCCGGCCCGGTCAACACACCTCAATGTGCGCCGTCCGAGGCATGGCAGACCGCTGCCCATCCCTGCGGGCCGCCGCGCGCGAGGTACTCGGCCACGACGGCTGCGGCGAACGCGTCCGCCCCGTCGGCGTCTGCGAGCGCAACGATCGACCCTCCGAAGCCGCCCCCGGTCATGCGCGCGGCAATCGCCCCGTTCTCGTTCGCGAGGTCGACGAGCAGCCGGAAGAACGAGCCCGCCGCTGAGGTCGGTGAACTCGCCGATGAGATTGACGCGGCCGGGAGCGAAGAATGTGCGGGTCGCCGTCGTGCCCATTGCAGACGCGCGCTACGGAGACACGGCCGCACCGCTCTCCGCCGAGCGGTAGAGCGCCTCGATCACCCGCGCCTGCGCGACGGCGTCATCGCGCCCGAGCAGCGGCTGCGCCTCGCCGCGGACCGCGGCGGCGAAGTTCTCGAGTTGTAGCTGGTACCGGTCCGCGTCCTGGACGTCGATTCGTTCGCCGGTCAGCTCGAGGTGGGGATCGCGACAGAGCCACGGTTCGGGGACGAACACTGATCGTTCCGATCCGATCGCCTCGAGCCCACTCTCGTACGGCAGATCGAAGCCGCAGTGGAACTCCGCGACCACGCCGTCGGGGAACTCCAGCAGACCGGTGAAACGGACGTCTACGCCGGTCGCGCCGACGAGTTGGCGGCCGAACACGACCTCCGGCTCGCCTCCGAGGAGGCGAGCGCCGTTGACGCAGTAGCAGCCGAGATCCATCAACGCGCCGCCGTCGAGCTCCGGCCGCATGCGCACGTTCTCGGGATCCTCGAGCTTGAAGCTGGATGCGGCACGCACCTGACGCAGCTCCCCGATCCGGCCCGACAAGACGAGCTCGTGCAGCGCGTGCGTCTGAAGGTGGTGCCGGTACATGAAGGCCTCCATCAGCACGCGACCGTTGCGATCGGCTGCATCGAACGCGCGCTCGACTTCCTCCGGACGCCGGCCTAGGGGTTTCTCGCACAGCACGTGCTTGCCCGCTTCGAGTGCAGCGATCGACCACTCGACGTGCATGGAGTTCGGGAGCGAGATGTAGACAGCGTCGACGTCCGGATCGTCGAGCAACACCTCATAGCTTCCGTACGGGCGGTCGATCCCGTGTTCGGCCGCGTACGCCGTCGCGCGTGCGAGCTCACGGCTCGCCACCGCGATCACGCCGACGCGGTCGGACTCGCGCGCGCCCTTCAGCACGGCCGTGTTGATCCGAGCGGTCGAGAGCACACCCAAGCGAACCGGCGCATTGGCCATAGGGACGCGATTGTCTCCCTTCTGGCGCTAGAGCTCGAGGCCGACGACTTCGCCGGTCGCGGCAGAGCGGTAGAGGGCTTCGATCGCACGCGCCTGCGCGACGGCGTCGATGCGGCCGAGCAACGGCTCCGCCTCACCGCGGATCGCGTCGCTGAGGTTCTCCAGCTCCAGCCGATACGAGTCAGCCGGCTCGACCTCGATCTGCTCGAGCTCGTCGTCGCGGCGGAGCTCGATCACCGGCCGGTCGCAGTGCCACGGGTCGTCGAGGAAGAGCGAGCCTTCCGTCCCGATCGCCTCGAGCTCGTCGCGCTCGGGAAGGGACGTCCCGCAATCGAACTGGGCGAAGACGTCACCGGGGAAGCGCATCGTCCCGGTGAAGACCCAGTCCGTCCCGGTCGGGCCGACCAGTTGCTGCCCGTACACCTGCTCGGGCTCGCCGGCGAGCAGGCGCGATCCGCTCACGCAGTAGCAGCCGACGTCCATCAGGCTGCCGCCCTCGACGTCGGTCCGGAGGCGGATGTTCTCCGGGTCGTAGAGCGAGTAGCTGAAGGAGGATCGCACAAGCCGAAGCTCCCCGATTGCGCCGCCGTCCACGAGCTTGAGGAGCCGCTTCGTCTGAGGGTTGTGCCGGTACATGAAGGCTTCCATCAGGATCCGGCCCGCCCGCTCCGCGGCGTCGAACGCCTCCTCGACGTCGCCGGTATGCCTGCTCATCGGCTTTTCGCAGAGCACGTGCTTGCCAGCCTCGACCGCACGGATCGACCACTCGCAATGGAGGGTGTTGGGCAGCGAGATGTAGACGGCCTCGACCTCGCCGTCCTCGAGCAGCGCCTCGTACGAGCCGTGTGCGCGCTCGATCCCCCACTCCCGCGCGTACTCCTCGGCGCGTCGCCGCTCGCGGCTGGCGACGGCGACGAGGTCGACCTTGGCGGACTCGTGCGCTCCGGGGATGACGAGCCGGTTGATGTGCGCCGTCGAAAGGATCCCCCACTTGACGGCACCACCTATCCCCATGACGGCTCAGTGATCGGCCGGAACGCGGTCTCGAGAATGCGGTGGTTGCGCGGTCGCGTCAACACGAACAGAACCACCTCGGCGACGTCGGCGGCGCTCATCATTCCCGAGAGGACGTCGCGGGTTCGACCGCGACCTTCCTCCAGCGCGAAATCGGTAGCCACACCGCCGGGGCAGACGTTGGTGCAACGCACGCCCTGCTCGCGCAGCTCGTGGTCCAGCGCCCGTGTGAAGCCCACCTGCGCGAACTTCGACGCGCAGTACACAGCTTCGAACGGAAGGCCGCGGCGCCCAGCTTCGGACGCGAGCGTGACGATGTCGGCTTCGGCGCTCTCGATCAGGTGCGGGAGCGCGGCGCGAACGGCGTACAAGGTTCCTTTCACGTTGACGTCGATCATTTCCTCCAGATATCGGGGAGCGAGCTCGAGGAACGGCCCGTACGCGCCGACACCCGCGTTGGCGACCAAGATGTCACGACGTCCCCAGCGCTCGACCACGGCTCCGACGATCTCCGCGACCTGCCTTGGGTCGCGGACATCGCAGGGGCGGGCGACCGCGTCGACGATGCCCAGATCGTCGCCGCTGCGCGAGGCGAGCCCGACCTTGACGCCGTCTGCGACGAGTCGGCGCGCGACTGCAGCGCCGATGCCGCGGCTCGCACCTGTAATGAGAGCGACTTTTCCGTCGAGGGTGGTCATGTGGCCTCCAGAGGTCGAAGGGCGGGATAGAGCATGCGAAAACGGCGATACCCCTCCTCGTAAGCGACACGCCACTCCGAATCGGGCTCGATCGTGTCACGGATACGGACGCAGCGCGCGACCGCTTCGTGGACATCTGCGAAGATGCCGGCCGCCACGCCGGCCAGCAGCGCCGCCCCGTACGCAGAGCCTTCCTCGACAGCCGTGCGCTCGAGCGGCAGTCCCAGCACAGCGGCGACGATCCGCAGCCAGAGCTCGCTCCGCGCGCCGCCGCCCGAGATGCGGCCGACCTCGCCGCGGACGCCGAGCTCCCCCAGGAGCTCCAGGGAGTCGCGCAGGCCGTACGCGACGCCTTCTAAGACGGCGCGGACGAGGGCGCCGCGGTCGTGGCGAAGGGAGAGGCCGGTAAACGCGGCACGCGCCGACGGATCGGCATGGGGTGTTCGCTCGCCGGCAAGGTACGGCAGGAAGACGAGCCCTTCGACGGTCGGTCGCCACCGCTCCGCCTCCGCTGTGAGTGTCGCGAAGCCGTCCGCCGTCCCGAGTGCGTCGCGGAGCCAGCGCAGCGCGCCGGCGGCGGAAAGCATCACGCCCATGGCATGCCAGCCGCCGGGGACGGCGTGGCAGAAGGCGTGGACCCGCCCCTGTGTGTCGGCCGCGTACGCGGGCAGCGCGGCGAAGACGACGCCGGACGTCCCTAGCACGACCGAGACCGGCCCCGGACGGTCGACGCCGACGCCGAGCGCCGCAGCCGCCTGGTCGCCCGCTCCCGGCGCACGCGGGACCTCGGGCGATTCGTAGACGGGCGGCAGCCATTCGCCGGGAAGCTCGAGCGCTGCAAGCACCTCCTCGCTCCATCGCCTCGCCGCAACGTCGAAGAGAAGCGTCCCGGACGCGTCCGCGACGTCGATGGCGCGTTCACCGAAGAGCCGCAGACGCACGTAGTCCTTCGGCAGGAGGACGTGAGCGATCCGCCCGTAGACCTCCGGCTCGTGCCGGCGGAGCCAGAGCAGCTTGGGAGCGGTGAAGCCGGTGAGGGCGCGGTTGCCCGTGAGCCGAATCAACCGCTCGAGCCCGACCCGCTGCTCGATCTCGACGCACTCCACCGCGGTGCGCTGATCGTTCCAGAGAATCGCCGGCCGCAGCACACGGTCGGACGCGTCGAGAACGACGAGGCCGTGCATCTGGCCCGACAGGCCGATCGCCGCCGCCTCGACACCGAGCTCCGAGAGCGCCCGCTCGCTCGCACGCCACCAGTCGCCCGGATCCTGCTCGGCCCAGCCGGGCTGCGGAATCGAGAGCCCGTACGGCACCTCTGCGCGTGCCATGACCCGTCCATCGGGAGCGATCGCGACGGCCTTGGCGCCGGTGGTGCCGACGTCGAGGCCGACCAGCGCGCGGCTCACGGCGCGCGGTGCCAGGTGAACACGTCCGCAGACACCGTGTCGACAAGCGTTCCGTCGAGATCGAAGCTGAGCGCCCGCATCAGGCGCCGAGCGCCGCGTACACGAGCTCGTACGCGGCGACGGCGTCCTTGCGGTGCTGCGCTTCCCGCAGCGCGGCGGCGTCGATACGGGCTGCCACGGAATCGATGAAGCGCCACTGGAGCACGCTGCGGCGAACGGCGGCGACGGCATCCTCGGTGTAGGGGTACAGGTCGAAGCCGAGTCGCTCGCCCTGTTCGCCGTAGCCCGCGCGCCGAAGCTCGACCGCGAGCTCGAGCGTCTCCATGAATGCCGTCGCGCCGACCATGTTGTCGTCGTCGAAGGTGCCCCAGCCGGAGTTCGCGTGCTGATGGCCGAGCAGACCTTCCCCGGCGAGCAGCGCGGCGTACTCGGCCAGGTTTTCGCCGTTCATGATCAGGTGCTGCCAGTCCATGTTCACCTTGACGTTGTCGAGTCCCTGCGCGCGGAGCTTGTGGATGACGTGCAGGGTCATGCCGATGTTGCGCATGAAGATCTTCATCGCCGGCTCGGAGTTCTTGTGCTCGAGGAAGAGGAGAATCCCGCGCTCCCTACACCGTTGCGCGGCCTGTCCGATCCCATCCACGAACCACGCCCACGACTCGGCGTACGGTGTCTGGAACGGGTAGTTGTAGCCCTCGATCCCCGGCCAGATGATGAAGTGGGCGCCCAGCTCGCCGGAGAAGTCGATCGCGTCGAGCGTCCGCTTCACGGCTTCGTCGCGCGTGGCCGGGTCCGGCGAGACGAGGCCCCCTTTTCCGAACCGCGGGTCGAGATGGAGCCCCGTCGCCATGCAGTACACGTCGTGGCCGTCGAGCGCCCCCCTGACCTCGTCGAGGTTCTCCGCGTTCAGCTCCTGCGGGTAGTGGAACTCGTAGCCGTCGATCAGGTCTCCGAGACCTTCGACAGCTCGCTGCACGCGTTCGACTGTCGTCTCGCCCGCCCTCTGCGGCTGGTAACCGCCAGGCACGAAGCGGGTGACCATGGGCCCGAGCGCCCAGATTCCGAGCGAGGTCTTCATGTCGCGCCCTCCCGTGGCAGTGAGCCCCACTGTGGTCGTTGAGCGGCCTAGTATCACGCGCGAGTGCGGCAGACGAGTCGTGAAGGAGATCCTGTGACCGCCAACGACCTCGGCGAGATCGGCGTGGGCATGCTGGGCTATGCGTTCATGGGCAAGGCGCACTCCAATGCCTTCCGCAAGATCGCCTACATGACGTGGCCTCCGCCGCTCAGGCCGCGGCTCATGGCGATTGCCGGCCGGAACGAGGAGGCGGTCGCCGAGGCTGCGAGACGCTACGGCTTCGACCGCTGGACGACGCAGTGGCAGGAGCTCGTCGCGGACCCCGAGATCGGGCTCGTCGACAACTTGGGGCCAAACGATCTGCACGCGGGTCCGACGATCGCCGCCGCCGAGGCGGGCAAGCACGTGGTCTGCGAGAAGCCCCTCGGACGTGATGCAGACGAAAGCTACGAGATCTGGCGTCGCGTCGCGGCGACCGGCGTAAAGCACATGTGCGCGTTCAACTACCGCTTCGTCCCCGCCGTGCGCCTCGCGCGGGAGATGATCGATGCAGGCGAGCTCGGCGAGCTGCGTCACTTCCGGGGCCGTTACCTTCAGGACTGGGGCGATACCACCGAACAGGTCTGGCGCTTCGACCGCGCGGCCGCCGGTTCGGGAGCCCTCGGCGATCTCGCGGCTCACGTGGTCGACCTCGCTCGCTACCTCGTCGGGGAGATCGAGACCGTCGGAGGCTTCGTGCGCACGTTCATCACGGGGCGGGAGGTCGACGACGCCGTCGAGGCGACGGTCGAGTTCCAGAATGGCGCCGTCGGCACCATCGAGGCGACTCGACTCGCACTCGGGCGGCGAAACGCGTTCCAGTGGGAGATCAACGGCTCCAAGGGGTCCCTCTTCTTCGACATGGAGCGCCTCAACGAGCTGCAGGTCTTCCGCGCCGAGGGCGACCGGGCACGCGGCTTCAAGAACGTGCTCGTCACGGAGCCCGATCACCCATTCGCCGAGCACTGGTGGCCGCCAGGCCACATCGTCGGCTGGGGAGACACCTTCGTCCACGAGTTGCACCACATCCTGGCCGCGATCGCCGGCGACACCGACCTGGCACCCCACGGAGCTACCTTCGAGGACGGGTACCGCGCGGCCGAGGTCTGTGACGCAGTCGTCCGCTCGAGCGAGAGCGGAAAACGGGAAGCGGTCGCCTATCGGACGGTGCCCGATCCGGAGCAGATGCGTGCCGAATCGACCTGAACATTTTTCGCGGTTCGTACTAGAGTCTCCGAGACGACCAGCAAGGAGGGTGCATGAAAAGATTCACTGGTAAGGCGGCGAGGGTTGTTCTCGCCGTCGCCGTCGCCGGTGTAGCCGTCACGGTGGCTACCGGCGCAACAGCCAAGAAGTCCGCGAACATCCAGGTCTGCGTCCTGCTTCCGGACACCAAGTCGTCCGTCCGCTGGGTGCAGTTCGACGCGCCGGACTGGGCCAAGGCCCTGAAGAAGGCCAAGGTGACCTACTCGATCACGAACGCCCTGAACGACCCGCAGAAGATGGTCTCACAGGCCGATTCGTGCCTGTCCCGCGGGGCAAAGGTGGCGGTCATCACCGATATCGCGGCAGGCACGTCGATCGCGATCCAGACAAAGTTCGCAGCGGCGGGCGGGGCGTCGATCGACTACGACCGCCAGGTGGTCGGCGGCACCGCGAAGGTCTACGTCGCCTTCGACGGCACGGCCGTCGGCGCCGCCCAGGCCAGGGGTGTCGTCAAGGCTCTGAAGGGCAAGTCGAAGCCGGTCGTCGCCGAGCTCTGGGGCGGCCCCACCGACCAGAACGCGTTCTGGTTCAAGAGCGGCAACGACAAGGTGCTGAACCCGCTGTTCAAGAAAGGGACGCTGACCAAGGGGCCGCAGCAGTTCGTGCCCCTCTGGCTGGCGACGAACGCCCAGCCGATCTTCGAGCAGATGCTGCTCAAGACGAACAACAAGATCGACGGCGCCGTGGCGGCCAACGACAACATCGCCGGCGCAGTGGTCGCCAGCCTGAAGGCCAAGGGCCTGAAGCCGATCGCCCTGTCGGGCCAGGACGCGACCGTCCAGGGCGTGCAGAACATCCTCTCGGGCTGGCAGTCGATGACCGTCTACAAGTTCGTGCCGCTCGAGGTTAACGCGGCCGCCAAGGCAGCCGTCGCTCTGCTGAAGCACAAGAAGGTGCCTGGGGTCAATGGGTTCCGCAAGAACGGCAGCAAGAAGGAACCGGCCGTCCTGCTTCCGGTGACCTCGATCACGAAGGCCAACTACACGAGGCTCTTCAAGGACAAGTTCCTGAAGAAGAGCGACGTCTGCGTCGGGGAGTTCGCGAAGTTCTGCAAGTAACGGGTTCGTAAGGCAATGTGGAGGCGCCCCCCTGGGCGCCTCCACCGGTTATGTGCTAGGAAATCCGCCACCGTGAGCGAGACACCACTCCTCCAGCTCCGCGGTCTCTCCAAGTCGTTCGGCTCGGTGCAGGCGCTCACGGACGTCGACTTCGAGGTCCGCGAGGGGGAAGTGATGGCCCTCGTCGGCGACAACGGGGCGGGCAAGTCGACCCTGATCAAGTGCGTGGCCGGAATCCACGGCTACGACGAT
>Ga0207646_10005960_pt1 | contig 12712 bp, 11 predicted proteins | sample KBSK5502metaG_FD_184343 | JGI IMG/M metagenome (GOLD analysis project Ga0207646, IMG submission 184343) | Corn, switchgrass and miscanthus rhizosphere microbial communities from Kellogg Biological Station, Michigan, USA - KBS K5-50-2 metaG... | ecosystem: Host-associated > Plants > Roots >...
ACGACCACCCTGCCGCTGCGTGAGGAACAGGAAGTCGTGATCGCCTCGGACCTCGCCGGGATCGGGATCCAGATCATCAAGCCGTTCGCCAACGTCCCGGCAAGCCGCATGTTCGGCTCCTGCAGCGGCGGTGGGGTCATCTACAGCCACAATTTCGATCTAGCGATGTACACCAACAACTACAGCTACCCGGCCGAGCCTGATTCGCTGGCCTACACGGCCTACCACAGCTCCCAGATCCCAACCGACGCCAATGGCTGCGCCGGGCAGAACACGACCTTTATCAGCGACCCACAGCTCGACCAGGCGCTCGACCAGGCCCGGCTGTCGGTCAAGCTGTCGGACCGGAGGGACAAGTACATCGTGGCCCAGAAGCGGCTGGCCGAAATCATCCCCGAGATTCCGCTCTACCAGGCGGTAGACGTCGAGGCCTACACCAAGAAGCTGGGCGGCTACAAGGGCAACGAATTCTGGTGGATGAACCAATCCGCCGATTGGTACATCAGCCAGTAACGCGCCACCTTCGCGCCTCGTCACGGGTCATTTCCGCTCCCCCCGCTCGCACCGTCCTCCTCATGGGCACTTCATACACCTTCACGCTGCTGGCGCTAGTCTTGTCGCTATGAAAGATCTGGCTGAGGCCGCGCTCAACGCGGCGCAGGTGAAAGGCGCCGCCTATGCCGATGTCCGCCTCGACGAACACGTACAGCAGGACGTCATCGTCAAGAACGGGCAGCTGGCCGCCGTGTCCGACGATGCCAGCGAGGGGTTTGGCGTTCGCGTCCTCGTCGACGGCGCCTGGGGCTTCGCCGGCAGCGCCCGGCTCGATCGGGCTGAGGTCGAGGAGGTCGTCGATCGTGCCATCCGGATCGCTCGGGCGAGTGCCCGTGTCCGTTCGGCGCCGGTCGACCTGGGACCAACGGTCACGTCCCGCGGCCACTACCGGACGCCGCTCGAGCGTGACCCGTTCAGCGTGCCGCTAACCGAGAAAGTCGATTTATTACTGCGAGCCGACGCGGCGATGGGTGCGGTCAAGGGCGTCGGCATTCGCGAGGGTTCGATGGAGTTTCTGCGGCAGCGCAAAGTGTTCGCCTCGACCGAGGGCGCGTTCATCGAGCAGGAGTTGTACGAAAGCGGAGCGGGCATCGAGGCGACGGCGACGTCACCGGACGAGGTCCAGAACCGTTCCTACCCGAACTCCTTTGGCCGGCACCAGGGTTCCGGGGGATATGAGTACGTCGTCGCGATGCAACTCGATCACCACGGCCAGCGGATCGCCGAAGAGGCCGTCGCGCTGCTGAGCGCACCGCAATGCCCGAGTGGTGTCAAGACCTTGATCCTGGACGCCAGCCAGACGGCGCTCCAGATCCACGAATCGTGCGGACATCCGACGGAACTGGACCGCGTGTTCGGCACGGAGGCCGCCTACGCGGGCACCAGCTTCATGACGCCCGAAAAACTGAATCACCTCCAGTACGGCTCCCCACAGGTGACGATCACCGCCGATGCCATCACCCCGACCGGTCTCGGCACCTTCGGCTGGGACGACGAAGGCGTGCCCGCCCAGCAATCGTTTCTGATCAAGGAAGGCCTGTTTGTCGGCTACCTGACGTCGCGCGAAACCGCCAGCGTCCTGGGGCAGCAGAGCAACGGCACGATGCGCGCGGATGGATGGAACCGCATTCCACTGATCCGCATGACGAACGTCAATCTGCAGCCGGGCAACTCATCGCTCGAGCAGATGGTGGCTGAAACGAAAGATGGCGTGTATATGGAGACAAACAGGAGTTGGAGCATCGACGACAAGCGGCTCAATTTCCAGTTCGGCACCCAGCTGGCTTACGAGATCATCGACGGCAAGCGGGGCCGGCTGGTCAAGAACGCGACCTACTCCGGCATCACGCCAGAGTTCTGGAATTCCTGCGACGCGGTCGCCGGTCGCCATGAATGGTCCGTCTGGGGCCTGGCCAACTGCGGCAAGGGCCAGCCGCCACAGACGGCCCACGTCGCGCATGGCGCGGCGCCGGCGCGCTTCCAGCACGTCAAGGTCGGCATCCTGAAATGAAAAGCATGGAAACGGCGCGGCTCACAGAACAAGGTGAGGTCAAGTCCTTTATCGACAAGCTGCTGCAGGCGTCGCCGGCGGCGCAGACAGAGGTCATGGTCACCGAGTGGGACAGCGCGCTCACGCGCTTCGCCAACAACGGCATCCACCAGAATGTCGCCGAGCGCGACGTCAGCGTGCGGGTCCGGGTGGTCAAGGACGGCAAGACCGGGGTGGCGTCGATCAACCAGATGAACGAGGGGGCCGCAGCCGACGTCCTCAAGCGAGCCATCACCATCGCCGACCTGCAATCAAAAGGCGAGGTCGTGTCCATGCCCGGTCCGGCGAAGAGCCGGCGCGTCGAGTCCTGGTCGGACGCGACCGCGACGGCGACGCCCGAAGAGCGCGCCGACTTCGTCGAGGCGATCTGCGCCAGGGCGAAGCGGGCCGGGCTCAAGGCCTTCGGCGCCTTCAGTACCGGTGCCGAGCAGTTCGCCATTGCCAACTCGCTCGGCGTCTATCACCATCATCGCTCCACCGAGGCGACGATCAACTCGGTGGTGATGGGGGAAGCGGGCTCGGGCTACGCCGATCGTGGGGCGATCGATGTCGGCGACCTGAACAAAGATGAGGTGGCGGACGAGGTCATCGACAAGGCGCAGCGCAACCAGAATGCCCGGCCCATCGACCCGGGCGTCTACGAGGTCGTGCTCGAAGAGTACGCCGTGGCCGAGATGCTCGAGTTCATGAGCTTCACCGGGTTCAGCGCCCTCGCGGTAGAGGAGGATCGCAGCTTCATGCGGTTGGGCGAGCGCATCACCGGGGATGCGATCACCATTTGGGATGACGGTCTCGACGCCTCAGGCCTCCCGGCGCCTTTCGATTTCGAAGGCGTGCCCAAGCAACGGGTCGACTTGATAAAGAAAGGGGTCGCCAGCGGTGTCGTCTACGACATGATGACGGCGACCCAGGAAGGCCGCCAGTCCACGGGGCACGGCCTGCCGGCACCGAACACCGAAGGCCCGTACGCCGTCAACCTCTTCATGCAGCCCGGATCGGTTGCCAAGCCGGATCTCATCTCGGGCATCAAGCGCGGCATCTGGGTCACCCGATTCTGGTACGTGCGGATCGTGCACCCCAAGCTGTCGATCATTACCGGGATGACCCGCGACGGCACGTTCCTGATCGAGAATGGCAAGGTCACGCGCCCGGTAAAAGATCTCCGCTTCACGCAGAGCATGCTGGAAGCACTCGATGGGACTCTGGGTGTCAGCACAACCACAAAACTTCAAATTGGCGAGTTCATCGGCGCCTCCCGCGTGCCGGCGGTCCATCTCAAGGCTTTTACGTTTACGAGTTGAGTCATCAATATCCGGTAGTCGGCCTGCCGACGCTCGCGATCCCCCCGGGACCCAAGCCGCCGCGCTTCGGCATCAACCAGAGTTACGTGCGGGCCCTGACGGCGGCCGGCTGCGCGCCGGTGCTGATCCCGATCCTCGACGACGACGACCGGCTGCGCGCGATCTACGACCGGCTCGACGGCATCGTCTTTCCGGGCGGCGCCGATGTCGCGCCACGTGAATATGGCGAGGAGCCGATCGATAACTTGAACGTCATCGAGCCGGCCCGTGATCGGACAGAGCTGACGCTGGCACGCTGGGCGTTCGCCGATGACCTGCCCACGCTGGGCATCTGCCGCGGACAGCAGCTGCTGAACGTCGCTCTCGGTGGCACGCTCTACCAGGACCTCCGCCACCAGGGAGTCACGACTGTGGAGCATTCGGACGCGGATGGTCGAGCGCGGAACGCTTTGCTTCATCGTGTCCGCCTCGATCCCGGGTCGCGACTGGCGCAGCTGATCGATGAGACCAGCATCGAGGTCAACAGCCTGCATCACCAGGCGGTGAAGTCCGTGGCACCCCAACTCAAGGTGACGGGGAGGTCCGACGACGGCGTGATCGAATCGCTCGAATCAGCCGATCGCCGGTTTCTCATCGCTGTCCAGTGGCACCCTGAAGAGATCGACGAGATCCCATGGGTGCGTCGTCTGTTCCAGGGCTTCGCCCGCGCGGCCGAGGGCGCGACCTGAAGCCAGGCTAGCTCACTCGCGGCGACGTCTCTCCGCGATCTTGTCCGGCGGCTTGATATGCCACGCAGTGTTTTGGCGTCGGATTGACCAGCCGCCTTCGTGAACCAACCGGTGATGCGGTCGACATAGGAGGGCGAGATTTGGTAGCGCCGTTTCACCGCCCTTCATCCACCAGACGAGGTGATGTCCATCGCACCAGTCTGAGGGCCGACCGCAGCCGGGCCAGACGCAGCGGCGGTCTCGCGCCTCGAGCGCGCGCCGGGTCGATGCCGGCAACGTTCGGGTCGCGTGATTGAGCTCATGCTCGAGCTCCGCACGTCCGGTCATCCGGACAATCGCCGAATCGCAGGCGTACCGCTGCACGGTTTCCGCCGGCACCGTACCACCGCCTTCGAGCTCGCCGGCGGGAGCGCCGGCGATACCGGCCAGGGTGTCAAGGCTGGCACGGATGATCAGCTGCGGTCGCGGCCCTGAGCTGTCGCGCCGGCTACCGGGACCCCGACGGCAGAACTCCACCAGGGCGTCGACGCAGCGCTGCCCGTGGCTCCGGTGGTCATCCTTCGTTGGCTTCATCAGCCCGGCCAGCGCAGCCCGCACTGTCGCTCCACCTTCAGCATCGAGCAACCCATCGATGCGGACGACGCCGGCTACCGGCTCGCCGATGTGGAGATAGCGGCGCTGATGGGCACGGTCCGTCTCGGCCAGAGCGGCCGCGGCATCGACGCGGTGTTCAAAGCTCTTCACCACGGTCATGAACTGTCCCGGGTCCATTGACTGCGCGGATTTCAGGAGGTTGCCTTCTTCGCCGCGCACAGCGGCCGCGCCCACGTTCTGGGCCGTCCGAGCCATCACGGCAGCGTGTTGATATCCCAGCTGTCCGTGAGCAAAGGCTGCTTCGGTCTGCGGCAGGCGTTCCAGCTGTTTGCCGATTTCAACCCGCTCGGCAGCGGCGCCTCCCGACAGCTTGCACTTCCACTTCAGCCACGCGGTGACGTTCAACGCGCCATCGGCGACGTACTCACCCGATTTGTCGAACCGGCGCACGCCGGTTGCAAAGGCCGCCTCCAGCGGGTCGATTCCAGCCTCGCGGATCAGGACGAGCAGCTCGCCGAGCTCAGCGCCCTCGGCTTCCTGAGCGGAAGCCAACACCTGTTTCACGGCAACCTTCAGCTGCTCAGCCGCGGCCTTCGCTTCGCTTTGCCTCAGCGCGATGACGCTGCCTGCTGCGGCCATGCTTCGATGATGAAGCCTGCCTTTGACAGCTGCCTGTCAATAACCCAAAGATGTGCTTGCTTAGCGCTCAGTGACAGGCCAAATCAGTGCCGAATGCCGGCAGCTCTCCCGGACACGACAGACAGCTGTCAAAAGGGGCTGCTACCGTCGATCACGTGGCCGCCTGCCGCGATTGTCACCGCGAAATGCGCCTGGCACCAAGCTTGCGTGACAACCCTTGTCGTGACAGTCGGAGACAAACGGTACGATCGCGTTCGACATTCTGCGGACGCGGTGGAGCGCTGCGAAGCCTGTGGCGTCAAACCAGGCGGGGTTCATCATTTCGGGTGCGATACGGAGCCATGCCCGAGCTGCGGCGGTCAGCTCATCATGTGCGCCGGCTGATTGCCGTCGCCTGCTTAGGTCTGGTTCGCCGCGTGCTTCAGCCAGGGGAGCGCAACGGCAAGCGGTCCGACCAGGAGCGCAAACTCCTCCGGGTCCAAATGCCTGCGCGCGGCGAGGGCGGTTGCCGCATCGCCGACGGCCCACCACGTGGGACTCTGTCGTGGATCTCCGGCACGTTCCGCGGCGGCATCGAAGATCTCGCGATAGGAATCCGGGCCGAGCGCGGCCAGCGCCTGGTGGCGGGCAGCCTCAACCTTCGACTGCGACGCGATCCACGTCTGCCGCTGCCGCTTGCCAACGAGGGCTCTCGCCGGATCACTGAGATCGAGCAATCCCTGGTAGAACCGATCTACCAGGGATCCGCTCGTCGTCGAGTCGCCTTCTTTGACAAAGGCCCGGCTCATGCGAGTCTTGTTATGCGGCCTGCGTCAGCGTCTCGCTCTTCGGCTCCAGTGCCCAGTCGAGCACCTGGCGCACATCCTTGGCGAGGTGGATCGTCATCGCGTCCCGGACGCTCTGCGGCAGATCATCGAGGTCCGCCTCGTTGCGATACGGCAGGATGACTTCGGTCAGCCCGGCGCGGTGCGCGGCCAGCAGCTTCTGCTTGACGCCGCCGATCGGCAGGACTTTCCCTTGAAGCGTTACCTCGCCGGTCATACCCACGGTCGGTCGCACGGGTCGCCCGCTGAACAGGCTCACCAGCGCTGTCACCATGGTGACGCCCGCCGACGGCCCGTCCTTGGGTACGGCACCGGCCGGCACGTGGACGTGGATCGCCTTCTCCTCGAATCCGGCGGTGATGCCGAGCTCGGTTGCGTGCGAGCGGACGTATGACAGTCCGATCTGCGCCGACTCCTTCATCACGTCGCCCAGCTGGCCGGTGAGGGTGAGCCCCTTCTGGCCATCCATGGCGGCAGCCTCGATGAAGAGCACCTCGCCGCCGATACCGGTTACGGCCAGGCCGGTCGCGACTCCGGGAACGGAGGTCCGCTCCGCCACTTCTTCGTGGAACTTCGCCCGACCAAGGTAGGTCTTGACGTCGTCACCGGACACCTCGATCGGGGCCCGCGCCTTGCCGGCTTCAATCTGGGTTGCGAGCTTTCGCAGCAACCGTCCGAGCTCGCGCTCCAGGTTGCGCACGCCCGCTTCGCGCGTGTGCTCGACGATGATGCGCCGGATGGCGTCATCACTGACCTTGACTTCGTCTTGCGTCAGCCCATTGCGCTCCAGCTGGCGGCGGAGCAGATGGTCGCGCCCGATGGCGAGCTTCTCCTCTTCGGTGTAGCCATCAAGGCGGATGATTTCCATCCGGTCGAGCAGTGGCCCAGGGATGGTGTCCGCGACGTTGGCGGTCGGGATGAACAACACTTCCGAGAGGTCGAGGTCGACCTCCAGGTAGTGGTCGCGGAACGAGTGGTTCTGTGCGGGGTCGAGCACCTCGAGCAGCGCGGACGACGGGTCGCCGCGCCAGTCGCTGCCGACCTTGTCGATCTCGTCGAGCATGATCACCGGGTTTTTCGTGCCTGCCTCTTTAAGGGCGCGCGCGATCCGCCCGGGCAGTGCCCCGACGTAGGTGCGGCGATGACCACGGATCTCGGCTTCATCATGGATGCCGCCGAGCGAGATACGGGTGAACTTGCGACCCAGGGCGCGCGCGACCGACTCGCCCAATGAGGTCTTGCCCACACCGGGCGGTCCCACCAGGGTGATGATCGCGCCCGAGCCGCGGCCACCGGCCACGGCCAGGCCGCGGGAATCGCGGCGCTTGCGGACGGCGAGGAACTCGATGATGCGATCCTTGACGTCGTCCAGGCCCGTGTGATCCTCGTCGAGAACACGGCGTGCCTCGGTGACGTCGAACTGGTCCGGGGTGCGCTTGTTCCAGGGCATGTCGAGCATCCAGTCCAGGTAGTTCCGGATCCATCCGGCCTCCGGGTTCTGGTCGCTGGTCCGCTCCAGGCGGTCGAGCTCACGCTCAACCTCTTTGCGGACGGCCTCCGGCATCCCGGCTTCCTCGATCTTCTTCCGGTAGTCGGCGGCGACGTCGGAATCGCCCTCACCGAGCTCCTTCTTGATCGCATCCATCTGCTGTCGCAGAAGGAACTCACGCTGGCGCTTCTCCATCCCCTCCGCGACATCGCTGCGGATCTTGTTCTTCAGCGACGCATCGGCGAGGGTGTCACGCGTCCAGGCGATCAGCTTCTTGAGGCGCTGCTCGACGTCGAGGGTTTCAAGGATCTCCACCTTCTTCTCGAGGGAGAGATCGGGCGAATAGCCCGCCAGGTCACTCAGCTGGGCAGGGCGGTCGATGTTCCGGACCATCTGGAACACCTCGCTCTGATCGCGCAGCTCCAGCAGGTTCTCGATCAGCGCCTTGTACTCGCGGGCGAGGACGTGCGCGGTCTCCGTCAGCGGGTTGACGTCCTCGGCGTGCTGGGCAAACACCCGCAACGCAGGCCCGGTGCCCGCGGCGGCACTCCCCACAGATGCACGATGCAGCCCCTGCAGGATGGCGACGTCGACGCCGTTCGGCAGTTTCCGGGAATCTTCGATTTTGGCGACGGTTCCGATGCTGGCGTACTTACCTTCGACGCGTGGGACGAGGAGGACGAGACGATCGCCCTCGCGCGCAGCGGCGATGGCGGCCCCGGCCTCCTCGCGCTCCACCGGGATGGTGACGACCATGCCGGGCAGCACGACCGCGTTGTTCAGCGGCAAGAGCGGGATAAATTCAGTTTTGAGTTCAGGCATTGCTTCCATTCTCCTTGGTGTTCTCGTCAGAAACAACCTGCGAGACGTTAGGTTTATGCCCAAAACTGGCCTCGCCAAACGAAGGCACGGCGAGCGGCCGGATGACCTCATCGATGCTGGCCGCCACCGCCTCCGGCGGTTGCGCTCCATCGATCAGCTTGAGCTTGCCCTGAGCCTGGTAGTAACTGATCAGAGGCGCCGTCTGCTGCAGGAAAACGTCGAGGCGGTGGTCGATGACCCCCTGGAGGTCGTCGCCCCGATGGCGTTGGCCCAGGCGCTCCCGAACCGCCTGCGGGTCCACCTGCAAATAGAGGACGGCATCCAGCGGCCGGTCGAGCGCGGCCAGCATGCTGTCCAGCGCTTGTGCCTGGGGCACGGTCCGGGGGAAGCCGTCGAGGATGAAGCCCTGTTGCGTGTCCGGATCCGAAAGGCGATGCTGGATGAGGTCGACGACGAGGCTGTCGGGCACCAGCTCGCCGCGGTCGATGTAGGCCTTGACCCGCTGGCCCAGCGGCGTCCCCGCCTCCACCTGCGCCCGCAGGACGTCGCCGGTCGAGATCGCCGGGATCCGATACTTCTGCGACAAGATGGCGGCCTGCGTCCCTTTGCCCGATCCGGGCGGCCCGAGCAGGACGAGATCCATACCCATGCTGATCAGCAAGGGAAGCCGATCGGCTCCGAGTAGGCGCTGGCGGCCTGGTCTTCTCTGATGTACCCATCGTGCGCCATTTGGGCCAGCACGTTGAACTGGCGCGCCCGGGCAGCACATGGATTTCGATAAAGGTCGTAGTACGACGGCGACTGGGGGAGGCCCGCCAGCATGGAGGCCCGCGCCAGGTCGAGGTTGGCCGGCGCCCGGTGGAAATAGGTCGCCGACGCCTGCCCGATCCCATAGGCGCCGTGCCCGTAGTAGACGGCGTTCAAATAGCTCTCCAGGATGGTGTGCTTGTTGAATCTCGACTCCAGCTTCAAGGACAAGAGGAGGTTCTCCGGTTTACGCCAGCCGTCGTCGTTATTTTTCATGTACAAGACTTTGATCAGCTGCTGTGTCAGGGTACTGCCGCCTTCCAGCGCCCGGTGGTGGTAGAGGTCGGTCAGGACCGCGCGGACCAGTCCCTGCGTGTCGATGCCGCGATGCTGGTAGAAGCGCTCGTCCTCGATCGCGATCAGGGCCTCGCTCAATTGGTCGGGGACGTCGTTGAGCGCCACCCGGGTCCCACCGTGCTTGGCGAGAATGGCATCGACCCGGTTGGGCATATCGTCGACGGAGGGCGTCGTGACGAAACCGACGGCGACGGCGATGCCGAAGAGGGCCGGTAGGCCCAGGGCGACGGCGACGACCACGGCGACCACCGACTGCCGTCGGGTGCGCCGGGGGGCCCGCATTGCGGGATGCATTTTATCGGCGCGTGCTGCCTTGGCTGGATAGCTCGGGACGGGTGGGCGACAGGCCGTCCACGAATTCGGAGCGAATTGCCTTGGGGGGCGCAGTAAAATGAGATCGTGGCCGGAACAACCTCTCAGTTAAACGACCGGCGAGGCACCTGGAAGGTCAAAGCCGGGCTGGCCGAGATGCTCAAAGGCGGCGTCATCATGGACGTCGTCACCGCCGAGCAAGCGAAGATCGCCGAGGACGCCGGCGCGGTGGCCGTGATGGCGCTCGAGCGGGTCCCGGCGGACATCCGTCGCGAGGGCGGCGTGGCCCGCATGAGCGACCCAGGGTTGATCACCGCCATCATCGAGGCCGTAACCATCCCGGTGATGGCGAAGTGCCGCATCGGTCATTTCGTTGAGGCCCAGATTCTCGAGTCGCTGGGTGTCGACTACATCGACGAGAGCGAGGTCCTCACCCCCGCCGATGAAGAGCACCACATCAATAAGCATCCTTTCAAGGTTCCCTTCGTCTGCGGTTGCCGCGACCTCGGTGAGGCGCTGCGCCGGATCACCGAAGGGGCGGCGATGATCCGCACCAAGGGTGAGGCCGGCACCGGGAACGTGGTCGAAGCCGTGCGCCACATGCGTGCGGTGAGCGGCGCCGTTCGGGCGCTGCACGGCATGGGACCCGAAGAGCTCGTTGTCGAAGCCAAGCGCATCGGTGCGCCAGCCGACCTGCTGGAGGAGACGGCCCGCCTGGGCAGGCTGCCGGTCGTCAACTTCGCCGCCGGTGGGATCGCTACCCCCGCCGACGCGGCGCTGATGATGCAGCTCGGGTGTGACGGGATCTTCGTCGGCTCGGGCATTTTCAAGGCCGAGAATCCTTCTGCCCGGGCCAAGGCGATCGTGGCGGCGACCACGTACTTCGACCGCCCGGACATTCTGGCCGACGCTTCCAAGAGCCTGGGCAAAGCCATGCGCGGTCTCGAGATCGGGACGATTCCGCAGGAGGAGCTGCTCGCCGGCAGAGGCTGGTGAGGCCGGCGGGGCGTCGCCCCACGCGAGTGGCGGGGGACGTGCCAAACGAGCGTTTGACCGGGCGTCGCCCGACGCGAGGGGCGCTTTAGTGCCGGCCGAGCGTTTGAGACGTAGCCCTCGCCGCGTCGGCGTCCTCGCGCTGCAGGGGGATTTCCGAGAACACCTGGCGGCGCTGCGTGCTTGCGAGGTTGAGGGCGTGCCGGTTCGGCTCGCGGCCGATCTCGAGAACGTCGATGCGCTTGTCCTGCCCGGCGGAGAAAGCACGACGATGGCCCGGCTGATGGAGCCCGCCTTGCGCGACTCGATCCAACGCCGGGTCGCCGCGGGGATGCCTGTGCTTGGCACCTGCGCTGGGATGATCCTGATGGCGCGTCATATCCAGGATGGTCGCGTCGACCAGGAACCGCTGGAGCTAATGGACATCGGAGTCAGGCGCAACGCCTATGGCCGCCAGATCGACAGCTTCGAGGCTGAGGTGGACTCGCCGGTCATCGGTGGCATGGGCCCGGCAGTGTTCATCCGCGCTCCGCAACTGATCGAGCGCGGGGCCGGAGTCGAGGAGCTGGCCCGCCACAACGGCCAAGCGGTGGCCGTCAAGCAAGGCAACCGGTTGGCGCTTGCCTTCCACCCGGAGCTGACGCCGGACCGGCGCTGGCACCAGTACTTTCTGTCGCTCGACGGGGAGGGGCGGTGACGCTCCAGGTTCGTCCCGCCCAGCTCAAAGACCTCGGTGCGATCGAGACTCTCTACCGGCAACAGGTGCGGGAGACGGAGCACTCACCGCTCAAGCGCCAGTTCGCCTCGACCCGGCTGTGGTTCCTGCTCAACAGCGCCTTCGCCAGCATCATCCCTATCACATCGTCGGCCGATTACGTCTACGTCATGCAAGATGCCAGGCGGCGCAGGATTGAAGGCTTTGTCCAGGCGGAAACGGCGGCGCTTGGACCTGGCGTGTGGCAAATCCTCAACCTCTGCCTCAGCCCCGATCTCGATCGGGTGCAGGACGGCACGGCACTGCTCGACCACCTCTTCAATGAGGGCTTGAATCGCGGCGTGACGAAGTTCATCGTCCGGGTACCGGTCGACGATCCCGTCCTCGACCTGTTCCGCGCCCGCGGCTTCACGGCCTACGCCACCGAACATGCGCTACTCACGGAGTCGGTGACCGCGCGCCCGGCCCCAGCCGTCGCGGGATGGCGGCCGATGCGGCGCGCCGACGAGCTCGGCCTCTACCTTCTTTATGTGGCGACCACGCCCAAAAGCGTGGCGGCGGTGGAGGCGTCGAATTTCGCCGAATGGCGTCGGAGCTTCCAGCCCGGGTACTGGAGCGCGCGCATCCCGCGGCGCGCGGGACAGCCGCGCTTTGTCATCGAGCGGATGCAGGTGGTGGGGTGGATGAGCCTGGTTCCAGGAGGAGGAGGCCGACCCGACTCGCTCGGGCTAATGGCCGCCGCCCAACCGGCGGAGCTGTGGCCCAGCCTGGTCCAGCGATCTTTGTCATACGTCGCCCAGCACCAGCCTGGGCCCGTCTGGTGCAGCCTCCGGCACTACGATGAGGTCGGCATCCAGCTGCTCCAGCGCGAGGGTTTCGAGGTCATCGCCTCCCAGGCGTTGATGGTCCGGGAGCTTCCCTTGAAGGTTCGAGCCCGAATGCGGGTAAGAATCAAGGACAAGCGGCTGGTTCCGCAGTATGGCTAAAGCAACGCAAGAACTACGGCGATCGCACAACGGCCTGACGGATGCCGACCCGGCTGAGCTCGACCTGCTCTTCCAGGCGCTGCCCCCGCATATCAACCGGG
>Ga0207646_10005962_pt1 | contig 12710 bp, 13 predicted proteins | sample KBSK5502metaG_FD_184343 | JGI IMG/M metagenome (GOLD analysis project Ga0207646, IMG submission 184343) | Corn, switchgrass and miscanthus rhizosphere microbial communities from Kellogg Biological Station, Michigan, USA - KBS K5-50-2 metaG... | ecosystem: Host-associated > Plants > Roots >...
CGAGCTGGCGCCCTCGCCGCGTTTTACAAAATCCTGGAGGATGAGGCTCGCCCGGATCGGAGGCGCGACCTCTTCTGGTATTACAAGGCGGGATTCAACGCAGCGCGACTGTTGGAGGACGATTCAAAATGGGAATCTGCTGCTGCTATCTACGAAAAACTGGCCGCATCCGGCGGCAGCCGGAGCGACGAGGCAAAGGAGCGGCTCAAACGTCTGCGCCTGGAGCATTTTCTGTGGGCGGATTGATGCCGGGCGTCCGCGAGCTGCCAGTCAGCCATATTCACGATGGCCGAAACTATCGCTTCTTTGTCCTGAAGAGATCGATCATTGCATTTCTTTTCTCTTGCAGTGCGGAGTGAAAAAGCGCACACTTTGCGTATGACAACTGTAAATAGGCTTAGTCGCCTAAGCGGTTGGTCGATTCCCTGTGCGAGCGTCGTGCTCGCCCTCGCATTCGCTGCATCGGCATTCGCCGATCCGAGCAAAAACGTAGTTGTGGCGCCAACACAGCAGAGTGCCCAGATAAGGGTGATAAAAATCTGCTACGTGAAGACCATAGCGTCTGGCATTCCACAAGTATGCACTCGGTTCGAGGGGTTAGATCCGACCACCGAAAGCCCGATAGAAATTATCGGGCGCTTGGCGCAGAAATAACAAACTTCGGCAAAAATCAATTTGGCTGTGATGTTGCGCTGTCAGCATGGCAGCGCGGGGTCATTTTGTTTTTGTTTTCGCTTTCCAACTCATTAGTCCACGGAGCCGTGCACCGACCTCTTCAATTGGATGCTTTTCAGCTTTGCGCAGGAGCTTCGCATAATGCGCTTGGCCGGTGCTCATTTCCTGAATAAATTCGCGCGCAAATTTTCCTGAGCGGATTTCCCGCAGCGCCGTCCTCATCCGCTTTTGCACCGCTTGATCGACAATTTTTGGGCCGACCGTCAATTCACCCCACTTCGCGGTATCGGAAATCAATCTTCGCATCCCGGCCAGTCCCGCTTCATGGATAAGATCGACAATAAACTTTAATTCGTGCAAACACTCGAAGTAGGCGAGTTCGGGTGGATAGCCGGCGCGAACAAGTGTGTCAAAGCCAGCGCGAATGAGTGCGGACGTTCCGCCGCATAGCACTGCTTGTTCGCCAAAAAGATCGGTTTCCGTCTCCTCACGAAACGTTGTCTCGAGCACGCCAGCGCGCGTGCAGCCAATACCCTTTGCCCAAGCCAGTGCCGTTCGCTTGGCGTGGCCGGTGGCGTCTTGGTGAATCGCAATCAGCCCGGGGGCGCCACGTCCTCTGACAAATTCTCGGCGCACCATCGGTCCCAGACCTTTCGGGGCGACCATGACAACGTCGACGTCTTTCCGGGCGATAATCGTGCGGTAGTGAATCGCGAAGCCGTGCGCGAAGAGCAGGGTTTGACCCGATCGCAGATTAGGGGCGATTTCTTCCTTATAGACTGCGGGCATTTGCGTGTCCGGAAGCGCAAGAAAAATAATGTCCGCCCGCCGTGCAGCTTCTGCTGTGTCAAGCACTTTGAGACCGCACCGCCTGGCACGCCCGCGCGACTTGCTGCCACGATACAAACCAATGATGGCAGTAACGCCGCTATCTCTGAGATTGAGAGCGTGAGCGCGGCCTTGCGCGCCGAAGCCGATCACCGCACACGTTTTTCCCTTCAGCCAGCGAAGATCGACATCTTTTTCGGTGTAAATACGCGCGGCCAAATTTAGCTGGGTGGCTTGCCCAAGAACGACTTTGCTGTCGCAAGCACCGACTTATCATCATTGTCAGTCAATTCACCAAGAAAGCGGCGAATTCGACGGAACGATTGACGTAAAAAGAGATCGGCGGCGGAGTCATCAGCCGAGGCTGAGTCTCCGTTGCGCCGGGCGAACTGAAGCTCGGCATCCCAACGGCTGAGCACACAAGTTGAGGCAAAAAGATCCATGGCCGCGTCAGCAATCCGTTCCTGGACAAGCTGCATGTCGAGAATCGGCTCGCGATAAGCAATTAATGCGCGATTCACGGCGAAGTTGAAACGCCAAACCAAGCGCCCGAGCCGCCGCGCCGTCGCGTGAAGCTGCTCACTGCGAACGGGCACGTCAGGGGTGCGAATGGCCGCACCGAGGCGGTTCTTCCCAGCAGTCCACGCTTTGCCCATTCGATCGCGCGATGGTTTCATCATTGTGTCGTAAATTTCCTTAAACTCCATTCCCGGCCCGCGCATCCCGACGAGCGCAATAAAGGAAGTGAGCACTTCGTTGCTGCCTTCACCGATCTGGTTAATGCGGGCATCGCGCAGCATTCGCTCCAGTGGGAGATCGACAAAGTAGGCGGATCCGCCATAAATCTGGAAGGTATCATTGATAATTTCCCAAAGCCGCTCGGTCGTGAAGACTTTCAGCATTGCCGTTTCGACCATGTAATCTTCCAGCCCGCGGTCGATAAGCGATGCCGTTATTGTTGTCATCGCTTCCATCGCGTAAGCGCCTGCCGCGATGCGGGCGATTTTCTTTTTGACGAGCTCAAATTCACCGAGTGTTTTGTTGAACTGTTTGCGCGTGCTCGCGTGTTCGATGGCCAGGCGCAAACAGGTTTTGGCCGCGCCCGTGCAACATGCGCCGAATGTTGTCCGGCCAAAGTCGAGCACGGTCAACGCAACCTTCAGACCTTTGCCCATGGGGCCGAGAATGTTTTCTTTCGGCACTTTGACGTCGCGCAGTTCGAAGCGGCCTGTCGCAGTGCCGCGGATTCCCATTTTCGGCATTCGAGCCTCCAATATCGTGAACCCCGGCATGTCGGGCGTCACTAGAAATGCCGTGATCGCCGTTTTGTCCGATCCCGGCATCGGCGTGCGCGCCATCACTGTCAGCACTTGCGCAATTGCAGCATTGGTGATGTAACGCTTTTCGCCATTCAAAATAAAATATGAGCCGTCCTCGCTTGGACACGCTTGCATTTGGACGTTCGCCGCGTCGGAGCCGGCTTCACGTTCGGTCAATGCGAATGCGCCAAGCTGTTCCCCATTCACAAGTCGCGGCAACCACTTTTCTTTTTGCGAATGCGTCCCAAAAAGTAGCAACGCGCGGATGCCGATTGAATGATGGGCGTTGACAAACACCGAAGTTGAGGCGCAGCGCGTTCCGATTTCCTCCAGGAGTTTGCAGTTGGCCATCTGTGTAAAACCCAGTCCCCCGTGTTCGACTGGCGCGGTCGCCCCGAGCACGCCGACGCGGCCGAGTCCATCGATGACCTCGCGCGGAATATCCGCTTGTCGATCTATTTCCACAGGATTGAGATGTTCGTCGAGAAATCTCCGAAGTTCCGCGAGCGACTTGTCCAGCTCTGTCTGTTGCACCGCCGGGATGCGCGGATAAGGCATCACCCAATCGGCGACGAAATGACCTTGGAAGAGACCTTTGGCAAAGCCAAGCGCTTGTGGCCCTGCAAAAAGCAGTTCCTCCGCCTGCTGAATTTCTTCTTGCCGCTGCGCGCCGACTTTGTTCATCGGTGCACTAAAGACGAAATCGAGCGGAATGCTAGCTGCATCCCTGACTCGTTCCGCACTCAGTGCAAACGCCGCACGCGCCGGCGCGGATCACCTTGTCGCTGCCGCAATGCGAGCAGACGATGTCCATGAACATATTTCCAAGCGCCTCTTGCACGCGGTCAGCATGGCTCCTGCCATTGCCCGATACCTGCGGTGAACCATCGTTCGGTGAATGGCCTGTGATTACGTCGATCAGTTCCTTTTCGCCTGTCCGCGCCAGATCGGAAACGGGTCGATTGAGCGCCTTTTTTTCCATCTCCGGAATTTCCTTCAACGGCAATTCCGTTTGTCCGCGGGTTGGCGAGGTGGCTTCCTTGTAGCCTTTGATGAATTGGCACGCGAGCCAGCGAAAAACGTAATCAGTAATGCTGGTCGCATGGCGAATATCTGGATTTTTGGTGAACCCGCTCGGTTCAAATCTTTGGTAAGCAAACTTCTTCGCGAGACTCTCCAGCGGCACGCCGTACTGGAGCGCAATCGACGTGAGGGTGCCGACGGTGTCCATTAACCCGCCGATTGTGCTTCCCTCCTTCGACATCGTGATGAAAAGCTCGCCCGGCTGACCATCTTCGTACAAGCCGACCGTGATGTAACCTTCATGTCCGGCGATCTCGAACCGGTGCGTCAGCGACATCCGTGTGTCCGGCATCCGATGCCGGATCGGCTGGTCGAGCCGGCTGCGGACCAACGCCAGCTCTTCCTCCAATTCGAGAATGCGCTTCTCAAATTCATCGCGCTCAACCGTGACATCCAACGCAAGATCGACATCTCCGGCCGCGCCCATGTCTTTTGTCTTACGCGTGTTGAGCGGCGCGGAACGCTTCGAGCCGTCACGATAAATTGCGATCGATTTTAATCCAAGCCGCCACCCCTCTACGTACGTGTTCATGATGTCATCGACCGTGGCCGCTTCCGGCATGTTGACTGTTTTGGAAATTGCGCCACTGAGGAATGGTTGTGCCGCGGCCATCATCCGCAGGTGCGCCATGTAACTGAGACTGCGTTCGCCTTTGAATGGCTTGAATGCGCAATCGAAGATCGACAAGTGCTCTGGTTTCAGCCCGGATGAAATCGTTGATCCGTCTGTGTCGGTGGCGTCCTCGATCGTGTCGAACGCGTCGATGTGCGCGATGATCCGCTCGATCTCCTCAGAATTGTAACCGAGTTTCTCGAGCGCGGGTTTGACGGTTTGGTTGACAATTTTAAGCATTCCGCCGCCCGCGAGCAGCTTGTATTTCACGAGCGCGATGTCCGGTTCGATCCCGGTCGTATCGCAATCCATCAGGAAACTGATTGTGCCTGTCGGCGCGAGAACTGTGACCTGCGCGTTGCGATAGCCGTATTGTTTACCTAATTCAGCGGTGCTATCCCAAACTTTCGCCGCCTCTTCTTTCAAATGGGCGAACTCTTTCGCGTCCGAAATTTCGCGCACTGCGCAACGGTGCAACTCGATCACTTCCAGCATCGACGCAACATTGTCCTTGGCGACTGGTTTCGGCACGCCGCTGGCACTTGCATCGTCATAGCCCGGGAACGGCCCGATCGCCTCTGCCAAGCGCGCGCTTTGCTCGTATGCTTCTCCGGTCATGATCGCTGTGATCGCGCCGCACAGCGCTCGGCCTTCGACACTGTCGTAGCCGAAACCATAGCTCATGACGAGAGAGCCGAGATTTGCGTACCCGAGTCCGAGTGTGCGAAAAATATGCGAGTTTTCGGCGATTTCCTTGATCGGGTAACTCGCGTTATCGACCAGAATTTCCTGAGCCGTGATGAAAATACGCACCGCAGCTTTGAATCGTTCAACGTCGAAGTCGCCCTCCGGGCTCTTGAACTTCATCAAGTTAAGCGAGGCAAGATTGCACGCTGTATTATCAAGAAAGAGATATTCCGAGCACGGATTGGTGGAATTTTGACGATCCGTGCCTTTGCAAGTGTGCCATTTGTGGATCGTGGAATCGAACTGCATTCCCGGATCACCGCAGACATGCGTTCCTTCAGCGATCTTGCGCAACAGCGTCCGGGCATCTTTGCATTCGCACGGTTTTCCGTCGCGCACGCGTCGCGTCCACCATTCGCGGCCTTCGAGCGCCGCGTCCATGAATTCGTCGCTCACCCGGACGCTCAGGTTTTCGTTTTGATACATTACCGAGCCATAGGCGTCGCCGTTGTAGCTGCCGTCGTAACCTTGCTCGATCAGAGCCCAGGCTTTCTTCTCTTCTTTTTGCTTAGCGTCGATGAACTCTTCGATGTCCGGGTGCCAATCTTTGAGCGTATTCATCTTCGCGGCGCGACGCGTTTTGCCGCCGCTCTTCACTACGTTTGCGACCTGATCGTAAACCTTCAGGAATGAAAGCGGCCCGCTTGGTTTGCCGCCGCCGCTTAATTTCTCTCTTGTCGATCTTAACGAGGAAAGGTCCGTCCCAGTGCCGCTGCCGTACTTGAAGAGCATCGCCTCGCTCGTCGCCAGCTGCATGATATCTTCCATCGTATCGTCTACGCTTTGAATAAAACAGGCGCTTCCCTGCGGGTATTCGTACTGGGACGCGGCGCGTTCAGCTTTGCCGGTTTCTCGGTTGTAAAAATAATTTCCGGCCCCCGCGCCTTTGCCGATGCCGTATTGGTGATATAAGCCGACGTTGAACCAGACCGGCGAGTTAAATGCGCCATGCTGATTCAGACAGAGCCAGGTTAGTTCGTCATAAAAAATTTCCGCGGCTTCCGCATCCGCAAAATAACCGTCCGCCATGCCCCAATCAGCAATGGTGCGCGTGACGCGATGAATCAATTGACGTACTGACGTTTCCCGCCCGCCTTTGTGGGGATCAGTACCGTTTCCAATGTCACCGTAAAAATATTTTGAGACTGCGATCTTGGTTGCGAGTGCGCTCCAGCTTTTGGGGACCTCGATGTTCTCCTGTTTGAAAATAACTTTGCCACTGTCGTCAGTGATCTCCGCTGTGCGCTGTTCCCACCCGACTTGATTGAAGGGAGCGATCGAGGCGTCGCTGAAGACACGCTCAAAATGCAGACCTGTATTTGTCCTTTTTACGGCCTTGTTTTTCTGGCGGTTCGCCGATGTACGCGGTTGATCAAGCGAGGCAGGTGGAATTCCACGTTTTAATTGAATCATGGCGGTAAAGCAGTTGAGGTTGTGAATCAGATGGGAATAATCGTGAACAGCGAGGCCAACAACCTGTGAACTTCAGTCAACAACAAGTAATAGCGTGGCTGCCCAGCGGACACACAATATGCAGTACCGAAATCATCCGAGGCAAGCCTAAAATTGTAACATTTTTTCAGAAAGCTCCGCTTTGGCCGAGTTTGATTCCGTCACGCTTCCTGCACCCCCCTTGTTTTGGCCAAAGCTTCAATGCTGCGGTAATCCGTTCCGCAGGATTGGCAACGCGCAGCGGACCGCTACATCGCCATAACTCCGAAAAATACGGCGCAAGATATGGCGTCCCGACTCGTCTTGCAGCAATTCTAATGATTCAAAGTCGCCGATCGAGTGCTTGAATTCATAAATGATCCGCGTCTCGATGCCGCCGTCGGTAAGCGTAATTTTCATCGCGATTTGAAGCTGGCGTGATGCTTTGCCTTTGCAAACTCAGAGGTGCGCGTGATAATTGCGAGCCGTAAGTTAACGCTGACAATACCGAAACCTAGGAAGGGTGGCTGAGTCCGGTTTAAGGCACTCGACTCGAAATCGAGCGTGGGGAAACCCACCGTGGGTTCGAATCCCACCCCTTCCGGCGTCTCGACGCATTCAACCGTATGGAAAGAGCTTTCCCAAATCGAGCGGAAGCCGGCCGGCTGCTTGCGGAGAAACTCGAAAAGTATGCCGATCGTAATGACGTAATCGTGCTTGGTCTGCCGCGCGGCGGCGTGCCGGTCGCCTACGAAGTGGCAAAAAGCCTGCGGGCGCCTCTCGATGTTTTCATCGTTCGCAAACTGGGCGTGCCCGGTTTCGAAGAGCTCGCCGCCGGAGCAATTGCCTCCGGTGGCGTGCGCGTCTTGAACGAAGATGTTCTCCGCGCGTTGCCAAACGCGGACGAGATCATCGAATCGGTCACGGCAAAGGAGACAGCCGAATTGGAGCGTCGCGAAAAGAGCTATCGCGATGACCGGCCTGCGCCCGAGTTACGCGACCGTGTGGTCATTTTGGTCGATGATGGCCTTGCCACAGGTGCGACCATGCGTGCGGCGGTCAAAGCATTGCGCCAGCGTGGTGTTGCGAAGATTGTCGTTGCAGTGCCGGTTGGCCCTCCGGACACTTGCCGCGAATTCGAGGACGAAGCGGATGAGACCATCTGCGCGAGTGCACCTGAATTTTTTCAGGCGGTTGGTCAATATTACGAAGACTTTTCGCAAACGAGCGACGAAGAAGTCCGCGATTTGCTGGCCCGCGCTGCGGGAGATCGACAATGATCGACGTTGAGATTGTCCGCGGGATCGCGCAACCGCTTACCGGCAGCCCGCACGATTACGAGGCGTTGTTGGAACTGATCGGCGACGCGCGGATCGTGCTGTTGGGCGAAGCATTTCACGGCACGCACGAATTTTACGCCGAGCGCGCGGCAATTACGAAACGCGTGCCGTGGAACCGCTGGAACGCATAAGCATTTGGGACGAGGGCGAATTGGATCCGTAACAATGAATGAAGTTCATATTTCCGCTGGCCGCGCCACTCTCGCTGGCAATTTGAATATTCCCATGAGTGCCACCGCGCTGGTTCTTTTCGCTCACGGCAGCGGAAGCAGCCGGCACAGTCCGCGTAATCAATTCGTCGCGCGCACACTGAACGACACCGGACTGGCTACGCTGCTTTTCGACCTGCTAACGCCCGAGGAGGAACTGGCTGACACGCGAACAGCGGAACTTCGCTTTGACATCGATTTGCTAGCTAAGCGTCTTGTTCACGCGACAAAATGGGCAAAGCGGGAAGAACAGACACGTAATTTGCGGATCGGTTATTTCGGTTCAAGCACGGGCGGAGGCGCCGCGTTAGTGGCAGCGGCGCAGTTGCCGGACGATGTTGACGCAGTCGTTTCGCGCGGCGGCCGTCCCGATTTGGCAGGCGCAGCGCTACCCAAGGTGCAGACGCCGACGCTGCTCATCGTTGGCAGCCAGGACGACATTGTCATCGAGCTAAACGAGCAAGCTCGTGATCAGATGCGCTGCGAAGTAGAGCTGGAGATCATTCCCGGCGCGACCCATCTCTTTGAAGAACCAGGCGCGCTGGAGCAGGTCGCAAAACTGGCGAGCGATTGGTTCTTGCTTCGTGCCTCAGGCAGCGCTGGCCCTCACTAATTTTGTCATTCCGAGCGGAGCGAGGAACCTCACAATCGAAGCTTGAGACACACCTGCAATAGCGTGCGCTCCGTCGGCCTGCGGGAGATCCTTCGACTTCGCTCCAGGATGACACGCGCTTATTTGCGCGGTTGTTTGTACGTCACCACGCGCCCCCACAAGCTCTTTGTGCCCCAAATACCGGCGCGCAAGCATTCCAGTTGCACGATCTGGCTATGATCGACAAAGAGGTTCACGTCCGCGCCGTAGTTTTTGATGTACCATGCGAACACGTCGGGATCGGCGGCTTCGAACATCAGTTTTTCCATTCCGATCTCGTCAATCAACCGCGCAGGAACATCGGTCCGCCGCGGATCGACGTTCTCAGTGATGCCTTCGCTCTCAATCATGATGATCTCAGCGCCTGCATCGAGAAATCGTTTCTTTGGAAACGTTGCGCGAAGTTGCAGCGGTTGTCTGTGAGCGTCTGACATTCCCGCAGCCGCGCGCTCACTTTAGATTGATCGTAGAAATAGCGTGGGCGATTAAGCTGGGAGCACGGTGGAAAGCGTTACTTCGCTGTCGATGGTCTGTTTGAACACGTTTTCGACCGTCGCACCGATTTTTGAGCCGTCACGATCTACAATCCAACACTGCTGGCCTTCCTCAAATGGACCCCGCGCCATCACTTTGAGCAGCACGCCGCCGATACTACCAGGATTATCGAGGACTTCCGCACAAATCGCTTCCGTCTCACCGAAGTCGGTCAGTAACGTTAACTTATCGTCTATCTTGGGTTTTTGCATTGGGACCAAATCCAAATCCTGCAAAAATTAATCGCCGCTCGCGCAATTGGCGAGCGTGTCCGTGGCGGTAAACGAATCTTAGGAAATGCCGAAGTATCGCATCACACAGATTGAAGATTACGAGCCGCTCGTCGGTTCGGAAAATGTCCAACGCATTCGCGAGAAAACACGAAAGTTCACGCGTCTGCGCGTCGCCAATTTTAATTCAACCTGTTACCGAGGGGGCGTGGCCAAGACGCGTGCTCCAGAAAATTGCGCACACTGTTCTCGTAAATGGCTCATCCGCCACTTCGAACAGTATTCGATTTTTTTGACAACTGATTTGCTTCTCAGTTGAATCGGCGGCGCTATTGGCTTTTCGCCCGCCCGATCACGCCGCAGGCAATGCGGGCTCCCGAATCGCCGGCTGGCTGTGATTTGAGATCATCCGCTTTCGCATGAACCACCACGGATCGGCCAATGATTGACCGGTCGTCATTGCTCAGCGACATGCTGTGATCGAGATAGTCCAGTTTTGCCGTGCCGGAAGCGTCTGCCTCGATGTTGCCCATGTCGCCAACGTGCCGGGCATCAGCATCGGGGCCTGCATGCGGTTGGTTCGTCGGATTAAAGTGAGCGCCGGCAGAACTGCCATCCGTTGCCGTGCAATCGCCGAATTCATGGACATGAAACCCGTGGTTGCCCGGGGTAAGGCCGGTGATTTCTGCGTGCACTTGAACGCCATCGGCAACTTCAGTGAACGTGACAGTGCCGCTGACCTTGTTGCCCTGCGTGGGGTGAAGCACGGCGACCGCCTTCAGCGGGGCCGACGATTTTTCCTCGGGCGCCTGCGCCCGCGCGGTGATCGCTGTGAGTGACAAAAAGATCAGTGCAATTAACCAACCGGTAAAAGAGTTCATATAAAGGTTTTCGTCAGAACTATCTGTTCGAGCTGTATGACCTTCGTCGAATTATAATAAATCATGGCAGTTCGCGCATCGGATTTGTTTTATCACAGAACCAGCTCCCGCTCCGCGTCACGCCCGCAATGGAAGCGGGCGTTATAGATCACGTTTGGAGTCTAGAGGAAATTATTGGTTTGCTAGTGTTGAGTGTGCTTTGATTTAGTGCGAAACCGTGATAATCCGAACAAACAAGCAGGGCTTAGCCATCGCCTTTATAGCGATGGGAATACTTGCTTGCGTAATCCCACAAGGATGGGATACCACACCACTCGTTAAGCTTGGGATGGGTGCACTTTTTATCGGAATGGGATGGCTCGGATTGAAATATCTCTGAAATCAGCTAAACGCGGCACGAATTGGGCCGAAACGTACGGGCGGTCTAAATCCTAGGATTCCCCGCGGGTGCCGAGGAATGTGAGTTTCATCGGGCAAGATGAATCGGACTGAATCTCAGTAAACGCCGACAGGACCTATTCAAATCACGCGTTCAGTCGCGCTTGCATCGTGATCTCGGTATTGAGCAACTTTGAAATCGGACAGCCTTCCTTCGCTCTATTCGCGACGGCTTGGAACTTGGCTTCGTCAGCGCCAGGGACGGTGGCGTTCACGTCCAGATGGATAGCAGTCACAGCGAAACCACCGGCCGCTTTCTCCAGCGTCACCGTGGCAGACGTCTCGATGCGCTTCGGTGTGAGCCCAGCTTCACTGAGCTGCGCGGAGAGCGCCATCGAGAAACATCCCGCATGCGCTGCACCAACGAGTTCCTCGGGATTCGTGCCCTTTTCGTTTTCGAAACGCGTCCTGAAAGAATACACAGCCTCATGGAGCACGCCGCTTTCGGTGGAAACTGTACCGCGGCCATCCTTGAGGCCACCTTGCCAGATAGCGGAAGCTTTTCTATTCATAATCATTAAATCGGCTCTCGCCTACAGGTCACGGGTGCGCAGACATCAGAGACGCCATTTTAGGGTCAACTTCTTATCCGCTGTTAACTCCACGTGCGTTTCAAATGGCGCGCCCAACCGGTTGAGCAGAACGCAAAGCCATTCCGCATCGGCGGCCGACGCCCGTTCCAACCGGAAGCGCCGCATTTGCATCGGGACCAGGCTCGCGGACACAAGCTGGCCATCCCGCGAATCGAGTTCGACTAAGTACATCGGGGCCAAGTCGCCTCGGAACTTTTCATAACCGCTGATTCCTTCGTAGTCGGTGAGAAAATCTCCGCAGCCATAGAGGATGAGCCGCCCCCTGAAAACTTCGATCGCCTTCACGTGATGAGAAGAGTGACCATGAACAATCGCGACACCTTCATCGACCAAGCGATGGGCAAACGCGATTTGCTCCGGGGGAATGTCATAGCCCCAGTTGCTGCCCCAATGGATCGATGCGACGAGGACATCGCCCGGCTGTTGATGTTGTCGCATTTGACTTGCGACTCGCGCGGTGGTCGCTTCCGAGAGATCGTCGAGGAGATTGACTCCCGGGGAAATACTCGTGGCGCGCCACTCATGTGGAATGCCGCTGCTTGTCGATCCAAATGCGAAGAGAAGCACTCGTCCGTTCTCTGCTAGATCGAACACCGCTGGCATCGCTGCTTCGTCCGCATCCTTTCCCGCTCCCGCATGCGCAATGCCTGCCGAATCTAAAGACTGGAGGGTCTCGGATAATCCTTTGTATCCCCAATCCAGAATGTGGTTGTTGGCCAGGGCGCAACCGCCGATCCGAGCGGCGGAGAGACAACCGATGTTCAGTGGATGCATCCGGTAATGAATTCCTTTGCCAGGCCATTGCGTCTCCGCGGATGTGATAGCGGTCTCCAAATTGATGATCTTGAGATCGACGTCGGCGCGATCGAGTTCTTGCCCCGCCCCGCCCCAGATGTAATCGAAGGTCACCGGTCGCTGGAACGCGCCGTGCGCTTTTTCGGCAAAATCGACATATTCACGCGCGTCGCGCACGTACGGTTCGTACAAAAGCGGATCCACCGGATGCGGCATCGCCTGGTCGATGCCGCGCCCGGTCATCACATCGCCGGAGAGAAACAGGCGCAATGGCTTGGATTCGGAATTCATCCCTACTGTAAGTTACGGTTATGTCCACGGGACCAGTCGAAAACTTTGTGA
>Ga0207646_10005963_pt1 | contig 12710 bp, 4 predicted proteins | sample KBSK5502metaG_FD_184343 | JGI IMG/M metagenome (GOLD analysis project Ga0207646, IMG submission 184343) | Corn, switchgrass and miscanthus rhizosphere microbial communities from Kellogg Biological Station, Michigan, USA - KBS K5-50-2 metaG... | ecosystem: Host-associated > Plants > Roots >...
TACTTACGCGCGCCGACGCGAGTCTCTACGGAACGTGGTGAAGCAGGTTATTGACCAATTGCACTTGCGACATATAGTCGCTGCGCCGTTCAGGCAGCCGCACGGGCGGTTTGGGGACGGGCGCGCCTCAGCTCCGCGGAGTCATTTGTATCTCGCGGGCTCGGGCGAACGCGGGAGCGGGGAGGCTTAGGGTGGCGAAGTCTGGTTCATCGAGGTCATCCGTGCTTCGGGTTGCTGTTCTCACGTTCTCCGCGGTCTTGGCGATCCAAGGTCTGATCCCGCCCGCACCGGCCGCGGCGAAGCAGCTCGAGAGACTTATAACGGTCACGAATACGAATTTCGTCTCGGCCGGTGTCGGGGGGATGCGCGGCTCGGGTAGCGGCAGCATTTCGCTGAGCGGTGTCACTGGTCCGGTGACTAGGGCTCTTCTCTATTGGAACGGCCCCACTGACTCCGACGACGCCGCCGCCAATTCAATTGTGAGCTTCGCTGGAAACACGATTACGGGCGCGAACATCGGCTTTTCAAGCAGCAACTGCTGGAACAATCCCGCCACCGGCGCTCCTTTCACAAATAGCCAGTCGTACCGGGCGGACGTGACGAGGTACGTCACAGGCGACGGGAGTTACGCGCTCAGCGGGTTCAGGAAGGCTGGGCCCCCAACGGTCGATATCAACGGCGCCTCACTGATCGTCTTCTTCAACGACCCCAACAGCACGGTTAAGAAGGACGTCACCATTTTTGACGGGAACGATTCCACCGTCGCATTCGCAAATGACCCCGCGAACTGGTCCGCCAGTCTCACCGGTATCACCTACCGTGGGGGCGGCGCATCGCTGCAGCTCCACGTCTCAGACGGCCAGGATTTCGACGACGGAGCGTTGCTGCTGAACGGCAACGAATTCCAAGGCGCGGGCAAGATCTTCTCCGGCACGAGCGTTCCAGGCGCGACGATAGAGCCCAATCCCCCCACCTCGGGCAACCTCTGGGATATCAGAGATTTCCCGATAACGAGCTTGATGACGACCGGGACGAACGACTACACGCTGACATCCTCAGCGGCGAGCGACTGCATCTCGCTGGTCGTGGCGCTCGTTAGCGTCCCGACACCGATCACCCTCACACCTGTTACTGGAACGAAGGCCGTTGGCACAGACCACACTCTGACTGCGACGATCGCGCCCCCGGCTTCGCGCTCCGTGACCCTCACGGTCAAGAGCGGCCCGAACGTCGGAATGACGCAAACCAAGGACACAAACCCCGACACCGGCCAGGCCACCTTCACCTACACCAGCGAAGTGCCAGGCGCGGATACCGTCGCCGCAAGCTTCACGGAGTCTGCGGGCGAGTTCTTCACCACCTTTACTTCGAACGACGCAACTGTGCTTTGGACCGGCATCGCGGGCGTGGCGCAATGCGTGACAACCAACGGAGACGGCACAAGCACGACGCTCCTCCCAGGCGCCGCGGTAAGGCTCTTCACCGGGTCCCATCAACTCGCTTCGACAACAGCGGATCCCTCGACCAACCCAGTGACGGCCAAATACAAGTTCAGCGGCCTCGTGGTCGCCGCCAATGCGACGTTCAACGTCCAGTACACAAGCGCAGACGGGACCAGAAGCTGCGGCGTAACTTTTGTGACTGATGCGACAGGCAGCAAGTTTGTGCCGCCGCCCGATGCGATCCTATATCGGCAGAACTCAACCTGGCTTCATCCGTATGAACTGAACCCCGCGCCGCTAGGCACCGGCTCACCGGTCGCCGATAGTGTCCCAAGCGGCAAGTCGCGCTGGTATGTGCTGAGAAACGTTCCAGCTCAATCACAGGTCAACGTCAGCCTCACCGCAGCGGAAGTCGATCTAACGCTGGTCGCGTTTCGTAACGTCCGAGCTGTCGCGACGCGGCTGAACAGTCTGACTGGCAGCACAACGAATGTTCAGCAGCTGACCTCATCTCAGAACATCGGTGCCGATGACATGGCTGGGGACGACATGGCGGGTGACGACATGGCCGGCGATGACATGGCCGGCGATGACATGGCCGGTGACGACATGGCCGGCGATGACATGGCCGGTGACGACATGGCCGGTGACGATATGGCCGGCGGTGACATTGCTGCGTTCGCCAACGTCTACACGACAGCTCAGCCCCCGAGCGTCCTCGCCTTGTCGGCAACGCCGGGACGCGCCGCTGAATTCCTTTCGATCAACGCGCGTGCTGGCGGAGACGTGTATTTCCGCGTTCGAAAGAGCGTGAGGGAGCTAGCGCCGGCGGAAGGGCATTACAACATCACCGCGACCTATGTTGCCGCGCCTGGATGCAACAACCTTGCAGCCCAGACAGCACTGGCCGCGAATTACACCGCCAGCCCGATTCCCTCGGGGATCACGGGGAAGGCGACCCTGATTCTCACGAACACGGCGGGTTTTTCTCTGGCGGGAACCGCGAAGACTGACTTCCTCGCACTTCTCGACAACGTGGCCGCGAAGTCGTACGTCAACGGGGTTCGCTACGACCTTGCTAGCAATGTGGGCGTAATGGCGGCATATAACGCGTGGGCCTCGTCCCCGGACACGCTTGGTTGCGTGGCGCTGGCGAACCGCGTGACCGACGTGATCAAGGACGTAGTCAATGCGTTCCGCCAAACCAATCCCATCCAGTACGGCGTGAGCGCGGGCGGGGATCGGATCATTCCGCTGCGCCGTGTCTTAGACCGCGTCCCGCCGCCGCTTAAGACCGAGGTCCAGTACAGTCCGCCGCTCGCCGTCGGCACAGCGGACGACGCGAGCCTCGCGGGGAATTACTACCTTACGGCGGACTTCTATCCGGCCTCCGCGCCGATCACCCGCTTCGGTGGCGAGGTCTGGCTCCCCGAATTCAGCTGGGGTCTGCTCGTCGAGACGCCAGCAGACATCAAGGCCTACCTCGACACCTTTACCGCAGCGAATGGACTGGTGCAGAACCCCGGCAAGGCTCTGTCGATGGGGTTCGACTGGAATGCTGACACCGCGAAAGCGATAGCTGACGACATCGACGCCACAACTGCCGTAACGACTCGCGTCATCAATCCGAACACGGCCACAGCTGCATACACCGCCAGTGACATCAAGTCGAACCTCACGGCGCTCTGGTCAACGGCGGGCTACCTCGGCGTCCAGGGTCACGCATCCGCGACGAGCTTGAAAGCTGCAGACAACCTTACACACTTGTACTCGACCGATCTTGCGGACATCGCGGCTGGTCAGGCGAGAACAACTGGGCTCGTCGTCACCCTCGGCTGCCACTCGGCGTTCAACATCCAGGACAGCGACGTAAACAACCCGCTCGTCCAGAAGTTGGCGTGGCCCGAAGCATTCCTTGCCCAGGGAAAGACGCTACTCGGCGGAACCGGTTACCAGTACGCCGAAACCGTGCTCATCAAGAACACCGAGCGGCTCCTCACGCTGTTCACACATGAACTCCGCTTCGTACGTGGCATGGACGCGCAGGGCCAACCGCTGGTGTCCGTGTACCCGAACGGTGAGGTACCGCTCGGGGCCGCGCACGTCAACGCCAAACGACTTTATATGTCTGAGTTGAAAGCATTCACGGGACTCGACCAGAAGGTGCTTGGCGTCTCGCAACTCTTTGGCATGCCGATGCTTCGCTACGACCTTCCGGGGACGGTGGGAAGCCAGCGTCTCGAACGAGGCGCCGGAACCCTTGTCACGCCGACCGCTCCTGACGCGCTTGGCCTTTCCACCGCGAACATTACGCAAAGCTTCACGCTCAACCGGTGCAACGCCACCGGCTGCTCCGGTGTCACGTCGGACCCCTCGTACTTCGCCGAGTCTCCGCAGTTGACGCAAGCTGTTTCGTTCCGTCCGATCATCGCGCGCAATCCCACGAACGTCGATGCGGCCGGCACCGTGGCCCGCGGCGCCGTAATCATGGACGCGAGGTTCACGCAGACAGGGGCCACGCCGCTGACGGTACTTCCCGTGACCGAGCAGCCTGGTAGTCCACCTGCCTACGTTTCGCCGGTTTTTAGCCCCTGGCCTGTTGCGCTGAACGAATACGTCAATCAGCAACTTGTCTGGATGCCCACGCAGTACAGGTCAAATGCGGACGGGACGTCGTTCGACCTCAACAAATTCAGCGCCGCCACGACCAAGATCTATTACTCGAACCTTACCGACACACGTGCCCTCGTCGATGCACCCGTCATCCGCGACGTCCGTGTCTCGGTGAGCGGAAACAACGTGCATCTGGAGCTGGTCGTGCGAGCCCACACGAATGTTGGGATCAAGGAGGTCTGGGCGACCTCCCTTGGTCGTGTGACGGGAGGAAACTGCCTTACGACCGAAGTTGCGAATACGGGAAACGCGAACATGTGCTTCGTCTCGCAAGCAATGACCGGCGGCACGCCGATACCCGACACAGATGCCGAAGGGTTCGGCCAGTCCCGGTTCCTGCAGACGTTCACACTCGATGTCGATACCGGATCGCCTGCCGGCACGCTCGCGTGGCGCGGGTTCTTCCAGGCTGTCGGCGGGAATGCGCTCGTCCGGCTCACCAACAACCTTGGCGCGCTCTACCGCTTCGTCCAAGAGACAGCGACCGCAACCACGCCCAAGAGCGCGACTGACCTCGTCGGCTCAGCCCCATCGTCGGCGGTGTACCGCTCGTTTATCCTCGCTAGTGCGACCCTAACCCTCACCGGGACCACCACTCCGGTGTTCAACGAGCCCGTCACATTCCGACTCGGCAGCGTCGCGCGAACGGCCTTAACGGATTCCAATGGGGTCGCATCCGTTCCGCTCGCGGTAGAGGTCCTACCACGAGCTGCTCCGTACCGTCTCCTCATTGGTCACCCCGAGAGCCAGCTTTATCTGGCAACAGGCGTCGGCCTCGACATTACCGTCACGCCGGCCCCGACCCAGTTCAAACTAGCCACGACGCCGATTCCGGCAGGCAGCAGCGGCTTCCTGGCTAAGCTGTGCCGTTCTGCGGATACGGCGTGCATCGGGTCAGCCGGAGAGGCTAAGACCCCCGCGGGGATTAATGAGCATCTTGTCCAAATCGACATCGACGGCTACGGCAGCGTGCTGACGACGACCGACGGCTTCGGGCGGATTCTCCTGGACACGCTCGTTTTTGGTGGATTGGCGCCGGGCAACTACACCGGAACGATCACGGCGCTGGCAAATCGGCTCTACCTACAGACATCTGCTCAGATCTCGTTCAGCACCGCGCCCCAGACCTTCACGAAGGATCGGGCGGTTCAAGGGCAGGGCAACTTCACGCTCGGATCGAACTCGGTCGGGCTCGCCCCAGGCAGCCCCGCGACATTTGAGTTCAACGTCACCCTCCCGGCACTGTCGGCTACCCCGAACGGGAAGAACCTGGGCTTCCACGTGAAGGCGCAGAACTTCGACTTCGTTGCAACGAGCTTCGACTGGATGACGATCGTTGGTAACCGCGCGATCGTCGCTGGCCGCGGCACCCTGACTCTAGGGGCGGCGTCGACGCCCAACGTCCGGTACTGGATGACCGTTGACGACTTCGCGACCGGAGATCGTTACGAAATCCGGATCGGTGGCACCTTCCAGTCGCCTCAATACTTCGCAGCGAGCTCGGTCAAGAACTCGGCCGTTACGATCAAGTAGCGGAGCAACTGGCGACATTGCGGGCCCGGCCAGACAGGCCGGGCCCGGTTTCATTTCAGAAGTACGTCCAACTTCTGCAGCACTGCCTCGGTCTGCCGTAGCTCTCCGACCTCGCCGTGCTCGGCGAGCACGGTGCGGCTCGCCTCAAGTAGCTCCTTCGCCGCGGCGAGCTGTCCTCGCGCGATCGCGATCTCGCCGAGCGCGCGCTGGGCCATTGCGATCAGGTGAGGCGACTTCGCAGTGCGCGAGAGCTCGAGCGAACGCTCCGCCGCAACCCGCGCCTCCTCCACGTTCCCGGCTGCGAGCTCCGCCGAGGCGAGGTAGCGATATAGGCCGGGCTGGTACTGCGTGTTCCCCAACGCGGACATCTGGCGCTCCGCCTCGATGAGGTCGACACGCCCGTGCACCACCTCGCCTGCTTCCACGCGTGCCGCTCCGAGGTTCATGAGCGCAGCGGCCGCCTCGACGGCGGCGCCGATGCCGCGGAACGTCGAGATCGCTCGCTCATACGCCGGGCCCGCTTGTGCCATGTCTTGGTGCATGCGGTGTAGCTCGCCGAGGTTGTTGTAACTCATGGCGATTCGCCACGGGTTGCCGGTGCGCTCGCGCAGCGCGAGGCCGGCCTTGCATGCGGCCAGCGCGTCGTCCCACCGGCCCATCCGGCGGTAGATGATCCCGAGGTTGTTGCGGACCTCAGCGATCCCGGCGGTGTCTTCGAGGCGCTCATAGATCGCGAGGCTCTTGAGATAAGTCTCCTCAGCGCGCTTCAGGTCTCCGTCGCCGTGCATGTAGCTCGTTCCGAGATGCCGCAGGCCCTCCGCAACAACGTCGTCGGCCCCGACCCGTTCACCTACCGCGATCGCCTCGGCCAGCGCATCAGACGCCGCGGCGTAGTTCGCGCTTCGCCAGTGGAGCTGCCCGACCTCGATGCCGATGCGTGCGCCTTCTAGGTCTTCGCGCCCCGCGAGCGCGCCATGACCCTCCTGAAAGGCCTTGAACGCCGCCGGATAGGAGCCCTTCGAACGTAGGGCCATCCCTACCTTGCGATGCAGCCGCGCGAGGGTCGGCGCCGGCGGGTCTGGAATCCGGGCGCGGGCGGCACCGAACCGCGCGATCGCGTCGTCGTAGTGACCGCTGGCTGTTTGAACTTCGCCGATCCGCTCGAGAATGCTTCCCGCCTCGAGCGGTCCTTCGCCGTCGGGCGCACGCCGAAGCGCGGCCTCATAGAGACGCAGCGCGTCGTCGTTTGCGAAGAGCGCCTTCGCGCGGTCGCCCGCCCGAGCGAGCCAGAACAGCGCCTTGTTGTCGTTGTCGCTCTTGTCGTAGTGGAAGGCGAGTGTGTCCGTGAATTCGTCGACACGGTTGGCGAAGTGCTCCTCCAGGGCCGCGCCCACCATCCCATGCGTCACGCGACGCTGGGACATGAGCTGCGAGCCGTAGACGACCTCCTGCACGAGCGCGTGCCGGAAGGCGTATGTCGGTTCGGCGATGAGCTCGCGCGCCACGATGAAGCGGTCAGACTCGAGCGCCGCGAGTGCCGGCTCGAGCGGCTCACCTGTCGCGACCCGGGCGAGGATGCGAAGCCAGAAGGTTCGCCCGATCACGGAGGCTCGCTGTGCTACCCGACGCGGACTCTCGCTCAAGCCGTCGAAGCGTGCCTCGAGGACCTCCTGGACCGTCGCGGGCACCGTCTTCGTGCGACCGGATTCGAGCGCTCGAACGACCTCTTCGATGAAGAACGGATTGCCGGCCGTACGTTCGAGGATCACCGCGCGCGCTCGTTCGTCGATTTGTGAGTGCGCGACGCGATCGATCATCTCGTTGGCGCCCGCCTCATCGAGGGCGTCGAGCGGCATCCGCACCGCCTTCTCCCAGATCGGCTCATCGTCCCGGGACGTGCTTAGGAAAACGCCGTGGAGTGTCGGGAAGTCTCCGATTACCTGGGCGAGCACCGACGCTGACGCGGCGTCAATCCAGTGGGTGTCCTCGACGGCGACCACGAAGGATCCGGCGCGGTCCCATCGCGCGGTGAGCTGACGGAGCACGGAGAGGAGTTGCCGGCGCTTGCTCTCGGGATCGAGAGTCGACCGTTCGGCGTAGCCGAGGATCTCGAGGAAGAGCTCGGTGGCGCTTTCGAGAGAGGGCAGTCGCAGTGGCGCGAGACCCAATGCCACCGCGGCCTCCGCGGCGGGCCGACCCTTCGCTTGCTCGATGCCGAACGTCCGACGGATGATGTCGGCGATGAGCGCGTACGGCGTACCGACCTCGTAGGAGGTGCATCGTGCGCGGATGCGCGGCACCGTGGCCGCAAGGCCGCTGAAGAACTCCGAGACGAGCCGGGTCTTGCCCACGCCGGCCTCACCGTGGAGGTGAAGCACCTGACCGCGTCCTGCGCTTCCCTCGCGGAAGGCCTCGTACAACCGCGCAAGGTCGGGACCGCGACCAACGAGGGTCGTTCCGCCGCGGGGGCTTGACCGTCGCTCGCGTCCGAGGACGCGATAGGCCGGGACCGGGTCCTTTTTGCCCTTTAGCGTGAGCGGCGGCAGGCTCTCGAAGAAGAAGGCCCGGTTCGCTAGCGCGTAGGTCCCTTCGCTAACCAGGATTTCGTTCGGCGGTGCGGCGCTCTCGAGACGCTGCGCCGTGTTCACCGCGTCCCCGGTCACCGTATACGCGGCCGTGACGTCGCCGGTCAGCATGCCGGCGACGACCTCGCCGGTGTTGATTCCGGTCCGGAGCACCAGACGAACACCGCCCCGGCGATAGAGCTCCTCGTTCTCCTTCTCCATGTCCTCCTTGATCGCGAGCGCGGCGCTTACGGCGCGCTGCGCGTCGTCCTCGTGAGAGATAGGCGCTCCAAAGACGGCCATGACCGCGTCGCCGATGTACTTGTCGATCACGCCGCCGAAGTGCTGGATATGACGGGAGGTCACCGCGAAGTAGCGCCCGAGAACGTTGCGCAGATCCTCGGGATCGAGGCTCTCTGCGAGAGGTGTGGAGCCCTGCAGATCTATGAAGAGGATCGTGATGAGCTTCCGTTGTTCCTCGAGCGCGAATGTCTTTTGTTCGCCGATCTGGAGCGATGCACTCCGGGTCCCGGCTGGTGCCGCAACACTCAGGACCGGTTGCGACGTTGCGTGAACGGCAATGACGGCCGTGCCGCAGAACCAGCAGTAGCGATCCTTCGGACGCAGTCGCGAAGCGCACACGCCGCAGCGCAGGCGCGGCGCGGGTTGGGTGGCCATCGCCCATACAGCCTAAGAGCCTTTGATAGGCCAAAGGAGGCGCGGGGGTTTCGCTGCGAAAGGGCCGTTACGCGCCGTTCCGACACCGCCGCCGGAGATTAATTCGCCGCTACAACCGTCGCACCGTCCCGCTTGGTCAGCCTCACTGTCGAGGTTTCGCGTCGCTTCTCCAGCGCGATTGCCAACGCCTCGGCGTGTGTGGTGACGAGTACCTGCCCGCGCTCGCCGGCATGCGCGATCAGCTCTGCAAGTGCCGGGAACAGATCGAAATGCAGGCTGGTCTCGGTCTCGTTGAGCACGATCGGTAGCCTTCAACCCACAACTCCCGCACGGCCATCGGCGGCACTGTCGCGGCGCCATCCGATTCGCGGCAGCGCCCCGCGGGGCCTAGATTGGCCCGAAATGACGAAATCTCCCGAGGAGCGGCTGCCGCTCCTCTTCTACGCCGACGGGTACAAATTCCCCGACGTCTATCACACGACCAGGTTCCTCGCGCCCGATCCGATCATCGCGCTCGAGGACGTCGAGGAGCTCGTCATCGTGGCGAGCTCGCTCGAGGAGGGACGCGCGCGCAAGGAATCGCGAGCGACCACGATCGTGAACATGAACGACTACGGCGCGCAGGACCTTTCCGCGAAGGGCGTCTCCGGCACCGAGTACTGGGCGACGATCATGAAGCGCTTCCTCGACGCGCGTGGTCTCCGGCGTGTCGCGGTCGCACCGTATTTTCCGATCGCCGAGGCGGACCGCCTGCGCGAGGCGGGGATCGAGCTCGTCATCGCGAAGGATCTGCGCGAACGTAGGCGCGTCAAGCGCCCCGACGAGATCGCTGCGATCGAAGACGCACAGCGCGCGACCGAGGTGGCCTGGAGTCAAGGCGTCGACGCCATCCGGCGCGCGAAAGCGCGAGGCGATCGCACACTCGAGCTCGACGGCACGGTGTTCACGGCCGAGCGGCTCCGCGCGATCGTCGAGTCGGCGCTCCTCGAGCGCGGGTATGGCTCGGAGGGCGCTATCTGCGCACCCGGCCCGCAGGCCGCAGATCCGCACCAGATCGGCACGGGTTCGCTCCACGCCGGCGAGCCCATCGTCATGGACATCTTCCCGCAGCACAAACAGACGCGGTACTGGGCCGACATGACGCGCACGGTTTCGAAAGGCGAGCCACCCGCCGAGATCCGCAAGATCTACGACGTCGTGAAGCGTGCCCAGGACGCCGGCATTGAGGCGCTACGTCCCGGCGTGACCGGACGCGAGGTCCATGAGCTCGTCGAGGACATCATCTGGCAAGCCGGCTACGACACGCTGCGGCCGGGACAGAAGAAGGAACCGAGCGATCCGACCCCGCGCGGCTTCATCCATTCAACTGGCCACGGTGTCGGCCTCGAGATCCACGAAGCGCCGTATATCTCGCGATCGGGGACGGCGCCGCTCCTCGTTGGCGACGTCGTCACGATCGAGCCGGGCGTGTACGACCCCGTGATCGGTGGAGTCCGCCTCGAGGACATGCTCGTCATCACCGAAAACGGCGCCCGCAATCTCACGCAGGCACCGCGCGAGCTCGTCGTTTAGCTGGAAGCTCTCCTCTTCGGCGTCGCCGCCGCGGTCGTGTGGGGCTTCGCCGACTACGCCGCTGGGGTCTGCGCGCGGCGCGTTGGAGCGGTCCGCACGGCCTTCGCGATGCAGGCGACCGGCCTCGTCTCCTTCGCTGTCGTCGTCTGGCTACTGGGCCGCTGGCCCGCGTTCGAATCCGGGATGGTCCCGTCCGCGATCGCGCTGGGCGCGCTCGGCGTCATCTCGGTCGCCGCCCTTTACCGGGGGCTCGCGCTCGGCCCCGTGGCGGTCGTCGCCCCGGTCGTCGCGTCCTACGTCGTGATCACCGTGATCCTCGTGGTCATCTTCCTCGGTGAGCGCCTCTCGACCGCGCAGATCATCGCGGCGTCGGTGGTCTTCGTCGGCGTCGTCCTCACGTCGACCGACGCGCGAGAGCTCCGCGTCACCCTCGGACGACCCGTGCCGGGCGTGCGGATCGGCCTCGTCGCCACGCTCGGCTTTGGTCTATGGAGCGCCGTCTTCGCTATCGCCACGCGGCAGTACCAGTGGATCCCGATGATCCTCTTGCTGCGCGCGACGAGCTTCGTGTTCGTGGGGTCGTACATCGCGGCGCGACGAATCGACCTTCGCGTGTTCCAAGCGCGGATCGCGCTCGCGCTCGGCGCGACCGTTGGCGTCCTCGACACGCTCGCGAACGTGCTCTTCGCGCGCGGCATCGAATCCGGATTCGCGTCACTCGCCGCCACAGGTACGGGGATGTATCCGATCGTCCCCGCGGTACTCGGGATGCTCGCCCTCGGGGAACGTCTCGCGCCGAATCAGCTCGTCGGGATCGGTCTCCTGGTGATCGGCCTCGCCACGCTCGGCGCGGTCAGCTAGGCAGCAAGCAGGAGCTCGGGCGCGGCGCTGGAGCGCGCGACCTTCGTACGCAGGTACGCGATCGCCGCGTCGAGCTGCGGGTCGCCCTGCACACCCGTCGGCTGGTCGACGAGCTGGTCGGGGACGATGCCCTTGCCCGGCCCGTTGAGATCGGCCCCGGTCTTCGCGTCCTGGATCTTGGTGATGGTGACGAGGAGGATGCCGCCGTCCGGCAGATCGCGCGGCTGTCCGGTGCCGACGCATCCGGCGGTCTGCGTTCCCATCACCCAACCCGCGCCGTTCGCGCGGATCCCGGCCGCGATGATCTCAGCGCCCGACGCGGAGTTCTTGTTCACCAGGACGACGAGCGGCTTCGGGTTGTCGATGTAGAAGCGGCGGTTCACGTCAAGCGGGGTCCGGTTGCCGTCGCGCCCGGTCTGGTACACGAGGGTTCCCTGCCGCACGAAGATGCTGGCGATGTCGACCGCGGCGGAAAGATCGCCGCCCGGGTCGCCGCGAAGGTCGAGAACGAGCCCGCCGGCGCCGTTCGCGTTGAGCCGCTTCACGGCATTGGAGACCTCGTCGGCGACGGCGCCGACAAGCTGCGGCACTTCGATCCGGCCGATATTGCCGTCGATGATGCTGTCGGTCTCGAGCGGGACGGAGAAGCGCGCGCGGTTGAGCGTGAATGAGAGCGTCTGCTGGCCGCGAAGGATGCCGACGGTCACCGGCGTGCCCTCCGGGCCCTTGACCTTGTTCGCGACCTCTTCGGTTTGTAGGTTTGTGACGTCGACACCGTCGACGGTCACGATCTTGTCGCCGTTCTGGATGCCCGCGCGCTGCGCCGGCGTGCCCGCGATCACGCGGATGACCTCGATCGGCGCGTCTGCGCTGGGCTTATTGATGGTCACACCGATTCCGGAGACCGGCGGCTGTGGCTGGTTGAAGTTACGGGCGCGGGTCGGGTCCAGGTAATAGGTGTGGCACTCGTTCATGGACTTCGCCATGCCGTCGACGGCGGCGCGCTCGAGCAGGGTCTTGTTGGCGTTCGGCGTGGCCGCGACGATGCCGTCGAGCCGATCCGAGAACTTCGAAAAGTCGGACCAGGTGCTGCCGGTGAGGCTGAGCCCGGCGGACGGGAGCGCGCCGTCGCTCGCGCCCTCTTTCTTCGCTTCGGTGACGACCGAGTCCAGAGCGCCCGTTATCAGCGTCTGCGACGTGGGCTTGTCGACGTGGCGCTCGATGAGGACCTGGTACGCCGCCTCGGCGGTCTTGTATGCGGTGTTGGACGGCAAGAGCTCGCGCTGCAGCTCGGCGGGGACGAGCGAACAAGCGGCCGCGATGAGCGCGACAAGCGGCAGGAACGTGCGAAGGCGGATCAACCAGTACCTATCGAGAAGTCTACGGG
>Ga0207646_10005966_pt1 | contig 12704 bp, 12 predicted proteins | sample KBSK5502metaG_FD_184343 | JGI IMG/M metagenome (GOLD analysis project Ga0207646, IMG submission 184343) | Corn, switchgrass and miscanthus rhizosphere microbial communities from Kellogg Biological Station, Michigan, USA - KBS K5-50-2 metaG... | ecosystem: Host-associated > Plants > Roots >...
CGTCCGTGCCGCCAGTGGCATGCCCGGTACTGAAGTGCTGGTCAGTGTGACGTTGAGTTGCCGATCGCGGAAGAAATTCTCCAGGGAAAGTGCCAGTGCTGAAGTCACGCAACCGTGCGCTGCCGGGTATTCGGGATGAGGCGGAGTAGTCGCAAGCGGCGTCCAGGAGATATCCGATTCTGTCGCTGCGTTGCCGTCGGAATCCGCATTGCGAATAGCTGTGACGGGGCGCCAGAAATTGTAATAGAACTTGGAATCCCAACACGCGATCAGGGAGTCGGCAATCGACACGTATGTCTGTGCAAAGAACCTGGCACTATCAGAAATTGATAACGAGTGGGCTGCGGCGATCTGGCGAATGTTCCTGTTGACCTGGGCCCCTGGATTTTCTACATAGAACCAGCCGATCGCTGTTTGCTCCGGCGTGCGAAGCGAGCCATTCAGAGCACCAAATGCTTTCACTTCATTGAAATCGTCAGCCCACTGCGCACTGGTGAGGTTTGGAGGTCCATCGGCTCGAAACTGAGAAGGACTCTCGAGCGTAAAAGGCTTCATCTGCGCGATCCATGGAAACAGTGGTGTTATCGGAGGTGGTGGTGCGCCGGGTGTAACCTGATACACGCCAGGACCGCTGCCGAAAACGTAAGGCACGTTTGCGTTTCTTCCGTCACCTGTTCTCAGAGCTATGAAAGCCGTGGCAACCTCTGTGCCCACCGCAATGCCTCGGGTTTGAGCCATGCCCGCAGGAATGCTGAGCAGATAATTGGCGTATACGGTATCCAGAAAATCTTTTTGACCAGGATACAAAGCTTTCAGCATTGTGTAAGCCGCAGCTGCCGTCGCCGCCTCTGGTGACGCCCCGGTGGGTGCGGTCGACGGAACTACGGTAAAGACGGAGTAGCGTCCGTCAATAGCATTGACGGCGTCGTATATGGCGGCGTGGACGTAGGCGAAATCGATCATCGAGGCGGGAGGGCGTGTTGCCGCCTTCGTAATAACAACGGTGTTGGCAATGAAGCTCCAATCGCTGACGGCGTCGGCCTTCGCGCCAGTCGGCAGAAGCATGGCCAGCATCAAAATCACCGAGGCTGTAACTGTGAGGCTCTTCCATGGCATTGACTGAGACTTAATCAACATCTGCTTGACCCCCTTGTCGGACTTATGCGGCAGCATCATTCGTGCTGCGTCATCCTCATTACCGGGAAGTGGCCTTTGAAACTGGCATGCCTCTAGAAAAAATCTTCGCTGCTATAATCCAACCCGCTATGTCGGCTCACGAACCAGGCGATATACTTTCCTCCTACCGCTTATTCCGCTAATGCTTTCGAAATGCCGCGCGAGTCTGGTACGACCCCCGGTTCGATTGCACGTCTCTTTGGGAAGACGTGACCATCAATATGGATATATTCGGATACGTCTGGGGCAAGCTGTTCGCCGAAATCGATGTTACGCGCGGCCTCGAGCAGTTCGATCATTCAAAGCTCGAGGCGTTCGGCTTGTTCCTTGGCGCCGTGACGGAGCATGCCGGTTCTGCGGAGCTACCGCATGGTCCTCTGTTCGGAGTTAGCGACTTTGATTTATTCGATCAGATGATTACCGCTGCGGGCTTCCACGAGGCGTCTGTCCGGGAACTGCCGATCGTGTGGCGCACACCATCCATGGATTCATTCGTCGCTTCGTTCCGAGATTGGGCGAATCTGAACGCATTCCCCGATCAGGTCCGCGACAAGATCGAATCGACTGTGCGGCAGAGAGCGAGGTCGTACCGGTCAGGAGATGTCTTCCTCATGCCAAATCCGGCGATTCTAATCTCGGGACTCAAGTGATGCAGCCGCCCCTCTAACGTGCCAGGTGGCGCAGCTTGACTCATTCAATCTCCGGCTAGCTCGTCTTGTGAACGCTGTAATCCGGAATTGCGGAGAGCTGGATCGTACAAAAACCGAAGTCCAGCACGTTCGGTTGGGGACGCCATTCAGGTTTGAGGTAGTAAAAGAGGAAGCGAGCATCCTCTTCAGAGTATTGCCAATCCAAGAGGCCGGCATTCTTCAGGATTTGCAGATGCTGAATCACGATGTCGACATCCCGGTGCATGATCGACGCCGCTTCGGTGGCGCAGAGCATCCTTCCGTCCGCCATTAATTTCAAAAGCTTCAACCGGATCGGGTGAGTGAGCGTGGAGAACAGCGTCCGCGGGTCGACACGCGGCGCTTGCACCGCGGACGTTGCAGCCGCCGCGTCATTGGATGAACCGTCGGTGTTCATGCGTGCGAGGACCATGGAACGATGTAGTTTGCAATGAGAATCACCCGACAAAAAACATCGTGATTCCCCCCATTGGACTCCGACGTCGAGGTTCCTTGTCGGATAAATGCAGTTCTGAACTGCTATAACGAGGCCGCTCGTATGAATTCCATCGGATGGGATGCAAAACCGGACGCACTGGGCAGTTCCGGCCAGGAAGGGTCCCAAGGGGCAAACTCGGCATCATCAGTTACTTGCCTCGCCTGCTTCTCAAAGTACACGCCCCAAGCGAGAATGATGGCTCCAAAGAAAACGATCACCACGCCCAACCAGAACGGCGGTCGAGACCAAACCCGGCCGCCATGCGTTTTTCTTCGTTTGTTCTTCGTGGGTGCTGTCATGGTTTTCTCTGTTGAGAAGTTTCTGGATTCGCTGTGGTGTAGCGTGGAGGCAAGTCGTAGACCCGTTGCCACACCAGTTCATACGCTTCTTTTGGTAGGCGGTCTTTCAGGTCGAATGAGAAAGTCTCTGCAAGAGTGGTAACTCGAAAACTGAATGGGTCCGAACCGCCAATGGTTTGAATTTCGGAATACTTCCATGTTCGCGAATGGTCTTCTCTTGTGCTCAGGAATCGAATGCCTTCCGGCGTTATCTGGAGCGTTCCATTACAGCCATTCAGAACGTGCCGATGGTAGGCGGGAATTTCAAATTCTGGTTTGAGGGCGAAGGCCTGGCTTCCACGCAGAGGACGGTGAATGCGATCGGATAAGAATTGCGTCAAACGGTCGTTCTCCTCAACACCACGTGAGGAAGGCAGCCGGAAAACATAACTGCGGCGACCTGAGAGTTTTCGTTTGAGCATTTCATAGGTCTCGATACGAATGGCAGAGGGATCGGAAACATCCATTTCATGCACCTCGATGAAAGGCACGCGGATGGAGGTCTTTCCGTTGGCTGATCGATACTCAATGCCCGAAGTATCGATGCGCAGTTGTCCAGGTTCGTCTTTTTGCAGCGGCCGGGTGCGCACGACGTTGTATTGAAAGCGCGGCTCAGTCTGAGGACTGCCGAAAGCCATAGAAAGAATGACTAACAAGGCATACATATAGATCTCCTACGGAACAGAAGGCCCGCTTGCAGCAAGCCTCCGCACTTCGCGCCCTTTCCAGATTTCGTAAATAGCGGGATAGACCACTAGTTCCAGAATGAAGGAAGTAAAGATCCCGCCGATCATCGGAGCCGCGATTCGGCGCATCACATCGGAGCCCGCGCCGTTGGACCACATGATTGGCACCAATCCCATAAACATCACAGCGACCGTCATGACCTTGGGACGAAGCCGCTTGACCGCACCGTCCTGGATCGCCATTTTGAGGTCCGCGATGCTGCGCATCTGCCCTTTTGCCTTTCTCTCGTCATATGCGAGATCGAGGTAAAGCAGCATGAAGACGGCCGTTTCCGCATCGACACCCAGTAACGCGATCAGTCCGACCCAAACGGCGATGCTCATGTTGTAGTTCAGCAAATAGAGGAACCAGATCGCGCCGATCGCCGAGAACGGCACGGCTAGCAGGATGATCACTGTTTTTGCAAACGAGCCGGTGTTGAAGAAGAGCAACAGAAACACAATGAACAACGTGATCGGCACGACAACCCAGAGGCGCTCGACCACACGCTGAAGGTATTCGTACTGGCCACTCCAGACGAGGTGGTATCCGGCAGGCAACTGAATGTTTTGAGCGACGACCCGCTTAGCTTCTTCAACGTAGCGTCCCATGTCCCGGCCGGTCACATCGACATATACAAACCCGGCCGGAAATCCTTCTTCGTTTTTAATCATGGAAGGTCCGGTTCGCAAAGTGATGTCTGCGACCTGCGTGATCGGGACTTGCGCGCCTCCGGGTGTGGATATGAGAACGCGATTCAGATTCGGTATGTCTGCCCGGAAATCCCGAGAATAACGAACATTCACGGGATATCGTTCTCTGCCTTCTACGGTCGTCGTGACGGTTGCGCCGCCAATTGCGGACTCAATGACGTCCTGCACTTCTCCGACCGAGAGCCCATATCGCGCCGCTTCCTGACGGCGGACCTGGAAATCGAGGTAGTAGCCGCCAGTGACACGCTCGAAGAATGCGCTGCGCGTTCCTTGGATCGGTTGCAGCACCTTTTCCAATTGCAACCCAATCTTCTCGATTGTATCGAGATCTGGTCCCAGTACCTTAATTCCTACCGGTGTGCGAATCCCGGTGGTGATCATGTCGATGCGCGTTCGGATTGGGAACAGCCAGGCGTTGGCATACGATGGGATTTGGACAGTATGGTCCATGTCTTCCGTGAGCTGTTCCCACGTGATGGGGCCATCCTCCGGCCAAAACCGACGAAGCGATGGCTTCAGGAATTCCGGACTCCGGCGGGAATACCAGCGCTCCCTATAGATTTGCCGCCATTCTTTCTCCGGCTTCAGCACGATCGTTGTTTCCACCATGCTCATGGGTGCGGGATCTGTCGCGGTCTCAGCCTTGCCGATCTTGCCGAACACGCTTTGGACTTCCGGGAACTGCCTCAAGAGCTTGTCTTGAATCTGAAGGTATTTCGTCGCTTCCGTCACCGATATGCCGGGCAGTGTGATCGGCATGTAAAGGATCGTGCCTTCGTTTAACGGAGGCATGAATTCGGACCCCAGTTGGAGATAGATCGGCACCGTCAATGCGACGAGCAGCAGCGCAGCGATAATTACGAGCCATTTGTGGTTCAAAACAAATCGAACAACCGGATGATAGATGCGCATCAGCGGCCGGCTGATCGGATGGTGTTCTTCGCTGTGGATTCTGCCGACCAGGACGGCGTTCGTTACTCTAGCCAGCCAACGTGGGCGGAACGCGAACGGCTGGGTGCGCATGAACAACAGCCGCAGCGCCGGGTCCAGTGTGATGGCGAGCACTGCTGCGATTGCCATCGAGAAGTTCTTCGTGAAAGCCAGCGGCTTGAAGAGTCGTCCCTCCTGGTATTGCAACGCGAAGATCGGCATGAACGAGACTGCGATCACGAGAAGCGAAAAGAAGCTCGGACCACCCACTTCCTTAACGGCATCGATGATGACGCGCTGTGCGCTGCCTTGCCGTCCTCCGGCTTCCCAATGCTCCAGCTTTTTATGCGTTTGCTCTACGACGACAATGGCAGCATCCACCATGGCGCCAATCGCAATGGCAATACCCCCGAGCGACATGATGTTGGACGTGATACCGGTCCCGTACATCGGGATAAAAGCGAGGATGACTGCAATTGGAATCGTGACGATTGGGATGATGGCACTTGGAATATGCCACAGGAAAATGAGGATGACGAGGCTGACAATGATCAACTCTTCAATGAGTGTGTGCTTCAGCGTCTCGATCGAACGGTCGATCAGATCGGAACGATCATACGTGACAGCAACATCGACGCCTTGGGGCAACCCGCTGCGGACCTCCTCGATTTTCTGCTTAACGGCCTGGATGACATTCATCACATTCTGACCATAGCGAACGACGACAATACCGCCGGTAACCTCGCCCTCTCCATTGAACTCGGCCACTCCGCGACGCATATCCGGCCCCAGTTCCACATGCGCCACATCACTCATCAAAATTGGCGTTCCCTTGTCATCGCTGCCCAGGGGTAGACTCTCGATGTCCTGGATCTTCTGAATGTAGCCGCGGCCCCGGACCAGATATTCTTTCCCCGTAAACTCCACGACGCGACCGCCAACTTCACTGTTGCTGTCGTGAATGACCTGCATCAATTTGTTGATCGGAATTCCATAACCCCGCAGTTTGTTGGGATCGACGTTCACCTGGTATTGCTTCACAAATCCGCCCACCGTCGCCACTTCTGCGACACCGGGAACGCTTTCAAGCCAGTACCGCATGTACCAGTCGTTGAACGAGCGCAATTGCGCGAGGTTGTTGGTGCCGGTCTTATCGACGAGAGCGTATTGAAAAGCCCAGCCAACTCCGGTTGCATCGGGTCCCAGCCGGGGTGAGACGCCTTCGGGCAGCTTGCCGCCGATCTTGCTCATGTATTCGAGGACGCGGCTGCGTCCCCAATAGATGTCGGTGCCTTCCTGAAAGACGACGTAGACGTAGGAGAAGCCGTAGTCGGAAATTCCACGCACGGCGCTTACTTGCGGCGCCGCGAGCATCGCGGATACGATGGGATAAGTGATCTGATCTTCAACCAGATTTGGGCTTCGGCCCGGCCATTCGGTATAAATGATGACTTGTGGATCGGAGAGATCTGGAATCGCATCGAGTGGAATCTGACGCATGGAATACAGGCCCGCAAACACCAACATCGCAACCAGCACGATGATGACGGCCCGATTGCGGCCGGAGTATTCGATGATTTGATTGATCATCCCTATTACCTAAAAGTCACCTGGCCGTGATCGTGGTTTTTGTCGAACCCACGATTTGGCCGTTCTTTTTCACACTCACTGTGGTTTCCCACGTCCATGCCATCAGGAATTGAATCGTGCCGGAGTAGATTCCGCCGCCTTCGTCTTTGAGTGCGGCGTCTGAACTCATCGGGGGCATATTGCCCATCTGCGGCATGAAGAGACCGACCTGAACCTGCGCTCCCTCAATCGGTTTGCCAGCAGCGTCCTTGATCAGGATTCTTATATTGTTGTTGCCTGGCTTCGCCGTTTTCGGCTCAATCACTTCAACCTGAATATTCTGTGTGCCCGCTGGCGGTGTTCCGACCGCCACACGAGAAGGTTCACCCATGCTCGCGAACGCCCCTTTCAAACGGCTTTCGGAATCCAGGATGAAATTGGCGGATGTTACAACTTGCTCTCCTGCCTTTAGTCCGTCTTGAATCGCGATTACCTCTCCGGTTTTTGAACCGACCTTAACAATCCGCGGCTCAAAATATCCTTGTCCCTTATCCACGAAGACGTACTGCATCATGCCGGTATCGAGAAGCGCGTCCGCCGGAATCGCGAGCTGGCGTCCGAGCGGGACGTCCAACTTGAAGTTCACGAACATGTCGGGTTTAAGCGTCAGATCGGAATTTGGAAATTCCACTCGGACTTCAGCGGCTCGCGTCTTCGGATCGAGAGTCGGCGAAATGAAAACGATGCGGCCTTGACGATGGTTCGCAGTCGAGCTGTATGGCAGCTCGATTTGCACCATTTGATCCACTTTCACCGAAGACAAATCGGATTCATTCACCTGGCCAAGCACCCAAACGTTTGAAAGGTCCACAATCGTGTATAGATCCATCTCGGGCGTGACATACCTGCCATGGTGATAGGCCTGGCGTTCGGTAATGACTCCACTCACGTGAGATTGAATCGTTAAGGCTCGTTGAACTTCCCCGCGTTGTTCGAGTGCCTGGATTTCGCCCGGTGTAATGTCCCAGAGCAGCAACCGTTGCCGCGCGGCTTCCAAAAGATTCGTGGAACCGCTGGAAACCCAAGGAAATGCGCTGTCTTTCAAAAGGGCGTTCGATTTCAGGGCAAGGAGATACTCCTGCTGCGTTGCGACGAGATCCGGACTGTAGATCGTAAAGAGTGGCTCGCCGGCCTTGACAGGTTTGCCAACATAATCGGCAAAGACGTCCTCGATAAAGCCCGATACCTTCGTGTGAATATGGGTGATTTTCGTCTCGTCATAGGCCACTCTGCCCACCGTGCGGATTTCATTGACCAGCGATTTCATTTCCGCCGACGCGGTTTTGACTCCGATCAACTGCTGTCGCTCGGGTGCAATATAGATTTGCCCAATCGCTGCACCGGAGTCGGCAAGAGGATTCGCGGTGTTACTGTCGGCCGGCATCTTGGCCACATTCTCCGACTTTCCTGGAGTAGAGCCGTTTGCGGCGGCAGCGGTGTCCGATGACGACTTATTGCCGTAGAAGTAAACGCCTGCGCTGGCCGCGGCAACGATCAAGATAAACAAGACGACCCAGCGTGTTCGTCGCCGTCGAGGGGACGGCAGAAGGTCCGGCCGCGCTTCGTTTGATGAATTCATGTCTTCTGTCATGATCTTTTCTTTCCGGTCCGCTACGGACGACTCTTGACCAGTTCGACTCCGACAAGTGGTTCCAATTCGGCGAGCGCTTGCTCGTGCTTGGTCAACTCCTGGTAGTACTGCATTTCATAATTCAGCAAGGTGATGGCGTTATTGAGCAGAGTCAGAAAATCGACGTTTCCGACCTCGTATCCTGAAAGCGCTGATTCCAACGCTGTCGAGGATTGCGGAATGATTCCCGATTGAAAGAGCGCCAAAAGCTTTTCACTGGTCATGGCCGTGAAGTACTTGTCTTTTGCTGCGAAGACGAGATCCTGGTGCGCGGCCTGGTAGTTTTCACGCGCTTCCTGAAATCGAGCTTCCGCTTCTTCCACACCGAGACGTTGCTTCCGGCCAAAATAAACCGGCAGCTTTATTTCGGCTGTCGCCATGTAGTAATCCCGAAATTGCGATGCCGTGTGCTGCCATTGGAAAGCAACACTGAAGTCCGGCCGGTATTCCTTGCGTGCGCGGTCGATGCCCACGGCACGGCCTTGAACCATGGCCTGCTCCGATTGAAGGCGCGGCGACTGACTTTCGACCATCTGAAGAACCGATTCCAGATGAAGCGGCATCGGCGTTTGTCCGATGTCCTCCGGGCGGCCCAGCGGAACTTCCGAATTCAGGAGCGACCGAATCCGCGCTTCGGCGAGGAGCTTTTTCTGTTCGAGGAGTTCTAATTGTTGCGCGAGTCCCGAAACTTCAACCTGTGCCTTCAACACGTCCGGCTGTATCCCTTTGCCGACGGCGTACCGTGCTCTAGCGATCTGCTCGAGACGATCCAGGAGATCGCGATTCTTAGCCGTGATCTCGATGGATTTTATGGCGAAATACCAGTCGTAATATGCGGTCTTTAGTTGCGATGTCTTCTCTAGAACCATCGATCTGTAATTCTGCCGTTCGCTATCCGCTTCGCGCTGCGCTTCCTCGGCGGCAAGACCGAGCTTTCCCGGAAAGGGGATTTCCTGTGCGAACCCAATTCCGCGATAAGCAAACTCGCTGACGCTCAGGCTGGAAAACGGCTGCCCGACACCGACGTTGGCCAATGTCAGTCTGGGCTCAGGCGGGGCGCCGGCCTGAGACGGCCGCTTGGTCGCGGCTTCAAATCGAAATCGGGCCGCGCGGATCTCTGCATTGTTCTTTTCAAGTTGCTCCATCAGCGATTGAAGCGAAGTAACAGATGTCTGCTCCTGAGCAAAACTTGTTCCGGCCATCGACAGGCATAGCGCAATGACAACAGGAAGTCGGTGCATGTATCCTCCTCAAGGTAACCGTTTGCGGCGCCGGCCACGAACGGCCAGGCATCCGTGGCCGGCGTCTTCCGAGTTACTTCTTTCCCGGTTCAGCCTTGCCTTTCGTGTCTTTCGCGCCAAGCATCACTTCGTTGGCCGTATACATTTTCATTTTCGTATCCATCTTCGCGTTGATCATCACGTTGTCGCCGATCTTGAGGTCGGTATCCTTCGCTGGTTTATCATCCTTCGTGTATTTCGTTGTTTTTTCCAGCATGACCATCTCAGTTTTGCCGTCCTCCATTTTGATCGTGACGGTGTCCGGCTTGACTGCGGTCACGGTTCCCATCAGATGAGTCGTGCCGCTTTGGGCCAAAAGAAATCCTGTAACCAATAAGCTTGTCATTAAGAAAGCTGCGATCCGCTTTACCATTCATTTCTCCTTCTATGGGTCAATGGTTGTTATTAGTTGATGTCGCATGGAAACACCGCCAATAGCGCCATGCGGGAAAATACTTATAGAGACTTCAGATATGTAACTGTGAGATGGAAGCCGAAACTATCCGGCCAAAAGGATCAAATGAGAAGGGGAGTGGATAGAGTGTTAAGAGGACCCGGTGGGCTCTGGAATTTCCGATCTAACGAGGAATTTCCAACTCGAACGATGATCTGACCCACGACCGCTTCGACCGGAAACTCAATGTCTTTCACTGAAGGTTGTGAAATCGATCGTTGTGGTGCCGCCTGGATGTATTGGCCAGAAGCAAGGAGTCCCTTGCAGCACGAGTCCATCTGCGGCGCTCCGGCAAGTGGGCAATCCGCCCGGAGACAACAGTCCGCAGCTTTCGCGTCAGCAAATGCGAGATTGACGCAATCTCCTGTGTTCGCCAAGAGAATCGCCAACCCCAACAGCATGATGACCGGTCTCACTCGCTTCATCCTTCTATACAGTGGCCCGAGACCGCCCACAATGTCAAGTCTCGGACGGCGGAGCGACCTGGATCGCAAGCTCGGCGCTGCCCGACGGGCAGCCTCCGGATGTTCTGGCGATTGACCCGCAAAACCAACGCGTAATATATGCCCATGGCCGGCGTGAACTATTCAAGAGCACGGATGGCGGCGAAAGCTGGGCGGATACCGGATTCTCAACGGATGTAAGAACGCTGGCGATTGACCCACAGGATGTGAACACGCTGGCGATTGACCCGCAAAACTCTGAAGTCCTATATGCGGGAACCTTTGTATGCGAAGGAATTTGTGACGGTCGAGTGTTTAAGAGCACCGATGGCGGCCATACGTGGATTACGCCAAGCTTTGCGTTCACAGAGCCAGCCTGTTCGTGGGCTATTTCTGCCCTGGCGATTGACCCGCAAAACCAGAGTAACGTTTATGCAACGACTTCCGATTGTAACGATCAAGGCGGCTTCCTGTTTAAGAGCACGGATGGCGGCACAACGTGGAAGAGGACGAGTCTCAACACGTTTGGGTACGCAAATTTCATAGCGGTTGATCTCCGAAAGCCAAGCACGATATTCGCGCCGTATCAGGGCAGCGGGGTAGCCAGAAGCACGGACGGCGGCGAAACCTGGAGTGTCGTGAACTCCGGTTTGCCGAGCCGGTTCGTTGTCAACTCCCTGGCGATTGACGGGAAAAATCCCAGCACGCTATATGCCGAGGGCTTCTTACCCTCTTCTCAGTCTCAATATGGGATCTTCAAGAGCATCGACCGAGGTGCAAACTGGGTGCCACTCAATGACGGCCTAAGCGTTGAGTATATTCGAAGTTTCGCCTTAGCCTTTAGCTCGAGCGGCCCCAACATTCTCTACGCAGCTACTGCAAGCGGTTTGTTCAAGTTCATTGATGACACGCCGTTGGTCTCGATGGACTCCGCGCAGTATTGCCTCGGAGGTACGTGGAATTTGAAAGTGGGCAATAGTGTGCCGAACACGGCCATACATCTGTCAGGACTCAGTAATGGTCAAGCCTGGGAAATTCCAGAATGGGGCAAAACCGATGCCACTGGCAGCTTGAACGCAGCAGGGAAGTTCGCCGGAGGGACCGAGGGCAGCCATACATTGACCGTTGAGATCGCCGGAGCGTTCTCAAACGCCATCTCGTTTGCGGTGTGGAATTGTAAACCTTAGCTCGGCATCAAAAACTTCGATACCTGCTTGTTAAAGCGCGCGAGGGAACTTCGTGATCTGAATCTTCCGGGATTTGGCTTTCATCCATTGAAAGGTGATCGCAAAGGGGAATATGGAGTTACGGTGACTGCGAATTATCGCCTGACGTTTCGGTTCGAAAATGGCGACGTGCTGGATCTGAAACTGGAGGATTATCACTAAGGAGGAGCTGAAATGGCTGAACAGAAGAAGAAACTGGCGCCTACTCATCCGGGCGAATTGCTCCGCAATGAGATTATGCCGGCTGCAAAGCTGACTCAGGAGAAACTGGCGGCGTTGCTGGGTGTTTCCAGACGAACCGTCAATGAAATCGTCACTGAGAAGCGGAGTCTATCTGCAGACATGGCACATCGCCTGTCCCGGCTGTTCAATACAACGCCGGAATTGTGGCTGGGGCTTCAGCAAGATGTAGATCTCTGGAAAGCAGCGAAGGCGGGTGAAGCGGATTACCGAAAAATTAAACCGCTTCGGAGGAAAGTTGCATGACACGAATAAGCAAACCAAAAGGAGGATTCAATGCATGGGTAGTATCTACAAACGCAGTTGGAAAGACACTGAAGGGCATGTTCACGAAAGTGATGTGTGGTGGATCAAGTACTACAAGGATGGAAACCGATAAGAGAAAGCTCCGAGAGCACTAAGGAATCTGATGCGAAGAAGCTGCTTAAGCTCAGAGAAGGCGATGCGGTGAGGGGGATACCCGTCACGCCGCGAATCAATCGCATCATGTTTTCAAGAGCTTGCTAACGACGTGATCAACGATTACAACATCGTCAGCGAAGGGGATCTGATCGCCGCCGCCCAACGCCTGGATTTGGTCACGGCACAATGATGGGCGCAGTTGCACCATTTCCGGGCACCATCCCTACCGAAACCACTTCTAACTTGTTAGAATCACAAGACGGCCCCGTAGCTCAGATGGATAGAGCAGCGGTTTCCTAAACGGAATAAGGTGTTTTTGCGGTATTTTGTCTGATCTTCTCTGAATGCTT
>Ga0207646_10005967_pt1 | contig 12704 bp, 11 predicted proteins | sample KBSK5502metaG_FD_184343 | JGI IMG/M metagenome (GOLD analysis project Ga0207646, IMG submission 184343) | Corn, switchgrass and miscanthus rhizosphere microbial communities from Kellogg Biological Station, Michigan, USA - KBS K5-50-2 metaG... | ecosystem: Host-associated > Plants > Roots >...
AGAGCTTGCTGAACTGCCCATTGTTCCCGGCAGCGATAATAAGGTCCAGATCCGCTGTGGGCAGCGCTTCGTAGGGGAACAGGCTGGGATGTGCATTGCCCATCCGGGTCGGAATGACACCGCCAGCCACATAAGCAGTCGTCTGGTTGACCATCCCTGAGAGCGCCGTGGCGTACAGGCTTACTTCCACATGCTGGCCTTCACCGGTGTGATTGCGATGATTGAGGGCGGCAAGAATGCCAATAGTTGTGTGCAGCCCGGCCATTACATCGAACACCGAGATGCCGGAGCGATAAGCCGGGCCATCAGGGTCACCCGTGAGGCTCATTAACCCGGACATGGCTTGCACAATGAGGTCGTAGCCGGGAAGGGACGCTCCCTGCGCCGTCCCGAAACCACTGATGGAGGCGTAGATGATCCCGGCGTTCTGCTGCTGAACCGCGTCATAATCCAGGCCGAAGCGCTTGAGACCGCCGGGCTTGAAGTTTTCGATGAAGACATCAGCACGGGCAGCCAGTTCCTGGGCCAGTCGCAAGTCTGCGGGATCATTGAAATCGAGAACAATCGAGCGCTTGTTACGGTTGATAGCCATGTAGTAGGTCGCCACGCCATCGCGGTCTGGTGGCATCCAGGTACGAGTGTCATCCCCCGCCGGGCTTTCGACCTTAATCACCGTTGCACCGAGGTCACCAAGCAGCATGGTACAGTACGGGCCAGCGAGTACTCGCGAGAAGTCGGCGATCAGCAGTCCGTCGAGCGGGCCGGCTCCCCGCGCGGTTTTCTCATTGTCCTGCTTCGGCATAAGGTTCACACCTCCGGTAAACTGGTAGTGTCTGAGGCCGCGCATCGGGCTCGGCGGGGTGCATCATGCCAGGACCACCTCCGTAATGGAAATTGCTTTACGCCTGGTCAGCTCGGCGATGGCATCGGCCAGGTGGGCTTCCTGGATATTATAGGCACCGGCAGCCACCCGAAGACGGTGGGCCGTGGCGAGTACGTCGGCAACGCTGTAGCCTTCTGGTGGAACGAACTTGTAACAGGCCATCTCGAGCAGTTGTCCGTTTGGATCCCTGAAGTAGATCGAGTCCATAAACCCGCGGTCGATGTTGCCCGTGTTCCAAATGCTGCGCTCGTTGAGGCGCTGGGAGACCTGGGTGTAAGTAGCACGCGAGACGGTATAAGCGAGGTGATGCAGGTTGCCGATGCCCTCTGGATTGGGAGTGGGATCATTTACCCGCGTGGGGCGCACGAAGAAAGTGATCAGCCGTCCATCGCCTGCGTCGAAGTAGAGGTGGGTCTCGTCTGGGACATCGAGATTGGGCTGCTCCATTACCAGTGGCATTCCCAGCACACCCTGGTAGAAATCGATGGTTGCCTCCCGGTTGGAACCAACGAATGTGATATGGTGAACACCTTGAGCCTGAATTTTAGAGATTGACACGATTGTACCTCCACTCTAGGGGTAGGTTGCCTCGGAAGGGAATACTATCCCTTCCGAGGCAAGAGCGATAGGATGTGGCGGGTGGGGTCTGGCACACAGAGGCCACACCCATTTCGCCCTTGTTCTGGACAATCACAAAGGTCCCCACCCCTACGGATACTCTAGCACTTCCCAGATTCCTATATCCTGAAGAACAGGTGGCGGATCTGGTCGATTACTTTGGAGTCTCCACTCGTCTCACCACCCGGAAAGCGTTGATAGGTGGTGAGAACAAAATCTGATGCATTTTTGAAGTGGAAAGTGGCTTGCACATCATCAAGGCTGTCGGCTGGAACGCATGTGAACTGGCCGTCTTTGACTGTAGCGCGCCACTGACCACCCCATTCGCCATCGACGATGATGCCGAATACAGCATCTACCCCTTTGGCTGATTCCTCGTCTACCGTGTACTGCATGACGATAAACATGTACGGCATAAGGATACCGGCGGTGCGCTCATCGAGCTTGCCGGTTTTATCCCCCAGGCCCCACTTCATATCCCATGTGTGAATGCCATAGTCGATGATTTGGAAGGAGGGATAGAAGCAGGTTGGTATTGGGCCCATGTAGGGATGAGGGATGGTGGCGCCCATCCACTCTTCAGGGGTGAGGGCATCGAAAATAACGAACATCTTATCCGAGTCGCTTTTGAGCCGGGAGATGGCTTCTTCGCGTGACAGGCTGCGGAATGCCTGGGCATGTTCGTTAAGTCGGTCGCTCATTATCGCCAGGCCAAGTGCATTGTCAGTTTCACCTTTGCGAGCCATGTCCCAGCCTGTCAGGTAGCCTTCAGTGACATCGATCATGTGACCGACCATGTCGCGCACTTCCCATTCGCTACAGCGCGTCTGGACGTACCAGGTATTTGGATCGTCAATGATGTTGTAGAATTTAGCGCGCTCGGTGCGCGCTACATCGAGTACGGTATCTCTACCACTGTAATCCATTGGATTGATAGGCATCGTCGCCTCCTTTTGATGTGTGATATCTCAACGTTTCAGCGATATTGAATGTTCTGGCACGCCTCCCTTCTGTTACCCGTCCGCTCGCAGCAGTACTTCGATCTGCGCAGCGTCAGAGGCATCTCCGGTTCCTGTTTTTACCACCTGTAATATGCTTCCACACCCTCAATTTACTTGTCATCACGAAGGCCAATTAACACTGCTGTAATAGTATCATTTTGGTCAAAGAACTGGAAGAGTGCGCGCTCCTTGAACCTGCACCGGGTCACCCCGCGTAGTTGTTGCGAGGCGCGTCGACCCAACAGGTGTTCTAAGTAGCCAGCACAACGGTGCGTTCTACGGAAGGCTCAGCAGTGCCTATGTCAAAGAGCAACTGAAACTGCTCAAAGGAGAACGATCTTTCTCATCATGAGAAGCACAGAACAACAGAAGAAGGACAAACGCTCTTGACATTGCCGTAGCGTCAAACTGTACACTCTCTGTAGAGAACTCTCCAAGGAGGAATTGACATGTTTCGTATCGGCGAATTCTCCAAAATCGCCCAGGTCTCAGGCCGTCTCCTGCGGTATTACGATGAGATCGGTCTCCTCATTCCCGAGTCTATTGACCCGGAAACGGGATATCGCTACTATAGCGCGCGGCAACTGCCCCGACTGAATCGCATTCTGGTCTTGAAAGAACTCGGCTTATCGCTGGAACAAATCGCCCGATTGCTTGAACAAGACACCACACCCTCCGAAATTCGGGGAATGCTGGCCCTGCGCAAAGCCCAGATCGAGCAATCGGTACAGGAAGAGATGGCACGGCTGCGCATCGTGGAGACACGTTTGCAGCAGATCGATGCTTATGGGCAGGTACAGGAACCTGATGTGATCCTCAAATCAGTACCGGCCCAGCAATGCCTCGCGCTACGCGAAGTACTGCCCGGTATGAGTGCGATACAGCGTCTCGTCAAGCACATCTACACAGTCGTTCCGTCGGTAGTGGGACACAACAGCCTCGGCAATATCGCCATCGTAGTTCATTCTCCAGTGTATGATCCCGAAGCACTCGACGTCGAAATCGGCTACCTGCTCACCGGAAAAGCACCAAAGTCGGTCAGGCTCTCCGAGGAACGCGTGCTGACCTTGCGCGAATTGCCCGCTCTCGACACGGTGGCAACGCTTGTTCATGTAGGGCAGGTGAATGATACTCATAGCGGGTATGGCGAGCTTGGGACCTGGATTGAGCAGAAGGGGTGGCAGATGAGTGGGGCCGGACGGGAAATCCTCATGCAACTCCCGCTCACGAGCGAAGAGGACGAAGCAGTGATCGAGATTCAATTGCCAGTGAGCAGGATCGACGAAAAATGGGGGCTTGACTTTGACGTTACGTCAAACAGTACACTGTAAATGTGGTCGTTGAAGCGATCACGAGAGCACGAACGTTGACAGTGTTCACTCAAAACTATTATACAGGAGAAATACCATGACCACTCTTGACACTTTGACAAAACGCAACTCCGACTTCGCCGCGCATCGTTTCGTCGCGGGCTTAACCATGATGCCGACATTGAGGACAATGGTTATTGGCTGCGTCGATCCGCGTGTTGATCCAGCTCACCTGCTGGGCCTTGATCCTGGGGAGGCTATTGTGATACGCAACATTGGGGGTCGAATCACTCCAGCAACGTTGCAGACGATGGGAATGCTCCAGACGATAGCCCAGGTTCAAAGAGCAAATCCCGGAGACGGATTTCACCTTATCGTTCTTCATCACACGGACTGTGGAATTACTCGCCTCGAAGAGAAACCCGATATGTTGGCTGGCTACTTTGGCATCGGCAACGAAGGACTGGCGGCTAAAGCGGTCACTGATCCGCACGCGGCGGTGGCGGTCGATGTGGCTGTCCTCAAGGCCATCCCTGCCCTGCCCGGCAACTGGCTGGTTTCTGGACTCGTCTATGACGTGACGACGGGTCTGGTCGAGGTCGTCATGCCATCTGCTCCCCTGCGCTCTGTTGAGCCTCCTGCGTAAGAAGCGCAGATGCGTCCTGCTCGTCGTCTGTGAGCGCGCATCTCGCCTTGTCGCGTGGCATTGATCCACCTCTCAAATAAAGGAGTTCCATCCCATGAAGAAACCCAGAATCCTGGTACTAACCGCCGCTGGCAGAACGGGCATGCCTGTGGCGCTACAACTCTTAGAAGAAGGCTTTCCCGTCACCGCCTTTGTGCATCGAGCAGATCAGCGCAGTGCACGCCTCAAGGCGAAAGGCGCGGATATCGTTGTTGGCTCGCTGACGGATATCAACGATATGAGAACCGCGATGGCAGGTGCCCAGCGTGCCTACTTCTGTGTACCCAACGAAGCAGGCACGCTCAAAGCGGCGGCCACCTTTACAGCGGTCGCGGCGGAGCACCATCTGGAGGTCCTCGTCGCCATGAGCCAATGGCTGGCCCATCCCAATCACCCGTCTATCCACACGCGCGAGGTCTGGCTGTCGGACCAGTTGTTTGCGTTGTTACCTGGAACCGCTGTGACTTTCATTAACGTTGGTTTTTTCGCGGATAACGATATGCAGGTCTTGCCGTTTGCGGCGCAATTTGGGCAGTTGTCCTTGCCCTATGGTTCTGGGCTTAACGCGCCTCCTTCCAACGAGGATATAGCTCGGGTGGTGGCGGAAATTCTCGCGCGGCCAGAAGGGCACGCCGGAAAGACGTATCGCCCCACAGGTCCCAAGTTGCTTTCTCCGCAAGAGATCGCAGCCATCCTCGGCAAGGTCCTGGAGCGCAAGGTCAGGTATATCAATGCGCCGATGAAGATGGTAGCCAAGGTCATGAGAGGCCGCTTGTCGCTGTACAACCTGGCGGTCGTTGAGCAATACATGATCGATTACCAGAAGAATGCGTTTGGCGTTGGTGCGCCAACGGATGTGGTTCGCCGCATTACGGGGAGAGAGGCGGAGGATTATGAGACCATCGCGAGACGCTATGTGGCCACCACCCCGGGAGCCAGGCGGAGCTTCGCCATCCAGTTCAGGCTGATGCTCGGGTTGCTCATCTCGCTGCTCCGTCCGGCACCCAAAACGGCTCCCTACCTGGCGCTCGATGAATTTTCCGAGAGATCGCATGTGGTCTTCAGCGCGGACTCACCTGAATGGCGTCAAAGCCATGAACCGCAAGCCAGCTCGCCATCAGGAGAGAAAACAGCGTTCCAGCACGCCGCATCATAAAAAGAGGTAAGCCCAGGATACGTGCAAAATTTCTATCACGAGGATCTCGCTTCTGATAGAATTTTACATGTATCCTGTTTTGAGTGAGAATATGAGTAGAAAATTCAAAAAGGTGGACTACGACCGGGTACTCGATCTGACGGTGCGGTTGGGCGACTGTCTGCCAAGAGGAGAGAAGGTATATGTTTGATTACGATCCGCTTTGAGCATACTACAATCGATAGATGTGAATTCCGCTCACTCTCGACAACTGCTTCGATTCGCTATACAATAGCCGCGGATTGCAGTGTTGAGTTATGGGAAGGAGTCCTCCTACGGAAGAGCGAACAGGATTGTATCCCTCATTGACCGCTGATGTCACCATGCGCTTACAGCAGCTTGTGGCTGGCTGGCAGGGGGCAGAACGGAATCAGCCAGTAGCTGAACTGCACAACGAGTGCCTCGATGCGGCAGGACCGGGAGGCCGCCACCTGCTGCCAGCAATCCTCTTGCTCGTCAAAGACCTGGACGAAACGCATCTGCAAGCCGCGCTGCACAGGCTCAATGGCAAGGGACGAGGCACGCGGCTCCGCTTCAAGAGCAAGGCGGTCGGCCGCTTTGATTCAGCGCTCGTACCAACAGGACATGCAGGAGCAGTGCCCGATCGCTGGCTGCTGGCTATCGAGGAGCACCTGGCAATACGCGACCAGGTAGCCCTCTATGGTCACGCGCTCGGGCACCTGCTGTTGAACAATGAGCAGGCAAAGATGGATCGCTTGCCTGCCCTGGACCCCAGGGATGAGTATGCTCATCGCGATATGCTGGCCGAGCTGCGCATGCTGGAAACCGTCCGGCAGCCATTAGATCGCCGGGTGCTTGAAACGTATCCCCTGCTGACAGACCTGTTGGGAGTGCGCGATGACCCGGCAGCGGTGCTCGACCTGGTTGCAAGTGATTTGCGCCGGCGGCTGGCACAATTTGGATGGCGCGGGCCGTTTGTCGAAACACCCTACATCTTTACCGGTGGCCGCGTGTGGATCCGAGAGACTTCCACCCAGCATCGCAAAAAGCTGCGCATCGACGCCCTGCTCCGTGCTGAAGCCTCGCTGCCGCTAGCAGTTGTGCAGACCATCCATGCAGGAGAGACGCGTGAAGATGTCACCCGGCGGCTGATGGAATATGCGCACAACCGGCTGGCGGTGCCGTTCGCCTACCTGTTGGAAGATGACGACACGATCCATGAGTTTGACTGGTCAGCAGACGAAACGCCGGTACATGCCGTACTTACAGCACTGCCAACGCGCGAGGCCTTGTGGAACCGCTGGACAGAGGCACTTGGCCTGACCGATAAATCGGCAAGAGATGTGCTCCAGTACCCCTACCAGCTCAGTGGCCCCAAACCGCGCTACTATCAAGAGGCCGCCATCAACCGTGCCGTCATCGCCGTGTTGCAGGCACAACGCGACATGCACAAGCCGCGCATCCTCTTGACGCTGGCAACGGGTACAGGCAAAACGAAAATTGCCTTTCAATTGGTATGGAAGCTGAAGCGAGCGCGGGCCATTCGCAATGTACTCTACCTGACCGATCGCGACTGGCTGCTCAGCCAGGCCATGGACAATGAGTTCGCGCCTTTTGGCGATGCGCGCCAGCGTATCCTGGGTGAGGCAAAAACCAGCCGCGATAGTGTTTTCGCTACCTACCAGGCGATAGCCGATAACGAGGCGCGCTCAGGTCTGTATCACGACTATCCACGCGACTTCTTCGATGTCATCATTGTGGATGAGTGTCACCGGGGCAGCGCGCAGGCCGATTCCAGGTGGCGCACCATCCTGGAATACTTCGAGAGCGCCGTCCAGATAGGCATGACGGCTACGCCCTTGAGCACTGAGGCCATACAAACCGATGAGTATTTTGGCAAACCAATCTACAGCTACTCCCTGCGCGGCGGCATCAATGATGGCTTTCTCGCCCCGTATCGCGTGCGCCGTGTACTGATGGGCGAAAAGCGAGCAGAGGAACAGCCAGGAGAGGCTGAGGCATCTGGGAGAGCGGCTTCCCAGAACGCTAGCGTACCGGCTGTAGCTGGCGACGAAGAAGACGACTCTCTCCTCGACGATCCCATTATGGAGGAAACGGCGGCTACACTGCGGACGCGTACCGGGGCGATTGCGCAGCATCTCGCGGCGTATCTACAACAGACCGATCCGCTGGCGAAAACCATCGTCTTCTGTGTCGATCAAGACCACGCTGAGAAGATGCGTGAGGCACTAGAGCAGGCCTGTGCAGAGTACGTGATGCGCTACAGAGGCTATATCGAGCGCATCGTCTCCGACGAGGGAACAGAGGGGAAGAGAGCGCTGGGCCGTTTCAGCACGCCGGAGGAACGCACGCCTGTGATTGTCACGACCTCGAGGTTGCTCAGCACCGGCGTTGATATCCCGACCTGCAAGAACATCGTGTTAGCACGGCCCGTCGGCTCGCTGGTCGAGTTCAAGCAGATCATCGGGCGCGGCTCGCGTCTCTATGAGCCGGAGAAGACCTGGTTCACCATCATCGACTACGCTGGGGCTATCAAGCTCTTTTTCGACCCGAATTTTGATGGCGACCCCGAACTGGTGGAGGTTGAGCCGCTGGTGCCACACCTCCAGCCTCAGCCAGAAGAGGGCAGCAGCGCGCTTGAAACTGGCGTCATACCTGAACAGGATACACCAGCTCCGTTCATAGATGTTTCTGGTGTTCCAGGCAATCCGATCGTCAGGGAAGATGGCGCAGCCCATCCACAAGAGCAGCAGCCCATGGAATATCCCATTCCCTTGCCACCGGCGTTACCTGTTCCGCCTGCACCTGTGGAGACGCCGGAAGAGGGCAGCCAAGAGCATGCTGCCACGGCTGCGCCTGCTCAACAGCCTGGGGATGCACCCGTTGTTGCTCAACCCGCTATTTCTGGGAACGCTCCTGTGGTCGCTCAACCTCCTTTGAGTGCGGGAAGTGTGAGCAGCGGATCACTACCACCCGCGCCAGGGCCGCTGACCGAACCGCCGGCAGTGGTCAAGCAGACACGGAGCGGGCGTCTCATCGGGGTCATCGGCGAGTACGTCTACGACCTTGGGCTGGATGGGAAAACGCTGATCAAGCGCTCATCCTATCGTGACTATACAGCAGCAGCCCTCAAGGACATGATCAAGACGCCCGCGGATTTGCGAACGCGCTGGCTGTGCAGGGAGCAGCGGGAGGCGCTGCGCGACCAGCTAGCAGAGGAGGGAGTAGACCTGCCGGCCCTCGCGACAGCGCTACAGCATCCCGACGTTGATCCGCTCGATCTCCTTTTGCACGTGGCATTTGGACAGGATATGCCGACGCGCAACGAGCGAGTCAAGCGGCTCTACCGCGAGCATGCAGACTTTTTCAGCCGCTACAAACCGCAAGCGCGTGAAATGCTCAATGTGATACTGGAGAAATACATCGACGGCGAGGCAGCAGATATCAGCGATACAGAGTTGTTCAAGGTGCCTCCATTGGCGGATCGAGGCACGTTTATGGAACTGGCGGCACCATTTGGTGGCGGGCCGAAAGTACGCAGCACCCTCAAAGAGCTCCAGCAATTGCTCTACAGCGCTTGAGCGCCCATCCATATTTTCAGGCAGAAAAGGGAACAGCATAGTATGAGTGATCTCAATCACCTTTCACAGGACTCATTATTCAATGAAGATAATGGGACTCGCGACGGCGAGCAGCGCGAGAATGGAGCCGCTCCCAACGGCAGCAGGGCATCCAGGAGAGCGAGGGCTCCACTCACCAGCAGGGAGCAGCTTAACGCGACGATCAAGAGCGTGCGCGACCTGCTGCGCAAGGATGCCGGGCTGGCCGGGGACACCGACCGGCTGCCGCAATTGACCTGGCTGCTCTTCCTCAAAAATCTTGACGATTTTGAGCTAGCACAGGAAGACGAACTGGGCGAGGAGTACGAGCCGGTGATCAAACCTCCCTATCGCTGGCGCGACTGGGCGGCGGTCGAAGACAAGACGCAGCGGCTGACAGGCGATGAGTTGCTCGATTTCGTCAATGACGACCTGATCTCCTACCTTGGCCGCGTCTCCGGCTCCGGCGAGCAGGATATCCGCACGATCATCGGCACCATCTTTCAAGGTACCTACAACCGCGTCCGCTCCGGCTACATCCTGCGCGAAGTCGTGGACAAGCTGAGTACCATCAACTTCAACTCTTCGGACGATATCCACGCCGTCTCGCATTTCTACGAAAGTATGCTGCGCGAGATGCGCGACTCGGCAGGTGACGCGGGCGAGTTCTACACACCGCGCCCGGTTGTGCGCTTTATCATTGACCGACTAGCCCCGAAGTTAGGTGAGCGCATCCTGGACCCGGCTTGTGGCACATGCGGCTTCCTGGTCGAGGCCTATGAGCACCTGCGCGATCAGGCTCGCAGTCCCGAACTGCACCGGCAACTCCAGGACTCGCTGATGGGCATCGAGAAGAAATCCATGCCTTACCTGCTGGGCGTCATGAACCTGCTGCTGCATGGCATCGAATACCCAAACATCGTTGAGCGCAACGCCCTCTCGACCAATATCCGCCAGGTACGCGACGCAGAGCGCGTGGATGTAGTGGCAACCAATCCTCCCTTCGGCGGTGAGGAAGAGCGCGGTATCCTCAACAACTTTCCCGAAGGCATGCGCACCGCTGAGACGACGCTGCTCTACTTCCAGTATGTTATGGCCATGCTCAAACGCCCTCACGGTCGCTGTGGCATCGTCCTACCCAATGGCTTCCTCTTTAGTGGCGGCGTAGCGGCGGAAGTCAAGCGGCAACTGCTCAACCGCTTCAACCTGCATACCATCGTGCGCCTGCCCAACGGCATCTTCGCGCCTTATACCGGTATCCCTACCAACCTGGTCTTCTTCGAGGCATGTGCTCTCGATAGCAAAGAACCTTGTACTCGTGAGGTCTGGTACTATGAACAGCCATTGCCAGAGGGTCGCAACAGCTATAGCAAAACAAAGCCTTTGCAGTATGAAGAATTTGCTGACTGCATAGCATGGTGGGACAATCGCGAAGAGAACGAACGCGCCTGGAAAGTCCCCGTTGAGCAGATTCTAGCAAATGATTGCAACCTGGATATCAAGAACCCTAATGCCAAAGATGATTTCGAACACCTGCCGCCGGAGCAATTGGTTGAGGATATTCTGAAAAAAGAGCAGCGCATCGCGGAGATAATGATAGAGATTAAGCAAGTGCTGAGGGAAAGTGTATGATTTACAAAACTTATCGTATAGGTGATATTTGTTCAATGGTTAAAGGTACTTATCCAACAATGAATACTGAACCAGGTGAGTATCCCCTCGTTGTTACTGCTGAGTATCGTCGGAGTGCCGGTACATACCAATTGGAGGGTCCAGCCGTCTGTGTACCACTAATATCTTCAACAGGTCATGGAGATGCAGCACTGCATAGGGTTCATTATCAAGAAGGGAAGTTTGCTCTCGCAAATTTGCTCGTTGCACTAATCCCAAATGATTTAAATCTCTGTGATGCAAGGTACTTATATCAGCTTCTTATGGCAAAAAAAGACCAGTACTTCGTTCCTCTTATGTCTGGTACTGCTAATGTATCGCTTAAGATACAGGACATCGCAGGTGTTGAGATTCCTCTTCCTTCAATAGAAGAGCAGCACCACATCGTAGCGCGTATAGAAGAACTGGCTGCCAAGATTGAGGAGGCGAAGGGGTTGAGACGGGTGGCGGTGGAGGAAACAGAGAGATTGTTAGTACTTCAATAACTAGGGCTTTAAAAACTATTAGAGGCGAAACCAGAGAAGTAACTGTTGAAGAAATTGCTCAATCCGTGACTGATGGTGATCATCAACCGCCGCCAAAGGCAGATTCCGGCATTCCTTTCATTTTTATTAGTAATATCGTCGGGGGAAAAATCGATTTCTCGAACTGTAAATGGGTCCCTCCGGAGTACTATGCATCAATTCAATCCAGCAGAATTCCGAAACGAGGTGACATACTTTATACAGCAGTTGGCGCTACTTATGGAGTTCCTTGCTTAGTAAATACAGATAAGCCTTTTTGTTTCCAGAGACATATCTCTATTATTAAACCGGACCGAAGCCAAATTCTCCCCGAGTATCTAAAGTGGACACTATCATCATCTGATGTATACGAGCAAGCTACAAAAGCTGTGACTGGCTCAGCCCAGCCAACAGTACCTTTAAAGGGGATACGTAATCTCAGATTTACTCTTCCTACTATACATGAACAGTATCGTATCGTCGCCTATCTCGATGATGTAGAAATTAGGGTAAACGCTCTAAATCAACTCCAATCCGAAACCTCTACTGAACTCGATGCTCTGCTTCCATCTGTTCTCGATGTGGCATTTAAGGGAGAGTTATGAAGGCTAGCAAGGAGGAACGACAACAGGTTGCCGCTGAGGTGATCGAACTCGGCGAGATGCTGTTCGATACTGCCATTGATGCGGCAGTAAGACAGTCTATAGAAGGTGAAGCAAGCGCTGCTGCGCTCATCGAGGAAATGCGGGCAACGGCTGACGAATTTTTCACGGCCCTGCGCCTGCTATTAGAGACAGGGCAAGAAACAGGCGAATTAAAACAGTAGGATAAGGAGCATGTAGCTATGGGTATCGAAGAGGATGTGGTTGCAGCCGCCGAAGACATCTTGAAGCAGACGCCGGGCGGGCTGACGAAAGAGGCGCTGGTACGCATGATAGCGCCGCGCCTGCCAAACCGGCTCCTTCCCGCCAAAATCATCGAGATCCTGCGCAAACAGCCCCAGCATTTCACCGAGGGAGGCGATGGACGCTGGCGTTTGCGCGAGCAGGCCGGGTTGCTCCCCCCGGATGAGTCTGTTGTGGCAGCGATAACGACCATCGCTGCTCCGTCTGTACAGAACTTGCGGCAGGGCTGCTATGTCGTGTTCGACCTGGAGGCTATTGGTTCGGATGCGCTCTCACCTACAACGGAAATCATCCAGATTGCCGCCTGGCGCTGGATTGATGGCCTTCCCCAGGAGTCATGGTCGACATTCGT